>Ga0265338_10008974_pt1 | contig 12026 bp, 12 predicted proteins | sample 42126metaG_FD_193579 | JGI IMG/M metagenome (GOLD analysis project Ga0265338, IMG submission 193579) | Rhizosphere microbial communities from Carex aquatilis grown in University of Washington, Seatle, WA, United States - 4-21-26 metaG | ecosystem: Host-associated > Plants > Roots > Rhizosphere... | reverse complement strand
TGGACATCCTCATTCGCCAGGGCAAGGTCTTCTACTGGGGCACCAGCGAGTGGAGCGCCGCGGAGATCGCGCTCGCCGACGGCGTGGCCCAGCGCAACGGCCTCGCGCGGCCGGCGATGGAGCAGCCGCAGTACAACATGTTCGAGCGCGATCGCTTCGAGAAGGAGTACACGCCCGTCTTCCGCGATCTGGGGATCGGGACGACGGTGTGGAGCCCGCTCGCGTCGGGTTTGCTCTCGGGCAAGTACGATCAGGGCATCCCCAAGGACAGCCGGCTCGCGCTGAGCGACTACGCGTGGCTCAAGGACGTGGTGCTCGCGAACGAGAAGCTGGAGAAGGTGCGCCGGCTCGCGCCGCTCGCGAAGGAGCTCGGCGCCACACGCGCGCAGCTGGCGCTCGCGTGGTGCTTGAAGAACCCGAACGTGTCGAGCGTGATCACCGGCGCGAGCAAGCTCGAGCAGGTGAAGGAGAACATGAAGGCGCTCGAGGTGCTGCCCAAGCTCAATGAAGAAGTGATGAAGGACATCGAGTCGATCTTGGGCAACGACCCGAATGCGGACGAGGACGGGGACTGAGGCGAGCGCGCGTCAGGGCCCGCAGCCGTCGTTGAGCAAGATCGTCGCGGCGTAGAAATGCCCGTTGCCCGCACTTCCGTAGAACTCGGTAGCGGCGCGGTCGAGCCAGCCATCGCCGTTGAAGTCTGCTGCGGCAACGCCGATGGACCCGTAGCTGCTGCCGACCGCGAGCGGGGCCTCGAAGGTGCCGTCGCCGCGGCCATAGAGGATCGTCACGCTCGTGGACGCTCTCGAGGAATCGCCGCTCGAACTTCCGACTGCGAGATCGACGTTCCCGTCATTGTCGAAATCGCCCGCGACGATGCCCTCTGCGTTCACTCCGCCGTCGGTCACCTGGATGCTTCCGACGTTTCGAAAGGTGCCGTCACCCGCGCCGTGCGACGTCGACGGTGAGTCTGGAAACCCTGCATCGACCCGAAAGCGCGATCGATGCGCCCGCGACTCACGGACGCATCGATCGATCACGAATCCGTTAGCGCTTGATGCCGTTGATGCGGTCCGACTCCTTCTGCATCAGCGCGGCGAACTGGTTCTTCTGCGCCGGATCGAACTTGGGGTTGGGCTGCCCGAGGATGGTCGGCGCGCCCACGATCGGCGTCCAGTAGCCCTCGCACTCGAGCCACGCCTGGTGGTGCGTGCCGTTGTTGGCGAGCGCCAGGTGGTGGTTGATTTGCTTGCCGTCCGGGCCCTTCTGGAACGCCATCTCGGCGTGCACCTTCGCGTAGAACTCGAGCGTGCACGGTGCCTTTCCGCCGCGAGCCTTCGCCTGCGCCGCCTGGTACAGCGGCATGAAGGCCATCGCCGTCTTCCCCATGTCCGACGGGTCGCTCATCTTCTTGGTGAAGCCGGTCTTCGACTCCAGCCACTCCGCCGCCGACACGCCATTGGCCTGCGCGATCGCGTTCTCTTTCGCGACGTCGCCACCGGTGTCGGCCATGAGCGCGCAGAGGTCCGCGTACTTCTCAATCGTGATCATTGTGGGTGCCCCCTTCGTTGGAGCGCACACGCTAACCCAGCCTCGCGAGATGTGAGGCGACTTTGATCACACTCTGCGTGAACTCTGATTCAGAACACCCAGCCTGCGGTGAGCTTGGCCAGGAGCTCGAACGAGACGTGGCCGTCGGCGGGCTCGAACGGAACGCCGCCGCCGAGCACCAGCCGCACGGAGAGCTTGCTCGCCGGGACGAGCGCGTAGCCGCCCTCGCAAGCAACGCGATCGTCGGTGCGACTCGGTGCATGCGATGTCCCCCGCGCCATCGCATCACGGGCGGCGACGCCGAGGGCGAGAAATCGATTGTGCTAAGTTAGCGTCCTCGCATGGCGCGACGACTCCTGCTCTTCGCGATTCTCCTCACAGGTTGCAGCACGTCCACGGTCACGCCTCCGGGAAGCTCGAGCGCATCGGCCTCCGCCTCGACAGGCAGCTCCGGCACATCGACCACCTCATCCACGAGCGGCAGCAGCTCGGGCACGTCGAGCGCTTCGTCCACGTCGACGTCCGGCACGAGCGGCGCGAACACGCTCGCATCGCACTACCCGGGCGACGTGGGAATCGATTCCGATCCGGCCGTCATCTGGCACGAGAACTTCGAGGAAGGCACGGTCGCGGCCGTGGTCGCGCGCTACGACGACCACTCGAACGATCCCGGCATGCAGCTCGTCGCGGATGTTCCGCCACGCAGCTCGGGGAGCGCGTCCATCAAGTGGACCGCGGGCGGCTCGGGCGCCAACGCGACCGATGTGTTCAAGCAGCTCCCCGATCACGATGAGATCTGGGCGCGCTGGTATGTGAAGTACCAGGCCGGCATTCCCTGGCATCACACGGGCGTTTGGATCGGCGGTTACAACCCGTCGGAGACGTATCCCAATCCGCAAGCCGGGCTCCTGCCCACGGGCGACGACCGGTTCTCGGTCTCCATCGAGCCAGTCTTCAATGTCGGCGCGGAGCCGCTGCGGCTCGACTTCTACAATTACTGGATGCAGATGCACTCGTGGATGGCCACGCCCGACCCCTCGACAGGTACTGCATATTATGGAAACTCACTGGTTCATCAGAACGCGTTCACCGCGGACGAAGGCCAGTGGATGTGCATCGAGGTCCACATCAAGCTCAACACGGATCCGTCGTCGGCGACGGGCGGCGTGCTGGAAGTCTGGAAGAACGATGCGCTCGTGCGGTCGTTCGGCGAGCAAGGCGCGCTGGGCGACTGGCTTCGCGACAAGTTCTGCCCGCAGTCCGCCGACGGCTCCGAGTGCACCGACTATCCGCCCGATCCGGACACGACGATGATCCCGCTCAATCTTCAATATCGAAGTACAAGCAATCTACATATCAACGCATTCTGGCCTCAGAACTACATTACCGACACGACCACCGCGGGTTCTGTGCAGTATGACGACATGGTCGTCGCGACGGAGCGGATTGGTTGTTTGCAATAACGGAAGGAGCGGTCATGCGTCGGTTGTGGATTGCATGCTTGCTGGGCGCGAGCGCGTGTGGCGGCGCGGCGATTCCGCCAACCTCGACGCCGAGCATCAAGCTGGACCAGGGCGCGTTCTTCACGGGCGCCGCCGAGACCGGTCCAGGCGCGGTCATCGAAGCGCTCGGTCCGAAGCAGTATCGCGTGTTCTGGTTCAGCGATCCCGCGGGCGACAACATCGATGTCCACGGCTCGCTCTGGACGCGCGGCCACTTCCTCACCGTCATCCCCGGCTGCGCGAACCAGGCGTGCGCCGTCGAGGACAACGACAGCGTCTCCTCGGCGCAGAGCATTTCCGGTGGCCAGCGCGTCGACTTCGACACGCAGGTGAGCACGGGCATCGACGGCGTCGACGTGACTGTCGACACCGAGCCGCTCTACTTCGACATCACTTTGGGCGGCGCGCACGTCGCGTCCGACGTTTTCTGCAGCTCGGGCGGCCAGCAAGTCTCGCCCGCGTCGCTGCCGTTTGGATTTACTTCCGAGTAACCGCGGACTTCTTCTTCGGCGCCAAATATCGAAACGTCACCAGGAAAATGCGCCATCCCGGTCCGTGCTTGGCGACGCCCATCAAATCATTCGCGTCGTCGAAGCCCGTGCGTTTCGCGAGCGCATCGGTGATTTCGTCGATGTCCATCTCGCGCATCGCGGTGACTTCGATCTCGCTGGGTCCAAACGCATAGCGCTTGCCCACGGTCACGTGCGGCCGCTGCCAGATGCGCACGCTCTCGGTGATCTTCCCCGCGAGGATTCCCTCGTGCAGCCGCCGCGTGAAGTGCATCAGCCCCTCCCTCGAGCGCGCACGATCAGCGCCGCCGAAATCGCCAACACCCAACCCAGCACGCTCACGAGCACCAGCCACTCCACGAAGGCAATCAGCCAGAAGTCCGGGTGCTGGTACGGCGCATCCTTGAGCAGCGTCGGCGCCGGACCCACGAAGTAGTGCAATGGCAGGAAGAGAAACGACGCGAAGGTCAGCCCCACCATCGAGCCGAAGAAGGCCATCGTCCGCGGCAGAAGTCCGGGCGCGACGAAGATGACAATGGAATAAATAAATACTGCGATCATCCCTCCATAAAAGAAGGTGTTCGCCGCGGTCATGTGCGCGGCCAGCTCGTTCATCGGGAAAACACCCACGAAGAACGCGCCCACCGATGCGACACCACCCGCGAGCTGCGCCACGCGCGGCAGCCAGCCTCGGTAGTGCCGGCCGAGCGCGATCATGAAGTACAGCAACGGCGCCGCGCTCAGCATCAGGCCCGCGTTGAATGCCGCGTGTCCGCGCGAGTGCTCCACGTCGCCGAGCTCGGAGATGAAACATCCCAGAGGCGAGTAGCGATAGCCGTTGTGCTCGAACAGAAGCGCGGCCACGGCGCAGCCGACGACCACCAGCCCCGCGCCGACGATCCCGCTCCAGCCCACGCGCGGCGCGAGAGCGAGCTCCGACCTGTGCTCCGCGAGTCGCATCTACGCTCCCGTCGCCACCGCTTCAGGCTGGTCCGTCCGAAATCTCCGCAGCCCCGGCGCCATCAACGCGACGCCAATCGCCACTGCCGCGCAGATCAAGCCGCCCGAGATCACCGACACGCGCGCGTCGAACATCTTCGCCACCGCGCCCGCCTCGGCCTCACCGAGCTGCGGTCCGCCCATCGCGAAGATCATATTGATGCTCGTCATGCGGCCGCGCATGGCGTCGGGCGTGAGCACCTGCCGCAGCGTCTGTCGCACCACCATGCTCGCCGTGTCCGCGCCGCCCGAGACGGCGAGCGCGAGCAGCGCCACGGGGAAGCTCGCGGTTCGCCCGAACAGCGCGATGGCGAACCCGTAGAGCGCCACCATGGTCACCACGGTCAGGCCCTGCTTGCGAATCGGCGGTCGCGCCGACATCCACGCGCCAATCAGCGCCGCGCCCGCGGGCTGCGCCGCGTAGAGCAGGCCGAGCCCGCGCGGCCCGACGTTGAGCAGCTGGTCCGCAAAGATGGGCATGAGCAGCATCGCGCCGGCGAAGAACGTGCCCACTGCGTCGAGGATCATCACCGAGAGGATCACCGGCGTGCGCACCAGGAACACCAGGCCCTCGCCGATCGCCGAGAGCTCCATCGGCCGCCGCGTGCCCTCAACCTCGCGCGTCTCCATCATCGCCACGGCCGCAATCACCGCGCCGAACGAGACGATGTCGAACATGTAGATCGGCAGCACGCCGTAGCGCGCGAGCACCAGGCCACCGAGCGCCGGGCCGCCAATCTGCGCGAGCTGCCACACCGTCGCGTAGATCGAGAGCGCGTTGGGCAGCTCCTGCTCGCTCACCAGGCGAGGGAGCATCGACTGCCGCGCGGGGATCTCGAACGCCGCCGCCGCACCCGCGAACGCCGACGCCGCGTAGATGATGGGCGCGCTGATGGCATGCATCATCGTCGCCGCCGCGAGGGTGATCGACGAGAGCCCGAGCGCGATCTGCGCGACGATCATCAGCTTGCGGCGATCGAGCGCGTCCGCGACCACGCCGCCGCCGAGCGCGAAGATCACCATGGGCACGACCTTGAACAGGCCAAGCGCGCCCATGGAGAGCGGGTCGTGCGTCACCAGATACAGCTGCCACACCACCGCCACCTGCTGCATCTGCGAGCCGGTGAGCGAGATGACCTGGCCTGCGCAGAGAAGTCGAAAGTCGCGGGACTGAAGCGCAGCGAACCGGGTGGCCACGAAACGTGAAATAACATGCACTCGTTTTGTTCGCCTGTCCGCGCGGGCTTCATACTTATTCGCATGCTCGCCCCGGGCGCGGTGCATATGCTCGCCCGATCCTGGAGGCGTCATGGCCCGCCGATTCGCTCCTTTGCTGCTGGTCTTCGTTGCGCGCGCAGCCTCCGCGGCCCCCACGCTCCCGCCCGCGCCGCCCGCGGTCGATCAAACGATCACCCTGCCCGCTGCCTCGGCGGCCACCGTCTCCGGCGCCGACTCGACGCTGGTGAACCCCGCCGGCCTCGGCTTCACCGGCGGCCTCGAGGGCGACTACCTCTACCAGCACTCCGTCGCGAACAACCGCGTGGGAAACGGCGGCTACCTCGCCTACGACCTGAAGGGCCTCGCGCTCGGCTTCTCCATGGAGTGGGTGAGCTTCGGCAACAACGTGCCCAGCTTCCGGCGCACCACCTATGCGCTCGCGCTCGGCGACGAGACGCTCTCCATCGGCACCGCGTTCCACGTCTATGGCGGCTCGTTCTCGCAGGCCTTCGACAACCTCACGAGCTGGGATCTGGGCATCGCCGCGCGGCCGTTCCGGTTCCTCTCGGTGGGCTTCTCCGTGCTCGACGTCAACGGCCCGGCGTTCACGCGCTTCGTCGATCTCCCCGCGCGCTTCGACGCGGGCATCGCCATTCGCCCCGGCACCGATCGCCTGACGCTCTCCGCGGACCTCGTGGTCAACGACCAGAGCGGCTTCGATGACGCCGCGATCCTCTACGCCGCGCACTGGCGCATCATCGACGGGCTCACGCTCTTCGGCGGCGTCACGCATTACTACAACCTGGACGCTGTCGCGGGCAGCGTGGGCCTGCAGCTCGACACGCCGCACGTGGGCGTGGGCTACGCCGCCGGCGCCGACTCGGGCTTCAACGCCATGGAGAACACCATCGGCGTGCGCTTCTCGAGCGCGCGCTATCCCTCGAGCTTCGAGGGCGCGCAGTTCGCGATCCTCGATTTGAATCAGCTGCTCTCTTCGAAGACGTCGATCACCGATCTGCTCTTCGGCGGCGGCGGCGCGGATCCGTATCTGTCGACGCTCGCGCTGCTGCGGCGGGCCAAGAGCGACACGGCGATCAGCGGCGTGGTGCTCAAGTTTGGCAGCGTCCAGGAGGGGCTCGGCTCGGCGCACGTGATGGAGATGCGCGAGGCGATCGCGTCGCTGCGCAAGGCGGGCAAGCCGGTGATCGCGCTGCTCACCGACGCCGACGACCAGGACCTCTTCCTCGCCAGCGCCTGCAACAAGATCTACGCCGTGCCCGAGGCGGCGCTGCTCGTGAACGGCCTCTCGTGGGACACGATCTTCCTCGGCGAGACGCTCGGCCGCATCGGCGTCCGCATCGACGTGGCGCGCGTGGGCGCCTTCAAGAACGCGCCGGATCAGCTCACGCGCTCGGACATGTCACCCGAGCAGCACGAAGCCGAAGAGGCGTTCTTGAAAACCGTGTACGGCGAGTACACGAACGCCGTCACCGCGGGCCGCAAGCTCGACAAGACCAAGTTCACCGACGCGCTCTCGCACGGCATCCTCACGCCCGACCAGGCCAAGTCGATGGGGCTCATCGACGGCATCGCGTATCCGGATCAGCTCAACGATCTCGCGAGCGAGGTGCTCGGCCGCCGCGCGAGCACCGTGCGCGACTACGCGGACTGGAACAACTTCCCCGATCGCTGGGGCTCGGCGCCGCGCATCGCGCTGGTGCGGATCTCCGGTGACATCGTGGAGGGCAAGGGCGGCAGCGGCCTCGACGGCAACGTCGCCGGCTCGGAGAGCATCATCAAGGGCATCGAGGCCGCACGCGACGACGACACCGTGCGCGCGATCGTGGTGCGCGTGGACTCGCCCGGCGGCAGCGGCAACGCTTCGAACCTCATCGAGCGCGCGATGGAGAAGGCCCGCGAGAAGAAGCCGGTCGTCGTGAGCATGGGCAACACCGCGGCCTCGGGCGGCTACTACGTGGCCGTGGGCGGCGACAGCATCTGGGCCGAGCCCACCACGCTCACCGGATCGATCGGCGTCTTCGTGATCAAGCCGGACACCTCGGGGCTGCTCGAGAAGCTCAGCATCCACGACGTCACGTTGAAGCAGGGCGATCGCGCCGACATCTTCAACTTCACCAAGCCGTGGAGCGAGGGCGAGCAGGCCGCGATGCAGGGCTTCATCGACTCGTTCTACGACCGCTTCATCACCCTCGTGGCCACGCGCCGCAAGCTCGACAAGGCCGCGGTGGACAAGATCGCGCGCGGCCGCATCTGGAGCGGCGCCGACGCCAAGCAGCTCGGGCTGGTGGACAACCTCGGCTCGCTCGACGACGCCGTCCGCGACGCCAAGCAGCGCGCGGGCCTCGATCCCGACGAGCGCGCGGAGCTCGAGGTCTTCGGCGCCAGGTCGAGCCTGCTTCCCGATTCGCTGCTCGACACCGCCGCGCACGACGAGGTGAAGCAGACGCTCACCGACCTCGGCCTTCAGGATGCGGCGTCGGACACGTACCGCGCGCTGCGCCTCGCGCAGACGCCGGGCGTGGTGGCGGCGCTGCCCTTCTCCTATCGATTGCGATAATGGACATGCCCGGGGGCTGGGGCGTGTCCGATGGCTGAGAAGATCTCGCTCACCCTCTCCGACGCCGAGCTCTCGGCGTTCTTGCTCAAGTTCAACGAGCTCGACTTCGCCAAGGCGTTCGGCGTGCAGGTCACGCTCATCGACGAAGCGCACGTGCGCTCGGTGATCGATCCGCTGCGCGAGACGCACCGCGGCGGCATCCAAAGCTCGGCCGTGAACGGCGGCGTGATGGCCAGCATGTTCGACCTCGCGCTGGGCATGCCCGGCCTGTTGCGCGCTCAGCCGGACCAGCGCGCAGCCACGGTGCAGCTCTCCATGAGCTTCATGAAGGCGGTGCGCGGCGATCGCATCGAGGTGACGTCGTGGATCGCGCGCGCCGGCGCAGGGTTGGTCTTCACCGAGGCCGAGCTGCGAGATGGCTCGGGCGAGATCTGCGCGTCGGCACTGGGCGTGGTCCGCGTGATGGAAGGCCACTCCGAGCCGCGGCGCTTCTAGATCCGCTGGGCGCTCTCGAGCGCGCCGCGCATGGCGTCGATGAGCGCGCGTTGATCCCGCGCGAGCACGCGATCGCCGTTGCAGGCGAAGAACAGCGGCTCCTGCACGTCCCAGCCAATGACCTCCATCAGCTCCAGCGTGCCCGCCTCGAGGTGTCCGGCCGCGGCGATCATCGGCCCGAACACCACCTGCTCCGAGCACGTCGCGAGCTCCAGGCCGAGTCCGATGGTCGCCACCTCGTGGCCCAGGGTGCGCTCGCCGGGCTGGAGCGGACAGCCGTCGTCGACGGGCACCATCTGGCCCGAGTCGTGGACGACCGGGCTGATGAAGGGAATGTTGCGCAGCTTGTCGGGCGTGAGCGGAGACTTGCCGATCTTCTTGGCCATCGCCGGCGACGCGAAGAGCCCGCGCCGAATCTCGCCGAGCCGCGTGGTCACCCAGCTGCGCGGAAAGCGCTCGGGCCCGACGGTGAGCGCGCACTCGAAGAGCGCCTCGCCGGCCATGGCGCGCACGAGCGCGGGCGCGAGCTGGAGCGCACGCAGTCGCAACTGCGGCTGGGAGCGCGCGACCACGGGCAAGAAGAACGAGGCGAGGTAGCTCGGCGCGGCCAACGCGAGCTCGCGGGTGTTCTCGCCGCGCGGGCGCTCGAGGTGCCGGAGCTGCGTCACCATCTCCTCGAGGTGCGGCACGAGGCGCGCGGCCTGCTCGCTCACGGCCACGCCGCGGGACGAGCGCGTGAAGAGCACGGTGCGCAGCTGCTTCTCCAGGCGATGGACGGCCTTGCTCACCTGCGACGGCGTCACATCCAGCTCACGCGCGGCGCCGGTGACGGTGCCCGTGCGGCGCACCGCGAGGAAGGTCATGACATCGGCCAGCCGAAGATCCGCGATGGACCTGCTCCGCTCACCGTCCGACATGGGCCGCTCCAGCGTTTCCACCCTGGAAATACCCTGCCGGCTTTTATTTTGGAAGCGCGACTAGACCAGCTCGAAGTACCGCTCGAGCTCCCACGTCGTCACCGCGCGCTCGAACTGCCGCACTTCCCACTCGCGCGTGGCCACGTAGTGATCCACGAACGAGTCACCGAGGATCTCGCGCGCGACCTTGCTCTGCTTGAGCAGCTTGGTCGCTTCACCGAGATTTCTCGGGAGCGGTCGCGCCTTCTTGTCCGCGTAGCCATTGCCCGTGACGCCCGTCGGCGGCTCGACCTCGTGCTGCACGCCCCACAGGCCCGCCGCCAGCGACGCGGCCATGCCCAGGTAGGGATTCACGTCGGCGCCGGGCTGGCGGTACTCGATGCGCGTGGCCTTCGCGCCGCCGGAGATGACGCGGATGGCGGTGGTGCGGTTCTCGATTCCCCAGGTGGCCGTCGTCGGCGCCCAGGTGTTCTCGACGCTGCGCTTGTAGCTGTTGATCGTCGGCCAATAGAGCGCGGTGAGCTCGGGCATGAGGTGGACCTGTCCACCCAGGAAATGGCGCATCGTCACGCTCATGCCGTGATCGTCTGCCGCGTCGTAGAAGCGGTTCTTGCCGTCCTTCGCGCCGACGAGCGACATGTGCAAATGGCCCGAGCAGCCCGGCAGGCTCGCGTTCCACTTGGCCATGAACGCGGCGACGAGCCCGCGCTTGAAGCACATCTCTTTCACGGCCGTCTTGAAGAGCGCGGCCTTGTCGGCGGCGCGGCGGACGTCGTCATAGAGAATGGCGCACTCGTAGACGCCGGGGCCGGTCTCGGTGTGCATGCCCTCGATGGGAATGTCGAAGTCGCGGCAGCCATCGACCACGGCGTTCACCCACTCCGCGTTCGCGCTCGAGCGCACCCACGAGTAGCCGAACATGCCCGGCGAGAGCGGCGTGAGGTTCGCGAACGACTTCTGCCGCAGGCTCTCCGGCGTCTCCTTGAAGACGAAGAACTCGAACTCCGCGCCCACCTTGGGCAGGTAGCCCATCGACTCCGCGCGCTCGGCGATCTTGTGCAGCAGCTGTCGCGGCGAAGGCTCGAAGGGCGCGCCATCGGGCTGCACGAAGTCCATCAAGAACGCTGCGACGCCCGGCTCCCAGGGAATGAAGCGCATCGTGGAGAGATCGATCGTCGCGTGCGCGTCGGGATAGCCGGTGTGCCAGCCGGTGACGCGGGTGTTGTCGTAGAGCGCGTCGGCGAGATCCCAGCCGAAGACCACGTCGCAGAAGCCGAGGCCGCCCTCGGCCGCGCTGAGGAACTTGTCGAGCGAGACGTACTTGCCGCGCAGCACGCCGTCGACGTCGAAGCCGCCGAGCTTCACCTTGTTGATGCCGCGCGACTCGAATTCGCGGGCGATGCGCGAGATCTGCGACGCGCCGCCTTGTGGCTTGCTGCGCTTCTGCGACTGCTGCTTGGCCTTGAAGGTCTTCATGGTGTGTCACCCCGTGGCGCGTCGCTCGAAGTTGAGCATGGGCCATCGCAGCGCAAGCTGTCGACGTCGAGGTGCGGAAATGTCCACCCTTCGCGGCTACATTTGAGCCATGAGCCTCGGCATCCTCGTGCTCCAGGCCGGCCAACCGGCGCCCGCGCTCCGCAACCGCGCCGGCGATTATGTCGACTGGTTTGCCGACGCGTTCGGACCCGACATCCAGCTCGAGCCGCTGCCGGTGTTCCAAGGCGCGCCGTTTCCGGATCCGCGGCTCTTTGATGGCGTGCTCATGACCGGCTCGCCGCTCTCGGTGCGCGACTACGACCGCGAGCCGTGGATGCAGGCCGCGGGCGGATATCTGCTGCGCGCGGCGGCGCACAAGCCGGTGCTCGGCGTGTGCTTCGGCGAGCAATTGCTCGCGCGCGCGCTCGGCGTCGCGGTGACGAAGAATCCGCGCGGCCGCGAGATCGGGACCATCGACGTCGCGCTCACGGACGAAGGCCGCGCACATCCCATCCTGGGCAAGCTCGCCTCGACGACATTTCAAGCGACGCATGAAGACGTCGCCGTCGAGCTCCCGAAAGGCGCGACGCTGCTCGGCCAGAACGCGTTCGGCGTTCAAGCGTTCTCCGTCGACGAGAAGATCCTCGCGGTGCAATTTCATCCCGAGCTCGACGCCGCGCGCATGCGCACGCTCATCGACACGCGCGCCGAGCCGCTGAAAGCCGAAGGCATCTACGAGCGTGCGCGCGACGCCGTGCGCGAGACGCCGGCCGGCCCGCAG
>Ga0265338_10008973_pt1 | contig 12026 bp, 12 predicted proteins | sample 42126metaG_FD_193579 | JGI IMG/M metagenome (GOLD analysis project Ga0265338, IMG submission 193579) | Rhizosphere microbial communities from Carex aquatilis grown in University of Washington, Seatle, WA, United States - 4-21-26 metaG | ecosystem: Host-associated > Plants > Roots > Rhizosphere... | reverse complement strand
CATGCCTTTTTTAAAATCATCGGTATAGAAATCAGCTACTTGGCGGGCGGTTTTACCCTCTCGCTTAGCGCCCTTTTCTAATTTGTCTTCACCTTCGTCCGAATCACTCACGAGATGACCAACATCAGTTATATTCATTATCCGCTTAACGTTGTAGCCCTGAGACTTTAGCAGTCTGACCAAAATATCCCAGTAAATATAGCCAGAGTAATTACCGATATGCTGATAATCGTAGACTGTTGGGCCGCAGGTATAGATTGTCACGACGTGATCTTTTGAAGGATCAAAATCCTGGAGGCTACGGCCGAGAGTGTTATACAACTTCACGGGCTGAGTCCTTATTTGCATCGTCCAGTAAATGGCTGGCGATTTTTATCGATTCGGCTTTGATGTCGTCGAATGGTCTACCGTCCTGAACCTTAAAGCCAGCAGCATAGGCGTGGCCGCCACCACCGAAATGCTCAGCAAGTTCGTTGGCTATGCCTTTGCCGTAGTTGCAGCGAATCTTAGCCGTGACCTTCCCATCGGGGTAGACTTTAAAACAGATAGCGATATCCGTGCCTTTGCTGAGTCGCATATCGTCAATGACCAGCATTGGCGGGTTATATAGGGGACTATATTTTTCAATTTCCTCCCAGGGGATAGTCACCATAGCAATCCGATTATCATCATAAAATTCTACTCGCTCTAGCAGCCGACCCTTGTAGTGGATTAGTTCCGGCTCACGACGCATTGTCTCGCGTCGGGCATTCTCGAGTTCGGCTAACTGCACGCCACCCTCAACCAATTCGGCGATAATATGAATTGAGCGAGCCGTTGTGGCAGCCGAAGTCAGGCCCATGCTATCGCTTAAAATTGACATAGCCAGCAGCTCTTTGGCCTGAAGATTAAGCGGCCAGTTAAGTGCTTGAACAATCTCATAGATGACTTCGCCGGCAGCCACCGCTGGATGATTGCAGATTACCTTCGCGAAATCGATAGTCGGGGTTGTGACATGATGATCAATGATGATAGCCGGCTTGGCTGCTAACCAACCGCGCTGATTTTTCAACTTAAGTTGCTCGAGCAATGTTTCGCTGCTGGTGTCGACTATCAAGCTAATATCAAATTTGTTAGGCAATTCAGACAACACTCGGTCTGACCCTGGCATATAAGTTAAATATGAGGGTAAATCAACGCCGCAATAGAGGTGTACCTGCTTGCCCAGGTCCCCTAGAACTTGTTCCAAGGCTAATGAGCTTGCTAAACTGTCGGCGTCAGGATTGTCGGCTTGAACGACTAAAATAGTCTTGGCGCTGTTTATAATCTGTTCAATTTCGGGTATTTCGGGGTATTTCATCTTAGTTTATTGTAGCTAACTCGCCCGGCTTATGCACTATAAGAGAGTTTGCCGGCCCTCTAGTGCTCTAGTCAAAGTTATCTGGTCGGCGTATTCCAGATCAACGCCAACTGGCAGCCCACGGGCCAAACGTGTGATTTTGACGGGTCTATCGCCTATCTGTTGGGTTATTAGCAAGGCGGTGCTCTCGCCCTCTACGCTGGCGTTAGTGGCCAGTATTAGCTCTTTGACATGATCTTCGTCGAGCCTCTTTATCAACTCGGCAATGTGAAGCTGCTCTGGCCCGACGCCGTCAATTGGCGAAACTAAGCCGCCCAGCACATGGTAGGTGCCGGAAAAACTATTGGTTTTTTCCAAGGCTACGATGTCAAATGGATCAGCCACCACAGCCACGATTGTTTTATCGCGTTTAGGATTGGTGTAGAGCGGACTTAATTTTTCTCTAGCGTCTATAAGCGCAAAGGTCTTTGGGCAATAAGCCAGACTATCATGTAGGTTTTGGGCTGAGGCTACGAGCCTGACGGACTTAGCTGGGTCGGCGCGCAATAAATAATAGGCATAGCGTTCGGCTGTTCTTGGGCCGACACCAGGTAGCTGCCGCAGAGCCTCTATTAGCTCACTAAGAGGCTCGGGTATAACAGAGCTGTTGCCCATACTCTTTAAAGACCTAGATTACCTAGCGCTCCCATGAGTGGTTGCATCTTTTCGGCGGCCATTTGCTGACTTTTGGCAATGGCTTCTTTAACGGCCTCTTCGACCCAGCCTTCCAGCTGACCGATATCGTCAAGGTCTACATATTCGGGATCGATATGAATTTTCTTGATCTTTTGTTCGCCGGTAATCTCGACGCGGACCGCACCGTCACCAGCCACGACTTCAATAACTTCCTTTTGAAGTTCCTTCTGTAATTTCCGAGCTTTCATTAAAAGCTTGGCTTGATCCATTTTACCCACTTGTTTGTCCTTTCTATAACACTTTTATTTTAGCACGTAAACATCCCTGGTCGCCACAGTATGGGGCCAGGCTATCAAACTGCAACGGACACCAAAAACGACCCCAATGGCAACTATGGCGCACATTAGGAGTATGGCCAGGGTTCTCGGCAAAGGGTTAAGGGGGAAAACGCCCTGCCACTCCATGTATAGGTATCTTAAGCCGGCTGTTGCCAGCATGATAGCTACTGGTAGGACGAAAAGCAGTAAGCTAAACCGATCGTTAAGTCCAGCCCCAATCGCACCGATGACAACTACGGCTAGTAGTCCATATACTTTATTGCGTGCCCTGGACCAAAATGCGTAAAGACCAAATACTAGTAGGATTATGTCGGCCAAATTAAGCAGTGGCAGTTTGCTGATCTGAAAATTACTATGATTGTTACTTTGCCAAAACACTGCCAGTATCATCCAGCCGATAGATTGTAAACCCGCTACAATTTTAGGTAGATGGCCAGGCAGCAGTGCCCAGCTCTTGAGTAGGCTGGGTTGATTAATAAATGCCAAGACTAACGGAGTTAAGGTTGCGAAGAAGATTAGAAAACCAAGAATATTAATCCAGGCCGATGAAATTTTGACCATCTTCCTGATATTCGATCGAATAGCAATTGCGCCCGCTACCAGAAGCCAAACAACACCTGGTGTATAAAGGGCAAGTGCACAGACAAAAATTAAACAAAGGTAGGCTATTTTTGACAAACCTTTAGTACGGGACAGCCAAAAGTAAACCGCCATGACAGCCAGAGGCGTCAGATACATGATGTCGGCAGTTGCACTTCTACCGACAAGTATAAGCAGCGGCGTAGCGGCAAATAAAATAGTCCCCAAACTGCCTATGAAAGTTCCAAACCAGCTGCGAGCTATCCTATAAAAGCAAACAATAAAGATTAGGGCAAAGATTACTGAAACCGAACGGATAGCAAAGGCTCCGTTATGATCCATCCTTTGAAGCCCGTAAAGAAGGATATTGTGAGGCGCGTTCAGAGGATTTTTATAAAGTAAGTGTAAGCTGTGGCTAAGATCTCTAGTCCTGGCCTCTGCCGGGCTTAAACCGTTCGTCAACGTACCTAGGTGCCAAAAATAAACCACGGCCAAACTGACAGCCAAAAAAATCGCCAATGTGTTTTGACGGCTAGTCTTGAATCTAGCTAGTAAACCTCTAAAGGTCGGCATCACTCAATCAGTATAACAAAAGACTAATCGAACGGTTGATCGTGTACGCTGTCCAAGTCTCGGAATTTTTGTTTGGTACGGTCAAAGTACAGTTCGATATTGCCTACCGGACCGTTGCGGTGCTTTTTAATAAAAATTTCGGTTATATTTTGCTTTTCTGTATCCGGATTATAGTAATCTTCGCGATAAAGAAAGGCTACGATATCGGCATCTTGTTCAATAGAGCCAGATTCGCGCAAATCAGCTAGTTGAGGAATCTGCGGACTACGGTTCTCAACGGTGCGGCTTAGCTGGCTGGCAGCTACCACTGGTACATTTAATTCACGAGCTAAAATTTTTAAACTGCGGCTAATTTCAGAAATTTCTTGTACGCGGTTTGCAACAGTTGCATAGCGAGAACCGCCGCTCATTAGCTGTAAGTAATCCACCATAATCACCGCTAGGGGGTGCTGATGGTGGAGCCGGCGAGCTTTAGTGCGAAGGTCGCTAACAGTTATACCCGAAGTGTCATCTATAAAAATTGGTGCTTCAGCTAGTTCGCCCATACCGGCGCTTAATCTCTCGAAATCTTGATCATCCAAGCCCTCGCCAGTGCGTAACTTCCAGGCATCAACGCCAGCTTCAGCGGCCAACAAACGATCCACCAATTGCTCTTTGCTCATTTCGAGACTGAAGTAAAGTACTGAACCCTGCTTGGCTTTAGTGGCAATATTTAAGGCTAGGTTAAGCATGATAGCCGTCTTGCCCATCGACGGGCGACCAGCAATGACTATAAGGTCCGAGCGTTGCAGACCGGCCAGCATCTTGTCTAGATCCTTCATGCCGGTTGGGATACCACGAATGCCGCCCTTATTGCGGTGCAGATCGTCTAAGCGGTCGAAGCTATCGCCTAGGATTGATTCCAGGCTGGTGATATCTTGACGAACGCGCCTCTGGCTCACTTCAAATAATCTGGTCTCAACTTCTTCGATTAGCTCCTGCAAGCCTTTACTTTCATCAGAGCTAATGCCGGCGATATCTTCAGAGGCGCTAATCAGACGACGGCGGATGGCTTTATCGGCGACGGTCTCGGCGTATTGCTCCAAGTGTGAAGCTGTCGGCACGGTGTTGGTTAGCTCCGTCAAGTAGCTGGCGCCACCGATGGAATCCAGTTGACCACCTGCCCTTAATTGCTCGCTTAAAGTCAGGATATCAACTGGGCTGCGCTTGTCGTGCAATAGCCGCATGGCGGCAAAGATTGCTCTATGGCGTTCGTCGTAAAAATCATCAGCTTGAACGCTATCAGCGATTTTTATGAAGGAGTCGCCGTCAATTAACAGGCTGCCAAGAAGGCTAGCCTCCATATCGAGGTTTTGCGGTGGTAATGCGGTAGTGGTTCTAGGCATTTTGAAGAGGTCTCTCTTAATTTAAGATTCTAGCACTTCGGCGTTGCCGAAAATATTGCTTATGGTTTTTATGTCAGCACTATGCTTTTTAGCAGTTTTCTTATCAAGGTCGTCGGGAATGACAGTTTTATTAACAGTGGCCTCTATAGATAGTTTTTGGCCGATTACCTCAGCTACAATTCGACCAATTAAGTCTCTGGCTTGAGCCTGGTTAATTTTTTTCTGGTGCAAGGGAAATTGGAATACAAGGATTAACTTATCACCTTCGAGCCGGGGGTTAGCTAGACGCAGCGCTGTATATAAAGAAGCGGCTTCGGCCTTAACCCTCTCAATTATTTGCCCCCAACTGTCTTGATCGAATGGCTGGGCAGCATTAATGGTCGCGTCCTCCTCGGCTAATGTATCTGGCTCCTCCTGGAGTGGCTCCTGCTCATCTTCTTTAATGGGCGCCACTGTGACTTTTTTGGACTGAGTGATGATTTGAGGTCTATCGTCGGTCTCCTCAATACTTGGGCTTGGATGAGCGGAGCAAATTTCCAAAACGGCTACTTCCAGACTGTCTTCAGGGCGCGAACTGGCCGGCACTTCTATTAGTCGTCTTAAAAGATCTGGCACCCAAGAAGTTGCGGGTTCGGCTATTAATTTCCGGCGTAGACTTTTGGCGAGCATACGGGCGGTCGCGGTCGGGTTAGCCCCCTGGTCCTTCAACTCGTCAAGAACTACCAAGGCTTGGTCACTATGACCGCCGGTGATGGCATTAACCAAGTTATCTATCGAGGTTGCTTGGGGCAACCCCAAAAAATTGCGGACAGAGGCTTCGGTTATTTTGTCGCCGCTGGAACTTAATTGATCAAGTAGGCTGATGCTGTCCCGGAAACTACCGTCTCCATGTTCGGCTAAAAGTTCCAAGGCGGCCGTATCGACGTCAATCTTCTCTTTTTTGGCTAGTTCCATAAGATGATTCACGGCCCGAGACGAGGCGATAGGCTTGAACTCGTAGCGCTGGGTACGACTAATGATCGTCTCTGGTAGTTTGTGGGCTTCGGTGGTGGCTAGAATAAAAATGCAGTGGGCTGGCGGTTCCTCAAGCGTTTTTAGCAGCGCGTTAAAAGCTTCCCGGGTTAGCATATGGACTTCGTCGATTATATAGACTTTATACTTCGCGGAAGTCGGACTAGTATGAACTTTATCGCGCAGCTCCCTTATTTCGTCAATCCGGCGGTTACTGGCAGCGTCAATTTCGATGATATCGAGGTGTATAGATTCGTCAGTATAAGGCAGGCCATTAACTTCGTGTGCCAAAATACGCGCCACACTGGTCTTACCAACACCCTTCGGTCCGGTAAATAGGTAGGCATGACTAATACGGCCGCTCTCCACGGCTTTTTTAAGTGTGTCGGTGATGTGCTCTTGGCCTATGACATCATCAAAACTCTTCGAACGATATTTTCGGTATAAAGCCTGCCCCATGCTCCCCTTATTATACGAGGAATAGACTTATCGATCTGTTGTGTTTTTATAGCGCCGCTTCCAGAGCGGCCCACTCGGCATCGACTGACGCATCTTCGGGGATATTGACACTAACTTGGTCGCCTGGCTTAGCTTTGAAATAAGTCACGCTGGCTAGCAGTACGCGGTATTGTTTGCCATCTACATCAACAAAATAATGACCGTCTTTTTGCTGTAGGACACCAACGACTTGGCGCCTCGGTATAGGACCAATCTGCTTGTATAAAAAGGCGCCATCGTCAGCGATGGTCAACTTTAGAATATCTCCCTGTACGAGTTTCGATTTACTAGCGTAGTTTGCCGGTACTGGATAGGTTTTAGCATCGCTTCCGACCATGTTTTGGCCATCAAAAACACCTTCGATTATCTTACCCAGGGCCTTATCTTTGACCATGTCAACTAAAACCGGATCGTCACCAACTAAGCTAACCAGCAACTCTTTAGTAGCCGCCAAAGCCGTTTCGGCTTCAGCTATTAAAGAACGCAGTCGTTTGATCTGTTTTTCTGGGATGTCAGCCATTTTGTTTTACTTTATTCTCCCCTTTGTCTCTTATAGGTATTTGTTTGTCCTATATTCACCCCAAACCTACCATAATTAATTACTAAAAGTCAAAATACTTGAACGGGCATGCTGTGGATAACCGCCTCGCTAAAACAAAAAACTGCCCAAACAAAATGTTCCTGCGGGCAGTTCTTGCTCAAAGTTTTATTTTTAGAGCTTAAGCAAGCTCGACTGTAGCGCCGGCAGCCTCAAGAGTCTTCTTGGCTTCCTCGGCTTCGTCTTTAGCGACCTTTTCCTTAACGGCTTTAGGCGCGCTGTCAACAATAGCCTTGGCTTCACCCAAACCTAGACCAGTCAGGTCTTTAACGGCCTTGATGACGGCTACTTTTTGAGCTCCGGCATCCTTTAAGATGACATCGAACTCACTCTTCTCTTCGACGGCTGGCGCACCAGCGTCGGCGGTCGGTGCAGCAACGGCTGCGGCCGGAGCGGCAGCTGATACACCCCAATATTCTTCTAGGAACTTAACGAACTTACTGATCTCTAAGGCGCTCAGTTTGTCGAGTTGCTCAACAAGACCGGCGAACTCTTTAGGTACTTCTACCTTGGCGTCTTCATTTTCTGCCATAGTTTTCCTTTCCTACCCGATATTTTCAGAACGGGCGTTTAATACATTTAAAATACCTCGAACATTGCCAACCATGACGTTGGCGAAACCACTGAGCGGTGCGGCAATAGTCCCCACCAACATACCGCGTAACTGCTCTTTGCTAGGCAGGCTAGCTAGAGCCTTGACGTCTTCGGCGGCTAATAGCTGGCCGTCGGCGGTCAAAGCGCCCACAAATTCTATTTGCGGTTCGGTTTTAGCGAAGTTGGCCAAGCTCTGGGCTGGGGCAACTTCATCTTCAGAATTGAAAGCGTAAATTAATTGTCCGCTTAGGATACCGAGATCGGTATCTTTAAAACGTTCATCACTCGTAAGTGCCTTGCGGAACAGACGATTCTTTACAACCATAATTCTAGTGCCGTTGTCGCGAGAAGTTTTTCTCAGCTCCTGCATTGATTTAACCGAGGTGCCTTGATATTTGGCTAAAACCGTCAGTTTAGAATCTTTCAAAAGAGCCGATACTTCGTCGATGACTTCGGACTTCTTGTCTTTACTTAAAGCCATGCTTTGCTCCTCTTACATTATTTCTTATCGACCGATTTGTTAATGAACCCTACTTGCCAAATAAAAAAAACTTTGGCGAAAAGCCAAAGGTTGTTTAAGGACTCAAGAAAGAATTCTTTAACCTCGGTAGCGGATTAAGTTGGCCGGTGTGGCAAACAGCTACTGTCTCTGGCTTGTCTACTAAATTCTAGCACGATTGCAGCCCTGAGGCAACACCTTAGCGGTTTGTTTTACGGTTGGAGCGGTGGCGCCGGCCGCCACGTCTCTTTTTTGGGGTTGTTCTTGGGGTTGTTTTTGACTGCTCGACATTTGGTTGTTTGGGGCGAGCGGGTGTAGTCAAGATAGATCCGATAATTGGATGGACTTCGGTTATCCTCTCTGTTATTTGGTTCAGTAGCTGTTTAAAGTCTTTATCTTGGGGGCTGGCTAACTGTTTTTTTAATGAAGTTAAAGAAAAGGACAGTTGAAAGCGTGTCTTATGGCCAAGTAAGATTGCATAACCGGCGAGATCCTCCCTGTTGGCTGCCTGCAGACTACTAAAGAGTTCCAGGCTGGTATCAAAGCAATCCATAAACTCGTCTACAATACCGGCGCGGTCAATAGTCACTGATACCTCGTAGCCATAACGAGGCGTAGAGGGTTGTATCTTAACTTCGTCGGCTAAGCCCGAAGCCAAAATTTTATCAAGCAGCACCCGATCGGCAACGATATCGAATCGGTATTGGACTGGTTCAGCCGCACCGCCAGACTTCGCTAGAGCGGAAACAAGGGCTTCGTATTTTTGCTGGTAAGTCCATTTTTCAAGTTCCGCCTCGATTTCATTCCTGGGCAGATTACTGTAAGGATAAATGCTATCCGTCAATATCTTGAATTCATTACGGGGTAAAACCTCCACTAAGCGTATGGCCTCGGTCTCCGGAGCAAGAGTTTGCGGTAAATGTTCTGAGGCCAGTCGCGTAATAATATTGTTAAGCGATTCCGGTTCGCGATCTTTTATTCGGATTATGGTGGCCTCGAAGGCTTCGGGCCGTAGCTTACGACCCTCGGTATTGATCCTTTTGGCTAGCCTCCAGAATTCCTCGCTGTCGGTTTGAGTTAGTGCGGCAATACATTTTTGGGCCTCGGACATGGACATCTCTAGAGGGACATCTATTAAGGCGCCCATCGGTAGAGCAGCCCTCAAAAGCTCTTCTTTGGCCGGATTCTTGTCAAGCCGCAGACTCATCTGTTTGTGCAGATCCGCTAGCCGGCGCATGCTTGCTTCATATTTTGCCAGAGTCTTTTGGGGCAAGTCCCTCGGTATATAGTGATTATATTCACTTCTCGCCCAAATCTTCTTATGGGGGAGAGGTCTCTTGAGGACTGACTCTAGCTCCTCGATTATCCCTAAGCTAAGTAATTGGGGGTCTAGACTCAACGATTCGTAAAGTTTATCCGGTTTAGTTTTGGATTTAACGGGAGGATGATTATTATCCTGGGAAGTAATCTCATTCAGTTTCATAGTTATACTGTGCGCCGCCCCGATGGGCTTATCGGGCAATGATGGCCTGATTAAATTCCAGATTCGATTGTTTATGTCCGTAATACTCAACAGCCGATCGTCTTCTGTGCACTCCACCCCCCTGAAGTCTTGCGGAAATAGATCACACAGCAGTCGGTAGATGTCGGCAGCTTTAGTGAGATGGTCGGCGTCTTTCTCGTGCTCATCAAGTTTGGTTTTCTGGCTGGAAGCGCGTGACTCAATGAGTTTATGGGCCATTTTGCTAGGGATATTCAGCACAATACTAAAAGTCGGTCTGGGGATAGATAGCAGTTGGAACTCCAAGCTATCCTCCCATACGAAGAAACTGCGCTGTTCAATTTGATCACTGAACTTGGCTCCTTGGTGGGCCATATTGGCGCCCGCATAGCGATTACTAAGAACTATCTTGCCGGATTCCAGAGCCTTACGGATCGCCGGTGCGGCCTCAAAACGGTCAAGAGCGTAGAAGATGGCCGTTGTATAGGGGTTGACTTTGCTCGCTGGCCCATAACCTCCGCCAAGATAGCGTCGAATAAAGTAGCTCGACTCTTGGGCATATTGAGGGAAATCAAACACCTCTACCTGATGGCCCATAGCCTTTAGCCGTTCCTCTAGCAATCTGAGCTGAGTTGCCTTGCCCGCTCCGTCTATGCCTTCCAGTACGATGAACGATCCGTCTCTCATTAGCTAGATTTCTCCTGCTTTTTAAAAGCCTTCTATTTATAAGATAACAAAATTGCTTAGATGTGTGAAAAGTATTATTCTATACTTCAGAAATGGCTAAAGGGAAAACTATCAAGAATCAGCCGGTCCAAGATCCTGTCTTGCCCTGGAAGGCAACGGGTCGCTTCATTGATGATAAGCGCAGATTAGCTGAAGTTGTTGCTGCTCTTCGGACGATTGGCGCCAAGATCGTATTAACTCAAGGCACGTTTGATCTTATCCATATCGGCCACTTTCTATACTTAGAAAAAGCCCATCAGTACGGTGATATGCTTATTGTCGGCGTTGATAATGACGATAAAGTTAGGCGCCGCAAGGGACCAGATCGACCTGTTGTTAGCGAGGACGAAAGAGTGAAAATGCTGACTCACGTTCGCCACGTTGATATCGTGACTTTAAAACGAGCCGAAGATCCCAAGTGGTCTCTGATAAAGCTCATCAAACCGGATGTCCTGGTAGCTACTAAATCTACCTACAGTCAGGCCCAACTTAAAGAGCTTAAAAAATATTGCGGCCAAGTAGTAGTCTTGGAACCACAAGCTACAACCTCCACAACGGCAAAACTAAGAAGAGTTAATATCGGCTTATCCCAAAAGATGAAACAAGCTATAACCGATTCGATCAACGAAACTTTTGAGAAGCTGATGAGCGATGGCTAAGAAATTAGCCCTCCGCAAAATTATTGTCGCCTACGTTCCGGTCATCCATCGTGGCTATCAAAGGTTCTTTGAGGCCAACGCCGACGCCCAAACACTTTATATTATTGGCAGCGATCTGATCCGTGGAGTTGACTACTTACGCAAAGACCTCCGGGCTCTAGACCCCAGGGTAGCAGCTAATATTATCCGTAAAACAACCGGCTTCAAAGAGGTAAATATCCTGACCAAGTCCAAGCTAAAGGCGATTGACTCTAAGGACTTAGAAATAATTTTGCCGGATGAAGACATTAGCCACGCGGTGGCGGCTTACTTTAAAAAGGCCGCTAAGCTGACTTACTACCCGGTTTTTTTGCGTTGGGACAGGCAGCTGGTCGAAGATGTCGTTAAACCCGGCAAGGACGAGCTAGTCTCCACCAAGAAAGTCGATCAAGAAGCTATGCATTTAGCTTTTACGGCTGCTGCTGGGAGCGCTGATATATGGCGCCGAGTTGGGGCGGTGCTACTTGATAAGAAGGATCGTAAGCTCGGAATGGCATCTAACCAGGGTGAGCCCAGCTCTCATTCACCTTGGGTGGGAGGCGACCCACGTAACGTCAATAAAAGAGGTGTGGATATCGAACTGTCTGTCTTTACGCACGCCGAAGCGCTATTGATCGCCCAGGCTGCCAAAAAAGGCACGCGCTTGCAAGGCGCGAAATTATATGTAACTACCTTCCCCTGTCCGGTTTGCGCCAAGCTAATTGCCCATAGTGGTATCCAAAAGTTATATTACGCATCCGGCTATGCGGTCTTAGACGGTAAGCAGGTCCTGGAGCACTACGGAGTTAAGCTGGTTAAAGTCCAACTTAGTCATAGCGGTTTTGAACACCCGGACAGCTTAGTCCCATATAAAAAATCTTAATCCGGACGATTGCTCATCTTGAAGCGAACTGGTTCGTGCTTTGGGTCATCCGTGTCACCGACAATCAGGTGAGCGTGTATGTGCTCTACACTGCCGCCATTACGTCGCATATCACCGGAGCGCATGCCGAGCGCATAGCTATCTAGTTTG
>Ga0265338_10008972_pt1 | contig 12027 bp, 13 predicted proteins | sample 42126metaG_FD_193579 | JGI IMG/M metagenome (GOLD analysis project Ga0265338, IMG submission 193579) | Rhizosphere microbial communities from Carex aquatilis grown in University of Washington, Seatle, WA, United States - 4-21-26 metaG | ecosystem: Host-associated > Plants > Roots > Rhizosphere... | reverse complement strand
CGATAATGACGAGCAAAACGAGATACTGGAACCCGATTATATTAATACGTTTATTACTATTGATACCTTAATAGGAAAGACCTCATTTTCTCTTATTACTATTAAATACTTTATCTACAACAATAATAAGAATGAAAAACGATGGTATATGGTACTTGATTCAGGCAGAGAGATAGCATTGAAACAAAAAATTCACAATGCAAATATTATAGCATATTCATCAATTTTCTCACAAATAAACGATTCCCACATTATGAATATTCTCTTTCTCGTAGATATTGATAGCACAAATCGATGTGTTTTCCTAAAACCGTATGACAAAGAGAATAAATTGTTCGTTGTTAAACGTGCATTTATTAAGAAAACAAGACAAAAGATTAATCTGTATCGAGCTCAATAAAAAATAAATTGTTGTTTAACGATTATTTTTATGTCGTTTAACGGCAAGGGGCTACTAAACGACATAAAAATGTTGTTTAACGGATGAACGCTCAAACGCTTACTTGCTATCGCTTTTTTCATGTTCTATATTTGTCGAAACAAAAATAGAACAGCTCGATGTTGTACAATACAGATCATACTACCGATTATTTCCCTTTAAAAGGAGTTCGCCAAAATTCGAAAGGCACAACAACTATTGTTGATTGTTTTGGTAATGGTTATTATTGGGTTAACGATCAAAAAATAATGAATCTAACCTATGCTTTATTAAAAACGATAACTTCCTTTGACCACAAGCCCGTATATACCTCGCATTATAGTAATAACAGCAGAATTACAGTCGATAGTTCAATAAATCATATCGATTCATTCAGTAATAAGGACTATGTACTATGGATTCTACTTGCTTCTTTATGGAATCTACATGCTTCCAATAGTAATCGTCCTGCTTCCAATTGGAATCTACCCGCATCCAATTGGAATCGTCTCGCTTCTAATTGTAATCTACCTGCTTCCAATTGTAATTTACCCGCTTCTAATTGGAATCGTCCTTATTTCAATTGGAATTGTATTGCTTCCAATTGTAATCGTGCTACTTCCAATTATAATTGTCCTTCTTCCAATTGGAATCGTACGGCTTCCAATTGGAAGCGTCATTATTCCAATTGGAAGCGTCCTTATTTCAAATGGAATCGTCATTATTCTAATTGGAATCATCCTTATGCCTTAAATTTAACATGCAATGAGCATATTTCCAATACATTACATTACACATTTCTCCAAATAATATAGTTTTAACCCTTAAAAATGAATAGTATGAAAATTATTAAAGTATTAATTAGCTTCATTAAGTTATCAATTGCAGAAAAAATATCGTTTTATAGAAACGTTATATTGCAATTAACGGCAAATAAAACGGAATTTCCCAATCCCGACTCCAACCTCGATGACGGTGCGAAACTGGTCGATAAGCTTGAAACAGCCTATGAAAATTCGATTCAAACCGGTGGGCACGAATCGACAGTAAAATTGCATAAAGCAGAGCAGAAAGCCGATGGAGTATTCAAAATCTTAGCAGCGTATGTCAACCGCATTGCCAATGGTGATGAGGATATGATATTGCATGGAGGTTTTGTTCCCAGTAATCAACCCATAAAGTATCAAAAAGCTAAATTGAAAGCTGTTGACGGACCTAATTCGGGTATGGTAAAGCTCATTGCAAAAGCAATTCCCAAAGCCGGTAGTTATATTTGGCAAAGTGCTGAGGGAGCAATTCCTACTGATGAAAAAGATTGGAATAGTGCCGGTCATAGTACACAAGCTTTTATTACTATTCCAGGATTTAAGCCGGGTGTAAAATATTATTTTCGCTTTGCTGCTGTTACTCCTAATGGTGTAACTGACTTTATTGGTCCAATTTTTAAAATCGTGTTGTAAAAAAGAAAATGAGTTCGCTGTACTTTATGATTTAGAGAAACATAATTGTATACGGTTTTGAAAAAGTTAAAGACCTTCCATTAATTCTATGATGGAAGGTCTTTTCAATTGGGGGTATCTAAAAATTTAAAATGAATATCCTTTACTTTACCTAAATGAATATCAAGTCTTAAATACAACAATAATTCATTCTCATAACTTAGATAATAAAAAAACAATTTCTAGTTATAATTAAGGATATAGGTATAGGCGCTTAGGCGCTTAGGCCGCCCTAATTAAATTATTGATTTTAATAATGTTATTAATCTTAAAAACATCAGTATTCATCATAAATTTAGTTTTACACATCACAACTCAGATTGCTAATAATTTAAAACAGGTTAAAACACATTAAACCAAACATCTAGTAATAAATATAAGAATAAACATGGGTTGCCTAAACGCCTATACCTATAAGGATATTCATATAATTAATCATAAATCCATCACCATCCAAACGCTACAAGCAAAGTGACCGGAATTGCCAAGAGCTTTATCTATTTTTCTGAATCCCAATTTTTCATACATGTTAATAGCGGTAAGAAACTTGGGGAAACTTTCCAAGTACAATTGTTTGTAACCAAATTCACGAGCCGACGCTATGCTTTTTTGAAGTAAAGCCTTACCTATTCCTTTGCCTCGTGCTTGAGAGGAGACATAAAACTTTACAATTTCAACACAATCGAGAGGAAGTCCATGGGTTGCTATTATACCACAGCCACCCATTACTATATCGTTGTCAACACATACCCAATAAACCGATTTTGGCATTGAGAATAAAGAATATAAAGCATCGGTTGTGGCATCGGAATAAACAGAACCTTCCTTTTCAAGTTCAAATTCTTCAAAAACTGTTCTTATGAGTTCTGCTAACGATACATTATCGTTTTGCTCAATTTGTCTTATGATCATAAAATAAACGCTTTAAATGATGTAAAACACGTTTAACAATCCTTAAACGCGCGTGCATTGTTTTATCAAAATAGGTTGAGTTAAAATCTTTCACAATGCTGTGTTATGAAAAACAAAGATTGAATGAAAAGATGAAGTACCGTATTGTGACACCGTTTTTCATTGCTAAAATAAAAAATATTTCAATTCAAAGATATAAATAGTAACTGATTTCTAAAAAATACACCTACCATATTTATGCTAGAAATTATGCCCGTTCTATGGTATTTTATTGGGAACGAATACACTGTATATTTGAATAATAAATAAAGAATAAAAACACATAAGATATTTTGCCCCTAAATCCCCTAAAGAGGACTTTACATATAAAATAGATAAAAGCTTTTTTAGGTGGGGGGCAAAAACAAATTATAAAAATAGAATCAATAATAATTATTCATGTAAATCATAAAGGATGGATAGTAAATGTATGCGGTAAATGGTTTGCCGGAAGAGGATCGAGAGTTAACCGGTCTATTATCTTCCGGCAGACCTTACCTTTTAAGATTTTCTTTATGCTTTTTTATTGGTCTAATGTTAGAAATGCTGTTTTACTCCAAAACAGCATTTCTTTTTTGGTTGGGGTAAAAGGACGTTACAAGTTATACATTACAAAGATCGATACTTGTAAAAGGATTCCTCAAACAATAAATTAGGAATTCTCAAAAGCTAATACATATACGTTATCTTTTACCTATAACTTATAATTTCTGTACCGCATATAAATATTCTTCGGTGAAGTACAACCATATAAGCAATTTATACCCGCAGAAATTAAAGCGAACTGACCATAGTCAAATATAGTGCAGAATACAAAGCAGTTTATTTGTTCGTAAAAGTATCATTGGCTGTTCTATAAAAAGTACCTACCTAATAAATGGTAGTGAAATACTAAAAACGAGGTATACAACTGTATTTCGAAATGCAAGACCTTTGATAATATACAATATATATTTAAAAGTATTATTTATGGCGGCAATAGCAAAGACTTTAACAGATTTGATTGGCAATACCCCTCTATTGGAATTAGGGAATGTTAAACGGAAATATCAATTCGGTGCAAATATAATTGCAAAACTTGAATATTTCAATCCGGCCAGAAGCGTTAAAGATCGATTAGGATTTGCCTTGATTGAAGATGGTGAGAATTTAGGTTTGATTAAAAGTCAAACAACCATAATTGAGCCCACAAGTGGAAATACCGGAATAGCATTGGCTTTTATAGCTGCAACAAAAGGCTATAAACTCATCTTAATTATGCCTGAAACAATGAGCGAAGAACGGTGGAATCTTTTGCATGCTTTAGGAGCTGAAATCGTACTCACTCCAGGTCATGAAGGAATGAGAGGAGCAATGCGAAAAGCTGAAGAATTACGTGCATCAATACCAAACTCGTACATACCGCAACAATTTAACAATAAAGCTAATGCCCGTATTCATAGGCTAACAACAGCCGAAGAAATATGGAAAGATACCGATGGTAACGTTGATATTTTCATTGCCGGAGTTGGTACAGGCGGAACCATAACAGGAGTTGGAGAAGTTTTGAAAGAAAGAAAACCCGATGTGCAAATCATTGCAGTTGAACCTGCCGATTCGCCGATATTATCGTTTGGAACATCCGGACCTCATAAGATACAAGGTATTGGTGCCGGATTTGTTCCTGAAGTATTAAATAAAAACATTATCGACGAAATATTCAGAGTCGAAAATCTCGATGCATTCAAAACAGGATATGAATTGGCTCACATTGAAGGATTGTTAATTGGCATATCATCGGGAGCAGCTGCTTATGCAGCAATTCAAATTGCATTACGTCCTGAAAATAAAGGTAAGAATATCGTAGTTATTTTTCCCGATACCGGCGAACGATATCTTTCCACCCTACTTTATAGTAGAGAATTGAATTGAAAGCTTTAGTATGGAAACAGCATTTGTAATAGTACCTGGATTAGGTAATTCGGGAGAATTGCACTGGCAAAGTTTATGGGAGAAAAAATACCGAAACTTTTATCGCGTCGAACAGAAACAGTGGATCAATCCCTATTGCCCCGATTGGATTCATACCATTGAAAAGACCATTGAACAATTATCAGGCAAACAAATTATTATAGTTGCTCATAGTCTCGGTTGTATAGCTGTGGCACATTGGGCACAACAATCAAAACAGAACGTAAACGGAGCCCTTTTAGTTGCACCACCCGATATTCAAATTATTCAGAAATATAACCTTGCCCAAGGATTCACGTCTGTTCCTCGTCGTTCATTACCTTTTGAAAGTATGTTAGTTGCAAGTTCGAACGACGATTTTGCAAGTGAGAGAATATCGAAGCATTATGCAACATTATGGAACAGCCAATATATCTGTATCGGAGCAAAAGGTCATATAAATGCCGATTCAGGTTTTGGACATTGGCCTGAAGGATATGAATTACTTAACACATTTGTAAATTCATTGCAATTGATTTAATAAAGGAAAGGGGAACGATGAATCAAGTAACAATTTATATTGCCGATAATAAATACCTGTCGTATATCGGTTTAGAGCAAATATTTAGGAATTTCTACGGTATAAATGTTATATCTGAGTTAACACCAACACTAGAAATACTCCAATTTGCTATTGAAAGAAAAGCACCTGATATAATTGCAATTGATTATGATAACCTCGACTTAAGTTCTATTTCGGAAATTGCTACCTTACAGAAATTAGCTCCTTCAACAATCATTTTTGTAATATCAGATAATAATGACGTAAAACAAATTAAAGATATTTTAAAATTGGGAATCAGTCATTATATATTTAAATCGAGTCCCGAAGAAGATTTTACCGATGCACTCAAAGCAATTCAAAATAATAGGAAATTTATAAGTAGCGAATTGTATGATATACTTTTACAAAAAGATAGAAATTCGTACGAGACTTCAGATAACATTAAATTAAGCACAAGCGAAATAGAAATTGTTCGTTTCATTGCCGATGGCAAAACAACGAAAGAAATAGCCGAAATAAAACATTTGAGTTTTCATACTATTAATACCCATCGTAAAAACATCTTTAGAAAAATCAATATCAATAATTCATCTGAACTAATAAAATATGCTATAAATAACGGCATCATAAACGATATAGATTATTATATCTAGGATTACATGTATTCAATGTATCAAGACTCACAATATTGAAAATCTTTATATAAACTAACATTAAACCATATGACAAAAATAGCTAAAAAATTAACAGACTTAATAGGGAACACTCCCCTATTGGAATTAACAAATTTTAATAGTGCTTTTGGAATAGACGCTGTTATAATTGCAAAACTGGAGTATTTTAATCCTGCCGGAAGTATTAAAGATCGAATCGGACTCTCCATGATTACCGATGCCGAGCAAAAAGGTTTGATTACAAAAGATACCGTAATCATTGAACCCACAAGTGGAAATACCGGAGTAGCATTAGCATTTGTAGCTGCATCGAAAGGGTATAAATTAATTCTTACCATGCCCGACACCTTTAGTATAGAGCGTCGAAATTTATTAAAAGCTTTGGGAGCTGAATTGGTACTAACACCTGGTGCTGTTGGAATGGCTGGAGCTATAAAAAAAGCTGAAGAATTAAAAGAATCCACACCCAACTCATTCATTCCAGACCAATTCAAAAACCATGCAAATCCGGCAATTCATCGAACCACAACTGCCGAAGAAATCTGGCGTGATACGGAAGGTAAAGTCGATATATTTATAAGTGGAATCGGTACAGGTGGAACAATAACCGGAGTAGGCGAAATTCTCAAAAAACGAAATCCGAAGGTGAAAATTATTGCAGTAGAACCTTACGATTCGGCTGTACTATCGGGAGAGCCTAAAGGCTCGCACAAACTCCAAGGACTTGGAGCCGGGTTTGTGCCCGAAATTCTAAATACGACTATCTACGATGAAATAATAAAAGTAAAAAACGATGATGCTTTCGATACTTGCAGGGCTTTGGCACTAAAAGAAGGGTTACTGGTTGGTATTTCGTCGGGAGCTGCAACTTATGCTGCATTGCAAATAGCTCGTCGTCCCGAAAATGCGAATAAAAATATTGTAGTGATATTGCCCGATACCGGCGAACGATATCTTTCAACGCTTTTATTTAGTTTTGAAAATGAAAAACAAAAATAGAAAAATGTATTCCAATTTATTTTTTGTTTTCGCATAATAATAAAGGAGCTGTAATGGCTCCTTTATTATTATGCGAGATATTTGTTTGGATATAGAAATAATGTTATGGTATTAAGTCCTCGCAATTTTAGAAAATTGAACATCTAATTCAGATAACATTGTTTTAGTTTTTAGTTGAAAAGACTTTAACCACAAAGGAACAAAAAGGTATTTCACAAAGTCGCTCAAAGGGTTTTTAGTTTTTAGTTTTTAGTATACCATTAGGTATATTATTTATAAAAATCGGGTATGTTAATAATCTCCCAAATGTCATATCATTGTTACTTTAAGTATACTATAATATGCACCTCTAATTTTAAGTTATTCAGCTTATTGTTCATTTTTATTTAATAATATTACTTTGTGATGTACAAAATATTTAAAACATCACAAAATGGACATAAAGAAAATAACCATCATAGGTGGTATCGGTAAAGATGGTTCGAAAGAAAAAATAGAATCGTTAGAATTACGAATGGGCGATATCATCAGCATTGTAGGACCTACAGGCTGTGGTAAAACGACATTGATAAACGATATCGAACTTTTTGCAAACAGAAATACTCCGTCAAATCGTCAAATTCTCATAAATGACGAACCTATTTCCGAAGATTTCAGCTTCGATCCTTCAAAACATCCCATTGCACTTATTTCGCAACACACTAATTTCTTGAGCGATTTACCTGTTGGCGAATTTTTAGAAATTCATGCAACGGTGCGAGGAGCAGCAGACATTCAAGCCGTAATTGAAGAAACAATTTCATTTGCCAATCAGTTAACCGGTGAAGCAATAATTAAAACAACAGCAATGACAGAATTGTCGGGAGGACAAACTCGTTCGCTTCTTATTGCCGATGCGGTGATAATTGGCAATTCGCCTATCATTTTGCTCGACGAAATTGAAAATGCAGGAATACATAAAACAAAAGCATTGGAACTATTAAAGAAATACGACAAACTTTTTGTTTTTGTAACTCACGACCCAACCATCGCTTTACTGTCTGATTACCGAATAATAATGAAAGCAGGAGCAATTCAAAAAATAATTGTGTCGAATACCGAAGAGCGTGATGTTGCCAATCAGCTCAAAACAATGGACAATATTATACTCCATTTTCGTGGATTAATTAGATCGGGAGAAGAAATCTCTAAAAATCATTTGAAAGAAATAACTAAAATATAACCATTATTAAAATATACATAATGAAACTAGTATTATTTGCAGGACCGCCAACATGTGGTAAAACAACGGTGATTAAACAAGTCATCAAACGAATGATTGCAAAGCAACTAAAACCTGCATACATCAAAATAGATGTTCTATTTGCCGATGAAGATGAAATGATAAAGAAAGAATTCGGTATTCCCACTAAAAAGATTTATTCGGGAGAGCTTTGTCCCGATCATTGCAATGTAGTTGTTTTGGACGAAGCTGTTGAATGGGCCGAAAGTGTTGGTTCCGATTACCTTTTTGTGGAAACGGCAGGACTCTGTTTACGTTGCTCACCGTATGTCGAAAAATCGCTGGGAGTTGTTATACTTGAAGCAACCAGTGGAATGAATCTCCCACGTAAAATTGGACCGATGTTAACTCTTGCCGACATAAGCGTTATCACTAAAATCGACCTTATTTCTCAAGCTGAACGTGAAGTGTTTCGCTATCGGGTTTTAGAATCGGCAAAAGATATTATAGTGGTTGAGACTAATGCATTATATGGCATAGGTATTGACCCCATTGTTAAACAAATTCTTAAATCGGAAGATGTAGAATTCCCAATGTTTCTTAGAGGAAATCCTCCTGTTGGAACCTGTACCATTTGCGTGGGCAAAAAAGAAATAGGAGCAAAAAATCACTTTGGGGTTTTAAGAACAATGGAAAAAGAATTATTTTATGTTGGCGAATAATATTGAATAGTATGGAAATAGCCATGAGAAATAACCTTTTCACAATAACCGGGAATGATTATTTCATGACGTATTAGCTTCGCTGAGCCCTTCGGGGTTCCATGTGACCTATTAAAAACAATTTAAAAACAAACACATGAATAAAAGAGTTTATTTCGATAATGCTGCTACCACCCGTCTTGACCCAAGGGTGTTGGATGTAATGGTAAATTATTCCGAAAATCATTATGGAAATGCTTCGAGTTTACATACATTCGGAACATTGGCAAAAGAATCGCTCGACAAAGCACGTGCTACAATAGCAACATCAATTGGAGCATATCCCGACGAAATATATTTTACCTCAAGCGGTACCGAATCGAACAATTTGGCATTGAAAGGAATTGCATTTGCCAACAGACATTTAGGTAAACACATCATTGTTTCGGCTATTGAACACGATTGTATTCTTAACACTTGTAAATGGCTTGAAGAACAAGGGTTTTACGTTTCGTATGTTCCGGTAGACAATTACGGAATTGTTGATGTCGAACATCTTGCAAAACTTATAAATCAGCAAACAATTCTTGTGTCGGTAATGTATGCCAACAACGAAATTGGAACCATAGAGCCGGTTGAAGAAATTGGACGCTTATGTAAAGAAAAAAACATTCCATTTCATTCAGATGCCTGTCAGGCTTTTGGGAAAGTTACTATAAATGTCAACCATTCCAATATTGATTTACTTACCGTTAATGCCCATAAAATCTACGGACCACAAGGTGTTGGTGCATTATTTGTCCGTCGCGGAACGAATATCATTTCGTTGCTTCATGGTGGTGGTCAGGAATCAGGACTTCGATCATCAACCGAAAATATTGCAGGAATTCTGGGCTTCGCAAAAGCAACCGAATTATGTATGAAAGAACTTGAATCGGAGAGTAAACGGTTGACCGAGTTACGAACAAAAATCACCGATTACTTATATTCACACTACGATTTTGTATATTTTAACGGACACCCCGAACAACGATTACCCGGACTTTTAAGCTTTAACTTCAGCGGATTGGAAGGAGAAACTATCCGTCTTTTGTTAATGCTTGATGAAATTGGGTTCGCTGTTTCAGCAGGTTCAGCCTGTTCATCGAACGATACGACTTCTAGCACTTCGCATGTATTGCAAGCTATTGGACTAAATCCGTTCGAAGCCAAAGGTTCCATCCGATTAAGTTTAGGACGATTTAATACGGAACTCGAAATAGAATCATTTACTCGTTCGATGAATAGTGTTGTTCGTCAATTAAATCCCATTTTTTCATAATCTAAAATCTAATAAATATGCAACAAGTAGTTGAAAAGAATAAAACCATAGATCTTTTACCAAATTTGAATTGTGGAGCATGCGGTTACAAAACCTGTACAGACTTTGCTTCGGCCGTCGATTCCGATCAAGCCGAATTGAAAAAATGTATTCATGCAAAGAAAAATGCGACTGAAATCGTTAGTCATAGTAATTGCCTTAACTGTGTGAAAACTGAAAATCTCGGAGAAAAACTCGATTGGAAAGACAGTCTGGCACGAGAGTTTGACTTTATACTTGATATTTTCGATGGAGAACCTGGACCCAAAGAAACCATTTTGCCTTATAATCCTACTCTTGTAAAAGAATTGGGCGTAAAAAAAGGAGATGTCATGATTGGTCGTCCCATGGGAATGTCTTGCGGATGCCCTGTAACACACTGCGGTGTGGTAACCGATGTAGATGCTCGAAATGGCGTTATACATTGGTATGTAACAGGACCATTGCGTCCACGTAGCGAAGGTTTTGTTGACATAGGATATTATGTTTCGCAAGCCTATGAAGGCATCATAAAAGAATCGAAAGAGAAAATAGAATTAGGTCGCCGTTATTGGTTTCTTCCTCGCCGATGTATGCTGCAATGGCGTCACAGCGGACTTGTTAATGCTGTAACCAAAATGAAAGATGGTAGTTATAAGGTTCGAATTGAAGGTCTTTTAATAGGATAGAAACAGAAAGAGGCTGTAAATAAAAGTAATACAATTTATAGCCTCTTTCTTCTTTCATATCAATTCATTTAGTGTTGTATTATAAAGAATTTCATCCGTTTTATCACGAATGATCTTAAAAACTCGCTTTATTTTGCACGTTAATTCGTCTTTGCAAAATTCGCAAGGTTGATATTGCCTTTCCGAAACACATGGGAGTAAAGCTATTGCACCTTCAAAATGACGAATTATAACCGATAATCGCACATCTTCAGGTTTTTTAATTAAATAATACCCTCCTGCTTTGCCCAGTTTGCTTCCAAGGATACCAATCTTTTTCATTTCAAGTAATATCGTTTCTAAGAATCGCTGAGGAATATTTTCTACTTTGGCTATTTCGCTTATTTGAATAGGACCTTTATCTATTCCTCTTGCCAAATGAGTTAATGCAAGCATGGCATACCGTGTTTTTTTAGAAAGCATTGTTAATATAACTAAAAATTAATAACTAAAAACTAAAAAAAGAGCCATCTAATTAGATGTTCAATTTTCTGAAATTGCGATGACTACTATATAACTAAAAACTAAAAATTAAAAACTAAAACAATGTTATCTGAATTAGATGTTTAATTTTCTGAAATTGCGATGACTTAGTAATGCATATACCTTAAACCTTTGAAATTCGAGTACCTTAAACCTTTCACCTCTTTAGAAACAATTTTAGAACTTCAACGAATGTAATCATTATTTTACAATATAAGAAGCTTTCGTTAGTGTCCCTTTCAATATCACGAAAGTACAGCATTTTATTATTAGTACATATACTAACAATAAAAATAGGTATGCGATTTTTTAAAAAATACGATTTTATACCCTATGCATGTTCAAGTTTGGGATGTATATTTGTAAAGTACATTAATTCTATAGACAATATGGGTTTACCATTAATTAATAAAGAAAGAGCCACAAGCAAAAACGTTCACACCAACAGTTTATGATTATTTTATGGCGTAATCAATGTGACAAATTTAAAAGATTTTAAAAACACACATGAAAAGAGTT
>Ga0265338_10008971_pt1 | contig 12027 bp, 10 predicted proteins | sample 42126metaG_FD_193579 | JGI IMG/M metagenome (GOLD analysis project Ga0265338, IMG submission 193579) | Rhizosphere microbial communities from Carex aquatilis grown in University of Washington, Seatle, WA, United States - 4-21-26 metaG | ecosystem: Host-associated > Plants > Roots > Rhizosphere... | reverse complement strand
GACGGCGGGTTGTTCCAGGCACAGACCGACGCGGGCCTGCGGGTGTTGCTGGCGCAGTTGGAGCAGCCATTCCCAAAGGGCTTCGGGCGCGGTGTCGATGACCACCGAGCGGCGTTGGCCGGTGGCAGTGGTGATGAGGTGTAAATCGGCTTTCTGGTCGGAACGATCCAGGCCGATGACCAGGTCATAGGGAGGTGAGGTGTTCATGATGTTGGTTTTTTGTGATGGCCTCCCGCAATCGGCTTGACCCGGCGACGCCAATATAGAAAAGTCGTCATGCATTATGGACGCCCTCTTGAGTAGTCGTTAGAGGGTCAAGCCCCGCCCGACGGGCCGGCCGATAAAGCTCAAAGTCGTTAAAGCGACTGGACGTTAGCAGGCCTGGCCCGCCGGGGCGGGAAAACCAGAGCGAACCGATACCGAAATGAATCCCAAAGGCCAATCCGATACCGGCGCCGCACGGTTCGCGGCGAAGTTATTCACTGCCTGGCGCGCGAGCTTTCCGCAGGCCTCGCTTCCAGCCCATGAATAACTTCGGATGACCTATATCTGGACGTTAGGAATCATCGAGCCATGCCAGAAATTCCAACATCACAGCCGAGCCGAGCGCGGACTATTTTGATTCAGATTCTGCGCTGGACGCTGGCGGCGTTTCTGGTTTTGCTTGCACCGTTTTTTTTCCTTGCCGGAGTTTTTCTGCTTGTTGGTTGGACGGCAGAGCCACAGCCGCCGAGTGCTGGAACCGTCAAGCTCTTGATGACTTTAGGTTTTTTATGTTTGGCTTTGGCACCTGGGAGTTTGGTCGCCGCTGGATTTGTGGTATGGTTTTTCCGTCGTCACAAAATCAGTTCACCAGTTTTATGATGCCTAATATGAGGATAGGCTGCATGGCTGCTTTGGTTCATGTTGTCCGCTGCTCGTAATCTTCCAGTGATGGGATTTTCATCAATGCTCGTTTCGCATAGGCGCGATGCACGGCCTTGCTGTTATGTCCCAAAGCCTCCTGCGCAAACCGTCCAGCCATCCATGATTCGCTATAGGGTGTTCACCCCATTGTTCGCGGCGGCCAAAAGCGGCAGTGTCTTTTGGGCAGGAAAATGAACAGACCGGATCATTTTAAACACGTTCGTCCGGGCGCACTTAAAGCGCCGAAACGCATCGGCATTGCCGCCGATCACGGCGGTTACGAGTTGAAGGAATATCTGGCCGGGAAATTGCGCGAAACCGGATATGAAGTGGTTGACTTCGGCGACGGCCGGCCGAAGGAGGATGACGACTATCCGGATTTTATCGTGCCGCTGGCGCGCGCGGTTGCCGCCGGGACGGTGGATCGCGGCGTGGGCATCTGTGGAAGCGGGGTTGGAGCATCGGTCTGCGCGAACAAGGTGGCGGGGGTTCGGGCCTGCTTGATTCACGAAAACTTTTCGGCGCATCAGGGCGTTGAGGACGACGATTTGAATCTGATCTGTTTCGGCGGCCTGGTGGTCGGTCACGCCCTCGCCTGGGAATTGGCGCAGACCTTTCTCGCCGCGCAATTCACCGGAGCAGAGCGTCATCGTCGCCGATTGGCGAAAGTGGCCGGTTTGGAAAACCAGCCATGAGCACAGGAAATTTTATGCCAAACAAACCAACCCCGGCCAGGACCCCGGCCGATAATTGTCTGCCAAGGGAAATCGATGGCTTCGATTCCCTGGCGGAGCTGGCGCTGGATTTGCGCTGGTCATGGAATCATGCCACTGACGAAGTGTGGCGGCAGCTGGATCCCACCCTGTGGGATTTTACCCAAAACCCTTGGGTGGTTCTACAGACTGTCTCCCAGGACAAGCTCAAAAGCGTGTTGGCCAATCCCACCTTCCGCAAAAAGATTGATGACCTGCTGCAGGCCAAGCATCAGGCGGCGGAGACACCCGCATGGTTTCAGAAAAACCATCCGCAGTCGCCCTTGAAGTGCGTCGCCTATTTCAGCATGGAATATATGTTGAGCGAAGCACTGCCCATTTACTCCGGCGGCCTCGGCAACGTGGCCGGCGACCAGCTCAAAGCCGCCAGCGATCTTGGCGTGCCGGTGGTTGGCGTGGGGTTGCTCTACCAGCAAGGCTATTTTCGCCAGGTGATTGACAAGGACGGAGCGCAACAGGCTCTTTACCCGTATAACGACCCCGGCCAGTTGCCCGTCACGCCGTTGCGACAGCCGAACGGTGAGTGGTTGCGTTTGGAGATCACCTTGCCGGGTTACTCCGTCTGGCTGCGCGCCTGGGAGGTGCAAGTGGGTCGGGTGAAACTTTACCTGCTGGACAGCAATGACGCGGCGAACTTTCCCGCGCATCGCGGCATCACCAGCGAGTTGTATGGCGGCGGACCGGAGTTGCGGCTCGTGCAGGAAATGGTGCTGGGCATCGGCGGCTGGCGATTGCTCGCGGCACTCGGCATCAAGCCGGATGTCTGTCACTTGAATGAAGGTCATGCGGCCTTTGCGGTGCTGGAACGCGCCCGCAGTTTCATGGAGGAACATGCGCAGCCTTTTGAAGTCGCGCTGACCGCCACACGCGCCGGAAATCTTTTCACAACCCATACGGCGGTGGCTGCGGGCTTTGATCGTTTCACTCCGGCGCTCATCGAGCAATATCTCAGCGGTTATGCGGAGAAGAAACTCGGAATTTCCCTCCACGACTTGATGGCCCTGGGCCGCCAAAATCCGAACGACGCGTCGGAGAGTTTCAACATGGCCTACCTCGCCATTCGCGGGAGCGGGTCGGTGAATGGCGTGAGCCGCTTGCATGGGCAAGTCAGCCGGCAGCTCTTTGCACCGCTGTTCCCCCACTGGCCGGTGGCTGAAGTGCCCATCGGCCATGTGACCAACGGTGTTCACATGTCGACGTGGGATTCGGCGGCCGCTGATGAGCTTTGGACGAAGGCTTGTGGCAAGAACCGCTGGCTGGGAACTGCGGAAAATTTGGAGCAGGACATCCGCCGCGTCTCCGACGACACCCTCTGGCAATTTCGCCTCGCCACCAGCAAATCGCTGGTGGAATACGCCCGCGAGCGTCTGGCCCGGCACTATGCCGCCGCCGGTGCGTCGCCCGAGACGGTTGAAGAGGCGAAACACTTGTTTGATCCCAACGCATTGACGCTGGGTTTTGCGCGGCGCTTTGCGACCTACAAAAGACCCAATCTGCTGCTGCACGATCCGGAACGGCTGCTGCGCCTGTTATCCAATCCGCAGCGCCCGGTGCAACTTATCATTGCGGGCAAGGCGCATCCGGCCGACCTGGCGGGACAAGCCCTGATTCAGAAATGGATCCAGTTCATTCGCCGACCGGACGTCCGTCCGCATGCGATTTTCCTCAGTGATTATGACATGCATCTGACCGGGCACCTGGTGCAAGGCGTGGATGTCTGGATCAACACACCCCGGCGACCATGGGAGGCGTGCGGCACGAGCGGCATGAAGGTGCTGGTCAACGGCGGCATCAATCTATCGGAACTGGACGGCTGGTGGGCGGAAGCCTTTGTCCCCGACCTGGGCTGGGCGCTGGGCGACGGTCAGGAACATGGCAACGATCCATCCTGGGACGCAGCCGAAGCCGAAGCGCTCTACGAACGGCTCGAACGCGAGGTCATCCCTGAATTCTATAATCGCAACGACAAAGGCATTCCCGCGGCCTGGGTCGCGCGAATGCGTGAAAGCATGGCGCAACTGACTCCGCGCTTCTCCGCGACGCGCGCCGTGTGCGAATACACCGAACAACATTATCTCCCGGCGGCGGCCGCCTGCCATTCGCGCGTGGCCAACCAGGGCGCCGTCGGCAAACAAATGGTGGACTGGCGGAATGATCTGGACCAAAAATGGTCGTCGCTGCACCTTGGCGAAATGAAGCTGGCGACCCGCAACGGGACTCATGTGTTTGAGATTGAATTCGGTCACGACGGTCTCGACCCAAAAACAGTCCGGGTGGAGTTATACGCTGACGGAATCAAAGAGGGTCCTCCCGTGCGGCTGGAGATGACCCGCCTGCGTCCGCCCGCCGACAAATCCGGCGGCGATATTTACAGTGCCACCGTGCCGTCGGCCCGTCCGCCGGCGGACTACACGGTGCGGGTGATGCCGCGCTGCGACGGAGCAGCCATTCCGTTGGAAGCCCCGCGAATCTTATGGCAACGGTGATTTTAACTAAACCAATCACATGAGAACTTCGATCGAATACATCATCATTGCGGTGCCGTTTCACGCCGATGCCGCGACCCATGACGAGCTGGCGCGAAAGGTGAATGAAAGACTGACCGCCGGTTACGAATTGTTGGGCGGACCATTTCTCAGCGAGGAAATGATGTATCAGGCCATGACGAAACCCATTTACCAGACTTCCCAAGCACCGACCTGATGAAAAAGACCATGCCGATCACAACCCTGTTCCTGGACATCGGCGGTGTCCTGCTTAACAACGGCTGGGATCACCTGGCCCGCCGGCGGGCGGCGAAATACTTCAAACTAAACCGGGCCGAGATGGAACAACGGCATGGCTTGAACTTTGAAACCCACGAGGAAGGCAAGCTGGCTTTCAATGAATACTTGGACCGCGTGGTCTTCTACGAAAAGCGTCCCTTCACGCGTGCCGGGTTTCGGCGTTTCATGTTCGCGCAATCGAAACCGGTCGCCGGGATGATGGAACTGGTTCGCAGCCTGAAAGCCAAATTTGGACTGAAGATTATTGTCGTCAGTAACGAAGCCCGGGAACTAAATGCCTACCGGATACACCAGTTCAAGCTGGACAACTTTGTGGATGCTTTTATTTCCTCCTGCTTTGTCCACCTCCGCAAGCCTGATGCGGCCATCTTCCAACTGGCGTTGGACATCGCCCAGACCCCCGCCCGGCAGGTCGTCTATATTGAAAACACCCCGATGTTCGTCCAAGTCGCGGAAGGTTTCGGGATTCGAAGCATTCTTCACACGAACTACAAATCCACGCGTGCCAAACTGGCATCGCTGGGATTGCAGCCTGACGACGGAGTCATCCATGAAACCCGCTAACCCAAGCATCCTGACCATCAACGGCGGCTCGTCGAGCATCAAGTTCGCGTTGTATGAGGCGGTCAAACCGCTGACGCGGGGAGTTTATGGAAAGGTTGACCGCATCGGTCTAAGCGGGACGAATCTGACGTTCCATGAACTGACGAAAAAACAGCCGGAGAACTGCAAACTCACCGCTGCCGATCACAAATCAGCGGCGAATTCCCTGATCGACTGGCTCGAAAAGCGAAATGATTTCAAATCGGTCCGGGCGGTGGGACACCGGGTGGTCCATGGCATGAAACACACCGAGCCGGAAATTGTCACCCAGGAATTGCTGGATGAACTGCATCGCATCAGCCCGAACGACCCGGATCATCTGCCGCGCGAGATTGAACTGATTGAGACGTTCCGCCAGCGTCACCCGAAACTACAGCAGGTGGCCTGCTTCGATACGGCGTTTCATCAAACCATGCCGCGCGTGGCCAAACTGCTGCCGCTTCCACGCCGCTTCGACGCCAAGGGCATCCAACGCTACGGTTTCCACGGATTGTCCTATGCTTATCTGATGGAAGAACTCACGCGGCTCGGCGACCCGGCAGCGACGAAGGGCCGGGTGATCCTCGCGCATCTCGGCAACGGCGCCAGCCTGGCCGCGGTGCGCGACGGCAGGAGCATGGACACCAGCATGGGCTTCACGCCGACGGCGGGATTGGTGATGAGCACCCGCTCGGGCGATCTGGATCCCGGCCTCGCGCCGTATCTGACGCGGACCGAGCAGATGACCACCAGTCAGTTTTACAAAATGGTCAATCATGAATCGGGCCTGCTCGGCGTCTCGGAGACCAGTTCCGACATGCGGGATTTGCTTGACCGTGAAAAGCAGGACGTGCGGGCGGCAGAAGCCGTGGCGCTGTTTTGTTACCAGGCGAAAAAGTGGATTGGCTCCTTCGCCGCCGTCCTCGGTGGCCTGGACACACTCGTCTTCGCCGGCGGCATTGGCGAAAATGCGCCCGCCGTCCGCGCCCGTATCTGCGAAGGGCTGGGCGTCCTCGGCATTGAGTTGAACGCGTCGCGTAATGTGGAAAACGCGCCGGTGATTTCCATGCAAACCCATCGCGTCACCGTGCGCGTCATTCGCACGGACGAAGAACTCATGATTGCGAGGTCGGTGTGCCGCCTGCTTGGACTCGCCACTGCCGTTTAAGACAAGCCTTGGTGACGCCAAAACACATCTTTCGCTGAATGCGTTCCCAGCGGGAGCTGTCCCCCGCCCCGCCCCATAAGCCGTGGTAGGGTTTTACCCCATGGCGAAGCCGCCCCCGCCGGCACAAATTAGGTGGGTACTGGCAACCGCGACGAACGCGGCACAACTGATTTTACAAACTGCTGTCAGCCGCATGCCGGCATCGAACAAAACGAAACGCAAAAAAACGAAGGAGCCATTATGTTAAGCAAAGCCAAAACACTGGAGGGTTACAAATTGGACAGCCTCGACGGGGAAATCGGGAAGGTTAAAGAATTCTACTTCGATGACCGGCACTGGACCGTCCGTTATCTGGTGGCAGAAACCGGAACCTGGCTGGCGGACCGGCAGGTGCTGATTTCTCCCTACGCGCTGGCCACCGTGAATAAAGAGGAGCGTAACATCTCCGTTGATTTAACCAGAAAGCAGATTGAGGACAGTCCCACCCTGGACACTCACAAGCCGGTCTCCCACCAATTCGAGCAGGCCTACTACGGGCATTACGGCTACCCGGCGTATTGGAGCGGCCCGTTCAGCTGGGGATATAATCCCTACCTGGTGCGTGACCCCGAGCAATGGAAAACACCCCCCCAGGACAGGAAAGGTTGGGATCCCCATTTGCGCAGCACTTACGGTGTCAGCGGCCATCATATCCAAGCCTTGGACGGCGAGATTGGCCACGTCCAGGATTTTGTCATCGATGACGAGACGTGGGCGATTCGTTATCTCATCGTTGACACCCATAACTGGTGGCCGGGCAAAAAGGTCCTGGTTTCACCACAATGGATCGAGCGCGTCAGTTGGGGCGAGCGGACGGTCTTCGTCAACCTCGATCACGAAACCATCAAGCAGTCACCGGCATACACGGAGGCATCTCTGCTGACCCGGGATTATGAGATTGGCCTGCATCGGCATTACCATCGTAAAGGTTACTGGGTGGATGAACTGGTGAACAGTTAGCCTTCCAATCAATTCAACCAGGACGCCATTCGGCGATGAAAGGCGAAGCTGTGATTTGTGCGAAACATGAAGACAAAACCAAAGACTCTCTCCCCCGAACTGCTCCACCAAATGGACGCCTACTGGCGCGCCGCCAACTATCTGTCGGTCGGCCAGATTTATCTCTACGACAATCCGCTGCTCAAGCGGCCGCTGAAACTCTCCGATGTGAAGCCGCTGGTGGTCGGACACTGGGGCACAACGCCCGGCCAGAATTTTATCTATGTGCATTTGAACCGGGTCATCCAGAAGTATGACCTGAACATGTTCTACGTCGCCGGTCCTGGTCACGGCGGCCCGGCCATTGTGGGCAATGTCTATCTTGAAGGCACCTGGAGTGAAGTTTACCCAAACGTCACGCAGGACGAAGCCGGGCTGAAAAAGCTGTTCACGCAATTCTCGTTTCCCGGCGGGATTTCCAGCCATGTGGCGCCGACCACACCGGGATCCATTCACGAAGGCGGCGAACTGGGTTATTCACTTTCGCACGCTTTCGGTGCGGCGTTCGACAATCCCAGTCTGATCGTCGCCTGCGTGGTCGGTGACGGTGAAGCGGAAACCGGCCCGCTGGCAACGGCGTGGCAGTCCAACAAATTTCTTGATCCGATTACCGACGGCGCGGTGCTGCCGATCCTGCATCTCAACGGCTACAAAATTTCCAACCCGACCGTCCTCGCCCGGATTGAGCATGAGGAATTGGAGCAATTTTTCCGTGGCAGCGGCTGGACGCCTTACTTTGTGGAAGGCGATGAGCCGAAAAAGATGCATGAACTCATGGCCGCCACCCTGGAAGCGGCCATTGAGGACATCCGGCAAATCCAAAAGAATGCGCGGGACAAGCAGGACACCACTCGTCCGCGCTGGCCCATGATCGTCCTGAAGTCACCCAAGGGTTGGACGGGACCGAAAGTTGTCGATGGCCTGAAAGTCGAGGGCACCTTCCGGGCGCATCAAGTCCCGCTCCTGGTGGACTCCGCGCACCCCAAACATGTGAAGCAGCTCGAAAGCTGGATGAAGAGCTACAAAGCCGAAGAACTATTCGATGCCAATGGCCGACTTCTGCCGGAACTGGCCGGGCTGGCGCCAAAGGGTGACCGGCGGATGGGCGCCAATCCGCACGCCAACGGCGGCATTCTGCTGCGCGACCTGCGGATGCCGGATTTTCACGACCACGCGGTAAAGGTGCCTTCGCCCGGGGCGGTGGATGGACAGGATACCCTGGTGCTGGGCAAATTCCTGCGCGACGTGGTCAAACTCAATGCGGGCAATTTTCGCGTCTTCGGCCCGGATGAAACCCTCTCCAATCTGTTGGGCGCGGTCTTTGAAGTTACCAACCGTCAGTGGGACGCACGCGAAGTAAAAAATGATGAATTCCTCGCGCCTGCCGGACGCGTGCTGGACTCGATGCTTAGCGAACACCAGTGCGAAGGTTGGTTGGAGGGTTATTTGCTGACCGGACGGCACGGGCTGTTCAACAGCTACGAGGCGTTCATTCGCATCGTGGATTCGATGTTCAGCCAGCATGCCAAATGGCTGAAGGTCACTTCGGAACTGCCCTGGCGCCGGAAAATCGCGTCGCTGAACTATCTGCTCGCCTCGCACGTCTGGCAGCAGGATCATAATGGGTTCACCCATCAGGACCCCGGCTTCCTCGACCATGTCATCAACAAGAAGGCCGACATTGTGCGCGTTTATTTGCCGCCGGATGCAAACTGTCTGCTGTCCGTGTTTGATCATTGCCTGCGCAGCCGGCATTACGTCAACGTGGTGGTGGCCGGCAAACACCCGTTGCCCCAGTGGCTGACCATGGACGCCGCCGTGGTGCATTGCACCGAGGGGATTGGCATCTGGCAATGGGCGAGCAACGACCAGGGCTCGGAACCGGATGTGGTCATGGCCTGCTGCGGCGACACCCCGACGCTGGAAATTCTGGCCGCCGTTTCCATTTTGCGCGAGCACCTGCCGGATCTGAGGATCCGGGTGATCAATGTGGTTGACCTCATGAAACTGCAGTCGGCGAGCGAACATCCGCACGGATTGAGTGAAGCGGATTACGATTCATTGTTCACCAAAGACAAGCACATCGTTTTTGGTTTCCATGGCTACCCGTGGCTGGTCCACCGGCTGACCTATCGCCGGACCAATCGCAACCTGCACGTCCGCGGCTACAAGGAAGAAGGCACCATCACGACTGCCTTCGACATCCGGGTGCAGAACGACCTGGACCGCTTTCATCTGGTGCAAGACGTGGTGGATCGGGTGCCGAATCTGGGTTCCCAGGGCGCCTACCTGAAGCAACAGATGCAGGACAAGCTCATTGAGCACAAACGCTACATTGACAAGCACGGTCAGGACCTGCCGGAGATACGCAACTGGAAATGGGGTGCGACGGCTGCCGGCAAAATTGCGTCTGACGACCGCAAACTGGTTCTCGAACTGAATCGAATCAAAGGTCTCAAAAATGCCGATTCACATAAATGAAGACGACGGTGGCGAACAAAGGCTTGGAAATGTATGAACGACCCAATCAAAAAAGAACATCACCGGTTCGAAAATCCCAATGGCGAAGAACTTCATCATGGTCATGGTCCTTATTGGAAACGCGCCCATCGTGATTGGCGCATCTGGTTCTGTGTGATTTTGATGCTCGCGGCGATGGCGGTCTATTTGATGACGGGTGATTTGCGTTGGCCGATTCACTCCCAGCCACAGCCGATGGTTCCCATCGCCGGCTGAAAGCCCTTGGCAAGCTCCTGCTTTTCCGATGAGCACCGACACCATAACACCAAAGGATCATGAGGCGATCGCTGCCACCGGCCTGACCAAATGGTTTGGCGAGGGTGAAGCCCGGGTGACAGCCGTAAATCAGGTCGGGTTGGTCGCTCGTTTCGGCGAGATGCTGTTTATCGTCGGCCCCTCCGGCAGCGGCAAGACCACCATGCTGAGCATGATTTCCGGCATCCTGCGGCCCAACGCCGGCAACGTCAAAGTCAAGGGAGCCGATATCTGGACGCTGAATAATGACCAGCTGGCGGACTTCCGTCTGAACACGATTGGCTTTGTTTTTCAGGACTACCATTTGTTTCCACGATTGACCACGGCCGAGAATGTCGCGATCCCGCTGATCCTGAAGCAGCGCAACTGGGACGAATCCATCACCGAAGCCAGGCAATACCTCGAAATCGTCGGCTTGAAAGACCGGGGCGAAATGCTGCCCGTCAAGCTCTCGGGCGGCGAGCAGCAGCGCGTGGCGATTGCCCGGGCGATCATCAGCCAGCCGGAGATTCTGATTCTCGACGAACCGACGGCCTCCCTGGATGGTGACACGGGCCGGATGATCATCGCCTTCGTCAAAGAGAAGATTCTTAATGAAAAGCGCTGCATTCTGATCGTCACCCACGATGCGCGCATCAACGAATATGCGGATCGGATCCTCCACATGGAAGATGGACATCTCACCGCCGAAGACAAGGGAACCGAATGAATACCGACGAACCCAAACCAGAGGCAAAAGCAACCGCGCCCAAGCCGGAAGCAGCCGGACCCAAGCCCGATCCCAAAGCCATCGAGCTTACCCACGATAACAAAGCAGCTGAATCCCCGCCAGAAATCAAAGCTCAAACCAAACCGGAAGTTCAGCCCGAGGCCAAAGTCGCGACCAAACCGAAAACTGAAGTCAAAGCCGGCGAGAGCAGGACGGAAACCAAATCCGCCGCGCCCAGGATGGTAGTCGGAAATAAGATCATTTTTACCATCGCCATCATTGGCATTCTGGCCGGACTGGTTGCCGCTTACATTTTTGGCCTGGAGCGGAAAGCCCAGCCACCGGTATTCAAGCCGGTCAGCAATCCGTTTGAGTCGGCCATCTATGCCAATGGCATGATTGAGAGCGACCTGCCGAGTGGTGAAAATATCAATATATTTCCGGAGGTTTTCGGCCCGATCACCCAGGTGTTCGTGCACGAGGGCCAGCCTGTGTCGGCCGGCACACCGCTGTTCACCATTGAGGATTCCGTGCCGAGAGCAAATATGGAACTGGCCGAAGCCAACCTTAAAGCAGCCCGCGACCAATACGACAAACGGCGCGCCGCGTACGACGTTGACCCGAAATCGGTCAGCAAGGATATACTGGATACGGCGGAAGATACCGTCAATCAAGCGACCGCCGCACTGAAGGCAGCCAACGCGCTGCTGCAATATTATTCGGTCAGAGCACCGGTTGATGGCGTCGTGCTGGCCGTCAAAGCGACGGTCGGGGGCTATGTGTCGTCACAGGGTGATTATGACACCTACACGGAATTGTTCGATCCGCTCGTGGTCATGAGCGGGCCGCAGGATTATATGGATGTGCGCTGTTATGTGGACGAGATACTGGTCTCACGCTTGCCGTCCAAGTGGCACATCCAGGCGCAGATGCAGATCACCGGGACGGATATCAAGGTGCCGCTGGAGTTTGTCCGGGTGCAACCTTATATCTCGCCCAAAATCGAGCTGTCGAACGAGAAACAAGAGCAGGTGGACCTGCGGGTGTTGCCGGTGATTTTCCGATTCGAGAAAAAGGACTTCCCGGTCTATCCCGGCCAGATGGTGGATGTCTTTATCGGGCAGAAATAGCCGGAGAAATACAATGAACCATTCTCGCATATGAAATACAGCGGCATCCTGCGGATCGGCTTCAAGCTGCTGGTCAACGATCGGGGCAAGTTCTTTGCCCTGTTGATCGGAATTACGTTTGCCGTGTTCCTGATGATGGAAATGACCGCCATGTTCGCCG
>Ga0265338_10008969_pt1 | contig 12030 bp, 10 predicted proteins | sample 42126metaG_FD_193579 | JGI IMG/M metagenome (GOLD analysis project Ga0265338, IMG submission 193579) | Rhizosphere microbial communities from Carex aquatilis grown in University of Washington, Seatle, WA, United States - 4-21-26 metaG | ecosystem: Host-associated > Plants > Roots > Rhizosphere... | reverse complement strand
CTCGGCGCTCAAGCCGCCGTCCCACACCACCATCAAATGCGTCGGCCTGATGGTCGCGCGCATTTTCGCCAGCATCTTGACGAAACCGTAAATGGCATTCGTCGGGCTGCCCGAGGGCGACCGCAACCCGCGAATCGCGTGAAACGCGCGATAGGCGTAGGCGTGCCCGTCAACAATCAACAACCGATCCACAAATTTTCAAAGGCTAAATTCAGAATTCAGACTTCATCATTTCGCGTTTGCCGGCGGTGTTACGTCGCCGTTGGCGGCCGTGTTGGGCTGGAACGTCTGGCCTTCCACCACCGGCTGAACCGGAATGCTCGCGGGGTTGAACGGCAGCTCGTCGTCCGAATGCACGCGGTTGCCCGCCGGGTCCACAATCGTGGCCGTCACAAAAATCATCAGGTTTTTCTTCAAGGTCGTTTTGGACTGGCTTTGGAACAGCCGGCCAAAGAGCGGCAAATCGCCCAGAAACGGCACCTTGTCCTTGATGGTATTTATGGACGAAGAAATCAATCCACCCAGGACGACGGTCTGGTTGTCCCAGATGTTCACTGTGGTAACGATTTCACGCACGGTAAAGTGAGGTAGAACGGTTGGCAGCGTCGAGACCCCCCCGCTACTGGTCGCGACGCTAGGGGTATAGCCGGGAACCGTCGGCACCGTGTCATATTGCAAGAACTGCAACACCTGAGGAATCAGCGTGAGATTGACAGTGTAGCCGTCGGACAAAACGTAAGGCACAACATCCAACGTGGGGCCGATTTCAAACTGCTGCGTATTCGGTTCAATGGCAGAATTGGGTGTTGCCTGAACAGTCGTGCCAGTCGTTGAGGTGGTTGCGCCGGTTCCAGCGGCTCCTGTTCCTGTATTAAAACTGAAGCCGGTGAGGATGAACTGTATGTCGGTCGCACGCATCTGGGTCTGACGACCACTGGTGGTGACGGCTTCCGGCTCGGCCAGCGTTTCCACCCCGGTGCGCTGCTCCAAGGCGTGAAGCACCACGCGGAAATTCGGGTCGGTCAAAATTCCCGTGACGGTGGCAAGCGCAGGGCCGGAATTACGCAAACCGGCGGTGAGTTGCTGGTCCGTGGCCGAGGCCGCAATGACACTCGCCGCGGTATTACCGGGGAAGGCACCGAGCGGGTTGGCCGTCGAGACCGGCACGGTGAGCGAAGGCGCGCTGCCGCCATTGGCGACGACTTTTCCATTTATAAAATTGCCCAGATACCAGTCGAAGCCCAGAGCCGTGTTGTCATCCTGCCCCACTTCGATGAACCGCGTCTTGATGTGAACTTGAGGCGCCACCTGATTCAACTCCTGAATGGCGCGCTCGATGGTGTCCAGTTCGCCCGGCGTGGCCTTCACGAATAGCAATCCCAAACGGTCGTTGAAAGCGATGCTTCTGCCGGGTGCGGTCGCGGTCAAATTCACGCCGATGGAGCTGAAGAAGGCCTGCGCCGCCGTGTTGACATCCTGCCTCTGGGTAGAGGTCGGATTGATGTAACTTAATCCGCCGACGCCGGAGTTTGCACCAGCGGCACCGCCACCGGCACCACCGCCAGCACCTCCGCCGACGCCACCACCACCACCGCCACCGCCACGCGCACCGCCGCCGCCACCGGCACCACCGCCGCCACCACCTGCTGGAATCAACACCACCGGCACATTGGCGCCGCTGACGCTACTGCCATTGCCACCGCTGGAGCCGCTGTTGCCGCTGGAGCCGCCGCTGGAGCCGCCGCTGGAGCCGCCGCTGGAGCCGCCGCTGGTTCCAGTGCCGCCCGATGAGCTGTTGGCGCTGCCGAAAGTTATCGTGGATACATTTTGCAGACCTTCGTAAAACGTGTTTGGATCCACTTTGAACACGCGCATTTCGAGCACCGGCGGTTCCGGCCCGGCCGGTTTGGCCGAAATGACCACCGCGTAATCTTCAACAGAGTATTTGATGGGGCGATCCGCCACCAATATCGCCGCGTCCAAAGCATCGTGAAGCGAAACGTCGTTCAACACCAGCTTGACGTTGATGGTGCTGGCGTCAACGGTTTCGGGGGTGCCGCCCGCCGCAGGCGTGACTTGCAACCCGGTGCTCGAATTAAGTTCAACCGGAGCGCCGGGACCCGCCCCGGGGCCAACGGGGGCCGAGCCGGTTTCCACATTCGGATTGAATATAAAGTTGATGCCCTTCTTGTCCGGGTCGCGCAGTCTGGATTGTTCGGAAAAATAACGGATGACTTCGCTCAAGGGCAGACCATCCGGCCAGGAAACCGAATCCAACCGGGTGTTATTCAGTTTGCGATAGAGGACTTCGCGCCCGACGCCAGTATGAACGTCGTTGTTGGTAACATAAGGATTCGGCACGGGCAAGCCGATGCCAACCTTCGGCGACCACGCCTTTACCACCTGCACCATGCTGTCTTGCGCCTGGGTCGTCCGGTCGTGTTCTTCGCGGCCATAGAAGGCTTGTTTCACCAGGCTCAAATAGTAAAACGCACCTTCGTTGTCCGGATCCAACTTCAAAGCCTGGTCTAGCTTGGCTTCGGCCTCCTCGAATTTGCCCGCTTCGTAAAGAACCTTGCCGTCCTGCACCAGCGTTCCGGCTTGCGTCTTGTCGTTGGCGATTGCAGGAAATTGCTCCAGCGTGGGCACGTCGGGTATCCGGCCTTTCAAGGCCGCCATCGTCTGGTCATTTTCCTTTTTAAAGGCAAGGGCGGCGGGATTGTGCGGGTCCACCCTCAAAGCACGGGTGACTTCCGTGTCAGCTTTCAGCAAATCGCCATTATGTTGGGCCTGGCGCGCGAGTTCCAGCCGCACAGCCACGAGGCCGGAAATGGTCTGGGCGGTTTCAGCGTCAATGCCGGAACCAATCTGATCCATAAGCGTCTTGGCGTCCTCGTAAAGCTTGACGGCTCCGGGCAGGTCACCGCGCGCGGCGGTGTTTTTGGCGTCTTCGAGTTTCTGGCGCAGGAGGATGGTGTTGGCTTGATCCATCACTGCCCGGTTGACAGCCATGTCGGTGGCGCTGTTGGTTTGCGCCGGCAACGCGGTGGCGAGCAGTAAAAGAAAACCGAGCGGGAGGAGAACAGCTTTTGTCATGGTCGTTTCAGGTTCGTCGTGAATCGGCGGCGTTCAACGCGCATATTTTAGCACTCAAGGCGTGTATCGCAAAGTGTATTTTTTTTGGTTCGACTGCGCCAACAATATCACCTCGCTTTGGTCAATGGCAATGATATTGTAGTCGTCCCCGGCGAATTTCAGGTCCGCACCCACCCGCTGCCCGGTGACGTTGAGCTTGTCGGGATCATATTTCAAGTCGGCGGAGTAGCCGTCCACGCGTTGAAATGGCTTGTCTTTTGACAACGTCACCTCCACGCCCGTGTCGGCCAGTTTCAAAGTCAACTGGTCCGGATTTTCCGGCGGCCCACTGACGCCTGTGAACGTGAAATCCCGGACTTTTTCCTTCAACGAGGCGTATTGATGCTGCGGACGGCGTTGTGCGGGCAAAGTCGCCGCCTGATGTTCCACGCTGAAGGTGTAGCGTGGCGGCGCTCCCAGCGCATTCGTCGCCACCGAGTCCAACGAGATGATATAATAGAGCGGCGTGATCTTGGTGACGACCGCGGCATTGGGACCGATTTCATGACCGGTCGTGATTTTCATCAGCGTGCCGTCCTTGACGTTCCTCTGCCATTGCACCGGATTGAACAGTTTGTTCGTTGTCGAAAAATCCAGGTCGTAAGGCGATTTCAACCGGTCCAGCACCGCCTGTTGCCGGGACAAATCCAAATCCGGCAGCGGCACGGCGTGGGGATGAATGACCTGGTTCTTCGCATCCACCATCTGCTGCTGGTCGGCCGCAATGACGAACCACATCGCCACAAGCATGCCCACCAAGCCGAGCAGCACGGCGCCCAAAATAATCTTCTCGTAATTTCTTTTGATGAATTCCATGCGTTCAATTTCTCGGCGTCAATTTCACCACTTCGACCGTCAGCGTGACACGCAACAATTGTTCATTCAGCACGGTCTGCCATCCGCTCTTGCCTGGCAGGGGCGCGGGCGGCGGGGACATGCCCGTGTCAATGGCGTTTGGGGCGGCGGCAGACGTGGCAGTCGCACCGGCCGGCTGGACGCTGATGGTTTTTACAACAAACCCATTCTGCGAGGAGGCAAACGCCTTGAGCACCTGGGCGATTTCCGGGCTGAACGCGCGAAACGTGACTTGATAGGGCACCAACACCGCCAAATCAGTGGTCAACGGCTGATCGGCCAGATAATCGGTTTGAGGCCCGCTCGCGTCATCCGGCGAAGCAGGGACGCGCTGGATGCCGTCCAACGCATTGATGCCCGACCCAAAAAGAACTTCCGAAATGGTCTTCACCTCGCCGAGTTGCACCGACAACGGTTCAAGGCTGCCGGGGGCAAACGTGAGGCGGTCCATGTGCGCCGTGAATGAAAAATCATATTGGGGCGGCAGCACGACATTGGCGGCTTCGGCTTCGTGCTGCAACTGGGCGATGGTCCGGTGCAGCGCGCCGGCAAACAATTCGCTCGAGACCGGGCCGTTGGCCGGCTTGGGAATGGGTTCGATCGGCTGGAAATAATTTCTGGTCTGGTCAATCCACTGGTGAAGCTGGCGTTCCTGTTCGCGGGCGGCGGCAATGTTGTCCACCTGCCCGCCGCCGGGTGAGGGTTTCTTTTTAGTCAAGTCCGCCAGCTTGTTGTAAACCTCGGTCAAATGGGCAAACGCCGCCTGGTTGTGGGACCAGCTTGCGTAATCGTAAAAACCGGCCGCTCCCAGCAGCCCGAGAGCCACGACGACGCCAATTACAAAAAACAGATTTCGTTTGAGCCAGCCCATAATCACAATTGCAATTTCAACAAGTTCTGCGGTGAGACGGTGATGCTAAAGGTGAACGTGCCATTGGAGTCCACCGGCGAAATCTGGGGGGAAGGCAGCACCGTTTTGGGGTCAAACACCGGCGCCGCTTTCAGTTCGCGCTCCACCGCGTAGACAACTTCGTTGTTGGCGGCGGAATCAACGCCCGACAAATCCATCGCGCGGTAGACCAATGTGATGGTGTTGTTTTGATCGGGCGTGCCGGCCTGCGCCGGCTGCGCCCCGTTGTTGTCGACGTGATTGGGATTGGCGGGAGCGGCGTATCCCAGCGTCATCTGCTCAATCCAGATGCCGGCTTCCATCCCCGGTTTTTGCGCGCCGTATTTTTTCTTGAGCTCGTCCTCGGAACGGATGAGCACCCGGCGCAGTTCCGTCAGAAGATCGCCCCAGTAATACCGCTCCTCCATCCAGGCCGAGACTTGATTTGCTTCGCCCTGCGTTGTTTGGAGCCGTTTGTAGGCCTGATCCATCTTGCCCACCTTGTCCTCGATGGTTGCAACCTGCGGCTCCAGATCGCTGATTGAGCTTTCCTTGGCGGCCGCGAGTTCCTGAAAGAGGAATCCAATCGCCCCCGCCACCAGTGCCAGCAGGAAAATGGTCGCGATGAAATACGGCTTCTTTTCGTTGAACGCCCGCCAGCGCAGCGTGCTGTCCGGCATCAAATTCATTTCAACGGGGCAGTTCGCCAGATTGCGCAAACCCAACCCGACGACCTCCCCAAGCGAATGGGCCACTCGCGCCAGTTCCTCCAGATTCACCGCCGGATCAATCTGGACGTTGCGGAACGGATTGAAGTATTCGACCGGCACGTTCAGCTTTTCCGCGAAGAACTGCGCCGTGTAAGGCATGATGGACGCGCCACCGGACAAAAATAATCTTTGCGGCGCCGAGCCACCCTGCTGCCCGCGGTAAAACTGCATCGTCTGGTTGACCTGGATGTGCAGCTTGGTCATGAACTGCCGCGCAATCTTGGCGATGGCCGCCTGGTTCGGGCTTTCCGGCTCCTCATAAGCGCCGCCGAGACTGACGAAGCCTTCAGCGACCTTGATCTGCTCGGCAACTTCAAATTTCAATTTCGCCTCGGTGGCAAAATCCTGCGTGATGGCGTTCGCGCCCAGATTGATGCTGCGGGAAAAAACCTTGCCGCTCTCAAAAAACAGCAGGTTGCTCGTCTTGGCGCCGATGTCCAGCAGCATCGTGCAGTCCTCGAGGTCGCCATAGTTGTAACGGAAGGCGTTGCACAAGGCCGCCGGCGAGGCGTCGCACAATTGCAACCGCAGCTTCGCCTCCGCCGCAACGCGGAACAGTCCCTCCACAACCTCGGACTTGACGGCGACCAGCAGCACTTCGAGTTCGCCGCTTGGAGCGGAGCCCAAAATTTGATAATCCCAGACGACTTCCGCGAGGGGGAACGGCACGTTTTGCTGCGCCTCGTATTGGATGATTTGCGTCACCTTGTTCGCGTCCACCGGCGGCAGCTTGACGAATTTGGAAAAAACATGGAAGCCCGGCGCGCAGACGTTGACGTCCTTTGCTTTGATTCCTTTTTCTGCGAGCGCGTCCTGTAGCGCCTTGAGAATGACCTTTTCACGCGTGGCCTCCTGCGAGCCTTCGGCGCCAAGCGGCTTGATTGAAAAAGTCTTGAGACGCAAACCGCCGGCCTCGTTGGTTTCAAATTCCGCCAGCTTGAGGCTGCCCGCCCCGAAATCCACCGCCAGAAATGATTTTATGTTCAACATTGCCGTTCGCGTCGCGCACCACCGGCAAGACACCGGGATTTTTCCGATTGTGTGCAGGCGGCTCATCCTAACTACCGGAAATTTTCCCGCCGGTCAAACAGAATTCTTTGGAAAGTGAAAAAAGTTCCGCGCGCCCGCCAATTTAACATTGCGTCCGGCGTCCGGCTCTGGCTACATCTCCGCGTGCTGGAACAAGTGCCAGTTGCAAACCGCTGCCGCATGGAAATTTTTTACTCCGGCCGCGTGCAGGGCGTCGGGTTCCGTTACACCGCGAAAACTGTCGCCGCCGGGTTTGAAATTTCCGGCATTGTGCGTAATTTATCCGACGGTCGCGTCGAATTGATCGCCGAAGGCGCGCGCGAAGAGCTTGAAGCCTTCCAGGCGGCTCTTCGCAACGCGGGTCTCAAGCGTTTTATCCGCGACGAAAATGTGACGTGGAGTGCCGCACAAAATGAGTTTCGCGGTTTTGAAATAGTTCGCTAATGCAATGAAGTTCGCCATCATCGCTGACATTCACGGCAATCTGGAAGCGTTCCAGACCATCTTGGAGGACGCTCGAAACCAGAAACCGACGCATTATGTCTGCCTCGGCGATGTCGTCGGCTACAACGCCAACCCCAAGGAATGCCTCAAAATCGTCCGGGACATGAACATCCCCTGCGTGAAGGGCAATCATGACGAATACTGCTCCAGCGACGACCATTTGGAAGGTTTCAATCCCGCCGCCGCCGACGCCGTCCACTGGACGCGCGCTCAGTTGAACGACGAGGAAAAACAATGGTTGCGCGACCTCAAATACACCAAGATGGTCGCCAACTTCACCATCGTCCACGCCACGCTCGACGTGCCGGAACGCTGGGGCTATGTCTTTGACAAGCTCGCCGCCGCCGCCAGTTTTCCCTACCAAAACACGCAGGTCTGTTTTTTTGGCCATACCCACGTGCCCGTTGCCTTCATGCGCGACACCGCCGTCCGCGGCGGCACCTATTCCAAATTCAAGGTGGATCCGGCCAAAAAATATTTCGTCAACGTCGGTGCTGTCGGCCAGCCCCGCGACAACAATCCCCGCGCCGCCTACGTCATCTACGACATGGACGCGGGCACGATTGAACTCCGCCGGCTCGAATACGACATCGCCACCACCCAGAGAAAAATCATCGCCGCCGGCCTCCCCGAACGCCTCGCCGAAAGGCTGGAATACGGAAGATAAAGTGATTCGTGCAGGGTTTGCGGTTCAAAGTTAAGGGTTGTCTTCGTTTATTCAACCGTGAACGCTGAACGCTGAATTTTGAAAATCCTCATTCTCAAACCAACCTCGCTCGGCGATGTCGTCCAGGCGTTGCCCGTCCTGCGCTTGTTGAAACTGCATTTCCGCAACGCGGAGATTTTCTGGTGGATTGATTCCGCGCTCGCACCACTGCTCGAAGGCGATCCCGATCTGGCCGGAGTCGTCCGTTTCGAGCGCCACCGCTGGAAATCCCCGCGTCACTGGCCGGAAATGCTCCGCAGCATCCGCTGGCTGCGCGAACAGAATTTCGATCTCGTCATTGATTTGCAATGCCTCGCGCGCAGTGGCGCGTTCGCCTGGCTCGCCAATGGAAAATTTCTCGTCGGCCTGGACGAAGCCCGCGAAGGTGCTCGGGGATTTTATGACATCGCTGTCCGCCGCGCTTCATTTCACACGCACGCCGTGGATTGGTATTTGGCAGTGCTGCCGCAACTTGGCGTGCCGGTCCACAAAGATTTTCAGTGGCTGCCCGAACGCCCGGAAATCTCCGCCGAAGTAAAACGTAAATGGCCCGGCGCGTTTGTTTTCAATCCGCAATTGATCGCACTCCAGCCGGGTGCGCGCTGGCCCACCAAACGCTGGCCGGCCGGAAATTTTGCCGGACTCGTCCAGTTGCTCGCTAAACATTTTCCCGGGGCGCGCTTCGTCATTCTCGGCGACGCGGGAGACAGACCGCTTGGCGAAATCATTTCACGCGCCGCATCGGACCGGTGCCTGAATTTGTGCGGCGAAACTTCCCTGCCGGAAATGGTGGAGTGGCTGCGGCTCTGCGATTTGATGGTGACGAACGACACCGGCCCGATGCACGTGGCCGCAGCGCTCGGCAAACCACTCATCGCGCTCTTCGGCCCCACCGAACCGTGCCGCACCGGCCCCTACGGCCAGCTCGAAAATGTTTTGCGGATTGAACTCCCCTGCTCGCCGTGTCTCAAAGACTATTGCGCCTACGAAAAACCAAACGAGTGTCTGAACGCCATTTCGCCGGCGATGGTTTTTGAACGGTTGCGGAAACAATTCAATTCTCTTTCCTAAAATCCTTTGTGCCTTTGCGCGTTTGTGGTTAATTTCCCTTCATGAAATCCGCCGCCATTCTATTTTGCCTCGTCCTTGCACTGTCAAAAGCCGTCGCACAGGATGCCATTACGCCGGCCAGTCACGTCGATCTATTCAATGGAAAAGATTTTTCCGGCTGGGCATTTTTCATGCGCTCCAATTCCCCGCCCGAAAACTCCTGGAGCATCACGAACGGACTCATCCATTGCACCGGCAAGCCGAACGGTTTCATGCGCACGATAAAAAATTACCGCGATTACGTCTGCACCGTGGAATGGCGTTTCCTCAAACCTGGCAACACCGGCGTGCTCGTGGATATGCAGTTGCCGGACAGCGTCTGGCCGCGCTGCGTCGAATGTCAGGGCATGCACGATCATCAGGGCGATTTCTGGCTGTGGGGCGGCGTGGCGGGCGCCGAGCCGGTCAATCTGAGAAAAAATGGCATCCAAATGCTCCAGCCCTCCGCTGAAAAACCTGTCGGCGAATGGAACACCTACCAGACCGTCTGCCGCACCAACACAGTTGAAATCATCGTCAACGGCACGTCCATGAACAAGCTCACCGGCTGCAATGTGTCGTCCGGTTTCATCGGCCTGCAAAGCGAGGGCGCGGAACTGGAAATCCGCAAGGTGTATCTCAATCCGCTGGAATGATTGACATGAAAACTATTGCCACACTTTGTCTCGTCGTCACGCTCGCCAGTTCCTGCGCCGCACAGGATGTCATCACTCCGGCCAGCCACATCGAGTTGTTCAACGGCACGAATTTCGACGGCCTGACCTTTTGCATGAGGAACGACGCCGACCCGATGCAGACCTGGGAAGTCACCAACGGCGTCATCCATTGCAACGGCTCGGCCATCGGTTATTTCCGGACGAAGCAAAGTTACAGCAATTACGTCGTCACCGTTGAATGGCGCTTCATCAAAGTCACACCGAAGGCCAACAACACCGGCGTGCTCGTCCACATGCAATCGCCGGACAAAGTCTGGCCGCCTTGCATCCAGAATCAAGGCAAGTCCGGACGGCAGGGTGATTTGTTCGTCATGGCCGGCGCCGAATGCAAGGAGCATCTGGCCTTGGGCAAGGATGCGAACACACCCGTCGCATTGCACGGAGAACCGAATGAAAATGCCGTCGGCGAATGGAACACGAACGTGACCGTCTGCGCCGACAACGACGTCAAGGCCATCATCAACGGAAAATTGCTGAACGAAATCACCGAGTGCACCGTTTCATCCGGCTTCGTCGGCATCCAAAGTGAAGGCGCGGATTTTGAAATCCGGAAAATGTATCTGGAACCGGTGAAGTAATTTTAGATTTCCGATTTCCGATTTCCGATTTGCTTCTCTGCCCAGGATTTGGCCTGGCGCTGTGTTTTCAATTCATCCGCCAGTTGCTTCTCCCGGATTTCGTTTAGCAACGCGCCCATCGCCGGGCCGGGTTTCATGCCGAACGAAATCAAATCGTTGCCGGTCAGCAGAGGCGGACGAATTGTCGGTTTCATTTTCAATTCCTCCGCCTGCTGGATCAAAAAATCGTAAAGCTCCAAATCGCCATGCGAACCGAGGCAATCTAGCCGATGCAATTCCAGCTCCAGCGGAAACGTCTCGCGCAGCAGCAATCGCCGCAGCGTCGCCTTCCGCATCTGCTTCACGTCCTTGAACTGCATGTGATGCAAAACGCACGCGGCAATTTCCTCAATCTGCTTTTTCGGAAAACGCAGCCGGTTCAAAATGGCCCGCGCCATTTCCGCGCCCACTTTTTCGTGGCCGTAAAAGTGGATCGCGCCGGTCACGGTGTCGCGCTCCGCCGTCACCGGCTTGGCGATGTCGTGTAGCAACACCGCCCACGACAAAAGCTCATTTGAATCCGCCGGCATTTTTTCCAGCATCAATTTGATATGCTCGAATACGTTCCCTTCCGGATGATAATCCGGCGATTGCTCGCACGAAATCGTCGCGGCCAGTTCAGGCAGAATCTGCTCCAGCAACCCGCTGTCGCGCAATAAAACCAGCCCGCGCGCGGCGTTTGTAGCGGCGGGCGTCTCGCCTGCCGTGGAGCCGGGCATCCTGCCCGGCGTGTGAGCCGCACGACGAACAGAAGGCTGTTGAAATTTATCAAGCCGCTTAAAATTCCCGGCGTTTTTTCCGGGCGGCAAGATGCCGCCCTCTACGGCAGGCAGGATGCCTGCCGCTACATTTTGGTTTGGCGCAAACAATTTCAGTAATTCATCGCGAATCCGCTCGGCGCTAATGAGCTTGATTTTAGGCGCGAGTGATTGGATTGCGGCAAAAGTCCTCGATTCGATTTCAAAATCCAGTTGCGCGGCAAACCGCACCGCGCGCAGCAGCCGCAAATGGTCTTCCGCAAACCTCTCCTCCGGCACGCCGATGGTGCGGATGATTTTCGCGCGCAAATCCTTCTCGCCGCCGACCCAATCGTGAATTTTTTCCGTGAGCGGATCGTAAAAAAGCCCGTTCACGGTGAAATCGCGGCGTAGCGCATCGGCCTCGGCACTGGCGAAGACAACCTTCTCCGGCCGCCGGCCATCTTGATAATCCGCCTCGGCGCGAAACGTGGCAACTTGGAATTGTTGTCCGTCTTCGACGACGACCATCACGCCGAATTTCCTGCCGACGGGAATGGTTTTCTTGAAAAGTGTTTCTACCTGCTCCGGTCGCGCGTCCGTGGCGATGTCAAAATCTTGCGGTTCGCGTCCGAGCAGAAAATCGCGCACGCAGCCGCCAACCCAGAACGCGGCGAAGCCAACGCATTGCAGGCGGGCAACAATTTCAGCAGCGATATCGCGCGACGATGAGTTCACAAAATCCATTCTCACGCAAAGCCGCAAAGCCCGCCAAGCAATTTCCTTTGCGCCTTCATGTCTTCGCTTGAAGCAGTTATTCGTTTCCCCAAATTACCTTCACGTGCGCGATGCCGCTTTTGACGGCTTCCGCCGGCAGCGACGGGCTTAATTCAAACACCTTGATGTGCTCCGGCTTCACGAATGGTTTGAGCGCGGCGAAATAAACCGTGCCGGTGCCCGGC
>Ga0265338_10008968_pt1 | contig 12031 bp, 14 predicted proteins | sample 42126metaG_FD_193579 | JGI IMG/M metagenome (GOLD analysis project Ga0265338, IMG submission 193579) | Rhizosphere microbial communities from Carex aquatilis grown in University of Washington, Seatle, WA, United States - 4-21-26 metaG | ecosystem: Host-associated > Plants > Roots > Rhizosphere... | reverse complement strand
CTGTTGTTCCAGTGAGTCGCGCAATCCCTGCATCCAGACGCGGCCCCACCAGCGGGTGAGGACGCATGCGACCAGCGCGGCGGCGCACGAGCGCCATAACATCGCCGGCCACGGACTGCTGGCGGCGAGCCCGAAGCCCGCCCCGATGAGGAATCCGACGATGGCGCCAAGAATAATCAACGCTTTCATTTGTTATCTGACGGTTGTTTAGCAAACCGTTTGCCAGCCGGAGAAAATCGTGCCGTGAAGAAGGGATTTACCCGAAATCAAAGGTTTTTCAGCGGAAACAAAAATTCCGGCGACGCGCTGCGGAATTCTCCGGGAATTTTTTGCCCCGCGCCGAGGAAGCGAAGGCTGCAATTTGTGCCGAACACGAAGTTCCACAATTTCACTCGGCGCGCTTCCTCGTCGAGGTGCGTGAAGATCAAATCCTCCGGCTGGCAGGCTTCAAATGCGCGCCATTGCGCCAGCAGCGCCGGCGTTTCATACGCGGCGTTCAACACCAGATGCACGCGCGGCGATGGAAAGGTCGCCAACTGATTGCGCAACGCGGTCAGCGCCCCTTCGTCGGCAATGTCCACGCCCGGCAAATCCACGAACCACAGTTCAGAAGCCGGATCTCGGAGGTCAGAGATCGGATTTCCCGTTTCCATCTTCTGATTTCCGACTTCTGACTTCTGACTTCTGACTTCTGGCCTCCAAAACCGTTCCAGCGGCACGCCGAGCATCTCGCAGTGAATCGCGAGGAAATCCGCGGTATTGGCCGTGGCGCCGTCAAGCCGCCAGACTCGCGCGGCGCGTTCCTCCAGCAGCGCGGCGAGCGTCAGCCACTTACAGAGCGCCGTCGTTTTGCCGGAACCGGGCGGCCCGATGAAAACATGCGGACGTGCCGGACCTTCATCGAGCGACGGCGGGTTCAACCAGAAACGCGACAGCGCAGCCCTGACAATTTTCCACTCCTCATCCGGCGAATCCGGCGAGTCATCCTGCATGGCGCGCAAATGCGTTTGCAGCCGCTCGGCATGGACCGGCAGCAGTCCCATCGTTTCCAGCCACCCGACGCTTTGCCAGCGGTTGGCTTCGGAAGCAATTCCGGCGCGGTTTTCGGAAAAACTCTGCGGCGGTAAAATGTTCTCCGCGTTCGGCGCGGACGATTTGTCCGGCACACCGGCGGTGACTTCAACCCGGCCTTTTTTGCTCCAGAGCCGTGCCAAGCCCGGTGTCGGCAATTGCCGCACGCTCACAATCACCGCCTCCGGTCCGAGCCGTTTGTGAACTTCCACCAGCGCCTCGCTGGTGTTGTCGGCGACAATGGAAATCAGCTTCACAACCTTACTCCAACCCCGGAATCACCGCCTGATTTTGCACCTGCACGCGCGCCGGGACTTCGGCATAGGACAAAACGGCGAGGTCGTTGAACGTGCTTTCAAAGAAACGCCGGAACGCCAGGCGCAATTGCGGCGCGCACAAAATCACCGGCTGTTGGCCGCTGGACAGCATCTGCTGGACGAATTTCGAAAGCGAATCCATGACGTGCCGGGCCAGCCGCGGCTCGACCACGAGCGCGGTTTCGCCGGGCGCCTGCCGCACGCCTTGCGCAAGCTGGTGTTCCAGCTTCGGGTCCATCGTGATGGCGCGGAGATGGCCGTTGTCGCTCTGGAACGGCTTGACGATTTGCGGGCCGAGCGCGCGCCGGGCGTATTCGGAAAGCTCGTCGGGGTTCTTGGTGAAAGACGCGCAATCGCCGACCTTTTCCAAAATGCCGGCGAGGTTGCGGATGGAGATGCCCTCCGCCAGGAGATTTTGCAGGACGCGCTGGATCTGGCCGATGGAAACCTGCCCGGGAACGAGTTCGTTGACAACGGCGGGATGCGTTTTTTTGAGATTGTCGAGCAGGGCCTGCACGTCCTGCCGCGTGAGAATTTCGTGGCAATGCCGGCGCACCGTCTCGGCCAGATGCGTTACCAGCACGGACGCCGCGTCCACCACCGTGTAGCCGCTGGTCTCGGCCGTTTTGCGTTCGACCGCGGAAACCCAGGTGGCCGGCAGTTGAAAAACTGGCTCGACGGTGGGGATGCCCTTGAGTGTGGTCTTGCTGTTTGTGGCGTTCATCGCCAGCCATTGGCCGGGCATGAGCTGGCTCTGCGCAATCGGATTGCCCTTGAGCAAAAAGCGGTATTCGTTCGTGCCGAGCTGCAAATTGTCGCGCAACCGGATCGGCGGGACCAGCACGCCCATTTCCTGCGCGAAATTCCGGCGCACGCCTGTCACCCGCTCCAGCAAATCGCCGCCCTTGCTCACATCGGCAAGCGAAACCAGACCGATCCCCAGCTCGATTTGCAGCGTATCGAGTGTGAGCAGATTTTCGAGCGGATCCGCCGGACGGGTTTCGGCGGAGGCCGCCGGGCTGGTGCCGGTGCCGGTCGCCGTCGCGGCATTGGTGGTTTTCCCGGTCGTTGTTCGCGCCACGGAACCGCCGGCGGATTTTGAAACCGGCGCGGACAACTCAGGAACTCCGCCGTGTTTGTGCATCGAATACGACAGCAGCCCGATGATTGCCGCCAGCGTCCAAAACGGCAGCATCGGCAATCCCGGCATGATGCCCATGAAAGCCAGCATCACGGCGAGAATGGTCAGCGCGCGCGGATAGAATAGCAGTTGCCGGCCCAGTTCGTGACCGAGACTGTTCTTGGCCGTCGCGCGGGTGATGAGCACGCCCGCCGCGGTCGAGGTGATGAGCGCCGGGATTTGCGAGACCAGACCGTCGCCGATGGACAGGATGGTGTAGGTCTGCAACGCATCGGTCATCGTCATGCCTTTTTGCATGATGCCGATGGCGAAACCACCGACGATGTTGATGACCGTGATCAGGATGGCGGCGATGGCGTCGCCGCGCACGAATTTGCTCGCGCCGTCCATCGCGCCGTAGAAATCAGATTCCTCTTCGAGTTTGTGGCGGCGTTCGCGGGCTTCGATTTCGTTGATCAGACCGGCATTCAGCTCGGCGTCAATCGCCATCTGCTTGCCCGGCAACGCGTCCAACGTGAAGCGCGCAGCCACTTCCGCGATGCGCCCGGCGCCCTTGGTGATAACAATGAAGTTGATGAGCACCAGGATCAGGAACACGACCATGCCGACGACGTAGTTGCCGTGAACGACGAAATTGCCGAAGGCCTGGATGATATGGCCGGCGTAACCGTTGAGCAGAATCAGCCGCGTGGAGGCGACATTGAGCGCCAGCCGATAAAGCGTGATGAAGAGCAGCAGCGTCGGAAACCCGGTAAATTCTGCCGGGGTGCGCAGGTAAAGAATGACCAGTAAAACGAGCAGCGAAGCCGCGATGCTGACCGTCAGCAGCAGATCGAGCATGAACGGCATCACCGGCAAAATCAGCACGAGAATGGTGCCAAACAACGCGCCAACGAGCCAAAGATCGCCGTATTTCAGCAGACTCCGCATTCTGTCGCTTAAAGCGCCCATGATATTTTCGGACTGTTAAGCAGGAATCCCGCCAAGCTGATTTTGCCTTGGATTGGCGCCAAAATCACCGACCCCCACATGTCAACGCCAGCAAACAAAAACTTGAGGACGCCGAACTCTGGAAACGGCCGGCAACATGAAGCATGGCAGCGGCGCCCGCGTTGCATTTTCGGGATAACCAAAAAGCCACCGAGCCGAATGGAGGCGAGGGCAGCGCCAGCGCCTCACTAAGGCGGGACGTTGCAGCTTCCCGAGGGCTGAATTCGGAATTCCGGTTCAAGCCTGGCACAAACCGCGACAGACTTGACGCGGTCAAGTCTGGTTTTGTTCCGCGTAATACCGGTAGCGGTTGACCCGATAGACCCACGCGAGGACTTCGGCGACCGCGGCATACAGCGGGGCCGGAATCTCGCCACCCACCCGACCATGCTTGAACAGCATCCGCGCCAGCGGCTTGTTCTCGATGATGGGGATCTGATATTTGGCCGCAATTTCCCGGATGCCCTGCGCGTTCAGGCGGATGCCCTTGGCGACCACTTTTGGCGCACGCATCGTTTTCCGGTCGTAACGCAGCGCCACGGCAATGTGCGTGGGGTTGGTGACGACAACATCGGCCGTGGGCACCTCGGCCAGTTGCTTCGCCTTGCTGACGGTGCGGCGGCGGCGGCGCGCGTTCTTCATCATCTGGTTGCCTTCGGTGTTTTTCATTTCATCCTTCAACTCCTGCTTGGTCATCATCAAGTCCTGGTTCGTGCGCCACCATTGGTAGCCGTAATCGCCGGCGGCGATGACGAGCAGAGCCAGGCTCACGCGCAGGAAAATTTGCAGGCAGGTCTGCGCGAGAAATTCCGTCAGCCGCCCCACGCTGACGGCCGTGGTGAAAATGGGGTCGTTCAAAACGGCGCGCACCTGCGAGTAGGTTAGGCCTGCGATGACGGCGAATTTCAGGATGGCAATCAGCGTCGGCACCGCACTGCGCATTGAAAACACGCGCTTGAAACCTTCGATCGGATTCAACTTGTTCCAGTTCGGTGTGAGCGCCTCGGACGCTGTGTTGAACCGGTTTTGGATCGTGCCGGCGAGCAGCCCGGCCACCATGGTAGCGATGACGACCGGCGCGGCGCATTTGAGGAAAACGAACGTGCCGGCGACGGCGTAGCCTTGCAGCGCGGTGGTGGTGAGAGTCGTATCATGCAAATGGCTGAAGGTGATGACGCTGGCGCCGACGAGCTGCCGCCAGATTTCCGGCCCGGCGAACGTGAGCGCCGCCAGCGCGCCGAGCAGCACAAACGCCGTCTGCACTTCCGCGCTGCGCGCAATCTGGCCGTGTTTGAGCGCCTCCTCCAGCTTTCGCTGTGTCGGCTGTTCCGTCTTCTCGCCAATGTCAGTTTCTTCGGCCATGGCTTTATTTGGTCCCCAGCAACTGGGCCACGTTCAGCATGTCGTCCGGCAGGCGGTTCAAATAATTGATGACGTGCTGCGCCGCGAGTTGCAGCGTGAACCCGAACACGATCAAGCCGCCGACGATGCGGAATGAAAAGCTCAAGACGAACACATTCATCTGCGGCACGGCGCGGCTCAACACGCCGAACACGACCGTGACGACAAACGACACCGCCAGCACCGGCGCGGCGATTTCCAGCGCCACGACAAAGATTTTGCCGGTCTGGGCGAGCAGGACGTTGAACAGTTCGGCGTTCAAATGCGCGCCGCCGATGGGCAGCACGAAATAGGTGCGCTCGAAGCCGACCAGAACCCAATGGTGCAAATCCAGCGTCAGCATCACCACCGCCGCCAGAAAAAACAGGATCGTCCCCGGCACCTGCGAGGATGAACCCGTCATCGGGTCCATGATGGCGCCCATGTTCAGGCCGAGTTCGCTGGCGATGACATTGCCAGCGAGGTCCACCGCGTAAAAGACCATGCGGGCGAAGAAGCCAAGCAACAACCCGATGCCGACTTCCTGAATCATCACGCCGAACAGCGAGAAGAGCGGCAGGCTACCCATCGGAAACGGCGGCAGCATCGGCGCGAGCAACAACGCAGTCAGCGCCGACAACGCGATGCGCATCGTCGGCGGGAAATTGGTCATCGAAAAAAACGGCAGCGCCAGCAGAAACGCGCTTACGCGCAGGAAAACCATCAGCCAGTTGTATAAGTCAATTTCCATTCGCTTCGTCCTCGCCCTCGTCCTCGTCCTCGTCCTCGAATTATTCGATTGCGATTAGGAGGACGACAAGGATGAGGATTTTATTGAACCATCTGCGGCATTTTCTGGATGACGGCGGTGGTGAATTCGACCAGCGACCGGACAATCCACGGCAGCAGCAGCAGCAGAACCGCGATGACCGCCAGCGCCTTCGGCACGAACGTCATCGTCTGTTCGTTGATTGAGGTGACCGCTTGGAACAAACTGATGGCCAGGCCGACAATCATCGCCACTGCCAGCAACGGCGCGGCAATCATCAGCGCCTGGTAAATCATCGTTTTGAGCAATTCGATGGCGAATTCGGGGTTCATATTCTTGGCGCTACATGCCGTAGCTGTGAACGAGCGAAGTCACGACGAGCGACCAGCCGTCCACGAGCACGAACAACAGCAATTTCAGCGGGAGCGAAAATGTCGTGGGTGGCATCATCATCATGCCCATGCTCATCAGCACGGTGGCCACCACGAGGTCAATCAGGATGAACGGCACAAAAATCAGGAAGCCCATCTGGAACGCCGTGCGCAACTCGCTGATGATGAAACCGGGAATCACGACGCGTAGCGGCAATTCCTCCGGTTTCGTCGGCTGCAACTTGGCCATTTGCGCGAATAATTCCACGTCCTTGGGCCGCGCCTGTTGCAGCATGAACGTGCGGATGTGAGCCGACGCGCGGTCAATCGCCTGCTGGCTGGTAATTTGGTTCGCCTGATACGGCGTGAGCGCGTCGTTTTGGATGCCATCCCAGACCGGCTGCATGATGAACAAGGTGAGAAACAGCGACAGCCCGACGATGATCTGATTGGCGGGCGTGCCCTGCAATTGCAGCGCCGTGCGGACGAAGGACAGCACGATCACGATGCGCGTGAAACAGGTCATCAGCAGCATGATGGAAGGCGCGAGCGTCAGCAACGTGAGCGTGGCCAGGACCTTGATGCCGGTGTCCACGTCCTGCGGGCCGTTGTTAGCACCGAGCGTAATTTGAACCGGACCGAAGCCGGTGGTGAGATTGGTCGTTTGCGCCGACGCGGTCAGCATGCTCGCGATGAAAACAAACAAAAACATCGCGAGCATGCGACCGTGTTTCGTGAAACAGTTTTTGCGGCGCGCGTTCATTTGCCCTTGAGAACCTGTTTGAGCGCCTGGGCAAATGAAACTTGCGGTTTCGTTTCCACCGCGCTCTCGCCCTCGTTGCCGGCGCTTGGCAAATGGGTCAGGAAATTCACGCCGGCCGGAGACGACGCGAGCAGAAAACGCTCCTGTTCGTAGCCGACGACGTAAATCGCCTGCCGCCCGCCGAGCGAGCGGATTTCCAGGACGTTCAGCTTCGGCGCGCGACCGCGCTGGACGGCCAGTCGCTGCCAGTTGCGGAACAGCCAGACGCAAGCGAGAAAAATTCCAAGCACCAGCGCCAGCGCGCCCATCACACGGAGCAGCGACACGCCGATGTCCGGCGCGGGCATGGCAGGGTTGAAGGAGGAAGCCGCGGTGGAATTGGTGGTTTGTGCAAATGCAGAATTAATAATGAAGAATGAAGAAATCAGGCACCCGGTTCTGATTGGAAAATTCTTCATTTTGCATTTTTCCTTCTTCATTCATTTTCACGCCGCCACTGCGTTGGCGCTGCCGACGACCTCGGTGATTTTCACGCCGAAACGGTCCTCGACCACGACGACTTCGCCGCGGGCGATGAGCTTGCCGTTGACGCTCAACTCCACCGGTGCGTCGGCGGGTTTGTCGAGTTGGACGACGGAACCGATGTTGAGCTGGAGCACCTCTTTCATCGGCAACTGGCAACTGCCGAGTTCGATGGTGAGGCTGACAGGCACGTCCATGACGAGGTTCAGGTTGGCGGGTGCGGTGGCGTTCATGAGATTTAAGCGGTCACAAAATCCGTCAGTTCAACGGCCCAATTTCCGGCGCGCGTGCCGGGCCGTCCGGCAAACTTGGGCACCTGGTTGAAATTCAACTGCACCTGCGCGGCGCATTGCGGATCGAGCATGAGCACATTGCCTTCTTTGAGATGAGCAATGTCGCTCGCGGACACTTTCAGCCCCTGCCACTCGGCGACGACCGGCACGCGCACGTCGTTGAATTCCGGATTCCACTTCGGCTGGACGGCGGCGGCGGCGATGACTTCGGTTTCCGGCAACCCCGCCGGTGCGAGCAGCCGCATGAGCGGTTCGACGGTCATGTAAGGAAACGCGAGCTGGATCGGTTCCAACTGGTCGCCCAAACCGGAGTTGAGCGTGATGATGAGCATCGCGGCGTCGGGCGTGGCGGTTTGAAGAAAGCGGCTGTTGTTTTCGTGGCCGAGATACGACGGGCGCAATTCTCGCATTTCCGGCCAGTGCGCGCACCATTCGTTGACAAGTAAAGTGGAAACCTGGTCCACGAGCGCGACCTCGATTTCGCTCAACTCGCGGGCGGTTTCGGGCATTTTGCCGGGGCCGCCGAGCATCCGGTCCACCAGGCTCAAACCCAGCCGCGGCGGGATGACGAGCAGTCCGACGCCTTTGAGCGGATCAATTTTGAACAGCGTGATGTGCGTCGGGTTCGGTAGGCCTTCGGTGAATTTCAGGTAGCCGACAATCTGTAGCTTGGCGAGCTGGACGGTGAATTCCAGCCGTAGAAAAATCGCGAGGCGAGCGGCGAGCGAGCGGACGAATTGCTCGTGCCGCAAGCGGATGCGGCGCAATTCGCTGGGCGCGAGAAAACCCGACTGGCGGAAATCGTAGCTGCGAATGGTGTCAGCCTTCCGGTTTTCGCGAACACCTTGCGACGAGAGCATGGACACATCCGGCGCGGGTCCGGCTTGCGGATGCTGTGGTTCGGACGGGTTCATTGAATCGCAAATTCGGTCAGGTAAATCTCCTGCACCTCGTCCCGCCCGAGGATGTTGTTGAAACCGCTAAGCAGCTCGGTGCGGATGAGATTCCGTTCGTCGGACTTTTCCAAATCGGCGAGGGTCTTGGCGGCGAGCACGCTGCTGGCCGCGTCGCGCATGGCCGCGTCGTTCTCGGTCATTTTCTGCTGGAAAGCGGGATCGGTGCTGACCACCGACATGCTGACCAGCAGGTAGCGCGAGCCCATGGTGCCGGCGACGTTGACCAGTAATTTATTGATGGCCACCGTGATTTTTTTCGCGCCGGGCGCGTTGGCCTTTGGCTTCGCGGCGGTTTCGGCCGCGGGTGCCGAGACACCAAGGCCGGTCTGTATCCGTGGCAACAGCACGAAAACCGTCATTCCGTAAGCCAGCGCGGGCATGAGCAGGACGGTGATGGCGAGCGGCAGCCACGCTTTGAGGGCACCGCTGGTGGTTGACGCCGGCGCGGGGGTTTCCGCCGGCGCGGCGGTATCGTCCGGCGCCGGGCGCCTGGCCTCGGGCTGTTGGGGATTGGCGGGCATGGGGAATTAACGTTTGAGATTCACCAGGGTCTGCAAAACCTCGTCGCTGGTGGTGATGATTTTGGCGTTGGCCTCGAAGGCGCGTTGGGCGGTGATCAATCCGGCCATCTGGCCGGCCAGGTCCACGTTGGACGATTCCAGCGCGCCGGACTGAATCTGGCCGAGGCCGGCGGTGTTGGGCGTGCCGGGCGCGGCGAGCGGGCCGGCGGCGGCGCTGAAGGAATAAACATTGCCGCCCTGTTTCTGCAACGCCTGCGGATTGCTGAAATTTTGCAGCACGAATTGGCCTATGACGCCGCTGGTGCCGTCGCTCAACGTCGCGGTGATCTGGCCGTTGCCATTGATGGTGTAGGACTGCAACGTCGGCGCCGGCGTGGTGGTGTCATTGAGCGCGGCGATGGCGGTGGCGCTGTTGATCTGAAGGTCGTCTGGCGTGGTGGACGCGCCCATCAATCCCTGGACTCGGTTGCCGTTGGCGTTGACCAGATACCCGCTGGCATCCAGGTTGAATTCGCCGTCGCGCGTGGCATAGGTCAGCCCGCTGGACGTGTCCCTGACCAGGAAAAATCCCTGGCCGCTCACCGCCAGATCGGTAGTGACGCCGGTGCTGTTGATGGTGCCCTGGGTGTAGTTCGAAGTAATCGCCCCGGTGGCGACTCCCTCGCCGATTTGCATGGAGTTTGACGAACCGCTCGCCAGGCTCTGGCTGAGCTGGTCCTGGAAATCCATCGTGGCGGATTTGTAGCCGACGGTGTTGACGTTGGCGATGTTGTTGCCGATGACTTGGAGGTCTTCCTGGAATTGCTGGAGACCGCTGACGCCTGTTTGAAGTGAACCGATCATAATTTCGTTTGGTGGTTTGTGGTTGGTTGTTTGTTTAGTTCAAGCCGGCCGTGACCGTGAGCACCCTGTCCAAATCGTAGTGGTGGCCGTTGACGACAATTTTAGCCGCTCCCGCCTCCACCATCACTCCGGCGACGATGCCGCGCGCGATCGTTTTGGCGTCCGCGACCAGGCTCACCGTCCGTCCGATCATGGCGCTGGCGATGTTTTTACGAATTTCGCCAAGCTTGTCGTTGAACAAAGGCCTGGTCCGCACGGTTGATTTTGTCGAGGGAATCATTGGTGTCTCCGGGGTTGGGGTTATGGGTTGGATGGTGCCGCGGGCGTGATGGCCAGCACCTGGTTGAGATTATAGGACTGGCCGTTCACGACGATTTGCGGCGTGCCGGTGGAAACATCCACGCCGCTGACGACGCCTTGGGCCGTGCCGCCGCTGGGATCTGTCAACAAATTCACCTGCTTGCCGATCAGAGAATTGGCATCCGAAAACATCTGGCTGCCGCGCACGTCCGCCAGCGTTGATTGCATGGCCGTGTTGCCCTGTAGCGTGCTGAACTGCACCATTTGCGACAGCATGTCCTGGTTGGTCATCGGGTTCAACGGGTCCTGCGAGGTCATTTGCGTGACCAGCAGGTTGAGAAAATCCTGTTCGGACAATGTTTGAGACGCCGCCGACGTGAAGGCGTCAGCGCCCGTTGCGGAATTGGCGGCGGTGTTGTTGGTGACAGATGAGACAGACATAAGGTATTTTTGATTTATGATTTATGATTTATGATTTGAAACAACGTCCACACGCTGGCCAATTGCCAGCCGCCAATCGTAAATCGTAAATCGCAAATCATAAATTGAATCAGGCCCAGGTTTCCAGGTGTCGTGAGGAAATGGTGGAGGCGGAAGCTGTGGCAGTGGCCGGGGTCAAACCGGGGAGCAGCGCCGCCGGCCTTTCAGCCGGGTCGGCGTTGTCCCCGGCCTGTTGGCCGTGGGATGTGGTGGGTTGTCGGAAGCCTTCGCTCCCGCCTCCAAAGGATTGTTCCGCGTTCTCGAGCGGGGCCACCCGCATGCCGCGCAACTCAAGCTGCTGCTGCAATTCCGGCCAGTGCCGGTTGAGCAAACCAAAATTCCCGCGCTCCAAAACCGCCTGCACTTCCACGCCGCCGTCCCATTGCCGCAAATGCAGCGACAACTGAAGCCCGATGTCCGGCTTGATGACCACGCGCATTTCCATCGCGCCGGCTTCCTGCATGTGCATGACCTGAAGCGAAATCATCTCCCGCGTCCGCTCGACGTATTGCGGAACGGCTGACGGAATTTGGATCAAATTTAAGGCTCCGGGCAAAATCATCCTGGCAGCGCCGAGATTCGCTGAAATCCCGTCGCCGGACGGCAAAACCGGATCAACACGGATTACAATTGTGGCTGGCGCGGCGCCGCGTCGCGAATGGCCCGGCAAATTTTCCCCGGTTGCGACCGCTGTCGCACCCGGCAACTTTTGCTTTTCACCGGAAAAATTTGTCTTTTTTGTCGCCATTTTCATGGTGGCATCCTGTTGAGCAACGGCCGTGCCATCCGTGGATTTCGTTGAATCCAGTGACGGCGCCGGTCCGGGTTGAGGATCAATCGTAATCTCTACGGTAGCCTGCTCTTTTTGAATTTTCGGCATTTTCCCGCAGGAGAAGCTAACAGGTGCCGCGTTTTCGGGGTCTTCCAGCGAAGTCAAAGGAACGCCGGGCGCCGGCTTGGATGGAGAATCTTCACTTGCAGACGGTGCCGTGCCGGTGCCCGGCGCTCCGCCGGCGACAGGCGACAATACCGCCGGCAAATCCATGCACATTTTTGCCGGGGCGGATGAATCTGCCGGCCTGCTGACCGTTTCATCCAGAATTCTTGAAAGAACGGGATTGGCTGGCGTCGGTCCGGCCTTCGCCGGGACGAAGCCATCGACTGACATTGGTTGGCCTGCTACGGCCTGGCGAAGGCCGGCGTTTGTTTTTCCGCGACCAGAGTCAACGGCGACAACGGCGGATGATTCTGTTTCAAGATTTGTCCGCGAATTTGCCGGAAAGTCACTGGCGTTTTCCGCCGAAACAACCGGCC
>Ga0265338_10008965_pt1 | contig 12033 bp, 9 predicted proteins | sample 42126metaG_FD_193579 | JGI IMG/M metagenome (GOLD analysis project Ga0265338, IMG submission 193579) | Rhizosphere microbial communities from Carex aquatilis grown in University of Washington, Seatle, WA, United States - 4-21-26 metaG | ecosystem: Host-associated > Plants > Roots > Rhizosphere >... | reverse complement strand
GCTCTAGCTGGTCACGCGTGCGCCGCGGCCCGTCAGACTGTTCGTGGGCGTATCGGGCGACGGTAGCCGAGGAATGTAAGCAAGAAAGAATGCCGCAACGATTGCAAGAGCGGCACCGAACCATAGCAGGCTCGAGTCGAGCGTAAGATCGGCCGCTCGAACGCTGAATCTTTGCGCATAGTGGCCCAGCACTTTCACCATGGGCACGGCAAGCAGCACAGCGGCAATTGCCCCGCTTCCGCAAAGCACCATGCTCTCAGCCAACAGCGACCGCCGCAGCACCGCGGTGCTCGCGCCCAATGCCGTGCGAATGGCTAGCTCTGGCTCGCGACGCACCGTCCGCGCCAGCACCAGGTTGGCCACGTTTGAACTGGCAATGATAAACAGCAAGCCCGCAGCCGCGAACAACACCCACAGTACTGTGTTCGCCCGCGAATTGATCTGGTCGTGCATGCGGGTCACGCTCACCATGAAGTGATCCTCGGGCTTATAGACTTCGGGATGCGCGTGGGTCATCGCGGAGTAAACCGTTGTGAGTTCGGCGCGCGCTTGTTCAAGCGTGGCGCCCGGCGCAAGCCGCCCAAATACCTCGGTCATGCGGTGCTCGCGTCCTCCAACCATGGTGGCCGAAAGATGATGCGGGCTGGTTACCACGTTGGCAATAATTTCAGTCGACACGGGGTAGGGAACCGACGGCTCAAGCACGCCGATAATGGCCGCCGTGCGCGCGCCGCTGTAGCTCTCAAGCCGCACCACCTTGCCCAGTACGCTGGGGTCGGAGTGCAGCGAGTCGCGCCAGAATTTGTAGGTGAGCACAATGGCTCCGGCTGCGTTCGGCCCGTCATCGGCCGGAGTCAGCAGGCGCCCCAGCACCGGCCTGAGTCCCATCACCTGGAAGTAATTTCCATCCACCACGCCAGCCGGAATCGAGCGCGGAGTGCCCAGGCCCACGATGGTGAAATCGAGCTCAGAGAAAGTGCCCAGTTGCGAAATGGTTTTCAGATTCGCGCCCACGTCGTGAATTTCCGGAATGGAGAATGTGGCATTCGGTTCCCCGATTCCCGTCGCGCTTTGGCGCAGATACAGCAACTGGCTTTCATTTTGGTTGGCAAGCGGCCGCAGCAACACTGCGCGCACCACGCTGAAGATTGCGGCGTTGGCGCCAATGCCCAGCGCCAGCGTGAGCGCAATCGTGATCCACAATGCGGGCACCCGGGCCAGCGAGCGCAATGCGATTTTCAAATCGTGAAAGAAAGACATTTGCGGGACCTCCAACTTTGGGGAATCGGATTGAAACTATCGTACTGCGAACGTTGGGAATTGGGTAAGTATGAAAAGTGCGGAAACACGCCCGCACGTCAATATTCTCAAAACGCAATCTTCGGGGCCATAGCCACTGAGGGCGTTTTCCGGCAAAAAGGGGAATCTTCCGCCAGCCAGAATCCCGGGGGGGGCCACTTGACGAATACGTTGATATCAACTAATCTCATCCCGTGTCAAGTAAAAATGTGCTCCCGTATTCAGCCACGACGCTTGTTCGGGACCATTGCCTCTGCCTGCACGTGCAGCGAGCGGCCCGCGCACTGGCTCGCCGCTTCGACGAAGCCTTCCGCCCGCTCGACCTTACCAACGGGCAATTTTCGCTGCTCATGTCATTGAATCGTCCGGAGCCGCCGTCCATGGGGCCGATCGCGGACCTGCTGGCCATGGACCGTACCACCCTCACGGCGGCTCTCAAGCCGCTCGAGCGCCGTGGCCTGGTTCGTATTGCGATGGACAAAAATGATCGCCGCAGCCGCATCCTGATCCTTACCGCGAAGGGCAGGGAACTTGTCGCCCGTGCTGTGCCCATCTGGGAAAGCACCCACGCTGAAATTGAGAGCCAGCTCGGGGACAATGGGCCGGACAATTTGCGTGCTGGATTAATGGCGGTGTTGTAAAGGGCAGTCCGGGCCGGTAGCCCGCCGTTGCCAGCAACAGCCTATAGACTACCGGCTTGTCAGTCAGCTATTAGCAGTTCATTCACCTTTGCCATTACCTTGAACGCGTCGGCCACATACACTACGTCGGCCTTGCCGCGCGTCCATCCGCAATTGGGGTCGAGAGAAACGGCGCGCCGTTCGCCAATGAACCGCCAGCCTACAACGTTCGGCTCCTCGCCATGACAGCAGGTGGCCAGGCCCTTCGCGTGACGTGGCGTTGAGCCAGTCTGTCCCACCTGATTGAGATGCGTCAAAAATGGAAGAACGGAGTTTCCCTCGCCGCCCTGATCCACTAGCGACTTGGAACTACCCAGCGACGCACCTGAGGCGGCGAGAAATTCCTGGATCAACTTGCCGGCCTCTTCGACGTGCACCTGCCCGTCGGGCTGCTTCTTGGTCCAGCCCGCTCCGGCAACAAAAAGCATCTTCGCATCGGGCCTTATCGTTTGCTGGCACTGTTGCGGAGCACGTACTCCCGTCACCTCGGTACGCAGCGCCGGCAACTCGACGGCAATCGCGATTTCATCAACGTTTGCGTTCGCCGCCTCGCCGGTGAAAGGCGTGTGCGTTCCCGCGTCCAAAAGTAGAAACCATGGCCGCGTTGTGCGCGTAAGAGCTGTTTCAATACGCTGACGATAGAACCAGCGCGCCGCCTCCACGTTTTCCGTTCCGCCGATAGCGGTCACGTGCGTATCGATGGCCCCTCCTACGCGATGCGCCACCGCGGCCATCACGCGTGCGAATCGCGTACTGTGCGGTGCCAGCACGATTGTTGCCTGCGCAGCACGCCACAATGCTTCGCACGCAGCCGCGTCAGTGGCGAAGCGCGCTTGCAAATAAGGCTCGCCTTGAACCGCCAGCAACTTTGATTCTGCACTTGCCAATTGCGCCGCGGCGTCATTCAAATGTTTTGCCACAATGCCAATGGTCAATGTTGCGCCCAGCCTTGTGGCCAACTCTTTGCCTGCGGTCACGCCTTCGAGCGAAGCCTTAGTCAGTATCGTGCCACTGTCGTCCGCATGTGTGAGTACGAGAATCGATTCCATTACTCGGCTCCAATCCATGCGACCAGTTCCGCCGCAACTTCATCAGGCGTCATGTTCTTCTCGATGCGTGTTGTGCGTTGCTGCTTCGGCAAAGTTACCGAAACGTAACGCAGACCATCGGTAGCCAGCGCTATCGTCTTCGCCTTCTGCAGAGCCGGCATGATGGTCCGCATATTGGCCATGCCGATCTGCGGATTGTTGCGCGGCTCCCCCAAATTGCCGGTGGCCCAGCCCAGCACCGCTGGCGTGCCTGCGCAAACCGACACCTGGTGCTTGCCGCCCTCCACGCGTTCCAGCACCTCAAATGAACCGTCGTCGCGCAACTCAATCCGATCCACTCCTTGAAACTGATCGGTAACGCCCAGCCGCTCGCCGACGAGTTGCAGCGTGACGCCTGCTCCGCGCGAGGCCGACTCCCACCCGCCGAAGAGCAACAGCTTGCTGCGATCGAGGCCGGGAATGATTTCGATTGCGGACGCTAAGGCCGCCGCGGTTGCGTGCGCATCGGGAAATCCGCCAATCGGCCCGTCGATGGGTACAAGTTCGAATGCAACTTTCTGCGCGATGGTCATCATCACCTGCTGCAGCTTGGCCTTGGGCCCCAGCGAGACGAGCCAAAGCTTGCTGCCAGGGTTTTTCGCAGCCAGGTTCGCAGCTTCATAGAGTGCGCTCGCTGCCCACGGGTCCAGCACCGCAGGCAGCACCATTTCGTTTTTGATTCCGGGGCCGGTTGGCGTTGTTATTGGTTCGAGTGTTTGCAGCGGGTCGGGGACGATCCTGGCGCAGACGACGATGTGGAGCGCATATGCCATTCTCTGTTTTCTCCGATATCTCGCAGGGGCTAAAGCCCCGATTCTCTTGGTGGCTCTTTACGACACGGCTGAAGCCATTCCCTTGAGCAAAGCTCTTCATTTCCCGCTCGCGGCCGCACTATTCAGAAATCCCCGTCGTATAGCAATGCCAGACAATGTTGTCCGGCAACAGAAGATCGTATTGCTGATTGAACAGCGTTCCGTTTGTGTTGTGTACATCTTTTAGAAGCTTGGCCGGGTAGTCGCCCGGGGCGATTAGCATTAGGGTTTTCTTAACGATTACGCCAACCCCCGATAGTTCGATCTTCTTTCCATTCAAGGTGGTATCCGTATACAGAACGTTGCTGCAAATGCCATTGGCGCATTCGGTTCTAAGACGCGAGGCGGAGACATGCACCTTTAGGGTGTAGTCGGCTGGGTTGGGCGGTTCTGTGGCTTGCGCGAAAGTGGAGTACAGCACCAGGAACAAGGTTGCAACGAAGGTTTTCATCAGTTACCTCATGAATTGGTTCGACGCTCTTTGAAAGCTAACAGCTAAAGGTTACTAGCTGTCTTTCTCAATTCTCCGCCGAATGCAACCCCCCGCTACCCGCGCGAAATTCGATATTCGAATCCTTGTCTTCCGGCGGATTGGCGCAGTTCCACAGGCATGCTCCACAGTGTGCGCACTTCTCGCGTTCAAAAGTTGGCACATTTCCCAGTCCCAGCGTGATGGCCTGGCCTGAGCACATGGCAATACATGTCTTCTCTGAACAGGAGATGCAGCGACTCTTGTCAAGAAACACAACGTGATCGGCGAAGCCCGGTACAGCCTGAATCTTTCCGCCCATCAGCAGTGCATCCTGCTGAGTGATCAGCAGCCGGCCGTCGAATGGAATCTCAGGCCAGCCGCGAGCCGACATCAGTGCGTCGTGCAGCGGACGGCCATCTTCCATGCTCAACGCCGCGGCGCATTTGAGAGTAAGGCGCGCGGTTAGGTCATTGCCGAATCGCTTGATCTGCTTTGAGGCCTGCGGAATGTGCGCATGAATTGAGAGCCGCCCGCTCGAAAGCCCGGCCAGCGCCATCCCCAACAGTCCCCGTACAAATCCTTTGTGGAAGCCGTCGCGCGCGTGTTTGGCCTCGCGGGCCCCCTGTTCCACCCAGCTCTCACGTCGCCGCTTTTCGTAAGTTGCCTCTAGATTCTCCTGCGTAAAATCGCTCCCCAAACGCAGCAGGTCGAGAACAGCCTCGCCAAGTTGCACGCCCGTGGTCCACGCCTCATCCACGCCGGAACCGGTGAGCATATTGGTTGAGCCGGAGCACTCGCCGATACGCGCGAATCCATTGCCTGCGAGAGCCTGCTCTCCGCGCTTGCCCGTCTCCTCAAGCGACTTTGCGCCCCACGAGCGCAGCGTTCCGGTTTTCAAATGCTTCCACAGCGCCGGGTGCTGGATGAAATGCTGCAGGTACCGATACGACGTGCGCTCCGGATCGCTCATCCATGACGGAACAAAGATGCCAACGGATACCAGCCGCTCGGGATGCACATAGAGAAATCCGAAAATCTCTGGCTCGGGAAAACCGAAAGTGTGCCACACCGTGCCGGGTTCGAGTTCCGTATCTTCCGGCAGCTCGATTACAAACTTCATCCCCAGCGCCCAGTCCTTCGGAGCGCTCTGGTTTTGATTGAGAGCGCGAGAGATTTGGCCGACCGGCCCATCGCCAATCACGGTCAACAGCGCGCGCACGTCCATTCCGGGCATGAATCCCACATCGGCCGCGCCGCTTTTGTCCACGCCCTGGTCCACAAGCCGCAGTCCCTCAACTTTGTCGTCGACAACAAGCGGTCCCGCGACCGGGCTGCCCGGCCAGATCTGCACAAAGCCTGTTGACATAATTTGCGCGGCGACCCACTGGTTGAACTGTCCAATCGAGAGCACCAGCCCGCCCTGCTTATGCAGAAACCCGGGTGTCCACGGCAGCTCGAATGCGTGGTCCCTGAGCCAGAGCTTTTTTCCCAGGCCAAGGAAAAAATCTCCAAGGCGCAAGAGCTTGGACCGTCGGCTCGCACCTACGGGATCGAGAAGGTAAAAGACGCGCTCATTGCGCACCTCAACGGCCATGGGAATTTCGGCTGCGTTCAATTCCGGAAAGCTTGAGCGAATGCCCCTGGCTCGAGTGACCACGCCGCTTACCCCCGCATCGAGCGAGTCGGCGCGCTCATAGCAGATGACCTGCAGCGGCATGCCCGGCGCAACGCGGCTTTCAAAGGCCGGGTCGGCAGGGTTCTCGGTCCAGGCGCGGGTGAGCGTGGTTAAAAAACCGCCTGTGGCCGGACCAAACCCGGCGCAGGCAATGTCGACTTCCATCGTGGGGTGGTCAATTTCGTTTTGGGGATCGGGATCAGTGCTCATGCTCATCCTGCCGCCGGGTAATCGAGCGCCTCGGGAATCATCACCTTGCTCACCGTCTCAGCCGCACGGTCTTTGGCCACGCGTGAGCCGGTCAGGCACGTGGTGAGCTTCGATTGCAACCGTAGAAATTCCGCCGAGCCTGCGCAACCGGCGCACGGTCCGGCCTTTTGCGGATGCGCCCCATCAATCGTGATCACATCTACAGCCATGGCGCAGATGCCGGGCATGGTCTCCTCAAACTCTTCAAGCTCGGCGGTTGAGAAGCAACTGCGATGCTCCTCTTCATCCCACGTGGGGTGCGCGTTGTAACCGAATACCAGCTCGGCGCAAATGCGTGAAGCCTCGCCGGCGGCGGTTGCGGCTTGCGTGTGGCAAAGGTCGCTGAGGAACTGCACGGTGCCCGCAAGACCATCCGCGGCGACCGGGTCAAACGCTCCACGCTCCTCAAGCTCAAGCACGTCGAGAATCTGTGCACGCGAGGCCAGCAGCCAGCAAAGCGCGTCGGCCAGCGGGAACGTTACTCCCTGGCGCTGCCCGTGATAGAGTTTGTCGCCGTCCGCATCGGTTGCGTTCTGCAGGTAATTCAACGACCACAGCCACAGGTGCATGGCCGAAGCCAACGTGCATGCGCCGGTGCCCGGGTGGTGGCTTGCAATTCCGCGCATCTCGCTGATCCAACTGCGGAACTGCGCAATAAAAACCTCGCTGGTCATGGTGATAGTGAGCTGCCGCCGCTGCACAGCCTCAGGCCCCTCGTAGGTCGCCTCAAGCTGCGCGTCCATCCACTTGTTGGCCAGGAATCCGGGGCAATCCTCGGTAATGCCGTAGCCGCCCATCAGGCTCACGGCCTCACGCATCATGTTGGCGCCGTGGCCGGTGTTCCAAAGCTTCGTGGCCGGGCACAGCACGTTGGCCTCAGCATCGGTCAGCACAAATTGCACCAGCGGATCAGCTTCGAGCTCAGTACGCCGGACACTTCCGGACTTCAGGTTCAGCAACTCAACCGCGCGCATTTCTGATTCTTTAAGCGCCTTCATCTCGGCGCGGCCGCCCTGAACACCGCGTCCGCCGAGGATGGCGTTCTTTTGCTTCTCCAACGGATCGAGCGCGTCAAACAGCCGCGCCGCTGCGAATCCCAGCGATGAGGCCGCCTCTCCCGCCGCCCAAACGTCAACCAGCCGGTGCAGCGCATCTTCACGCTGTTGAATGCCCTGCTCGTAGCGAATCGAACCGGGCTTTGAGCCCTCAGCTCCGCGGAAGCGCTGGCGTTGATAGCGAATCACCGGCTCAACAGCTGAAAGCAATTTAGCCGCAGTCATCAGCCCCACGGGCACGCGCGTGCGCCGGAAAACCGCCTCAATTACCTCACTGTGGTTGTATGTAGGAACAATCACGCCGTCTTTAACCGTGTAGCCGCCCACAATGCGGCTGGCGGGAACTTTCAGGTTAAAGACCGGATCGCCCGTCGACGACAGTTGGTGTACCAGATTTTTTGTCGCCGTGCCGCGATCGAAGATGCCTTCGTCGGTTTCTTCAAGAATGACCACGCAACTGCCCTTGATATGCGGGTCGGCGGAGTTCACGGCCGCGGTTACAAAGTTGGCAAATGCAATGCCGGTAATAAATCGTCCTCGTTTGTCCACTTGTAGAATTGGCTCTTCGCAGTCGATCCACTCCGCAATGCTGAGTTTTCCGCTCAACATGCCGGTATCCACGCCGACATAGGGAATCGGCTCAGTGAGCGCGAAGGCTCCGCGCCACGGCTCGCGGTCTTCACCGGGCTGTGGAGGAGCGGCAAGCATCATGTAGCGCGATACCTGTTCGAGTGTGCCGCGCTCGTGGATGGGCGCAAGAGCAAGGCAACTGGCAAGGCTGGCCGTCGCCGCGCCGCCATCAACCCATGCCAGTTCAAAGGCGGCAAGTGAGAGCGCCAGGTTCTTTGGGCCGGCGATAAAACCGCCTTCTTCGGGCTCCATGAACGCCGCCGTCACGCCGGCCTGGTCAAAGGCCTGAAGCATCGCCTGTTTGCCCGGGGTCCACTCATGGGTGTTGCGTTCGCCGGCGGCCACCAGGCGCGCCACGGTGCCACGCGCCACTCCGCGGGCCGACTGCACCAGCATCTGCAAGTCGAACCGGTCGGCGAAACGCCATTGAATCTGGCGTACCGCGTCACTGGGGAGCGTGAGCATAACCGGAGTTTGAGAAAGAACTACTGAGCCCATAAAGTGCACCTCGATCAGCGAAATCATTGTCCCTGAATCGATAGAGCCCGGCATGTGACTCACATCACGAGAAGACAGCCATTAGCAGCTAACAGTTGTCAGCCTGCGGCCGAACGCCAACGCGCCGTAGGCGGTCGCCTCGGAGACTTAGCCCAGCGCTTCAGTGCTTGGAAAGCCTGGGAAAGCTGAGCAACCGCAACGCGCCGTAGGCGCAATGGATGTTAGCCCAGCGCTTTAGCGCTGGGAAAGCTGCATTAAAGAAGAGGCAGCCCCGTAGGGGCGACGGAGCACATCAAGCGAGAGTGTGAATCGCCCTGAGCGAGTCCGTCAACCGATCGCCATCGCGCTGCTCGTTCCCGCCACGGAAAAAGCTAGCAGCTAGAAGCTAGAAGCTAATAGCTGTCTTACGTGATTCAACACACAAACAACCCGCAACTAAATACCGGCATTCCACGAATTTGTGATGTCAAACGCGGTGCTTGTGATAGGTGTCACTGCCCTCGCCTTCTGCAAAGTAGGACCTTGGTAATGCGTACCACGCGATCGTTCAACCAATTAACCAGGCAGGCTGCCCACCCAGCTATGCCCCGCGCGAGGGTCCGGGCTTCTTTTTGCCCGGAGAAAGAAGACGGCACGTGAAGAAACTTGGCAGCGGAATTGTTGCTGCGTTGTTTGGTTTGATTTTTGTTGCCTGCGGGCCTGTCAGCCATGCGCAAACAGAATGCCTGGCATGCCACTCTGACGCCACCCTGCAGAATGCGCAGGGGCACAGCGTAGGCGTCGACGGCCAAAAGTTCAGCGCCAGTGTTCATGGCGCGCTGGGCTGCAATGCCTGCCACGCCGACATCACCAGCTATCCCCACCCTGACAAGATCGCCCCGGTTGACTGCAAAACCTGCCACGCCGACCAGGCCGATCAGTTGAAAAGCAGCGTTCATGCCGACGGCAAGGAGCATCCGTGTACCAGTTGCCACGGCGACGCGCACCAGATTTTCCCCAAGGCCGATCCGCGATCGGCTGTTTATCCGCTGAATGTGCCTAAGACCTGCGGCCAGTGCCACGGAAACGACGGCATGGCGGGTAAGCACGGACTTCCCAGCGTTTACCCCAACTATATGGACTCGATTCACGGGTTCGCGCTCAGCAAAGAAGGTCTGCTGGTTGCAGCCAATTGCCAAAGCTGCCACGGGTCGCACGGGATTTTGAGCCACACCAATCCCGCGAGCCCCACGTTCAAGTCCAACATTCCCAAGACCTGCGGCACGTGCCACGCCAAGATCAACGACGACTATCAGAGCGGCGTTCACGGCAAGGCAATCGCCGCCGGAAAGATGGCTGCGCCCGTCTGCACCGATTGCCACACCGCGCACGCCATCCTTCAGCCAACTGAATCGGCGTTCCGCATGCAGTCCACGCCCATCTGCGGCAACTGCCACAAAGACAAGTTCTCAACCTATCGCGACACTTTTCACTCGCAACTCGGTTCGCTCGGCGGCTACGTTGAAACGGCCCGTTGCTGGGACTGCCACGGCGCTCACCATGTGCTGCCCGCTTCCGATCCCGATTCGCCCATCAATAAAGCAAACTTGGTGAAGACCTGCGGCCAGTGCCACACCGGCGCCAACGCCAGCTTCGTCCAGTACCAGCCGCACGCCAACGCCCGCGATCGCAAGCTCAATCCCGCGCTCTATTTCATTCGCCTGTTCATGAACTTGCTGCTGGCCAGCGTGCTCACCTTCTTCTTGATTCACACCATCCTGTGGCTGATCCGGCAGCGGTACAACCAGGTAAAGAATCGCGGCAATGGAGGACAAAAGAATGTCTGATTCAATTCAATCGGCTCCATTAGTTGCGCAAAAAAGCGTGCCGGAGCAAAGGTACTTTCAGCGCTTCACGCGCGCGCAGCGTTACATGCACGCCGTGCTGTTCACAACATTTCTTGGTCTCGCGGCCACCGGCCTGCCCATGCGCTTCAGTGAAAGCTTCTGGGCGCGCAAGTTTGCCTCTGGCGTGGGCGGATTCGGCGCCATCCTGTTCTTTCACAAACTCTGCGCCCTGGTGCTCAGCGTCGCGTTTCTCATTCACGTAAAAGACATCGTCACGCGCGGCATCATCAATCGCGAAAAAGGCATTTTCTGGGGACCGACCTCGATGGTCGCCAACTGGAAAGATGTGAAGGACCTCTTCGGCCACATGCGCTGGTTTCTGGGCCTGGGGCCCAAACCGCAATTTGATCGCTACGCCTATTGGGAAAAGTTCGACTACTGGGCGGTGTTCTGGGGAATGATCGTCATTGGCTTCTCGGGCTACGCCATGTGGTTTGCGCCGTTCTTCGCGCACTTCCTGCCCGGATGGGCGCTCAATGCGGTGCTCGTCATCCATAGTGAAGAAGGCCTGCTCGCCATCCTCTTCATCTTCTCGATTCACTTCGTCAACACGCACCTGCGTCCCGACACTTTTCCAATGGATATGGTGGTGTTTACTGGCGTTGAAAGCGAAGAGGAGTTCAAGCACAAGCGGCCGCTCGAGTATGAGCGGATGGTCAAGGCCGGCAAAGTCCTGCCTCGACTCGGTGAGAAAGCTCCGACCTGGCTGGTGAACTTCAGCCGCGCAGTGGGAACCATTGCTATCGCCATCGGCCTCACTCTGCTCGTGCTCACGCTCACGGCTTATTTTAGGGAATAACGAATGGCACTTTCAGCTCTCAGCTTTCAGCCTTCGGCTCTCAGCAAGCATAGAGTCCTCGCACCACTAACCGCGCCGTAGGCGGTCGCCGCGGCGACTTAGCCCAGCGCTTCAGCGCTGGGAAAGAGTCCCCAATATCGCCGCGAAGCCCCGTAGGGGCGGCGGAAGGACATTTCTTTTGCAGGCACAAATAGCCGCCGACGTATGTGTTTTATATCTCATTGGACTTTGTCATCAGACTCGAATTGTTTTCGCTAGGAGCTACAAGCTGAAGGCTGCCCTTGTGACTCCAGTCACGGTACTTTTTCGCCCATAAGCGTCTCCTCAAAGACGTGAGAACTGTTCGATTTTTGCTGCTCTGTACGCTTTGCATTTCTTTTATTGCCTCGGCAACCCATGCGCGCGCAACCCAAAAGCTGAAGGACGCCGACTGTCTCACCTGCCACGGCGACCGCTCGCTCACAAACGACGAAAACGGCAAGACGATAAGTCTTTTCGTAGACCAGAATCAGCTCAAGCACTCCATTCACGGAAAGATGCTGGGCTGCGTCGATTGCCACAAAGATGTAAAGAGCCTGGTGCACGACAATCCGCCGGCCAAGATTGCCTGCGGCGATTGCCACACCGCCGCGCAAGATGCGTTCGCGCACAGCATGCATGCAAAGCCCGCAGGCACTGCGCCCGCCGCGGCCACATGTGTTGACTGCCACGGACCTGAGCACGGCATTCTCGCGCCCGGCCATCCTGATTCGCCTGTCAACCACGCCAACGTTCCCGCCACCTGCGGCCGGTGCCACGGGCAAAAATTCCTCATGGAAAAGAACGGCGTCAGCGCTCAGCCGTTCATCTCGTATCAGTCGAGCGTGCACGGACGCGCCGTCGCCAACGGA
>Ga0265338_10008963_pt1 | contig 12035 bp, 7 predicted proteins | sample 42126metaG_FD_193579 | JGI IMG/M metagenome (GOLD analysis project Ga0265338, IMG submission 193579) | Rhizosphere microbial communities from Carex aquatilis grown in University of Washington, Seatle, WA, United States - 4-21-26 metaG | ecosystem: Host-associated > Plants > Roots > Rhizosphere >... | reverse complement strand
GCGGCGGACGCTGCGGAGGCGCGAAGTTATCTGCCGGTCATCGCTGGCAAGCAGGGCGGGCATGGGAAGCGGAGCTTTCGCTCCCCTGCCCGCCGCGGCGCGCTCGGAGAGCGCGCCCCACCATTCCCCGGCGCAGCGGAGGTGCGATTCGATTCTCCAATTTAGCAGGCAGAAACCCAAACACAAATTCTCCGCGTCATTGCGCAGAATCGCCGGTTTGCCCGCACGGCACTTTCTTGCGCCTTTGACCGGGCGGACAAAATGAGTTGCCCAAACAATTTGGTCGCCTACGATGCTTGTAACGGTGATTGACCAACTCGACAGGCCGCCTTCAAGAAACCCGCGCAATCCGACAGCCATAAGCCTGTTTTCAGGCGCAGGCGGTTGCTCGCTCGGATTCCAGCAAGCGACCTACGATATTCGCTTTGCAGTGGACATTGATGCGGATGCGGTGGCGTCATACCGACGCAACTTCTCCCAGACATCGTGTGAGGTGGCGGATATTAGGGAATTTAGCGGCGACATGCTGCTACAGCGCGCCCAACTTAATCAGGGCGGACTTGACGTACTGCTTGGCGGCCCACCTTGTGCTGGCGCGCGCGATTGGCGAGCATATTGCGGAGACGTATGGCTTTGGTCTGAAGCACAATGGGACTGGCTATCCGTCGTTGCGCTTTTGCCTGACCCGTTCAGAAGGAATGAGCCCAGCTTTGTCACAGACTGAATCCCTGCTGTCCGAACTGGTGATTGGGAAGAGTGAACAACTTGCGTTGCTCGAACGGGCAAATCAATGACGATGCCCACCCCCGCGGAAATCAAAAAATCATTTAGCGCCGCGCGCATCCTCGGAAACGGAGATGACCGAGTTACACTCTCAGAGAACGAATTGCTTTGTTTGCTCACGCAATGTTGCGACGATCTTGCAATTCCAAATTCAATCTCAAAATTACCCCTGCTATCGTTGCCGGCGCCAAATAAAGATTATTACCGGCTCCCGCTGGCGTGGTTTCAGTCTGCGCAGGCGAATTGCCTCTCCGCGCCAGCGCTTGTGGAGGCTTACGCTGCCTGCGTCGCACACGAAGCCGACTTTCGCCTCTACTTTGAAAACCTCGCCGGGCGGGCGCGGCATGCATGCGATTGGGTTTTCCAATTCAGGGGAATCCATGTAGAAACCACGTGGAATGCGTTTGCTCGACCGGTATTTGCTCAGGGAATTATTGACGCCGTTGGCGTATTGCCTGTGCGGGTTCCTCATTTTTTACGTGGCGTTTGATCTGATTTTTCACATAGCGCAATTCCAGGAGGCGCGCCTGACTCCGTTCGATGTTGTCAAATATTACGCCGCCACGGTGCCCGAAGTTCTCGCCGAACAGGTGATCCCGGTGTCCCTGCTGCTGGCGATGCTTTACGCGCTGACCAATCACAGCCGCCACCACGAGTTGATCGCGATGCGCGCGGCGGGCGTGGGCGTCTGGCGCCTGGCCGCGCCTTACCTTGCCGTCGGCGCTGTCCTGGGCGGCGTGGTCCTCGTCATCAACGAGACGCTTTCGCCCGGGGCCGACGAGCGCGCGCGGGAAATCCTGCTCCTGCGCAAAATCGGCCCGAAGAGCCGCGTCGTGACCGGACGCATCCATTTCCGCAGCGATGATTCGGTGCGCGATTGGGTGATTGACGGCGGGATGAACCGCCTGACGGGCGAACTGCTGCAACCGCAGGTGCGCTGGACATCGCAGCAGCCCGGTTTCCCGCGGCAAATCCTGGCGGCCTCGGCGCAATTTCGCGACGGCCAATGGGTGTTCGCCGACGCGGACGTCTGGGTTTGGGACAAGGACCAATCGACCATTTCGCCGGAGTTCAAGATCGCGCTGCCGGAATCGCCGGAGTGGATTCGCACCGAAATTGACTGCAAAGCGCTGGCGCAGGACCGCAACGGCGCGGCCAAACGCCCGCAGTTGTCCATCGCCGAGCTGGTCTCGTATTTGCGCTTTCATCCGCACCTCAGCCCGGAGCAAAGTCCCGTTTACTACACGCAATTGCAGGGGCGCATCGCCGAGCCGTTCACGTGCATGGCCGTCGCGCTGATCGCTTTTCCGTTTGGCGCGCGGTCGGGGCGGCACAACGTGTTTGTAGGCGTGGCGAGCAGCATCTTTATCTGCTTCACGTATTTCATCGTGCAACGGATCACCTTCGGACTCGGCACTGCGGGCGATCTGCCGCCCGTGCTCGCCGCGTGGCTGCCGAACATTGTTTTCGGCGGGGCCGGACTGGTGTTGATGACGCGGCTGTGAGGCTATAGTTTTCCTTTTCATGTTTGACTGGCTCCATGCCGCTGATGTCGGTTTGTTTCGCGCGATCAACCAATCGCTGGCGAACGGATTTTTCGACTGGCTCATGCCGCGGGTCAGCGATCCGCCCTGCGGCGTTCCGCTGCTGATCGCCCTTCTGGCGTTGCTGGCATGGAAAGGCGGCGCGCGCGGACGCCTGTTCGCGGCGATGTTTGTGCTCGCGTTGTTCTTCGGCAATTGGCTCACCGTCGATTCGCTCAAGCATCTCGTTGCGCGGCCGCGGCCTTTCCACGAAATCCTCGATGCGCGAGCGCTCGTCGGCCGCGGCGACAGCCCGTCGATGCCGTCATCGCACGCGGCGAACTGGTTCAGCGCGGCAATGATCGCCCTGATTTATTACCGGCGCGTCGCATGGGCGCTGTTTCCGGCGGCGGCGCTGGTCGGTTTCTCGCGCGTTTACAATGGCGTTCATTATCCGAGCGACGTCCTCGCGGGCGCCGTGGTAGGGATGGGTTACGCCGCGGCGGTGGTTTTTGGGTTTGACGCGCTTTGGCAATGGGCGGGGCCGAAATGGTTCCGCGGCTGGCAGCGGCGGTTGCCGTCGCTGACGCTGTCAATGAAACGGGAGCCAGGCGCGGAAGACGCGGGCGCCGATGACGGCCAATGGCTGCGCCTCGCCTACGTGGTGATGGGAGCGCTTTTCGTCGCGCGGATCGCCTTCCTCGCGTCGGGCCGGTTGGAGTTGAGCGAGGACGAGGCTTACCAATGGGTTTGGTCCAAGCATCTCGCCATATCGTATTACAGCAAGCCGCCGATGATCGCCTACACGCAGTTCCTCGGAACGCATTTGTGGGGCGACAACCAATTTGGCGTGCGCTTTTTTTCGCCGGTCATCACGCTGGTGATTTCGCTGGCGTTGGTGCGCTTCATGGCGGGATTTGTCGGCGGGCGCGCGGCGTTTGTTTTGTTGCTGGCCTGCACGGCGGCGCCGCTGCTGTCCGTCGGCGCGATCGTCATGACCATCGATCCGCTCTCGGTGATGTTTTGGGTCGCCGCGATGATCGCCGGCTGGCGCGCCACGCAGCCGGCGGGAACGACGCGCGACTGGCTCTGGACGGGACTGTGGGTCGGCCTCGGCTTTTTGAGCAAACCGACCGCGGCCTATCAAGTGATTTGCTTCGCGGTTTTCTTTTGCCTTTGGCCGCCGGCGCGCGCGCATTTGCGCAAACGCGGGCCGTGGCTCGCGCTGCTCGTCGCCATGGCCTGCATGGCTCCGGTTGTGGGGTGGAATGCGGCGCACGACTGGGTCACTGTCAAACACGTGGCGGCGGACGGCCAACTGGAGCGACCCTGGACGAGGATTTATGTCCACGACTTTCTGCTCGCCGAATTCCTGCTGTTAAATCCTGTGTTTTTCGCCGGCGCCATCTGGGCGTCGATCGCTTTTTGGCGGCGCGGTCGAAACGATCCGCTCCAACTTTGGCTCTTCAGCATGGGAACGCCGCTGTTCCTGCTGTTTTTCCTGTTGAGCTGGCACAGCCGCGTGTTCCCCAATTGGATAGCGCCGTCGGTCGCGCCGATGTTCTGCCTGATGATCGTTTACTGGCGCGCGCGCTGGGACGCGTTGCCGCGGGCGCTGCGCCATTTGCCATGCATCGGCATAGCGGTGGGCGCCGTCGCGCTCGCGCTGGCGCATGACACGCGTTTGCTCGAACGGGCGCTTGGGCGCCGCCTGCCCGCCGATCCTTTGCGCCGCGCGCACGGCTGGAGGGAATGCGCCGCCGTCGTCGGCCAGGCACGCGACCAATTGCAGGCCGAAGGCAAACCCGCGTTCATGATCGGCGAGCATTACGGCTTCGTCGGCGAGGTCACGTTTTACCTGCCGGAAGCCAAACGCAGCGTCATGGATCCCATCGTGTTTTTCTACGCCAGCAAAGTCCCGCAGAACCAGTTCTACTTTTGGCCCAGCTACCTGGATCGCCACGGCCAGAACGCCCTTTTTTATCGCGAGGCGCCGCGGCCGAAATTGAAGCCGGGCTGGTTCTCGCGCTGGTGGCGGCGCGAAGGCGACTTGCTGGAGGCGCAACCGCCCGAAGACAAGCCGCCGCCGCAGGAAGTGATCGATGAATTTGAATCGGTCACCAACATGGGCGTGCGCGACATTGTGTGGGACGGGAGAATCGTCCGCAGCGTGGAGCTTTTCGCCTGCCACAACCTGCGCTGATGCAAACGACGTTCCCGGTCAAGCATTACGATTTGGCGGCCACGCTGTCCTCCGGGCAGGCCTTTCGCTGGCGTTTAATTGACAGCGCCTGGGTTGGCGTCGTTGACGCGCGCTGGATCCGCCTCCGCCAGGATGGCGACGTCGTCGTCGCCGAAACCGCCGAGCCGGTCGAAGACTGGTCGTGGCTGCGCCATTATCTTCAGACCGACGTCGATCTGGCGCCGATCCTCGCGGCGTTTCCAAAGGACGCCGCAATGATGGCCTCCATCGAAGCATGCGCCGGGCTGCGGCTGTTGCGCCAGGATCCGTGGGAGTGCCTGGCGTGTTTCATCTGCTCGTCCACCAAACAGATCGTGCAAATCCGGCAGATCGTCGAGTTGCTCTGCCGCCGCTTTGGCGAGCCTGTTTCGGCGCCGCCCGGCGCGGAACCGGCCTGGTCCTTTCCAGGATTTGCGCGCATAGCCCAAGTTTCCGAAGTTGATTTGAGGGCCTGCAAAATGGGTTTTCGGGCGCCCTATCTGCTTGACACCGCCAGGCAGGCCGCCGCCGGCCAGCTCGATTTGCGCCGGGTTTACGATCTGCCGCTCGCCGAGGCCCGCGTCCAGCTCATGGGCCTTCCGGGCGTGGGGCGCAAAATCGCCGATTGCGTCCTGCTCTTCGCCTACGGCTTTCCCACGGCGTTTCCCGTCGACGTCTGGGTCATCAAAGCGCTGCGCCGCCTCTATTTTCCGCGGCGGCGTGTCAAGCTAAAACGCCTTCATCTCTTCAGCGAAACCCATTTCGGCCCCCATGCCGGTTACGCCCAGCAATACCTGTTTCACTACGTCCGCACCAAGGAACGAGTCAAGTAAACACAACGTCGGAACCCATGGACCCGACGGCTCGGCAGGAGCCCCGAACCAAATATTTGGTGAGAAGAATCAATGAACTCGACGGCTCGGCAGGAGCCTCGCCCTACCGCGATAACTTATTGGAGTGCAATGGCATTGCGGAGCCGGGGCCGGCCTACAAAGAATTGAGCCACTTCCACACGCGCAGCGCCTCCGTCACGCCCCACGCCTGCGCGTCGCAACCGCGGGCCGTGTGCGGCGCGTCGCCGTCCAGGATTTCCGGAATCTGCCCGATGCAATTGCTTGACAGCAACGCCTCCATGCTGCCGAGCGTCGCCTTCGCCGCCGCCACCGCCGCGGGCGCGCCGGCCCACGCTTTCACCAGCGCCTCGCACGCCGTCGGCAGCGTCCACGTCCACGCCGTGCCATTGTGATAAGCGGGTTTGCGCCGCGTGTCTTCGTCGCCCTCGTAGCTGCCCCAGTAGGGCTCCACGGGATTGTTCAGCGGCTGGCCGTCGCCTGCGAACAGCGCCAGCGGGACCTGCACCGGCAACGGCGCCAGCGAGCGCAGCGCTCCTGGCACAATCAGATACCGCCAAGCCGCCTCCACGGCGCGCCGCGCAGCCGGTCCCGAAACGAGGCCGAATGCTATCGCGAACAAATAATTGCTCCGCAACGCCGAATCCACCGTCGCGCCGGCAGCCGGCTGGCCCGGCCCCGCCAGGAGCGCGTCCGCCATGTAGCCCTTGTCCTCGAGCCAGAAATATTTCAGCAACGACGCTTCCGCGCGATCCGCCAGCGCCGCCCATCCGGCGTCGCCCGGAGGCGCGCCGATTTTGTCCAGCAGCCGCAGCAGCCGGATCCACAACACCTGGATTTCCACCGGGTAACCCTCGCGCGGCGTGCCCGCCGGAAAATTCGTGTCCATCCACGTGAAGTGCGACGGGCTCCAAATCAGCCCGGACTGCGCATCCATCCGAATGCCGTTGAACGTCCCTTCCAAGTAGCCCAGGGCGATGCCGCGCAACACGCCGGCGATCGTCCTGCCGGAAGGATCGACGATTGTGTCAAATAAATCCTGACCCACCTGCGCCGCCGTCTCCTCGCACAACACCCCATACCATAGCGGCGCGTCCGACGTGTCCCGATTCGACGCGTCGGCGCCGTGGATGGTGTTTGGCATTGTGCCGTCCTTTTCAAAGCGCCCAAACGTCACCAGCATCTCGGCGACCGTCGGCGCCATGCCCGCCGCCGCCAGACCGCGCGCGCTGATAAATGTGTCGCGGCCCCAATCCAAAAACCACGGGTAGCCGGCGATGATCGTTTCGCCCTCGCCGCGCCGCGCGACAAACGCCCGCGCCGCCAGAGCCAGCCGCCGCCCAAACGAATCCTCGGGCGCCATGCCGGCGCGCGAAATCGCCAGGTCCTCCTCATGCCGCGAAATGGCGCCGGCGTTCTGGATCGCCGACAATCCCGGCGGCGGCGCGTCCGCGGACAGCGCCAGCGTGACCGGGGCGCCGGGCGAAAGCGGCGCGTCGAACCAGCCGGGGCTGTAGGCGTCGCCAAACGGCGCCTGCCCCCGCGACATCTCGACCGGATGCGCAATGCCTTGCACCCACTCCGGCTCCGGATGAAAGGCGCCGCAGCTGAGAACGGCGCGCAATTGGCGGTCCGCCGCCGGGGTGAAGGCGAAGCCGGCCTCGCTGTCAAGCGTATCGCAATGCGCGCTGAAATGGCGCTCCGCGCCCTCGTTGCGATGCGTCTCCCAATGGAAGTTCCGGTCCTCGATGTCCGCCCGGAGTGTCAAGCGAACATCAAATTGCGCCGGCAATTCGTTCGCGCCCGATCCGGCCATGCGCGCAAACGCCAGCGTCGTGGTGTTCAGGTCCTCCACCATGCCGGCCACAAGGCGGATTTCCACCGTGCGCCCGTCGCCCGCCTCCGCCAGAAACCGCCACACCGCCGGCGGGCCCGGCGCGAAGGACACCAGGTTCTGCGCGTTCAACGCCGTGATGAACCCGTCCGCATTCACCCACGCCCGCACGCGCTTGACAAATACATGGCGGTCGACCGGGAAATCGCGATGCAAATTGGCCGCCAGCGCGCAATCGTATTTCGAGGCGATCGATCCAAAATCGATGCGCAGCCGCGCCATGCCGCCGCGCCCGTTAGTCAGCAGCGCCACGCCGTTGGGCGGGGGATTGGCGAGGCTGGCCGGGAAGGACGGCGCGAGCGCCAGGAACCGCACATCGGCCTCAATATTCTCCGTGGTGACGCCATACCGTTCGAGCGTCAGCTTCGCGTCGCGCGCGACCTTCATGACACGCGGCGCAAAACATGCCACAAAGCCGTCGGCCACTTCGACGCCTTCCACGTGCTCCTCGGATTCCGAGGCGCCAATCAGCGCCGCGCGGAACGGACGCGAGTCGTGCAACATAAGCCAGTGCCCCGGGGCGACCAACGACACGCGCCGCCTGTCAAGCAACGTCCAGAGCGCCACCTGCGGGAAATTCCCGCCGGCGGCGTCCAGCGCGTCAAGCAGATTCCGCCGCGCACGCCGGCGGTCCAGATAGTCGATGGCGCCAAGGAACCCGCGCGCATCGCGCGCGACACGCGAGGCCAGTTCCCGCCAGTCGCACGGGCCGATTTCCTCGGGCAACAAGTGTTTGCTCAACGCGGCGATCGCCCACGCCGATTGCGCCCGCGCGCGCCTGTAATCGTCGCCAGCCAAGCCCTTGGGCTGGCGTTGCGCGGCCAGGCAATACACGGCGCCGGGCGGCATCCCGAACGTGACCTGCGCCGGCGACAGTTCGCACTGGGGCGGCGTCTGCCCGAGCAAATCGATATAAGGCGAACCGATGGCTTCGAAGTCGGCGGGCTTGATGGGCAGGACGTGCGGATCCCGAACATCGGTGTTCACCAAAACCAAAACCCGATCCGCGCTCTCCGCCGCATCGCGCCGCAACGCCAGCGCCGCCGAATCATCGCCGCTCAAGCGCGTGACTTTTGCGCCGTCAAAAAAGCAGGGATGGCCGGCCAGCAACCGATTCAGCCGCGCCAGTTCCGGCACAATATTGTTCTCGCTGCCCCAGGCCATGCCGCGGCTGGAATGCACGTTGATCTTCTCCGTCGCCAGCCACTCGACCCCGCACGTGAAGCCGAATCCGCCCGCGACGCCCGCCAGCGCCGAGAGGCGGTTGCGCATCAGCGACCACGCGCGCCCGCCTTTTGCGAGCCGGTCGTTGTCGTGCGTTTCGCTGTAATGCACATAGACGCCCAGCCGCCCGCTTTGCCGCAGGCTGTAGTCAAGATAACGCGCGATGTCCGGCCCGGTGTAATTCTGGAACAGCTCCGAATAGGCCCATTGCATGCCGCCCTCTGTCAACAACGCCTCCGTCGCCTCCAGCGGCCCGCCGAGGCCTTCGAGCAGGAACACCGTTTCCGGAAACTCCTGCCGCGTCCGCGCCTCGATGTATTGCCAGACTTGCGTCGGCACCTTGTAGCCGGCGTCGCACCGAAATCCATCCACGCCCCGCCGGCACCACGTCAGAAACGCCTGCGCCAATTCCTCCCAAAGCTCCACGTGCAGCGGGTTCAACTCCACCAAATCGCCCCAGACCACGTTCCACGCGCCGGGGCTCGCGAACGCGCCATCGGCGTCGCGCAAAAACCATTCCGGCCTGTCCTCCCACAGGCGCGAGCCCCAGCCGGTGTGATTGATCACCATGTCCAGGAAAACGCGCCCGCCCCGCCGATGCATCGCCGAGGTCAATTCCTCAAACTGCTGCACGCCGTTGGTGCGCTTGTCCAATTCGATGTAAGCCGGGTCGATGCCCGTCAGGTCCTGGCACGCGTAGGGGCTCCCGTAACGGCCCATGCGCGCAAAGGTCGTCGGCGTCGGCCCAACGGGCAGCAGATGCAAAATGCGGCAGCCAAGCGTGTCAACTATATGCGGCAGTTCCCGCAGCAAATCACGCAGCTTGCCCGACGGCGGAATGACGACGTAATTCAGGTCGTCGAGCCGGTTCAATACGTCTTCCCACACACCGTCCGTCGTCGTGTGCGCCGCTTTGATGGGGCCGAACATTCGCGGAAACGCGCAATAAATCGAGTTGCCCGTCCGGTAGGAACTCGGATGCACCGAGACGCCCGCGTCCTCGCCGTCCGGCCAGATTTGCCGCTTGTGGGGATCGACGTAATACGCCTTGGCGCGGTAAAAGCCGACGTCCGTCAACGGCAATTCAACGGACCATTCGCCATCCGGCTGGCGCTCCAACGCCACATCGCGCCAGAAGGCGATCGACATGGGATTCTTGCCGGCGTGGGTGCGGATGACTTCGCGGCGCGTGCGGTCCGCCTTGCCGAGGTTGGTGCGAAGAAGCGCGCGCGAGCCGGCGGGAGCGCCGTCCGGCATCCGCAAACTGAACCGGATGCGATCGCCGACGAAGCGCAACAACCGCTCGCCGGGCGCTGGAGTCATTATGGGCTTGTCCACCGCGATGCGCCTAAACAGTTACGTTCCAATCGACACAGTGGCAAGGCTTAAGACATGAGCCGCAAACTTCAAGGACGGATCTCACTTGGGGTCACATCTTGATATTTGACATTTCACGCCCAATGGCAAATGTCAAATATCAAGATGTGACCCCAATTACGCTTTGCGCGCCAAATGAAAATGGTGGATCACCTGCTGCGCCACTTCACGCGGCGTGCGAAACTCGGAATTGAGCAGCACGCCCGCCTGCCGATACGCCGGGCCGCGCTCCAATAATAACTCTGCGATCCGCATTTTCGGATCCGGCGCCTGCAACAGCGGCCGATGCGTCTGGTTCTTCACGCGCTCCCAGATTGCCGACGCCGAGGCCCACAAGCAGACGATCAGCGCGTGCTCGCGCAGGCTGGCCAGGTTCTCCGGCGCGCATATAAATCCCCCGCCCGTCGCGATGACCAACCCGCTCCGCAACGCCAATTCCTGCGCCATGTCGCGCTCCAGCGCGCGAAACGCAGGCTCGCCCTGGCTGCCAAAAATCTCCGCCACCGTCCGCCCCGTCCGCTGTTCGATCAAGTCATCGGTGTCAACAAACTCAAACCGCAGTTGCTCCGCCACAAGCCGGCCCACCGACGACTTTCCAACGCCCATGAACCCCACCAGCGCTATGTTTTTGACCTGACGCAGATCGCTCACCCCTCGATTCTACGGCCTCACAACCCAATTGACACGGAGAATCAAACGGCGGCCGGCTTCAATTTCACCATCGTCGCGCCTGCCCCGCCGTAATGCGCCGACGCCTCCGCAAATCCCTCCACGTCGTCACGCCGCGACAAAATCGCATGCACCGTCCGCTTCAAATTGCCAATCCCTTTTCCGTGGATGATGCGCACCTCCAGAATTCCCTTGGCGCGGCAGGCGTCCAGATACGCCGGGACCAATTCGCCAATTTCCTTCGGGCGAAACGTGTGCAAATCCAACTCGCCGTCGATTGGCAATTCAATGGATTCAGGCGCGTCCGGTTCATCGCTCATGCGCGCCATTATACGCGGCCATTTGCGTTTTGTAACGGCTGGCGCCATCGTCATTCCCATGGAAACGAGACGGCTTGGAAACTCGGATTTGAGCATCACGCCCATGGGATTTGGCGCATGGGCCGTCGGCGGCGATTGGCAGTTTGGCTGGGGCGCGCAGGATGACGCGCAATCCACCGCCGCCATGCTTCGCGCGCTGGACCTTGGAATCAATTGGATTGACACCGCCGCCGTCTACGGCCTCGGCCATTCCGAAGAAGTCGTCGGACGCGTCTTGCGCGAATGGAAAGGCGCGCGCCCTTACGTCTTCACCAAGTGCGGCATGACTTGGGACCCGAAGGGCGAAATCGGCTATTCGCTGCGCGCCGATTCCGTGCGGCGCGAATGCGAAGCCAGCCTGCGCCGCCTCGGCGTCGACGCCATCGACCTCTATCAAGTGCATTGGCCCGCCGACGATCTGCCGGAAACCGAGGAAGGCTGGAGGACGCTCGCCGAACTCCAGAAATCCGGCAAAGTCCGCTGGATCGGCGCCTCCAATTTCACCGTCGAGGAGCTTCAAAAGGCCCACGCGATCGCGCCCATCACCTCGCTCCAACCGCCCTACAGCGCGATTCGTCGCGACGTCGAATCCGCCCAACTGCCGTGGTGCCGCCAGCACGGCGTCGGAGTGATCGTCTATTCGCCGATGGCTTCGGGGCTCCTTACCGGCGCCATGACTCGCGAACGCATCGCCGCCCTGCCGAAAACCGATTGGCGCGCGCGCGGCCCGGAGTTTCAGGAACCGAAGCTCACCGCCAACCTCAAGCTCGCCGACAAACTCCGCGAAATCGGCGCACGCCACGGCCGCTCCGCCGGTGAAGCCGCCATCGCATGGACGCTGCACAATCCTGCCGTCACCGCCGCGATAGTCGGCGCCCGCAACGCCCGGCAAGTCGAGTCCAACATCGGCGCCCTGACCTTCCGCCTCACCGACGCCGAATATCAGGAAGTGTCGGCGTGATTGAATTTGGCCGCGTCACACTAATTCTCAATTTGTCACATAATTCCACAGCCATCCCACAGCGTGAAAAATCTGGCAATGGCCCGTTGATTTCCAAGGGGTTCATGAGTGTGGAGCGACAAGCGAGATTTTGATTTTGCCAGGGTTCGGATTTTCTCCGGCGGTGGTCTGAT
>Ga0265338_10008962_pt1 | contig 12035 bp, 8 predicted proteins | sample 42126metaG_FD_193579 | JGI IMG/M metagenome (GOLD analysis project Ga0265338, IMG submission 193579) | Rhizosphere microbial communities from Carex aquatilis grown in University of Washington, Seatle, WA, United States - 4-21-26 metaG | ecosystem: Host-associated > Plants > Roots > Rhizosphere >... | reverse complement strand
AAGGCGCGGGCGGTACTTGGCGCCCGTGGTTGCATTAAACGTGGCCGCACAAGACGATAAGGAAGCGAAATCATGATCAAGAACGACCCGCTGCAGCTCGATATGGGCGACAACATCAGCGAACCCCCGCCGCCGCCGAGCCCCTCAAAGAACCCCGCGCCGCGCCCGCACCGCAAGGGCACCGGCCCGGGTCAAGGCCCGGGCGGCAAGCCCCCGGTCCCGAGCGGCGAGCAAAAGATCCGCATCCTGCTGGAGGATAACGAGCAGATCCCGCCGGGCGGCCAGTTTGTGCAAGTCAACGGCCGCAGCTTTCTGATTCAAGCGGGCTACGAAGTCGAGGTGCCGCAATCGGTGCTGGACGTGCTGGACCATGCGGTGATGTCAGTGCCCGTGACCAATCAGGAAAAGACCGTGATTGGCTACCGTGACCGGCTGCGCTTTCCCTACCGCGTGATCACGGCGCAACGCCGCGGCGGTCCTTAATTTGCGGAGGCGGTGATGACCCTGGGCGAGCAGCTGGCGGAGTTGCGCTTTAATGTGTTACGCGACCGCAGCAACTTGATCGCGGGGCGCCCTGACTCCCTATGGTCCGATGAGACACTACTGCGCTATATCGGCGACGCCGAGCGGCGCTTCGCGCGCCGCTCGCTGATCCTGCGCGATTCCACCACCCCCGAAGTCACCCAGGTCACGCTCAAGCAAGGCGTGCAGACCTACCCGCTGCATAAGGTCGCGCTCGCGGTGATTTCCGCGCGCTACGTCAACTCGGTGGGCAACGCCTATGACCTGCAGCGCAGCGGCCACGCGCTGATCACCCAAACGACCACCCTGGAGTCGTTAATTTGGGACCCGGCCGATCCGTATTCGACCGTGCTGCCGCCGGGCGACCCGCTCGCCTACTTCACCGATGAGACGTTGGTGTACAACCGCCACGCGCAAATGGCGCTCTCGGTGTATCCGGTGCCCGATCTGCCTCAGGACGGCACGGTATTGCACCTGCGCACGATCCGCCTGCCGATGTCCGGCTATCGGAACATCGACGCCGATTTACGGCGCGAATCCGAAATCAATGAGGACTACCACCTCGACGTGTTGGAGTGGGCCGCCTACCGCGCGCAGCGCACCTTTGATGGCGATGCGGGCGCGCCCACCTCGGCCGAGGAGCATAAGAAGGCGTTCCTGGAAGCGGTCGTGCAGGCGACCCGCGAGGCCAAGCGCAAGCTGTTTGCCGAGACCCAAATTCGCTACGGGGCCAACGGTTTCAGCTGGGAGCGCTGAGCCATGGCCGACAACCAGACCCAGGGGCGTGACCAGGATGTGGTCACTTACGAGAAGTTCACGGGCTTGCGCAATGACGTGACGCCGGAGCGCTTCGGTGCGGGCGACCTCGCGGTGGCCGACAACGTGGACCTCGATAAGAGCGGGCGGCTCGCCCGCCGCGCGGGCTACGCCGCGGTGCTCCCCGGCGCCACCCATTCGCTGTGGGCGGACGATGAGGGCGAGACCTGCCTGTTCGCCCAAGGCCCCCAGCTGCTGCAGCTCAATACCAATCTCACGGCCACCCCGCGGGCACCGTTGACCGCGCTGGGCGCGCCCCTCAGTTATGTGCGCGTCAGCGAGCGCATCTATTACAGCAACGGGCTCGACCTGGGCCTGCTCGAAGCGGGGCGCGTGCGCAGCTGGGGCTTGGCAGTGCCGCCGCTGCCGGTGCCCAGCGTCACGGTGGGCACGATGCCGGCCGGGCTCTATCAGTTTGCGCTGACCTATATCCGCAGCGATGGCCAGGAGTCGGGCGCGCCGCTGGCGGGCACCGTACAGGTCCCGGCGGGGAGTGGCTTGAGCTTTGCCCTGCCGGTGTCCACCGACCCGGACGTGACGGCCAAGGTGTTGTATCTGTCGACGCCGGGCAACGAGGTGCTCTATCAGGCCGCGTGGCTCACGGCGGCTGCGACCAGCACGACTTACACCAATGACACCACCGAGCTGAATTTCCCGCTCGCCACGCAGTTTCTGGCGCCCCCGCCCGCGGGGCAGCTGGTGGCGTTTTATCGCGGCCACCTCTTTGTCGCCGCGGGCGATGTGCTGTTCTATTCGAGCGCGTTCGGCTACGAACTCTTTGACTTGCGTGCGTATGTGCCGCTCGATGGCCGGATCACCTTGCTCGCGCCGATGATGGATAAGGAAATTACCGATAACGCGCGCTCCAGCGGCCTGTACATCGGCACCGACCAAAGCTGTGGCGTGCTGGTGGGCAGCGACCCGAAGGAATTCCAGTACGTGCCCAAGACCCCGTATGGGGCGCTCGCGGGGGCGCTCGATTATGTTGACGGCGCGCTGCTCGAAGACGGCGCGGCGGGCGCGCGGCAGCTGCCGATGTGGCTGACGACGCAGGGGATTTGCGTGGGCGCCGCCGATATGGCGATTCGCAACCTGACCCGCACCAAATACACGTTTCCCGCGACAGGTCGCGGGGCGGCTTTGTTTATGCCCGGCCCCAATCGCTTTCTTGCGACGGCCAATCTTTAGGAGTCCTACCATGACCATGCGACTGTCGACCGGGCTGCGCAACTTTCTTGCCAAGCAAGGCAGCTTCGATGACGCGATGCGTAACGGCATCATTGAAATCTACAGCGGCGCGCAGCCGGCCTCGGCCGACGCCGCGCCGGGCGGCACGCTGCTATGTACGATTAGCGCGGGTGCGGGTGCGGTGACTTCCGAAACCCTGGCGACCGGGACCGTGACGCTCTCGGGCAGCGCGGGCTCGGTCAACACGCTGACGGTCAACGGGGTCGAGGTGCTGGGCGCGGCGGTGCCGTTTGACGGTACGCTGGCGCAGACCGCGCTGGATGTGGCCGCCCAAATCAACCGCAACAAGAGTGCGCCGGACTATACCGCAAGCGCGGCGGGCGCGGTGGTGACGATCGCGGCGCTGCCCGATTCGGGCGCGGCGCCGAACACGTTTGTGCTGGCGGGTGGCCTGACGACGCTGAGCGCGATCTATTCGGCGCTGACCGGCGGCGTGGCGCCGGTCAATGGCCTGCTGTTCGACTCGCCCGCGGCGGGCGTCTTGCCCAAGCTCGCAGCCCAAGCCTGGGGCGGCGTGAATAGCGCGACTGGCACCGCGGGCTGGTTCCGCGAATATGGCAGCGTGGCCGACTCGCATGCGCTGGATGCCACCGGTGTGATGTTGCGGGTGGATGGCGCGATTGCGACTTCGGGGGCCGAGATGAACCTGAACAGCACGGCGTTCGTCACGGGCGCGACCACCACCCTGGCGTCGGCGACCTTGACGATCCCCTCGCAGTAGAGGCCCATCATGGCCGCCACGCTCGACCCGAGCCTCACAGCCGGCGATCTTACGCTGAGCAATGGCAACCTGACGGTGACCGGGCCGAGTGACACTAATTGGCGAACCTCGTCAGCGACGCTCGCGTACTCGACGGGCAAATACTACTGCGAAGCCACGATCAATGCGGGCTCGGGCGGCTTCGGCTTGGGCTTAGGGGCCGCCGGGTATTCCAACACCACGTTCCTGGGGACTGGCAGCGGTAGCCTGATGGCGTATTGCCACGGTAGTGGCAACGGCATCCTCCAAGGTAGTTACAACATCCCCGGCACTTCGATCGGCACACCGGCGTTCGGGGTGGGGGACACGATCGGCATGGCGGTCGATTTCGACGCGCAAAAGGTCTGGTTCTATAACCCCGCCGCGGATCAGTGGAACGGCGACATCTTGGCGAACCAGAACCCGGCGACGGGCGTGGGGGGCGTGTCGACGAGCAGCATTAGCGACCCGGCGCCGCCGGGGATTTCCTTGTTGAGTACCGGCGACACGCTGACGATCAACATGATGGCGTCGTCCCTCGTGCATACGCTGCCCACCGGCTTTAGCGCGTGGGACCCGTCCGTTCCCGGGGTGACCCTGGCGCTGACCGGTAACCAGGGCGTCGGCGCGCTGGGGACGGCGGTGGTCGCCGGGCTCGCGGTCACGCTCGATCCGGCTACCCTGCCGGGCGGGGTCACGCTGAGTAACGGCAACTTGACCGCGGCCACAACGAACTTTGGCTGGCACTCAGCGCGCGGCACGCTGGCGCATGTGAGCGGCCAGTATTACTGCGAAGCCACGCTCGTCAGCATTGTGTATGGGGTCGGCTTAGGGCTTTGCAACGCCACTGAAAACCTCGGCTCGGTGTTGGGCGGCGACGATAACGCCATCATGGCGTTCACCAACCACTCCGATTCGAGCAGCGGCGTCTTCTACGGCGGCAGCATCATCGGGGCTATCGGCACGCCCTTGTTTAACGTTGGCGATGTGATCGGCATGGCGGTGGACCTGACGGCACAAAAGGTCTGGTTCTATAACCCCGCCGCTGGTCAGTGGAATGGGGATGTGATCGGGAGTCAGAACCCGGTCGGCGGGGTCGGCGGTTATACGACCGCGGCGATCCAGTCGGGCTCGGCGCCGATTTTCCCCGCGGTCGCGCTCGATGTCACGGGCGACAGTGTGACCATCAACATGGGCGCCACGGGGTTCGCTAACGCGCCACCCGCGGGCTTCTCCGCGTGGGGCGCCAGCGCGAATGTGACTTTGGCGGTGACCGGCAACCCGGCGGGGGGATCGCTGGGTAATCTGAGCGTCTCGGGCGCCCCGCTCACGCGGCTCCTCACGGGTCACGCCGGCAGTGGCGGCGTCGGTATCGTCACGGCCGGCCTCCCGCTCACGCTCGCGCTGAGTGGGGCCGCGGGCAGCGGCCAAATCGGCACGATCCTGGCCAATAACGGCACGCTGGTGAGCGCGGCCTTGACTGGCACCCTGGCCGCTGGGCTCGTGGGGTCGGCGGCGACCTCCATACAGGCGGCGGCCTTGGGGTTGAGGCTACCACTGCCCACCCTACGCGTAAGCGGCGTGGCGGGGCTGCTAGGTGGCGTAGCGTGGCCGTTACCGTTACCCCGGCTCTCGCTGCTCGGCCCCGATACGCTCACGCTCACGCTGCCCACCCCGCGCGGGGCCGTGCAAGGTCTGGTCGGCGCGGTCGGCACCGTGGCGCTGGCTTGGCCGCTGCCGCGGCTCACCGTGCTGGGTCCCGATACGCTCACGCTGACGCTGCCCACCCCGCGCTTGGCGCTGGCGGGCGGGGTCGGTGCGACCGGTGGCCTCACGCTGCGCGCGCCCACGCCGCGGCTCACGCTCACCGCGCAGGTGCCCTACACCGCGCAAGCCGCGCTCACGCTGCCGAGCGCGCGGCTGGTGCTGGCCGGCACGACCGGGACGCTGGGCCAGGTGGCGCGCGCCATGAGCGGGCTGGCGCTGGCGCTGCAAGGCTATAGCGGGGTGGCCGGGGCGTTGACCTTGAGGCTGCCGTTAAGCACCTTGGAGATTGACGGCTATCAAGTCACGACCGGCCAGGTGCAATTGGTGCTGCCGCACCTGCAATTGCTGGCCACCGGGGCGCAGTCGGCGCAGGCTGCGGCCAGCACGGCCTCGAACACGCTGGTGATGCACACCGAGGCGTTGTCGCTGTCGACCTATAGCAACTTCCCCTTCAACTCGTTTGCCACCTTTAATGGGCTGGTGCTGGGCGCGGGGCCGGACGGCATTTTCTCGCTAGGCGGCGCGACCGATAACGGCGCGGTGATCCAAGCGATGGCGCGCGTGGGCATGACCGATTTCAGCACCTCGCACCTCAAGCGCGTCGATCGCGTGTATGTCGGCTATCGTACCGATGGCGACCTGGTGCTGCGCGTGTTGACCGACGAGATCCACCAACGCGATTACCTGCTGGCCGCGAGCGGCGCGCCGGGGCTGCATGGCAATCACTTGCAGATCGGCAAGGGGCTGGCCGCGCGCTACTGGCAGTTCGAGGTGCGCAACCTCAATGGGGCGGACTTCCAGCTCAATGCGATCGAGCTGAAACCGACCGCCCTGGCCCGCCGTGTCGGTGGCGGTGATGCGTGAATACCACGAACTGCGCCAAGCCCTGGAGGGCGACCCCGAGACCGCCGCGGCGTATGTCGGCGTGGCGCGCACCCAGCTCGGCGTTCTAAAAAACGCGATGCAATTGGGCGGCCTGCCGTCCGGCATGCGCATGCTCTACTTGCCGGACGGCACGGCGATCCGGGTCAGCTCGGTGGCGGGCCAGGATCGCATCGAGATTGTCACGCCGCGCCGCGGGCAGACGGTGCCGGCAGAGATACAAACGAGCTTTGAGCCGGACCGGCCGCCGGTGCCAGGGGTGCCCTATATCGGGGCCGTGTGCGACTCCGGCAACCCGGGGCTATTCGTCACCAACACGGTCAACGGCGTGTCGCAAAGCGGCGGCCCGGGGTTGGCGGCGCGCATCATGGCGATCGTGCCGTGTACGGGCGGCTTGAAGTTTACCGTGGTGCCCGATCCGGCGCGGCATTTTGCCAACAACTTCAACCCGAGCAGCTTAACGATGTCAGTGCAGCTCTACGATCTGCGCGTGACCACGACCCGGCACCCGCACCTCAGTATCGTTGGGATGGACGGCGCCGATGAGTACAACACCTTCGATGGCCGCAGGTATGTCATCGGCTGGACCGGGCATATCGGCACGCCGTACTACGCTACTCAAAACCGGTTCCCGATCCTGACGAGCCCCACGCTGCCGCCGCCGAATGATCCGTATGGGCTAAACGACGAGAATGGCAATCCGGTTTCGTTGGTGCCGGGGATGCGGATCTTGAAGTGGAAGCAGACGGGGGGCAATATCACGATGCTGCCCTTCACCATCGACGGGGGCAAGTACCCCACCTTGCTGGCGCTTGCCGGTCCGGTGCCGTTGCTGGAAACGTTTACGGTTTTCCAAGCGCCGCTGCCCGGCTTCACCTATTGGGCTGGCGAGGCCGGCGGCCCGCTCGGGTGGCTCTTTACGGAATACCAATTGGATGGCGGCTGGTACGATTTCTTACAACCCACCTATACCGCGCAGGGGACCTTGGTCGTAATGGACTTGATCGGCAACGTGACGCCGGTGCCGATTTCGGTGGCAACGCGTTACAATCGGTCTAGCCCACTCATCGTTAGGATTACAAATGATGGCTTTGTGGGCGCTCCGACCGGGGAAACCAAGGATTTTGCGTGGGCACCCGGCGACTCGATACCACTGCCGAATGAGTCCTGGTTCAAGACGGGCACTTTATCCCCGGTCTATACGGGGCCGAACGGGGTGATTCAACCGTAGCCGGCGCCATGCATTACTTAGGAGTCCGCAATGTCTTCCTTTACCGACAACATCGCCTTCCCCGATATCGGACCCAACTCGGTCGAGGCGAACCTGTTGGTCGGTCGAGGCTTTGCTAACGCCCAGCTGTATGCGCAGAATGCGTTTGACGAGGCGGTCGCGTTTCTCTCGCAGATCACCAGTGCCGCCGCCCAGCTAGAAAATCTGCCCTTTATCGATGGCACATTGCCGCCGGTGACTGCGGTCGTGACCGGCTATGTCGCGCCGCCGCTGCCGGTGCCCTCCGGCGACTTGGGCTTGAATCTGCCAGCGGTGCCCAGCAACCCGATCCTCTTGCCGGTCACCGGCATCGCAGTGGGCGCCGCGCCCGAATTTACCGCGGTTGCCGCGCCGATCGACTTGAACATCCCGGTCCCCACACCGCTTACCGCCGCAGCACCCGATGCGCCGGCGCTGCCCGCAGTGGTGATCCCGGACGCCCCCGCGCTGGTGCTGCCCGATGTGCCGACGTTGTTCTCGATCAACCTGCCGGGCGAGCCGCTCTTGGACCTGCCGACCTTCACGGCGGTGCAGCCGGGCTCGCCGCTCGCGCCCGACTATCTCTTTGCCTTTGCCGAGCCGACCTACACCTCGCAGCTCTTGACGGATCTGCGCGCCATCCTCGACACCTGGGTCAACGGGGCCTCGACGGGCTTGGCCCCCGCGGTGGAGCAAGCGATTTGGGACCGGGACCGCAGCCGCGAAGTCGCCGCCTCGCAGCGCAAGATCACCGACGCGTTTCGCTCTTACGCGGCGCGCGGCTTCACCAAGCCGCCGGGCGCTTTGTACCTGGACATCAGCCAAGCGCTGCAGGATTCGCAGGCGACCCTCGTGGCGCAATCGCGCGAGGTGATGATCAAGCAAGCGGATCTGGAGCAGAGCAATCGGCACTTCGCGTTCGAGACCGCCTGGAAGGTCGAGGAAGGCTTGATTACCTACCAGAACCAGATTGCGCAGCGCGCTTACGAGGCGGCGAAATTCGCGCAGCAAGTGGCGATCGACATCTTCCACGAGACGGTGGCGCGCTATGTGGCGGACATTCAGGCGTATGTGGCGAATGTCGAGGTGTTCAAGGCCGAGCTGCAGGCGCAGCTCTCGCTGCTCGATATCTACAAGGCCGAGCTGGATGGCCAGCGGCTGATCAGCGAGATCAACAACCAAGCGGTCGAGGTGTACAAGGCGGAGATCGACGCGGCGCGCGCCGTGATCGACATTTTCCGGGCGCAGGTCGAAGCCGCCAACACGGCTGCGCAAGTCAACAAGACGCAGATCGAGGCGTTTGCGGCGCAGGTCGGCGCTTACGGCGAGACGGTGCGCGCCAAGGCGGCCGAGTACGACGCTTATTTGACGCAGGTGAAAGCGCAGGAGGCGATCGTTGAGGTGTTTGTCGCGCAGACCAGCGCCTACAACAACCAGGTGCAGGGTTTTAAGGCCACGGTGGACGCGCAGGTGGCGCAAACGGACATCGACATCAAGATCAACCAGGAGCTGCCGCTGGAGGTGTTCAAGTCGCTTACCGAGTCTTACCGCGTGCAGGTGGGCGCGGAGGTCGATCGGGTCGGCGCGCTGACCAAGGAATACGAGGTCGCCGGCCAAGTCTATGGTGCCGAGGTAACCGGCGAGGCGGCGCGGGTGAACAGCGAGGTCGCGGTCTACAAGGCCGACACCGACGTGTCGGTGGCGACCGGCAACCTGCGCATCGAGGCGGCCAAGGCCAACGTGCAGGTGTTGGTGCAGCAGGTCACGCTGCTGGTCGAGGCGCTTAAAGGGGGCGCGCAGGTGGCCGCGCAGCTCGCTGCGGCGGCGCTCTCCTCGGTCAACCTGAGCGGTCAGCTCGGCACGCATTACAGCTTCGGTGAGACGCAATCGCTGAGTAATTCGGAGAGCATCACGCACGCCGATTCGACAGCGAACAACATCATGACGGCGGACTACACGAACACCAGCACCGCCACCAACAACAACTACAACTACACCCCGTAAGGAGCCCGCGATGGCCGACCCGACGCAGAATCCTCCGGTGATGCCGGCGCCCGTGCCCCCGGCGATGCAGACGGTGCTGATGCAGGGCGGCCGTGCGGTGCCGCCCGCCTCGCCCAGTAGCATGCAGCAGCTGGTGCAGTTCGGGCAGCAGTTCCCGCAGGCGATTCCCCAACCGATTTCGTTTGGGGTGCCCCCGCAGTACCTGCCGGGTAGCTCGCCGCAGTTGCAGGCGCTGTTCAATGCCCCCTCGGCGCCGGGGTTCGTGGGGCGTAATGCCCCTGGGCCGGGCGGCCTGACCATGGGCGGTGGCAGCTACTCGATGCCGGTGCCCGCCACCCCCACCACGCTGGCGGCAGCGCCCCCCGCAGCGCCGGATACGCCCGCTGGCGTGGGCGCGGCTTCGGCCCCACTCGCCACTGGTGCGGTCTCGCTGGCCACCGCGCGGCAGCAAGCCGGCGAGGGGATGCCCTTAGCCCCCACGCCGGGCGCCCCGGCCGCCGCCGCGGCTGTACCGACTGCCGCGCCGCAGGGCTTTGGCGGCGACGCGGTGCCGGTGTATCGCGGCATGACCGCGCCCGGCCAAGCGTATGCGCCCGACCCGGCGATCGCGCAGCAGCGCGGCTATGATCAGCAACTATCCTACGCGCGGGCGCTCATGGGGGGGCAGAACATCCAGGAGGTGGCCAGCCACGGCGACCCGCGTAACTACACCGCCCGGCTCGAACATCTGGTCGGGGCGATGGGCCAGAACGATTTCGGCCAGGTCGCGGGGATGGGCGCCAATGCGCAGACCCAGGCGAGTGCCGGGATGATCGCGGCGAGCACCGCAGCGGGCGCGCAGGTTTACGGGCACCAGGCGGGGCTGCAGGGCATCGAGCAGACGTTGAAATGGGACGCTGAAAAACAAGCGCTCACGGTTCAGCCGGGCGGCCAAACCACGACCCAAAGCGCGATTGGTATCCCGATGACGAACACCACCTATGTGCGGACTTATCGGGACGCGAATAATAACATCGTGACCGCGCCGGTCGGGCCCGAAGCGGATCGGGCCGCGGCGGCCAAGCCGATTCCCGGCAAGACGTACCGCGACGCGGCCGGCAACGAGAGCGTCTATCAACCGGACGGCACCTACAAGCCGGTGGGGAAATAAATGTCGGCCTTCGACCCTAGCAGTGCCGTTCTCGCCCCGGGGCAATTTGACCCGAGTACGGCCGTTGCGGTGCCGGACGCGCCGCCGCCCCAACGTAACGCGCTGGCCGAGGTCGCCACCGGGCTGGCGCGCGGCGTGGTGGCCGGCGTGCCACAGGGGGTCGGTCAGACGGTGCAGATGGCGGGGCGCTTGGTGGGCTCGCCGGGTATGGTCGACACCGGCGGCGCGCTCGCGCAGTGGGGCACGCAAGAGGCGCAACAGCCGTGGCTGGCCGCGCAGCCGGAGGGACGCAGCGGGCTTACCAACGCGCTCGCGCAAGCGGGCGAAAGTCTCGGCAGTTTTGGCGTGCCGATCGCCGCGGGCGTGCTCGCGCCGCCGCTGGGGCTCGCGCTGGGCGCGGCGCAGATGGGCGGTCAAGGGGGCGAGCAGACTTATGAGAAAGCCATCGCCGCAGGTCAGCCCGAGGACCAGGCGATGGCCGCCGCGCGGGTGAGCGCGTTGGCGAACACGGTGGTCGGGGCCGCCGCCGGCCCGATACTCGGCAAGTTCGCGGGGCTGGGCGACGGGCTCGTCGGCGGCGCGGTCAATCGAGTGCTGGGCATGGAAGGGCCGCCGCTGGCCGAGGGGGTGCTGGGCCAGATGGCCGGCACCCAGCCGTTGCTGAAACCCTTCCTGCGCCAGTTACCGATCACGGCGGCTGAGTCGGTGGGCCTGGGGGCCGTGCAGGCCGGCACCCAAGCGGGGATTGAGCAGCACTACGGCATCGGCGATCAGGACCCTTGGCAGGCCATGAAAGACTCGGTGCCGCAGATGCTGGCCATGACCGCATTCGGTTCGCCCTTCGCTTTAGCGTCGCGCGCTTGGCAGGGCAAAATGGCGCGCACGCGTACCGATGTGCTGTCGAGTGGCGACACCGACCCCGACGTTCGTTCGCGGCTGGCTGACCAGTACGCCGCGACGCTGGCCAAGGTCGACCCGGACAAGGCGGCGGCGTTTCGCGCCAACGCCGAGACCGCGATCCAAGACAAACAGGTCTTGCCGGTCGACCCAGCGCTGTTCCAGGCGGGCGCGATTCAGCCGAAGAATCAGATCCCCGGCACGCCGGACTATCCGCAAGGGGTGATGTTTGGCCGGCCCCCCGCGGCCGAGCCCCCGCCCGAGCCCCCTCCCGAGCCGCCCCCGCCCGGTACGCCGCCCGGTCAAGGGGAGATGTTTAGCCGGGTGCCGCAATGGCCTGCCACACCGCCGCCGCCGGCCGAGCCGCGTGGCCCCGACCCCGGCACCGCAGTGCGCCCGCAAGGGGAATTGTTCGGTCAGTCGGTCGGGGTGCGGCCGGAGGGGTATGACGCCCAGCTGGACGCGATTCGGCAGTACGTGAACGACCCCAACACGCCGCCCTCGCCGCTTAAGGACAGCCTGACCGAGGTGCTCAAGCAGGCACCGGTCCCGCCGCCCGAGCCGCCCGCATCCGGGCCGCCGCCCGACCAGGGAGAAATGTTTCCGCGCCGGCCAACGTGGAGTGCCACGCCGCCGCCCCCGGCCGAGCCGCGCGGTCCCGACCCCGGCACCGCGATCCACCCGCAAGGCGAATTATTCGGTCAGTCGGTCGGGGTGCGGCCGGCGGGGTATGACGCCCAGCTGGACTCGATTCGGCAGTA
>Ga0265338_10008961_pt1 | contig 12036 bp, 11 predicted proteins | sample 42126metaG_FD_193579 | JGI IMG/M metagenome (GOLD analysis project Ga0265338, IMG submission 193579) | Rhizosphere microbial communities from Carex aquatilis grown in University of Washington, Seatle, WA, United States - 4-21-26 metaG | ecosystem: Host-associated > Plants > Roots > Rhizosphere... | reverse complement strand
CTACGTGCGGCTTTTTGCTCAATCAGCTTGTCTAGGTAGGCCTTGACCATACCGGTGTCGATGTCCAGCCAAGCGTCATAGCCAGACTTAGCAATACGCATACCTTGCCGCTTCTCAGTCGGAGATTCCGTAACTTCCCCTACCCTGCCCAAACTCTTAATTAGCGCCCCGTTGCCAGCAATCACCGGACTGGCCCGGAATAATAATTTAGGCTGGCTGGTGCCAACGGCTGCCGTGATACGCCTAACTTCGGTGATAATCTCCAAAACATCCTGAAACTCAGCAGCTTTGGCCGAATCTACCTCTGTTGAACCGGGCCATTTTTGAACCGTCAGGAGGGTGTCGCTCTCCCAACTTAGGGTCTGCCAGATGGTCTCAGTTACGAAAGGGGCGAAGGGATGGGCCAACTTTAAAGAAGTTTCCAGTGAATATGCCAGTACAGACAAATTGGGGGCGGTTTTGCTTGCCTCAATGTACCAATCGGCCAGATCGTGCCACACGAAATTGTAAAGGAGTTCGTAGGCCTCGCCCAAGCGGTAGCTGTCCAAGGCCTTGCCAATTTGAACAGAGCTCTCCCCTACCCTGCCCAAAATCCAGTGGTCGGCTATAGACTGTGGTTTAACGTCTAGGCGCAGGCTATGCTGGTCGCCGACTTTATCTTCTATAAAGCGGGCAATATTCCAGAGTTTATTGCAGAAATTGCGGGCCTCTTCAACCCTTCGACTGTCATAACCACGGTTAACGGCGGGCGCACGCCCAGCTAGCAGCCCCATCCTCAGAGCATCAGAGCCGTGCGAACTAATTATTTCCATAGCATCAATCTGATTGCCCAGAGATTTGCTCATCTTGGCGCCACCCTCGGCCAATACCAGCCCGTGAATATAAACATCTTTGAAGGGGATCTCGCCAGTTATATATAGGCCCATCATTATCATTCGGGCTACCCACTGGTGCAATATCTCACCCGCGGTCTCCATTAAAGAAGTTGGGTAAAAGTGGCTAAACTCTTCTCCATCAGGGTAATTCAAGGTGGCGTAAGGCCACGAGCTACTTGAAAACCAGGTGTCAAAGACGTCCGGGTCCCGGCGATACTTTTTGCCTTCAACCGTTATGACTTCCTGATCAACCCGCTCATCAAATATCCAGTCGCTTGGGTCAGCCGTATTTTGAAAGGCCGGAATCGGAATGCCCCAGGCAATCTGGCGGCTAATATTCCAGTCTCTTAACTCTTCAAGGTATCTGATTAACTGACGGCGCTTGCTATCAGGGTAAAAAGTGATTTTTTTGTCTTTCAGAACCGCTATAGCCCGTTTGGCTAGAGGCTCCATTTTGACGAACCACTGCTCCAGCACTAGTGGTTCGATTACCGTGCCGCACTTGTAGCACTTACCGACAGAGTGGGTGTAGTCTTCAACTTTTCTGATGTAGCCGCCGTCTTCTAAAGCTTTGGCAACTGCCTCGCGCGCTTCCAGCACTGTCATACCACGGAAGGGCTTGGGCACATTGTCGCTCATTTTGCCCTCTGTGGTTATCAGCTCGATAACGGGCAGGCTGTGGCGCTGAGCTACTTCAAAATCATTGGTATCATGTCCCGGCGTTACTGTCACCACCCCTGTCCCAAACTTCATATCTACATAGTCGTCAGCTATGATTTTAATGGGTTTATCGGGCACCAATGGCTGCTTCACTTCCTTGCCGATAAGGTGTTTGTAACGCTCGTCTTTAGGGTTGACCATCAGGGCTGCCTGGCCTAGTTTGGTCTCTGGCCGGGTGGTGGCAATTATTACCTCCCCTTCCTCGTCAGCCAAGGGGTAGGCAATATGCCAAAGTTTAGTTTTTTCTTCTTCGTGCACGACTTCAATATCAGAAAAGCTGGTGCCATGAAAGGTGCAGTAATTTACTATCCGCTTACCTCTATAAATTAGACCCTCGTCCCACATTTTATGGAAAGTTTCATAAGCGCGCGCAACTATTTTGTTATCGAGCGTGTAGGTAAACTTAGTCCAATCAACGCTGGCGCCCATAGCCCGAATTTGAGACTGAAAATTATGTTTATTTTGCTCCACGAAATCCCAAACTTGCTTGTACAACTCTTCTCGCGTGAAGTCAAAGCGGCTTTTTCCTTGCTCCTGAAGCTTCTTTTCATAAACCACCCAGGTTTCAAAGCCAGCGTGGTCGGCACCGGGAACGAATAGAGTGGATTTACCCTTCATACGCTGATAGCGCACTACAGTGTCCTCAATAGCGACAGTTAGCCCGAAGCCAATGTGCAGGTTAGCGTTGGCGTTAGGAGGAGGCATGACAATACTAAAGTAGCCTTCCCCGCCCCGGGCAACCGGCTTAAAGGCTTCGTTTTGCTCCCACAGATTATAAATATCGGCCTCGTATTGATTAGGTTCGTAGGCTTTTGGTAACTTCACTTCCTAATTATAACAGTTTTTACAGAGGTAACTAGCTTTGTTCCCGGAGGTGATTATAAAGAGTTAATGCTTTTTCATATGAAATTTAAAGCCACAAATAACAACACTTTTCGCATGAAAAGCCCATATAAACAAGCCTCGTTGTTTTTGCTTTTTCCCGTACGTATTTGTTTTCATGCTTATGTTAACACTAGCCACCCTATCTGGCTAGCTGTATTTACATGGATAGATTTGGATCAATTTCCAGGGTATATGGGTCGGTAGGCTCGCTGTTTTGCTGCTTAAAGTAGGCTAGGGCGGCTATCATGGCGGCATTATCGGTACAGAGTTTAATATCGGTATAGTTCACCTCTGTTGGTATCTGTTCTTCGACCATTTGCCTCAAAGCAGAATTAGCAGCTACACCGCCCCCAATGACTACCGAGAGGGGTGAATAATCATCTATGGCTGTCTTGAGCTTATCTATTAGGGACTCAAGAGCCGTTGCCTGGAAACTAGCGGCTAGATTTGCTTTCTGGGCGTTTGTAAGGAGCTCTGCTAGCTCGTAGGAAGGGAAGGTGAAGTCTTTTCCGGCTTGATCCTGTGCGGCCCGCAAAACGGCAGTTTTAAGTCCAGAAAAACTAAAATCATATTTACCAGCCATTTTGGCTTTGGGTAATTTTATAGCTCGGGAATTTCCGTCTTTGGCTGCCTCCTGGATACTCGGGCCGCCAGGGTAGGGTAGGCCTAAGATTTTGGCTACCTTATCAAAGGCCTCACCAACCGCGTCGTCGTAAGTTCGGCCAATAACCTCGTAATCCGAATGATTTTTTAGATAAATTAGGTGGCTATGACCGCCGGAAACAATTAAGGCTAACAGGGGCAGGGCAGGGGAAGTTTGAGGCAGTTTATAGTTATGAAGCTTCGTTTCATTAATAAAATTGGCATAGATATGGGCCTCCACATGGTTGATGGCATAAAGCGGTTTTTTCTTGGCAATAGCCAATGTCTTAGCCGTCATAGTGCCTATCAATAAGCTGCCACCTAGGCCGGGGCCATAGGTTACAGCAATAGCGTCAATATCACCCCAGCCACAGCCTGATACCTTCAAAGCTTCTTCTATAACGGGGGTAATAACTTCCAGATGGCTGCGGGCGGCAATTTCGGGAACTACGCCGCCGTAAGCCTTATGCAGGTCCATGCTAGTAGCTACTACATTAGACAGCATCCTGTGGCCATCTTCTACAACAGCGGCTGCGGTTTCGTCGCACGATGTCTCAATCCCAAGTATTTTCATCTGTTCTAGTATACTTGATAGCATGAGTTTCCGAAGCCTGGTTAAGGCGGTAATCCCGCGCCAACTGTTTAAAAAGATTGAGCCGTATGGTCATTTAGGCGAAGCCGTACTGATTAACACCTTAAATGGCTTTCCGAGCCGGGGGCTGAAGGTTATAGGCGTAACCGGCACAAACGGCAAAAGTACCACCTGCTTTTTAATTCACAAGATGATGCATGAGGCCGGCTACAAAGTAGGGCTAATGACAACAATTGCTTACGGGGCAGGCATGGACATCAAGCCGCAGGACGAACACATGACAACCTCGTCCGTGCCAAAGACCTTGAAGCGTATCAAGTACTTAAAATCCCAGGGCATCGAGTGGCTGGTTTTAGAAACAACCAGTCAGGGTCTGGCTCAGCATCGCGTTTGGGGCGTGCCATATTCTATAGCCGTCATGACCAATGTTACCCACGAACACCTGGACTACCACGGCACTTTTGAAAATTATCGAGCGGCTAAAATTAAACTTTTTGAACTGACTAATAAAAATCGAGGCGGCCTACGAACGGGGGTAATTAATGCTGATGACCCAGCAGCCGAGCTTTTTGCCAAAGCCATTAAACACCCAATAACATACGGTGTTAAGGGTGGAGAACTCAAGGCCACAGATATAAAAAGTAGTGCTACGGGCAGCGAATTCAGCGTGAGCTCAAGCGCAAATGGCAATCTAAAACTCCGAATAAAAACTCACTTGCCCGGAACATTTAATATACACAATAGCTTGGCGGCCGTTGGAGTTGGACTGGCGCTTGGGATAGAACCTGGGCAGATAGAGCAGGGAATAGCCTCGCTTAAGCAGGTAGAAGGCCGGATGAATTCAATTGACGAGGGTCAGGGATTCTCGGTTATTGTCGACTATGCCCATACACCCGATAGTTTCGAAAAGCTCTTTAAAGACCTGGAACCGAATGTTAAAGGAAAGTTGATTGTCATGTTTGGCTCAGCCGGCGGGCAACGTGATCCGGCTAAACGGCCAATTCAAGGCGAGATTGCCGGAAAGTACGCTGACGAAATTATTCTAACGGAGGAAGATGACCGTAACACCCCAGGTATGCAAATTCTTGACGAGATTGCCACTGGGGCGGAAAAAGCAGGTAAGCAGCGCGATAAGAACTTGTTCTTGGTACACGACCGAACTAAAGCTATTGAATTTACTATTGGCTTGGCAAAAGACAAAGACGACGTTGTTTTACTACTAGGCAAGGGTCACGAAAAAACCATTGATAGAGCCGGCGGTGAAGAACCCTGGGACGAAGTTAAGACCGCCCGTACAGCCATTCACAACCGATTAAAGTAAGCTCTACTGCCCGCGACCCGGCAGTTGACAAAAGTGCTTATGTTTGGTATAATCTGTTCTATTAAATCTGAAAATAAATAAAAAATGTCAGTACAAATACAAAAAATTGAAATCCCAGGAAGTGCAATCCATGCGCACGACGCCGCAGACTTTGAGGAAATGAGAAAAGCAGTCTATAGGCAAACCAAGCCTGACGAGCCCACTCGTGAACAAAGACTTACTGAGCTGGCTGATTTAGTAGCTATTAAGCCCGGAGTACTTGGTGGAAGAGAGTCCCTGAGTATTCACGACGCCGTATTAAGAGCATTAGAGGCTCATCTTAGTCTAGGAAGGATTAAAAGCATCGGCTATAGATTTACTTTGGATGACCAAGGTAATGTTATAGGAATTGATAAAGTGCATCATCTGCCGGAGGATAAACGAGCTACGATTAGGGCAAGAGGCCAAGCTGCCAGAATAGGCTGGGCGCCTAAACAAAATGACTCGTCATTCAGGATAAGGGACGGCAAATTACCGGCCAGCAAAATCCGTATCTAAACTCCTTTTAATCTAAGTTGAGAGTAAGGCACTTGACGCCACCGCCAGATTTGCGGAATTCCAAAATGGGTGTGCCGATGACATTGAAGCCAGCGTCACGGTATTTTTGTAGCAGACTCTCGGACTCGCTACTGGTTATGACGGTGTGGCCGTCACTGACGGCGTTTAATCCGAAGCCTTTGGCTTCTTGCAGTGTTGCCTCAATAAGATTAGGAATAGCCGCTTGGAGCCTCTTCTGGCTCTGCTTGTCTATGGCGCCAGGGAAGTAGGCTATAGTATCTTCTGATAACACCGCTAGGGAAGTGTCTAGGTGATAAAAATGGGGGTCGATAATCTTAAGGCTGACCACCTCCAGGCCGAAGAATTCAGCCATTTCTCTAGCGGCTTCTGGAGCAGAACGGAAACCGTGGCCGGCTATTATCTTGTTACCGCAGAGCATGTTATCGCCACCACCCTCAAAGAGGTTGACGGCCTGTTTTAAGTTGGTGTATCCGTGGTCGCGGAACCACTGTTCGTAGTGCCCGGTTTCGGGCTGGCGCTGCTGGTAGCGAAAACTGGAAAGCAGAATTTTGTCATTAATTTTTAGGCAGCAGTCGGTGGCAAATACCATATCCGGCAGGCCCTTGATGGGGTCGACAAGTTCGACCTCCCAGCCGAGCTGACTAGCGTAAATATCATGAAGTTTATCCCATTGTTGCTGGGCAGTTTCTTCGCTCGGCTGATCTTCCTGATTCATCCAGACATTGATTTCGTATTCGATATCAAAGTAAGTGGGCGGGCACATTAGGATCTTTTTAGACATAAGCTTAAGTATATCAATGCTCATAAAAGGAAGAGCGCCGCAACCCCTGAGAAGACAGGTTGCGGCTAATCCAGTAGTGAGGAGCTGGGCTGAGCCCCGGTGTGAGGGCCGGGCAAGTTGCCCGGCCCTCGTAATGCGAGGCTCTAGAAGGAGTGCTGGATGATGTGGCCGCGGTAGCGGCCGTTGTCCATTCTGGAGTGGAAACGCTCTCGCTTCTTCTCGAGCTTTCGCTCCTTCTTCTGCAGCTTGCGGAGGTTGGCCTCCTTGCTCTTCGCGCGGTCAGGCACGAGCGCCTGATAGATCCGCGAGACGGCTTGGAGTGTCAACTTCAACGCTTCGTACGGCTGAACGCCGGCGGCGAACTTGACCACCGCCCAAGCACCCTTCAGCTTCTTGCCGTGATAGGGCAAGTCTTCGAGCTCGGCTTGCTCCGGCAGGAGCTTCTCGAGGTACTCGCACATGGACCTTCGATCCATGGGCAGGTCCTGACCGCGAGGGGAGACAAGGACGACGACCTGCTGGCCATCGGCCGGTCCCAAACGCACAGTGCCGTATCTCGACCGTACTTCACCCACAACCCCTACCTTTCGTTGAGGAAGGACTGGACTAGGCTCATTGTAGTTCCATAAATGTTAATAGGTCAATCTATAAATATATTAGATAAGTAGAGCTAGCTAGACGCAGTTTAAAAAGTGCGAAAACCGCGAGTTCCGGCAAAAAAATCCGGAACACGCGGTGTCCATCCGCCTTGAGTCTGTGTGAAGCTGCCTACTTAGGTAGACAAGACTCAAGGGCTCCGGCCCCAGGGCACGGTTACTACCCTGGGGCCGAATGGGAGGGGTCAGGCTGTGGCGAACTCGGGCGTGAGAACGAACTCCTGCGAGGGAGCCCCGAGTGCCAGCTCGATCTCGGCGGCGAAATGCTCGAGAACGAGGCGCGTTCTGCGCTCGATCGAGGTACGCCTGGTCCTCTTCTTCCCGCGCAACTCGCGAGACTGCTCGATGTCGCGGAAGAGGTGGTCTCCGGCCCTACGGCCAGTGCAGACGTGGCGCAGGCTGAGCTCATGAGTGGCCGCGAACTCAGAGATGCGGTCTCTCAGCTCGGGCGGCAAATGGCCCGGCCTAGTGCACGGGACGTGGGCATACCTCCCCAGGCGCCTGATGCTGCAGGACCCGATGCGCGTGTCTTTTGTGGACACGGTACTCCTTCCTGTCGAGGATGGATAGAAAGAGTATAAGCACAACGTTTCTATCAGTCAACATTTTTTGGTACTTTGCAACTTTTCCACAACTCTTGACAGGATTTCTGGCACTCGGGTATTATGAGTGCTAGAACTCAGCAGGGGTTTGCTGAACTTTTGGAGAAAATATTAAAGAGGAGTGAGTTTAATTATGTCTTCACCATTACAACCATTGTCCGACTGGGTAGTTGCCCAGCAAGAAGAGGCCGTGACTAAGACCGCCAGCGGTCTATACCTACCTGACAAAGCGGCCGAGAAGCCTAAAGTGGCTAAAGTTTTGAAGGTTGGTACAAAAGTTAAAGAGATTAAAACAGGTGACCGAATTGTTTATAAAAGCTACAGTACCACCGATGTGAAAATTGATAATAAAGACTATGTCTTAGTTAAAGAAGAAGACATAATCGCCACGCTGAAATAGGAGGAAAGAATGGCAAAGAAAGTATTTTACGATGATGACGCCCGCCGCCGGGTCTTGGGCGGAGCACAGGTTCTCTACGACGCTGTAAAGACCACCATGGGACCCAAGGGCCGAAATGTGATTATTAGCAAGAGCTACGGTAACCCCACTGTCACACATGACGGTGTTACTGTGGCAAAAGGCGTAGAAATTGCCGACGAGGACGATGAAACTCTAGGCTACAAAGTAGGCGCTGAGCTTATAAAGCAAGCTGCTAGCAAGATGAACGACATGGCTGGCGATGGCACAACTACCGTTACTGTGCTGACTTACCACATTTTGAACGAGGCCAACAAGCTAATCGCCGCCGGCCATAACCCAATGCTGCTTAGAAAAGGCCTGGAAGCTGCTGCCCACGATGTACTGGCTCAGTTGGGCTCATTAAGCGAAGATATTGCCGGTAAGAAAAACCGTGTAGCTGAAGTAGCTACCATCAGCGCCGGAGATAGTGAAATTGGCGCTTTAATTGCCGACGTTATGGAAAAAGTTGGCAAAGACGGAGTAGTGACAGTTGAAGAAGGGCAAGGCTTGGACCTGGAAAGTGAAGTTGTGGAAGGTTTTACCATGGACCGGGGCTACGTTAGCCCTTACATGGTGACCGATACTGCCCGAATGGAAGCCGTTTACGACAAGCCAGCCATTTTGATTACCGATCAAAAGATCAGTTCTATTCAGGAATTTTTGCCGGTGCTGGAAAAACTTGCCCAAAGCGGTAAGAAAGACCTGGTAATTATTGCTGAAGATGTGGAAGGCGAGGCCTTAGGCACACTGATACTTAACCGTCTAAAGGGCGTATTCAACACTGTGGCTATCAAATCGCCAAGTTTTGGCGACCGCCGCAAAGAAATCTTGGAAGACATCGCTATCTTAACCGGTGGCGAAGTAATTTCTGAGGAGCGTGGGACCACATTTGAAAACGCTGAACTGTCGATGATTGGCAGCGCCCGAAAAGTAATTGTTACTAAAGACGACACGACTATTGTAGAAGGCGCTGGTAGCACCGCAGCCGTTAAAGCCCGCATTACTCAAATTAACCAGCAAATTGCCGCTGCAAGCAGTGAGTATGACAGAGAGCAGCTTGAAAAACGCCGCGCGGCGCTATCTGGTAAAGTGGCTGTTATTAAAGTTGGTGGGGCCACCGAGACCGAAATTGAGGAAAAGAAATTTCGGGTTGATGACGCTGTTAACGCTGTTAAGGCCGCTCTGGATGAGGGCGTAGTGGCTGGCGGCGGTGTGACGTTGGTTAACCTTATTTTTGCCATAAAGCCGAGCTCTGAGGGTGGCTCAATCTTGGCTGGCCAGAGCTTGTTGTTTAGGACATTTGAGCAGCCCTTCCGCATTTTGCTAGAAAATGCCGGCATAAATCCCGATGAATGGCTACCGCAGGTACGAAAAGCCAAGCCGGGGCAGGGTGTTAATGTCAACGATGCTACGAAATTGATTGACATGAAGACTGCCGGAATAGTTGATCCGACTCGGGTGACGAAGGAAGCTATTCAGAATGCTGTTTCCATCGCCGGAACGGCTATGACTATGGGCGCCTTAGTGGTTGATATACCCGAAAAAGCACCGGCTGCTGCTCCCGATATGGGCGGCATGGGCATGATGTAGAAACTTTGAAGGACAACCTCACGCTTTTCCTTCAACGCTCGGTCGGCAAAAAAGCCGAGTTTGTAAACAAACCAGGCCGAGCTACTACCTTTCCCTCGCTTTAAAACCAATCTCTCCGAGATAACATCCGAATGGGTTTGTCGAGTCACGGTGAGCGTAGTAGAATGAAGACAAAGAAAAATTTCGGTACCAAAAAAGGAAAGCTCCGGAGGGATAGTATACCTTTGGAGCTTTTCATTTAACGCCAGGAATATAATTAAGTAAGAAGGAGGAGCGCAGTGGATACAATTGACCAAGACTCAGAGAAACAGTATCCGATTGACAGCGAACAGGAGACGAATGTGCGCCGCAGCTGGCCAATGCTGCTAGCTTTAGCGATTGCTGCCCTAGCCTTTGCTTTTCTGGTAGTTCTAACCGGCCGTTTCGTTTACCACAAATTACACCACATCGTTACACCGGCGCCAGCTCAAACTAAAAATTTGCCCAGGCCGTCGTTTGACTCCGGTACTAACTCTAGCTCTAATTCTTCAACATCGAGCGCAAACAAACAACTTGCTAACAGTGGTCCTGGCGACGTAGTAGCCATATTTGCGGTTGCTAGCTTCGCAGCTGCCAGCTTGCATTACATTATCAGCTTGCGAAAACAGACCTAACTATTTTTGATCTTGCTTCTGAGTAAAATAATTTATTTCGTTAATAACATCTATTAGGGCTTGAGCTCGGGCTTTATCATCGGTTATCTGATTGGCTGCGGCGTAGGCCTCTTTAATTAAACTGGCGTTATCCGAGGCCTGAATGAGCATCATAGTAGTCTTAAACTTTTCCTCAGGCGACTGATCTATTTGGCCGACCAACGGTGTCAGGTTAGCCAGAGCATGCTGCTTAATAGCCATTAGTGCATCATCACCCGAAGGCGGGTCAGCCAGTGGAACGGCAGGCATTGGAGCTGCAAACTGCGGCGTGGGAACCGTGGGGGTTGCATAAACTGGGGCAGGGGTTAATGGGTACGGAGGTTGCGCCGGCGGCAAGGGCAGGGACGTGGGTGACTGCTGAAATTGAGACCCCGGTTGGTTATTACTACTATTGTCGAACATTCCACCCCCTAATTCGTAGGTTTATAAGTTTCAATCATTTACAATTATAACTAAATAACAGGAGGTGTTAAAGGGGCTTATGCTTGACGACCTAAAGTACATCCACCAGCGGGACGGTTCCGATGCTCTGGGCATTGCTGAGCGACAAGCCGCGCAACTGCTGCAGAAATTTGAAGTGCCCAAGATATCTGGCGATATTCACAATGTGGTCTACGCTGGCATGGGTGGTTCGGCGCTAGCGGCCCTAATCTCCCGCAGCTGGCCAGGCTACAAACTGCCTTTTGAAATTTCGCGCCAATACCATGCGCCAAGCTACGTTTCCGAAAACACCCTCTTTATTGCTTGCAGTTACTCCGGTAACACCGAAGAAGCATTATCGGCACTGGCCGAAGCTGAAGAAAAAAGAGCCGTAATTGCCGTAATTGCCAGTGGCGGCAAACTTGAGCAAATTGCACTCACTAAGCACTACCCCTTTATTAAAATTCCTAAAGCCGAGCAGCCCCGATACGCGGTATTCTCCAATCTGGTTGCTCTTCTAACCCTTTTGGAAGACGCCGGTTTGCTGAATGAAACGTCTACCTCATCTCAGTTGACTCGGGCTGCTAATTTTTTGAAATCTGAAGTCAGCAAGTGGGCAGCTACAGTACCGACCAGCCAAAACCCGGCTAAGAAGCTAGCAGAGGAATTAGCTGGCAAATCGCCGGTTATTTATGGCGGTCCGCTAATGGCACCGGTTGCCTATAAGTGGAAAATTGGTTTTAACGAGAATGCTAAGAATGTTGCCTGGTGGGGTGAGCTCCCAGAGTTTAACCATAACGAGATGATTGGCTGGAGTAGCCACCCAATTGATAAGCCCTACGGTGTTATTGAACTGCGAAGCAATCTGGAACATCGCCGGGTTCAAGAGAGATTTGAAATAGGCGAGCGGCTACTCTCCGGCTTGCGTCCGGCGCCACATATTGTAAACATAGAAGGTGAGACTTTGCTTGAACAGTTGGTTTGGGCGGTGGCTTACGGCGATTTCGTTACCATTTATCTGGCACTACTCAACAATGTCAATCCAGCACCTGTTGAACTGGTCGAGAAATTCAAAAAAGAACTTGGCTAGGTCTTAGTCTCCTCTTAGGGCGGTGATAGGGTCTTTGCGAGCGGCTTTGAGAGCCGGAGCGATACTGAAGATTAGGCCAACAATAACCGATACTACAACAGCCAAAATCAGTACCGGTACGCTGATTATTGGCTTCCAGGAAGTATAAAGTC
>Ga0265338_10008960_pt1 | contig 12036 bp, 11 predicted proteins | sample 42126metaG_FD_193579 | JGI IMG/M metagenome (GOLD analysis project Ga0265338, IMG submission 193579) | Rhizosphere microbial communities from Carex aquatilis grown in University of Washington, Seatle, WA, United States - 4-21-26 metaG | ecosystem: Host-associated > Plants > Roots > Rhizosphere... | reverse complement strand
TCGGCGTCCGGCTGTCCGGTGATCACCTAGGCAGGGTAGTCCGCCGCCGGGGCCAGCGCGAAGCGGGCAACTTAGCTATTTAACGTGAACATGGCAATGCGTTGCGTTATATTCGGTGCGGCTAATGCAGCGACCGGGGGGCCGGGAGCTGTGCGCCTCCTTAACCCCGGCGGCGGTTGCCGCGGGGATTAACGGGCCGCCGGCGGGGGCAATTACCGCGTGCTTACGCATGCGTACGGGGCTTTGCGTGAACGGACTTTGTTGTGATTCGCATTCGTTATAAGGACTTTTCGGCCGGAACGCACGAAATGACCTGGTTGCACGGCCGGACAGAGGGCGCCGCCCGGGGGGCGACCGTCTACCTGGTGCCCGGGCTGGCGCGCGGGCAGCGCCGGGCGGTGATCCGGCGGCTGCGGCAGGAGGCGGGCCGGGGCTTCGGCCCCGCGCTGCCCTTCCCGCAGCTGCTGATCGCGCTCGGGCTGGACCGGCTGCGGACCGCGGCCCGGCTGGCCGGCGCGATCGTCCGGCTGCACCCGACGGTGGCGCTGCTGCCGAGCGGCCTCGCCGCCGCGCTGATGACGCTGTTCGTCGTGTCGGCGGGCGGTTCCGGCATCAGCGCCGCCCTGCCGGGAGGGCCGGGGGCGCCCGGTCTCAGCCGGCCAGCCGCCTGGTACGTCTGCGCGCGCGCTCATCCGGGCAGTGTTCATCCGGGCAGTGTTCATCACGGTAGGGCGCATCCGGGCAGGGCCTGCTCGAGCTCGCCCGCGCCGTAGACCGCCCAGCGCCCGGGTCCCCGCGACTTGGCCTGGTACAGCGCGTTGTCGGCGTCGGCGATCATGGTCGCGGCGTCGGGCGACTCGGCCGGCCGCTCGGCGATGCCCGCGCAGGCGGAGACGCGGACCCGGCCGGCCCGTAGCTGGACCGGCAGGCTCACCGCCGTGAGGATGCGCGCGGTGAGCGCGACCAGCCCGGTCAGGCCGGGGGAGACCTCGGCCAGCACGACGAACTCGTCGCCGCCGATCCGCCCGGCGACCGCGCCGCCCGCGGCGGCCGTATGGCCGATCCGGCCGGCCACCGCGACCAGCAGCTCGTCGCCGGCCTCGTGGCCGTGCCGGTCGTTGACCGCCTTGAAGCCGTCTAGGTCCAGGTAGCACAGGCCGGCCCGGGTGCCGCGGCCGTCCGCGAGGGCGGCCGTCAGCCGGTCGAAGATGGCGGCGCGGTTCGGCAGCCCGGTCAGCGGGTCGTGCGTGGCGGCGTGCCGGAGCTGGTCGCTGATGATCCGCTGGGCGTCGAGCTCGGCCCGCCTGATCGACTCCTGCTCGGCCAGGGTCCGGTCGCGCAGTGCCCGCACGTAGCCGTTGGCCAGTGCCTCGGTCACCTCCGCGACCCGCTGCTCCAGGCGGCTGGGCCCGGCCGCCCGGGCCGCCGGGTCCTGCATGAGCAGCTCCGGCAGCCACAGCAGGAGCACCCGGAGCGACCGGCCGAGCACGTCGGCGCTGACGAAGTCCGCCCGGACCAGCGCGTGCCCGACGACGGCGGCCTTGCGCGGCCGGAACGGCTCGCCCAGCAGTACCGCCAGCAGCTCCGCCGACTGCTCGGTGAGAAAGGCCCGGGCGCTGGCAACGTCCGTCGGGATGTCGTCGGCGTCGGCAGGCCGCCCGGCCCGGTTAACGGCGCTGCTGGCGGCGCTGCTGGCGGCGCTGCTGACGGCAAGCGCGGTGAGCCAGACGCGGGCTAGCTGGGCCGCCGCCGCGGCACCGCCGGCCGAAAGTGCCATAACTGCCGTCTCGGCCATAGGGGAGGTGCTCCTGTTCGGAACCAACGGGACCGGCGTGCAATTGAACTCGTGCGTCACTATAGGCGATGTGACCAATACAAGTAGTGCTTATTCCATTATTCTGTGATCACTTGATCGCTCTCTGCATCCAAATTGGCAGAGGTTGTCATTACCCTCGTTTCGCCGTCCGGCCGAGTAATCTGCCGTGCCCGGGTAACTATGCGTCCAGGTAACGTGGGTCTCGGTGACCGTGGCCTCGGCAACGACGGGGAGGGCAGGTACTCGCATGGCCGGTGTGGACACAGGGGACGCTGGAGGCATCTCCGACCCGGGAGGCACAGCCGACGACGCCGCCGCCCGGGAGGCGGCGCGGGTCGCGGTGGAGCTGACGGAGGCCGGCGGCGGCCCCGGGCAGCCGGGGCCGGCCGAGCGCAGGCGGATCGCCCGGGCACTGCGCGCGGTGGCCGACCGGGCGTCCGCCAGCGCGAGGAAGGGCGCCGCCGGTACCGCTTCGGCCGCGCGGGGTACCGCCTCGGCCGCCCGGCGGGGCAAGGACAGCGCCGCCCGCCGCGGCGCCGCCACCGCTTCAGCCGCCCGGGGGACCGTCTCGGCCGCCCGGAGCGGCGCGGACAGCGCCGCGCAGGCGGGCGTCGCCACTGCCAGGGGTGCTAGCCGGGGCGTCAGCTCCGGCATGAACTGGCTGACCTCGCAGGTGCTGGCGATGGGGCCGCGGCTGCGGATCCGCGACCGGGCGGCGCTGCGCGCGCAGTTCCCCGGTCAGTCCGATGACGAGATCGCGCAGCGGCTGGTCGAGCGGGCTGCCCGGGCCGCGGCCGCGGTCGGCGGCGCGACCGGCGCATGGGCCGCGCTGCCGGCCCTGCCTGCGTTCCCGGCCGAGGTCGCGGCGGAGACCCTGGCCGTTGTCGGCATCGAGGTCAAGCTGGTCGCCGAGTTGCACGAGATATACGGCATGGGCGCGCCCGGCAGCGGGACCGAGCGGGCGCGTGCCTACCTGGCCTCGTGGGCGTCTCGCCGGGGTGTCTACGCGGTGGACGGCGGCCTGCTCCTCATCGCCGGCTCGCCGCTGGCCCGGCAGCTGACCCGGCGGCTGGCGGCCCGCGTCCGCCGGTCGACGTTCTCCCTCGCCCCGTTGTTCACCGGTGCGGTGGCCGGGGCCATACTCAACCGGCGGGAGACCCGCAAGCTCGGCCACCAGATCAGGGACGAGCTGCGCCAGCGCCGCCGCACGGTCACCGCGACCGTGGTCAGCTAGCATCGGCCGGTGACCACCGAAGTGCCCGTACCTGGGCTGGGACCAGTGCCCGGCCTGCGGTACGCCAGCCCGGCCGGGCGCTGGGTGCTCACCGCCGCCATCCTCGGCTCGGGCATCGCCGCGCTTGACGCCACCGTGGTGGGCATCGCCCTGCCCGCCATCGGCCGTGACTTCCACGCCTCGGTCGCGAGCATGCAGTGGGTGATCGACGGCTACACGCTTCCGCTGGCCGGGCTGCTGCTGCTCGGCGGCGCGCTCGGTGACGCCTTCGGCCGGCGGAAGGCCTTCGTGATCGGCACCGTGTGGTTCGCGCTGGCGTCGCTCGGCTGCGGCCTGGCACCGGACGCCGGGTTCCTTGTCGCCGCCCGGGCGCTGCAGGGCGTCGGCGCCGCCCTGCTCACCCCGGGCAGCCTGGCCATCCTGCAGGCGTCGTTCGCCCCCGGCGACCGCTCACGGGCCATCGGTGCCTGGTCCGGGCTTGGCGGGGTGGCCACCGCGGCCGGGCCGTTTCTCGGCGGCTGGCTGATCGGCGCGGTGTCCTGGCGGCTGGTGTTCTTCATCAACCTCCCGGTGGCGGCGGCGGTGGTGCTCATCGCGGCCAGGCACGTCCCCGAGTCCCGCGCCCCCGGTCCGCGCCAGCCGCTCGACCCGGCCGGCGCGGTGTCCATCAGCCTGGGGCTGGCCGGGCTCACCTACGGCCTGATCGCCGCCGCCGCCGACGGCTGGACGGCGCCCGCGGTGCTGGCCAGCCTGCTGGCCGGGGCGGCCCTGCTGGCGGCCTTCTGCGTGGTCGAGGCGCGCAGCGATCACCCGATGCTGCCGCTGGGGATGTTCCGCGCCCGCCAGTTCAGCGCGGCCAACGCGGTCACCTTCGTCGACTACGCGGCCCTGGGCGGCGCGCTGTTCCTCGTCCCGGTGGTGCTGCAGGAGGTCAGCGGCTACAGCCCGCTGGAGGCGGGGATGGCGCTGCTGCCGCTGACGGCCATCATGCTCACCCTGTCCGCCCGGTCGGCCGCGCTCGCCGCCCGGATCGGGCCGCGGCTTCAGATGAGCGTCGGCCCGCTGGTCATCGCGGCCGGGATGTTCCTGTTCACCCGGGTGCACGGGAACGGCGATTACCTGACCCAGGTGCTGCCCGCGGTCCTGGTCCTCGGGTTCGGGCTGGCGATCAACGTCGCGCCGCTGACCGCCACCGCGCTGTCGGCCGCGCCCGTCGGGCAAGCGGGGATCGCGTCCGCGGTCAACAACGACGTGGCCAGGTCGGCGGGCCTGATCGCGGTGGCCGTCCTCCCGGCCCTGGCCGGGCTGACCGGCCAGGCCTACCTGGACCCGGCCGAGCTGACCAAGGGCTTCCACAGCGCCGTGGTGATCGCGGCGGCGGTCGCGGCGGCCGGCGGCGTGCTGGCCGCGCTGACGATCCGTAACCCGGCCAGGCGCGGCCGCCAGCCCCCGGCTGACGAGCATGAGCTGCGGTGCAACCACTGCGCGCTCGACGGCCCGCCGCTGCGGTCGCTGCCTGCGACGCGGCCGGCTGATGCGGGCCCGGCCGGGACCGTTCCTGGCGCGGCCGGCCGGTAACCTCGGCAGGGAAGACGGCGCGCTCCGGAGGGATGACCATGACGACCGATGAGACGCAGGCGGCCGCGGCGGTACGGGCCGCGGCCCGGGCGGCCCGTACCGCGGCTGCCAGCCTCGCCGGCGCTCCGGATGATGCGGTGGACGCCGCGCTCGGCGCGATGGCGGCGGCGCTGCCGGGCGCTGCCCCGGCCGTGCTCGCGGCCAACCAGGAAGACATGCGGGCAGCGGCCGAGGCCGGCCTGCCGGCCGGGGTGCGTGACCGGCTCCGGCTCGACGACGCCCGGCTCAAGGCGATGGCCGGGCAGCTAGAGATCCTGGCCGGCGTGCAGCCGGAGCCCTCCTCGCGCGAGATCCGCGAGCTGCCGGGCGACCTGGTGCTGTACGAGCGGCGCCGCCCGGTCGGCGTGATCGGCGCCAACTTCGAGGCGCGGCCCAACGTCGTCGTGGACATCGCCTCGCAGTTGGTCAAGTCGCGCAACGCGGGCGTGCTGCGCACCGGCAGCGCCGCCCTGCGCTCGGCCATCGCGCTGGCCGACGAGGTGATCGCGCCCGCGCTGGCCGCGGCCGGGCTCGACCCGGCCGCGGTTCAGCTGGTCCGGGTTCCCGGCCAGGCCGCCGCGCACGCGCTGGTCCGTGAGCCGCGCCTTATCCCGCTCGTCATCTTGCGCGGCAGCGGCGAGTCGACCCGCGCGCTGGCGGCCGAGGGCGCCGCGCACGGCGTCCGCACGCTGGCCCACGCCGACGGCGGCGGCGTGCTCTACGTGCACTCCTCGGCCGACCGGGCGGCGACCGCGGCGCTGATCGCCGCCAGCCTCGACCGGCTGGGCGTCTGCAACCGGCTTAACCTGCTGCTGCTCGACCGGCAGCTCTGGGACTCCTGGCTGCCGGAGGTCACCGCGCAGCTAACCGGGCTCGGCATCGCGCCCTCGCTGCCGCCGTACGACCACCCGCTCGGCTACGAGTGGGCGCTCGACCCGGAGCGCGAGGCCACCGTCACCATCGCCCCGGCGGGCAGCCCGGCCGACGCGGCCGCGATCGCCAACACGCAGACCTCCGGCCTGGCGGCCGGCATCGCCGCGACCGACGCCGCGGCGGCCGGCGAGTTCCTCACCGCCTACGCGGGAACCGGCGCTTTCTGGAACGCGACCACCCGGCTGCTCGACGGCTTCAAGCTGTTCGAGGTGCCGGAAACGGGCATCAACCTGGACGCGGTGCCCGGCCCGCGCGGGCCGGTGACCTTTCGCGACCTTTCGCTGCGCCAGCTGGTGGTGATGCCGCGCTGACCACGGCGTCGGTAATTCGCGGCATATATACCGGGAAAGCCTGACCTTTTAGATCTTGATGGCCATTTGGCTGCGCGCAAACCGCCCCGTGTGCTGATACTCGGGATGTGGTGGGCGACGAATTCGCGGGGGTGCTCGCGGAGGCTCAGGGCGGGAACGAGGAGCAGTTCGCGGTCCTGTGGCGTGACGCGAATCCCGCTCTGTTGCGCTACTTGCGCGTCCTTGCCCCCGATAACGCCGAGGACATCGCCGCGGAGACCTGGGTGCACGTGGTCCGCGGGCTTGAGCGGTTCACCGGGGACGAGGGCGCCTGGCGGGCCTGGCTGTTCACCACCGCCCGCCGCCGCCTGCTTGACCAGGTCCGGCTGCGCAAGCGGCACCCGGCCGAGCCGATCGATGAGATCAGCGCGGCCGACCTGCCCAGCTCGCCCGACGCCGCCCAGCTCGCGCTGGACAACATCGCCACCCAGCAGGCGATGGCGCTGGTCTCCCGGCTGCCGTCGCAGCAGGCTGACGTGATCATGCTGCGCGTGGTGGCCGGCCTCGACACCGACGCGGTGGCCGCCATCCTCGGCAAGTCGCCCGGCAACGTCCGGGTCATGGCGCACCGTGGCCTCAAGAAGCTTGAGGTGCTGCTGGCGCAGTCGGGTGCAATTTCACGGGCCGGTGTAACGCTGTGAACGATTACGGCGTTCCGGATGTTGAAATGCCAGATAGCCTGCCGCCGGCCCGGGGTCGCTCGCACTACACGGAGCGAGACCTCGAAGCAGTGCTGTCCGGTGACACCGCGGGCGTGCGCCCGGCCCACCAGCCGGCCGCGGCGGTCATGGCGGCGCTGCGCGCCGCCCCGGTGCCCGCTGAGCTTAATGGCGAGGCCGCCGCCCGGGCCGCCTACCGGCTCTTCGTGCTGCCGGCCGCCGGCTGGCCGGACAGGTCAGCGGGCCCGACGGCACTCCCGGCGGCGGCCGGCCGGCCGCACTCGCACCGGCGGGCCCGGCGGCCGCCGTGGCCGGGCCAGCGCCCGTCCGCGCTGCTGCTCGGGGCGGCCGCCGCGGCCGCCTGCGTCGTCGTGCTGGCCTGCGTGCTGGTGCTGCCGGGGAGCGGCCCGGGTCAGTCGGGCCGGCCCGCCAACACCCACGCGAGGTCCACCGGCAGCGCGAACCCGGTGCTGGAGGGCGGCGGAGCCAAGGCGCCGACGCCGCGCCCCACGCCAAGCACCGCGGGCAGCCACCGACCGGCCACCCCGGACAGCACGGCCGGCCGCGCGTCGGGGCTGACAGCGCTGTGCCAGCAGTACCTCTCGCTCTTCGAGCACCCGCGGCCGCCCGTCAGCCTCCTCACCAAGGAGCAGCTCGAGCAGCTCGACGAGGCCGCGGACGGGCCGCTGCGGATATACGGCTACTGCGTCGCGCTGGCCAGCGGGCAGGGCCCGGGCGAGCTGCCGTCGGCCCCGCCGCCGGGCAGCCAGCCCCATTCGGGCAGCCAGCCTTATCCGGGGAGTCAGCCTTATCCGGGCGGGAACCCCTATTCGGGCAGCCAGCCCTATTCGGGCAACCCGCCAGCCGGCCACCAAATGCCTGGCCAGCAGGCCGGCGCCGGACTCGGCCAGGGCGGCAGCGCGCAGGCCGCCCGCGGCCTCCGCTAGCCAAGCCGCCCGCCGCCTCCGCCAGTCAAGGGCGCCCGCGGCTTCCGCTAGCCAAGCCGCCCGCCGCCTCCACCAGCCGAGGCCCCCGCTGCTTCCGCCAGCCCCACCCGCCTGCGGCCTCCACCGGCCAATGCCGCCCGCCTCCGCCTCCGCTAGCCGATGCGCCCCGCCGCCTCCGCAAGCCGAGGCACCCCGCGGCCTCCGCTAGCCGAGGCACCCCGCGGCCTCCGCTAGCCGAGGCCTCCCGCAGCCTCGACCGGTCAAGGCCGCCCGCCTCCGCCTCCGCTAGCCGAGGCCTCCGTCGCCTCCGCAAGCCGGAGGCCTTCCGCAGCCTCCACCGGCCGCAATGCCAGTGAATCAGGGGAACATGGGGGCCAACGGGGTTCAGGTGGAATCGCCAGAGGTACTAATCCCGGGCATGAATCGAAATCTTTCATGATCACGGAAACTTTTTAGTGTGATCACACCAAATAGTTTCCGTGATCATGCTGTTGGCCAGTGATGACAACCGCTGGGCACGCGCTCAGCCGCATCCACCCGCCCCGGCATTTCACGGCCGCGTGACGCTCGGCCCGAAACCATGGCTTAGCGGCCTTGCCGCTAGTCGGGGGCTGTATCGGGTGCCGTCCTGAGGTTCAGGCGTTCATAGCGCTGCCGCGCTGCTTGCGCGCTGCCAAGACCCAGCGCGAACGCCAGTTCCTGCCAGGTCATTCCCTGGCCGCGGGCGGTAATCAGCAGGGAAGCTTCGAACTGGTCGACCTCTGCGCGGACCAGGGGCATCAGCGTCAGCGCGGCAGTCAGGTCGGCCGCGTCCACGGCGTCCTCGCCGTCCTCCGCCACGGCCGAGCCCGCCGCCAGGCCGACCAGCAGCCGGACCGCCTCGCCGGGGCCGAGCATCGGGAGTTGGCGGCCGCGATCGCGGCGGCCAGGAGTATCCGCGTGCCGCTGATTGATGCGGAAGAGCGCAGCGTATTCACGCTCGGCGCGCGCCCTGGACGCATCCGGCAGGGCCCATGGGTCAGTCATGCCTGCGAGCATCGTCCTGAAACACATGGTTGTCAACTTCTTATTTTCAACGACTTGTTTAGATAGCGGGCGCGGTGGTTACCCGTCCCGGGGGTGAAGGGATCCGCTACGGCTGGTCGGCCAGGGCGGACACGATGGCCGCGCAGGCCTCCTCGAAGGCGGCCTGCTGCGCGCCGCTGAGCTGGTCGAAGACGAGCCCGCGGACGGCGGCCACGTGCCGGGGGGCGGCCGCCCCGATGGCGTCAGCCCCGGCCGGGGTGAGCTCGATGAACGCGCCCCGCCCGTCGGCCGCGCACTCTTGCCGGGCCACCAGGCCGCGCCGTTCCATCCGGGTCAGCTGGTGCGACAGGCGACTCTGCTCCCAGTTGAGCGCGTCGCAGATCTGGAACGGCCGCAGCCGCCGCTCCGGCGTCTCGCTCAGCTGCACCAGTACCTCGTACTCAGGCAGTGTGAGCCCGCAGTCCTGCTGCAGCTGCCGGTTGAGCGCGGCCGGCAGCAGCGAGCTCATCCGCAGGTAGGTCCGCCACGTCTGCTGCTCGTCTTCGCTCAGCCAGGCCGTCATGCGAACAGCATAGCGCGCAGGTTAATGACAGATCATTTATCCGGCCGTCCGCCCGGCGGCCGCCGGGGCGACATGGGCGGGGCCGGGAAGCGGCGCGGGCCCGACCATAGCGCCGGGACCGCGTCCACCGCCGACGCGATCTGGTACGCGGCGCGCTCGTAGTTGACTCGCCAGCCAGCGAAGTCAGGCCACGCGTCGGCCGCCTTGCGGGTGACCGGGAAGCCGACCTCCTCCATCCGCGCGATCGCGTCGAGGAACTCCTGATAGGTCAGGGTGATCCCGGCGCTGGGGTCCGCCTCCTCAGGTACGTCGATGCCCATCGCCCCGGCGATCCGCGTCAGGCAGCCGAACCCGCTGCGCAGGCAGAGCCTGGCCGGCACGGTCGGCGCCTGATCGGGTGCGAGCGACAGGATCAGCGCGGCCGAGTCGAGCACCGCGAGCAGCGAGATCACCCAGGACGAGTACGCCTGCGGTGAGCGGAAGCGGACCAGCGGCAGGTAGGTGGTGTGGCTCTCCCCGACGTCAGCCGCCCACCGCTCCCACTGCTGGTACAGGTCGGGCAGCGTGTCGAGCGTCGACACGCCCGAGCCGAGCGCGTAGTACGTCCGCGCGAGCAGCTCAGGTCCCCAGCTCGGGGCCCCGGCCCGTGACACCAGGAGCGCCACCTCGGTCTCCCGCCGGTTGAAGGCGGAGTACAGCGTGGGCAGGTAGCCGACCTGCAGGGCAACCACCACCATGCCGGTGGCGGCCGCCAGGAAGACGGCCGCGGCCGGGGTAGTGCCCGGCGGCTCGGCGAAGCCGAGGGTGAACAGGGACGATCCCGCCTCGGTCAGCGCCGCGGTCAAGGGCCGGCCCTGGGCCGGCCACAGCAACAGCGTGTAGCCCGCCAGGAAGATGCCGAGCCAGGCGGCGAGCTGCATCACCAGGATGGCCGCGGCCTGGGTGGCCAGCACCCGGTCGCGCCGCTGGAACTCGGTCACCCGCCTGGTCGCCGCCCGGTAGCCGGTCAGCACCAGGCGGTCCACCAGCCGGGTGAGCCAGGAGCCGAACGGCCGCGGCACGATCAGCGTCCCGATGACCGACTGCCAGGCGGTCAGCACGAGCAGGATGCCGAAGCCGGCCGCGACCCAGCGGGCACCGATCGGGACCACCATGGGTGTCAGCAGTCGGCGTAACTCGGCTTGTAGCCAGCCGGGGCGGGGCCGATCAGGTAGCCGCTGCCCTGCGGCACCAGGTAGAGGTTGAGGGTCCAGTTATTGCAGCCGCTGTGGTCCACGCTCTGCGCGGCCGCCTGGCGGCTGATGAAGGTGACCGTCGCGGTCAGCCCCTGGCTGGCGGTGGCCAGCGAGGTCAGCGTCATGTTGGAGTCGGTGGTGGTGGCGTAGCCGGAGCTGAACGTCGACTGGGACTGGGTGGCCCGCTGGGCGGCGTTGAGCGTGCTCGCGTACTCCTGGTAGTCGTGGTTGTTGATGCCGTCGAAGTAGTGGCTCAGCAGCGTCTCGACCTGCGACCCGGCCGCTCCGGCGGACACCCCGGGGGTGATCGCCACCAGGCTGAGCGCGGGCGACGGGGTGGGCGTGCCGCCGGTACCTGGCGACGTGGCGGGCGTGCTCGCGGGCGACCCGGTCGCGGCGGGCGCGCTCACGCTCGGCTGGGCCGGCGGCTGGGCCGTCGAGTGCTTGCCGAGCGAGCTGGCCAGCGCGTACGCGCCGCCGCCGGCCGCCAGCACGACAGCGACCGCGACCACGGTGAACAGGCCCCGCCGGCTGGCAGGCTCAGGCGGGCCAGCCGGCCGCCCGGGCGGAAACGGCGCGAACGGCGGTGCCGGCGGCGGCACCGGGGCGGCTGGGGCCGGCTGGTAGCCGGACCGGCTACCAGCGGGTGACGCCTTTACCGTCTCGGTCGGCTGCCATTGCTCGCCCGCGCCCACCCGTAGCCCGCCAGGCGGCATCACCGGCGCCTGCGGTTGGTACCAGGAGGCGAACGGGTCGGGACGCGCGTCCGGCTCGTCGGTGCGAGGGGCATCGGCCGCCAGGTCGGTGCGGGTTGCACCGTCCGCAAGGCTGGCCGCTAGGGCTGCCCCGGTTACCCCGTCCGGGACAGCGGCCGACTCGCCAGCCGGCTCCTCGTACTCTGCCCCGCAGCCGCCGCAGTACCGTGCGTCCCCGTCGCGCCGCCGCCCGCATTTGGCGCAGAAGCTCATGCTGCCCGTCCGTTTCCGGTTTGGAAGCGCCTAATTCCCCCAAGACCTTACCGGTCGGCCGTGCTCCCGGTCTCGTCTGTTGCCGGGCTGATGCCGAGCACCCGGGCGGCGGCGTCCGGCCACTGCGGCTGGCGCCGCAGCGGGGTGCTCGCGTGGACGTGCAGGAACAGGCAGAACGCGGCGTCTGCGCGCGGCTCGCCGTCGGCCGGGAGGGCCGGGAAGCGGCCCGTCGTGTCGAATAGCTGGACGCGCAGCCCGGCCAGCGCGGCCGGGGTGAGGCCGGCCGGGCCGGCCGGCTCAGCGCTGGGCGCAGCCGCTTGCGCGGCGCGCGCCAGGTCGGCCACCGCGGCCGGGTCGTTCAGTATGGACAGCGCGGCCCCCCGGTAGGCGCACTGCGCCCGGCACTGGCTACAGCCAGTGAACGGCAGCGGCGCGGCCGCCCGCCCGGCCGCGGCGGGCGCGGCGGGCGCGGCTGGCGGGGACTCCACTTGGCCGGCCGGCACCATGTTGGCTAGCACCGTGTCGGCTTGCCCGGTACCGGCCTGCAGTGTGTCGGCTAGCACCGTGTCGGCTAGCACCGTGTCGGCTAGCACCGTGTCGGCTAGCACCGCGTCGTGCCCGGGGCCGGCCTGCTCGATGTCAGCGTGTACGGCGCCGGGAAAGCCGGCCCCGTACAGCAGCGCCTGTCC
>Ga0265338_10008959_pt1 | contig 12037 bp, 16 predicted proteins | sample 42126metaG_FD_193579 | JGI IMG/M metagenome (GOLD analysis project Ga0265338, IMG submission 193579) | Rhizosphere microbial communities from Carex aquatilis grown in University of Washington, Seatle, WA, United States - 4-21-26 metaG | ecosystem: Host-associated > Plants > Roots > Rhizosphere... | reverse complement strand
GGATGGTTGGAGGATTGGGCCGGTCCTGGGACGCCCAATCCTCCAACCAGGGCTGCACCGGGCCCTGGCGCGGCTGGCCGGCCGGGCGGGCGGCGCGGCGGCGTGCTCTGGTCTGTGGCGTGACTGCTCCGGTGGGGCGGCGGGGATGCGCGGGATTCGGGCGGGGGTCCGTCGACGGTCGTCATGTGCGTTTTGGCCGGCTGAGGCCGGCCAAAACGTTCACGACGATCACGGGTCCCTTTCCGTTCGGGCGCTCGCGGAAGTCAAGACGCAAAACTGAAGTCACCCCTGCGCGCCGCAGCCCCGCTTCTGCCTGCTCCTGGACCGGGCGGCATCAACGCCCGAGAGATCGTTCGCCTGGGCCGCCCGGCTGTCTCGCTGGGTGAACACCCTGGGAATCGTCAGGCGGCCGGAATCAGGTCGGCGACGTCAGGGTGAAGTTTGGCGAGCGCTTGGTCGAACGTGGCGAGGCGGGCGGAGTACGAACGTGCGAGATGAGCCAGGTAGGCGTCCGTCACCTGGCGGTGGCCGACGATCCCGGCTACCGGGATGTCGTGGTAAGAAGCGTTGTCGGGCCAGAACTCGTGTCGCGCGTTGCCAGAGATCTCTTGCAGTACCGAACGGGCCGACTCGGCGGACTGGCCCTCGCGGATCAGGAGCCGCATCAGACTGCCCTGCGTGATGGGGCAGGTGGCGAAGCCGGCCCCGGACGCAACGAACCACGCCTCGGCGTGACCGTGGTGAACGTGGTTGTCGACGACGAGTGCGATGAGCACATTGGCGTCGAGCAGGACGGCGGCCACTTATTCGTCCTCCAGCGCACGGACGTCTTCGGTAGTGATCATTCGGCCCAGGCGCACGACCGGCAGCCCGGTCGCGGCACTGTGCGTCAGCTCCGCCGCCCGACTCTCGCTGAGCCCGCGGCGCATGAGGAAAGCGACGGTGTCGCTCAGTGTGCGGTGAGTATCCCTGGCGATCGACACCACTTGCGCGTGAAGATCAGCGGGAAGATCCACAGTGGTACGCATAGACTCATCTTAGCATCAATGCATCATGATGCATCTCCATATCGTGCCGAGAAACACCAGCAGGGGCCGCCCCCTGAAGCCGATATCAGACAAACCACGATGCAAAAGTGGAGTCACCCCTGCGCAGCGCGGGCCCGCTTCGGATGGTTGGAGGATTGGGCCGGTCCTGGGCGGCCCAATCCTCCAACCAGGGCTGCACTCCGTCGACGGTCGTCATGCAGGAGCTCTGGCTGGACCCGATGCGCATCGAGGTGCCAGCTCGCACCACGGGCGAGCCGCGGTGGCTGGTAATCGGGCGGATGGGCGGTAAGCACTGGTCGGCCGTAGTGACCTACCGGGAAGACAGGATCAGGATCATCTCTGTCCGCCGGGCACGGGATGAGGAGATAGGGATCTATGAAGGCTGAGGAGTTCGACCGCGCCTTTGACGATGGCGAGGATGTCACGTCGCAACTGGACATGTCGGCTGCGCGGCGGCCGGGCCTCGAGCAGCGGCGGGTTAACGTTGACTTCCCGGAGTGGATGATTGAGTCGCTGGACCGGGAAGCGCGGCGCCTGGGCGTCAACCGCCAGTCGATCATTAAGGTCTGGATCGCCGAACGCCTAGAGCGCGGCGCCTCGACCGCGTAGCTCACCTGATCCCCTTCGGCGCTGGAGTCAGCCAGCTTGAGGCTCCAGTATCGGTTAAATCCACGACGCAAAAGTGGAGCCACCCAGTGCGCAGCCGCCCCGGGTCTGCCTGCCTCGGCAGGCTCAAGCGGGCGCCGTTGGTGTTAGGGCCGCAGGAGTCGCCTGCGCTCCGCGGCCGGGTGCGAGGTTACGGCGCCACCAGCAACCAGAACACTTCTACATCGAAGTCGCCGGTCGACGGCTCGGGATCACCGTAGATCTCCCAGCGAGGGCCGGCCAGCCGGTACCCGTTCGCCTCGCTCCACTCGCACACCGCCCGATGAGTGTCGCCGATCTTGGCGACCGGGCCGGTGTGAGCCGCGGTGGCGACCAGCCCGCCCGGAAGCATGGACGCGACAACGTGACCAGTCGGCTCGAACGCGCCGCTTACCTGGACGCCGACTTCGACATTGGGGACATCGTCCTTATAGAGCATGATGTTGTGGCCTTGCTTGTAGAGCCCCTCGGCAGCCCCGCTCCGAAGAAAGCTCCATACCTTGTCCAGCATTGGCCCCCACATTTTCGGGAACTCCGCCCATGCCGCCGTCGCCGTGACCACCGCTGTCGCCGTCGGCTCAACGGTTTTCACGGTCACCTCAACAGTCATGGCCCGGAGCATACGCCGGGGGCCGTGACCGGGGCTGAAGCCGGGAGCCTGTCACGCCCTGTCTTGCGGCGAAATTCACGACGCGAAAGCGGAGCCACCCCTGTGCCCGCAGCCCCGCGTCAGTGGCTCGACCTGGTGAGATGCTCACAGGCGAGTCGAGTCACTTATCTGCCGCAAGGCGGGCCGTCGAGCTGGATTAACTTCCGAGAGGCGGAGCCGCCGCTGTTGTCGAGAGGTCACGAGCGTCTCGCTGCCTGCGGCGTAGACCATGGCGTACTTCGACCTGCAAGACGACTTGGAGCGCCTCTTCGGCCATCAGGTCGACCTGGTGGCGAAGGACGGGCTGCACCGGGTGATCCGGGACCAGGTACTGGCCGACGCGCAGGTCCTGTATGCGGCGTGAGGAACTGTACCTCGCTGACCTGATCGACGCCAGCGCCCTGGTGGACCAGGCAGGTGACCCTGGTCAGGCCTGCTGCGGCCAGTTCCTGTACCGATGCATCCGCCCGGTAGGTCCACAAGATCGCTGACGCGGTCCGCGCTTCGAGACCGACAAGATTCAGGGCCTGGCGGGCCGAGCGGAGCGTCTCCCCGGAGAAGACCAGGTCGTCTATCAGGTGGATCGGCTCGCCGGGCGGCAGGCGTCCCCGGCGAGCTGGCCATCGCCGACCGCCGGGTCGTCGCCGTAGGACACGAAGTATCGCTTGGGAACGCGCCTGACGAGCACGGCAGGCACGCCGAGGTTCAGCGCGACCGCGCCGACCAGTGCCCAGGCCCCCTCGTCGCGTGCTGCGACCGTGTGGCCCGCCGGGACAGTCCGGGCAAGCTGCCCGACAACGAAGGCGAAGTCGGAGGGACGCCCCAGGATGCGCTTGAGGTTGGTGAAGCCCCGGTCGGCGCGCCCTTCCCGGTCCTGGAGTTCGAAGTCGTCGGAAACGCAGCGCAAAACGATGTCCGCAATCGCTGGCTGGTTTACGACCCTCAGTTCCAGCGACACGTGGCCATGAAACCACCGTTCCAGTCCGGAAACCAGCCATCCAGCGCCGGGAGGTCGCCTCCGCTGGCCAGCGGTCCCGCCGGGCCCACCCGTCTGCCTCGCTTCCCGTTATTGTGGCCTGCATGGGGCTGCTCGGGAATCTGATCAAGGCCGTGTCCGACGCGGTGACGGGCGGCCGTCGCCAGGGCCGGGCCACCTCACGGCCGGCCCCGGAGCGGGCGCGGTCGTCCCGGGCGGGTACCGGTGCGGAGGCGTGGCCGGGTGAGTCCGGGCCGGACGCCACCAGCGAAGTCGATCCGCGTCATGTCGGTTCTGTGCGGATGCGCTACTCACCGCAAACCGACGGTGCCCCGGATCCCGGTGAGATCGTCTGGACCTGGGTGCCGTTCGAGGAGAACGACGGGCGGGGCAAGGACCGGCCGGTGCTGGTGGTGGCGGCTGAATCAGCCGGCACCTACCTGGCGGTGCAGCTAACCAGCAAGGACCACGACGGCGAGGGTGACTTCGTGTCAATCGGCGCGGGCGGGTGGGACGGCGCGCACCGGCCGTCCTGGGTCAACCTGGACCGGGTGATCCGGGTGCACGAGGCCGGGATGCGCCGAGAGGCGGCCGCGCTGCCGCGCGAGCCGTTCGAGCAGGTCGCGGACGGGCTGCGCCGGCGCTACGGCTGGCGCTAACCGGGCTGCTGGGCGCTACTCGAAGGGGCGGACCTCGATCGCCAGGGAACGGGCCAGCGGGTGGCTCGCGGCGAACTGGATCGCCTGGTCGCGGCCGGTGCAGCTCAGGACGTCGAGGGCGGTGACGTGCTGGCCGGGCTTGAGGTAGGTGCCGTCGGCGAGCAGGGTCCTGCCGTCGCGGACGCGGAGCGTGGTGGCCGCGTCGGCGTCCTCCAGGGTTCCGCCCAGGATGTGCAGGCCATGTGCCCGCAGGTGCTGCCGCCAGGCCTCCACCTCGCGCGCCACCGCCTGGCTGGGCGCTGATCGCCCGGCTGTACGCGGTGCTTGGCGCACTGATGCCGTCCCCGGTGGTCGAACTCAACCGCGCCGTCGCGGTCGCGATGGCCGACGGACCAGCGGCGGGACGCGCCATCGCCGACGAACTCGCCTCCAGCGGGCAACTGACCGGGTAACACCTGCTCCCAGCCGTCCGCGCCGACCTGCTGCGCCGCCTTGAGCGCACCCCCGAGGCGGCGGAGGCGTACCGCGCGGCGATCGGGCAGGCCGGCACTGAGGCGGAGCGCCGCTTCCTCTGGCGCCGCCTGGCCGAGGTCACCGGCAGCGCCTGGCAAACCAGGAGCGCATGCCGTGCCAGCCGGCCTTCGAGGTAACCTCAGCGTCGGCCGGCCTGCCGGCAGGCGCGAGCGTAGTCCAGCACCAGCGGGCGGGCGTCGTCGGCCTGCCAGGCGAGGGCCAGCCTGCTGGGGGACAGGCCGCGAACCGGCCGGGTGGTGACGCCCTCCAGGGCGATCAGGGACGCGTTGCCTGCCGCTACCAGGCACACCCCCTGCCCGTCGGCCAGCGCCTCGTAGGTCTCGTCGGTGCTGGCGATCTCGGCCCCGATCCGGGGCGGCCTGCCGTCGCGGGCGTCAAGCGCCAGCCAGTGAGCTCGCAGCGGCCCGGCCGCGGGGGGCAGGGCGAGGAACGGCTCGTCGAGCAGGTCGGCGAAGTCGACGACGTCGCGGCCAGCCAGCGGGTGGCTGTCGGCCATGGCGACCAGCCGCGGTTCCTCGGCCACCACGATGCAGTGGTAGCGGCCGGGGTCCGGCAGCGGCAGCCAGACGAAGGCCACGTCGACGGAGCGATCGGCTAGCCCGGCGGTCGGGTCGTCCCAGCCGACCTGCCGCAGCTGGACGGTCGCCTCCGGGCGCAGCTCGGAGAACCGGGAGCGGATCGCCGCGAGCAGGCCGCCGCGGCCGGGGCTGGTGCTCATGCCGGCCACCAGGGTGGACCGCTGACCGCGCTTGGCGCGCTCGGCCGCTGCCCAGCCGTCGTCCCACGCGGCCAGCACCTGACGGGCGTGCGGCAGCAGCGCCTCGCCTACCGGGGTGAGCCGGACACCGTCGCGGCCGCGCTCGAACAGCGGTGCCCCGAGCTGCCGTTCCAGCATCCTGACCTGCTTGCTCAGCGCCGGCTGGGAGATGAACAGCCGCTCGGCCGCGCGGGTAAAGTGCAGCTCCTCGGCGACCGCCACGAAGTAGCGCAGGTCCCGCCCGTGCACGTCCATAACCATTGGTTATCAGATCAGGTCTTGGACGGGCCACCGGCCGGGCGGGCAGAGTTGGTCACAGCAGCCTTAACAAGGAGGACAGGATGAACAAAACCAAGGAGGACAAGATGAACAAGGTCTGGCTCATCACCGGGGCGAACAGCGGGTTCGGCCGGGCCATCGCGGAGGCGGCCGTCGCCGCCGGGGACGTCGTCGTCGCGACCGCCCGGCGGGTTGCCTCCCTCGACGACCTGGCGGACGCCCACCCCGGGCAGGTCGACGTGCTGCCGCTCGACGTGACCGACGCTGCCGCCATCGAGGCGACCGTCCGGGACGTCATCGGCCGCCACGGCCGGATCGACGTGCTGGTCAACAACGCCGGCCGGACCCATGTGGGCGCGGTCGAGGAGACAACCGACGCCGAGCTTCGCGGGCTGTTCGAGGTGCACCTGTTCGGGCCCGCCACGCTGACCCGGGCGGTCCTGCCGCACCTGCGGGCCCGCGGGTCGGGGGCGATCGTCCAGATCAGCAGCATGGGCGGCCAGCTGTCCTTCGCCGGGTTCTCGGCCTACAGCGCCACCAAGTTCGCGCTGGAGGGCATGTCGGAGGCACTGGCCGACGAGGTCCGCCCGCTGGGCATCAAGGTGCTGATCGTCGAGCCTGGCGCCTTCCGCACCGGCTTGTTCGGCAACCACAGCGCCAGCTCGCCCATGCCCGAGTACGCCGAGACGGCCGGCCGGACCCGGGAGCTGGTCGAGGGCGGCGCGGGCACCCAGCCCGGGGACCCGGCGAAGGCCGCGACCGCGATCCTGGCCGCGCTCGACAGCCCCGATACCCCGCTCCGGCTGCCGCTGGGCGACGATGCCATCGACGCACTCCTGGGCCACCTCGACCGCACCCGCGCCGACATCATGACGTGGGAAAAGGTTGGTCGTGACACCCGGCTGGCCGGCTAGCGGCGGCAATTCAGCATCGTCAGCGGCGCCGCGCCAGCTCCCGGTGCAGCGGCGGCATCGCCCGGGGCAGCGCGTCCAGCGGGAACAGCCTCGCCTCGAGCACTTCCCGCTGTTCGAGCACCATGCCGTCGGTGCCGTCGGCCAGCACCGCCTCGTAGTACACCTCCACCCGGTAGCGGAAGCCGCTGCGCAGGTCCACCAGCCGGCCGACCCGCACGCTGAGCCCGGTCTCCTCGCGGACCTCGCGTACCACCGTCTGCCGGAAGTCCTCGCCGCGCCGGGCGAACCCGCTGGGGAACCCCCACTGGCTGTCCGCCGGCCACAGCCGGTGCCGCAGCAGCAGCACCTGGCCGTCCGGGGTGCGGACGATCCCGGTGACGCCGACGCCGAACCGCGCGTGCAGCCGCCACGCCAGCCACCCTTGCAGCGGCCCGGCCGCATGCCAGGCCCGCACCAGCAGGTCAGGGACGAGGGACGTCCTCCGGATCGAGTGCACGACCCATGGTCCCAGACGATCCGGGTGCCCGGGCGGTGGCGGGGCGGGGCCGGCGACGGCAACGCGGCTAGCTGCGCAGCAGCGGCAGGGCCGGGTCGAGCTGGGCCGCGGCCGCCTCGACCGCGCCGGTGAGGCTGACCCGGGACCGGCGCAGGTAGACCGGGCTGTTCGCGTCGGTCAGCAGCACGCGGGCCATGGCGACCCCGCGGGCGGGCACCGGCAGCGGCGCCGTCAGCCGGTCGATCAGCTCCCGGATGGCGGGCTCGGCGGCAACGATCCGGTCCGCGCACACCGGCACCGCGCCGGCCGCCCGCCCCGGCTGCGCCCGCGCTGACGGCACCGTGCGGTACGCCGTTCGCAGCAGCCGCTTCCAGCCGGCCGCCAGCGACCGGCGGCGGTGCAGCCCGACCAGGCTGGCCGCCCGCGCCGCCAGCAGGCGGGATGACTCCGGCGGGCTGCCCGCGGCGAGCGCGGAGTCAAGCGAGGCGCCGAAGAAACGCGCCAGCACGCCGTCACCGGGCCGGCTGGCGTGGGGAGCGGGCGAGTCACCGATCAGCAGGATAGTTTCCATGCGTCCAGCCTGCGCCTGGCCGCCGCAAGGCAACAGTGGCAGAATTGACAAGGTGCACGATAAAGCTGCCAATGCCGTCCATCACGTCGCGGTGCTCGTGTTCGACCGGGTGGAGCTGTTCGAGCTGGCCGCCGCCATCGACGTGTTCGGCACCCTGGTCACCGCGCCTGGCGGCGGCCCGCTCTACCGGGTATCGGTCTGCGGGCCCGACCCCTCGGTGGTCACCGCGGCCGGCTTCAGCATGCAGGTGCCGCACCCGCTGGACACGCTGAAAAGCGCGGACACCGTGGTGGTGGCGCCCGCGCAGGACGACAAGCACCCGCCCGTCGCGGTGCTGGCGGCGCTGCGCGACGCCCACGCGGACGGCCGGCGGATCCTGTCGCTCTGCACCGGCGCGTTCGTGCTGGCGGCGGCCGGGCTGCTGGACGGCCGGCCGGCTACCACCCACTGGTCGGAGTGCGCCGAGCTGGCCCGTGACTACCCGCGGGTCCAGGTCGACCAGAAGGCGCTCTACGTCGACCAGGGTGACCTGCTGACCTCGGCCGGCAGCGCCGCCAGCCTCGACCTGTGCCTGCACGTGGTGCAGCGCGACTACGGCACCGAGATCGCCACCCGGGTGGCCCGCGACCTGGTGCTCCCGCTGCACCGGCCGGGCGGCCAGGCGCAGTACATCGAGGCGCCGCTGCCCGCCCCGGCCGAGGCCGACCGGTTCAGCGACACGCTCAGCTGGCTGCGCGGGCACCTGGACGAGCCGGTCGCGGTGGCCGACTTGGCCCGGCGGGCGGCGATGAGCCCGCGCACGTTCGCCCGCCGCTTCGCGGCCAGCACCGGGACGACGCCGCTGCAGTGGCTGGTAGCCGAACGGGTCAGGCTTGCCCAGCGGCTGCTTGAGACGACCGACCTGCCGGTCGACGCGGTCGCCCGCAAGTGCGGCTTCAGCACCCCGGACAACCTGCGCAAGCACTTCGCCCGCGCGGTCCGCACCACCCCCCAGGCCTACCGGCGCGCTTTCCGGCTCCCCGCCTCGGCCTAGTGCGGGGCCGGCCTCGCCCCGCTAGATCACGTACCGCAGCGCCGCCGCCCCCAGCGGCACGATGACTAGCAGCGCGCAGATCCCCAGGTTCAGTACCCGGTACCGGAGGAACACCGCCGCGAACTCCCGCAGCAGCGCCGCGGGCTCGTAGTACCCGGCCACCTTGGCCCCGGTGGCGTTGCCGCGCAGCCCGATCCTGCGGGCGATCAGCGCGGCCCGGAACGCGTGAAAGTCGCTGGTCACGATCACCGCCCGGGCGCCGGGCCGGATCTCGTCCAGCAGCGCCCGGCTGAACTGCAGGTTCTCCTCGGTGCTGCGGGACCGGCACTCGAGCACCAGCCGGCTGGCCGGCACGCCCCGGCCGGCCAGGTAGGCGGCCATCGCCTCCGCCTCCGGCATCAGCTCGTCGTCGCCCTGGCCGCCGGAGACGATCAGCAGTGGCGGGAAGACGGCGGCTGCTCCGCGCGGGGAGCGCCGGCTGCGCTGCGCCCGCCGGTCGAGCGCCGCCCACACCGCGTGCCCCCGGTCCAGCCGGCTGGCCAGCAGCGGCGGTACCCCGCCGTCGGGGCGCAGCCCGGAGCCGAGCACGATGACGAACTCGGCCCGCCCCGCCCGGGCCAGCAGCCCGTAGCCGAGCGCGTAGCAGACGTAGGAGACAAGCAGGAACGACACGTACCCGAAGACCAGGTTGGTGACCAGCGCGAACAGCGTCAGCTTGTAGTCGCCGGCCTGGTCGGCGGCCACGTCGAGCCCGATCACGGTGAACGCCGCCAGCCCGGCCAGCAGCGGCAGCAGGTTAGCCACCTGCAGTCCCTCGCGGCGGACCATGATGACCCCGTTGGCCAGCAGGAAGAAGCCGAGGAGGAACGGCCCCAGCGCCACCCCGAGCAGCAGGGCGAGCAGCAGCAGGCGGGCGGTGCGGCCCGGTTCCGCGTCCAGGTGGGCGGCCAGCCCGAGCGCCCCAAGCGCCAGCGCCAGCCCCAGCAGCACCGCGTTGCCGAACGACCGAGGCTCGACGGAGACCCCGACGAGGAACGCGGCGAACGCGGCCGCCGACAGCACCAGCGCTATCACCCTGACAACCTATCCGCGCAAACACCAGCATCAGCCCGAACGGGTGCGGCTGACCCCCGTGTTGCCCATGACCGGTGGCGGCCGTCAGCCGCGGGCCGGGCTGGCCGCCAGGTTCTCCGCGTGCACCTCCCAGGCGACGGCCAGCCGCTCGACCGCCAGCTCGAGCGTGCTCGGCTGCTCGGCGAAGGACAGCCGGACGAAGTTCTGGTGGCGGCCGTCGGTGCAGGCGGCGCGGCCGGCCAGCACGGTGACCCCGTGCCGCGCGGCGACCAGGGTGAACGCGTCGGCGCTGCCGGTGGGCAGCTCGGCCCACAGGGACAGGCCCGCCTGCGGGGGCCGGGTCCGCCAGGCCGGCAGGTGCCGGGTGAGCAGCGCGGCCAGCAGGTCGCGGCGCTCGGTGAGGGCCGCGCGGTACGCCGTCAGCCAGCCGGCGTCCACCCCGGCCAGCAGCTGGCCGGCCAGCGCCTGGCTGATCACCGCGGTGCCGAGGTTGAGCGCCGCCTTGCGGGCGATGACGGCCGAGCGCACCGGCTCGTCCGCCCGGATCCAGCCGACCCGCAGGCCGCCCCAGAGCACCTTGGCGATCGAGCCGACCGTGATCACCCGGGTGGACAGTGCTGCCAGCGGGGGCGGAGCCGCCAGCGGCGGCCGGGCGCTGGCCGGGCTGGCTGCGGGGCTGGCCGGGTCCCCCAGCATCAGGTCGGCCAGCGTGAGGTCCTCGACCACGGTGACCCGGCCCGCGTCGGCGATGGCGGCGACGGCCTGGCGGCGCAGCAGCGGCATGACCGCCCCGGTCGGGTTGTGCCCGGTCGGCATCAGGTAGGCGACCGCGCCGGGGGAGCGGCCGGCCCGCTCGATGGCGCGCGGGTCCTCGCCCGCCGCGTCCGCGGGCACGTGCGCCACCGTCGCCCTGGTCCCGGCGATGGCCCCGGCCAGGCCGGGGTAACCGGGGCAGCTAGCGAGGACCCTGGTGCCCGGCAGCACCCGGCTCAGCAGCCACAGCGCCTCCTGCGCGCCCGCGGTGACCACCAGCTGGCCCGGTTCGGTCGGCAGTCCCTGGTGCTCGGTCAGGTGGCGGGCGACCGCCACCCGCAGCGCGGGCAGCCCGGCCGGGTCGAGGCCGTGGCCGTCCAGTGCCTGCCAGGCCCCGTCGGGGTCAGCCGCGGGCAGGTGCCGCAGGTCGCCGGGGGCGGAGACGGACAGGTCGATGGTCTCGCGGTCCTCGGCCACCTGGCGCAGCAGCATCGCGGCGGTGCCGGCCGCGGGCCGGGCGGCCCAGGAGGGCCGCCCGGCCACGTAGGTGCCAGACCCCTGGCGCCTGGTCAGCACCCCGGCCTCGACGAGCTGCTGATAGCACGCGACCACGGTGCCGCGGGAGGCGCCCGCGGCCGCGGCCAGTGCCCGCTCGGCCGGCACCCGGGTGCCGCGGGCGACCGTGCGGGTGTCGACCGCCTCGAGCAGCGCGGCCGCCAGCCGGGCGTAGCGCGGACCTGGCCGGTCCCGCCAGCCGGCGAACACGACCTCCGACCACCAGCTCAGATCCTGGTCCATTTCCCTATATTGGCACTGTCGCCTGGTACCGTGCTGGGGCAGGCTGATGCTCATGGAACCGACTGTCACGCTGGCCCGCCGCCTCTGGGCGGCGATCGAGCCGATCCACTCACTGGTGTACTTCGCCCCTGGCCCGCTCGAGGCCGCGCGCAAGACCGGGCTGCGCGGCTTCTGGATGGGCTACTTCGCCAGCCGGGTGGCGCCGCTTGGCGCGCTCCCCGCCCCCGCCGTCGAGGCCATGACCTACGGGTTCGCGCCCAGTATCGTCGGCCGCGCGATCCCTGACGCCTGGCGCTTCGCCTCGCCGCAGGCCGTACTCGACGCGCGGCTGGAGAGCGCGCCCGCGGCGCTGCGTGAGCACGTGGACGACGCGCTGCTCAGCCGGGCCGGGGAACTGGCCGGGCTGCTCTGGGACGGGGCGGCGGGCTGCCGCTACGACGGGCGGCCGCTCGCCGCCGCGTGGGCCGGGGTGCCGCGGCCGGAGGACCCGGTCGGCTCGCTGTGGCTGGCGGCGACCGTGCTGCGCGAGCACCGCGGCGACGGCCACGTGCTCGCCGCCGTCGCGCACGGCCTGCGCGGCCTCGACGCCACGGTGACGTTCGTGGCCACCGGGGCCATCAGTCGCGACCTGGTCCAGCAGAGCCGCGGCTGGACCGACGGGGACTGGGCGCAGTCGTGCCGCCGCCTGGCCGCCCGCGGGCTGCTCGACTCCCGCGGCCGGCTCACCAAGACCGGCGGGGCGCTGCGCCGCGAGGTCGAGGAGCTGACCGACCGGCTGGCGGCGGCCCCGGTCGAGCGGCTCGGCTCCACCGGGGTGGAACAGGCCATCGCGCTGGCCGCCCCGGTCAGC
>Ga0265338_10008958_pt1 | contig 12038 bp, 14 predicted proteins | sample 42126metaG_FD_193579 | JGI IMG/M metagenome (GOLD analysis project Ga0265338, IMG submission 193579) | Rhizosphere microbial communities from Carex aquatilis grown in University of Washington, Seatle, WA, United States - 4-21-26 metaG | ecosystem: Host-associated > Plants > Roots > Rhizosphere... | reverse complement strand
GGAGCGTCTGGTAGCCCGGTGACGATCAATACGGGCGATGGGTCGCTTGGTGCACTTGTGGCCGGAATCAACGCCAGCAAGTCTGGCGTGCAGGCGGCGGCGATCCAGACCACGACGGGTAACTATCGGCTCCAGCTGACCTCCGCCACGACCGGAGTGGCGTCGGCGTTCAGCACAAGCGGTCTCACCGGCGGGCCACTAGGCGCGATGACGGACACCACAAGCCCGCTCGACGCGCAGGTCACCGTAGGGACCGGAGCATCCGCCTACACGATCTCCTCGAGCTCGAATACGTTCAACCAGGCGCTACCTGGCGTGACATTCACGGTGAGCCAGCTCACGACCGGCGTCACGCTATCGACCGCGGCTGATAGCGGCGGGATATCCAACGAGGTACAGGCGATGGTCGACGCCGCGAACGCGGTCCTCACCGAGATCGGCACCGACACGGCGTTTGACACCACCGCGGTCAAGGGCTCCGTGCTGACCGGTGACTTCACCGCGCGCAACCTCCAGAACAAGATCCTCAGCTCGATCGGCTCGGCACTCGGCAACGGAACGAGCGCCATGAGCATCGGTCTCAACGTGACCAAGGATGGCGCGGTCACCTTCGACGCCTCAGCATTCCAGCTTGCGTACAGCACCAACCCGGACGCCGTCGAGAGTGCGTTCGTCGCATCGGGAGCATTCGCAGCCCACTCCGGGCTGGTTGGGACTGTCGCCCTCCAGAAGGGCAGCGACGCCACGATCGCGGGCGCGTACGCGGTGAACGTGACCCAGGCCTCGACAAAGGCCAGCACCACCGTCGACATGACCGGCTTTCAACCGGGCGACACGATCACCCTGGGATCCGGGAGCGCCGCTCAGACTTACACGATGCAGTCCGGCGACACCGGGCAGACCGCGATGAGCGCATTGAACGCCCTCTCGTCGGCCCATGGGCTGAACATCTACGCGTCCCTGGATACCGGCAACGTCGTCAGACTGAGCTCAACGGGGTATGGGGCCGAGTACACGTTCGCGGCGAGCGCGACCGGAGCCATCTCGGTGGCACCCGTGACGGCCGGACTGGACGTCGCAGGGACCATCGATGGACGGCTGGCGAGCGGCATCGGGCAGTTCCTTTTCACCAATGCAGGAACACCTGGTGTCGATGCAATTTCCCTTCAGGTCACCATGACGGCAGCTGATGTCTCGAGCTTGAGCAATGGCGACGGGACCTTCCAGGATGTCGGCACGTTGACGTACTCTGCCGGAGTCAGCCAGAAGCTGGCCACCCTCGCGTACGCAGCGTCCGCGGCACGGACCGGCACGCTCAGCAGTGAGATCGACGGAGAGAATGCGACGCTCGCCTCGCTCAACACCCAGATCGCGAACTGGCAAGTCGTACTCGATGCGAAGCAGGCCTCACTGCAGACGACCTGGGCGAACCTTGAAACGACGCTGAGCAACATCAAAGCGCAAAGCTCTGCTTTGACCGCAGCCATTGGATCGTTGACCGGCTCGTCCGGAACGACCACGAGCGGGGGCTGAGCCGATGACCGGTAACGGCAGAGGAAGGTATCTCGCCGAGACAGTAGCCACCGCGAGCCCCGCGCGTCTCGTCGTCATGTTGTACGACCGCCTCGCACTCGACATCGTCCAGGGTCGCGACGCCCTCCGGGCGCAGCAGTACGGCGCGGCGGACGAGCTCCTGCGTCACGCCCAGTCGATCATCCTCGAACTGCGAAGCAGCCTTGACGTCGATATGTGGGAGGGTGCGCCACGGTTGGCGGGCATCTACGGCTGGATCTTCAAGGAGCTCGTGCTGGCGAACGTCAACAAGGACGCAGAGCGGGCCGAGCAATGCCGGGAGCTCGTGGAGCCACTCCGCGAGACATGGCACGCGGCCGCGGCCAAGCTGATGGCTGAAGCGAGCTGACACCCCGATGATTCCCGCCTGGGTCGGCGCGCTCGACGACTTCGGTCTGGCCTTGCTGCATTTCGAGGAGCAACTCGAACTCGGTGCAGCCGAGTCGCATCTGTTCGCTTACCAACTTCCGGGCGATCTCGGTCCCCTGCCTGAAGGGTTGCTTGGCATCGCGACGCGCCTCGTCGACAGGTCGGCCGGTCTAGAGGCGCGGGTCGAGAATCTGCTCGTCGACACGGCGCGTGAACAAGCCGTCGTGTCCCGCGCGCGCAATCGTCTGGCAGCGGATCGACCCCACGCGCATTTCATCGACGTGCAGAGCTGACTTCGCAAGTTCACCCGCTCCTCGTTGGACATTCTTCTCATGCCGTCCACGATCGAGCCGATCTGTCATTCGAGCACGGATCGCTCACCACACTCGCCAAGGATGGGCACCCGAGACCGCAGGTTTCTGGGAGGTTCGGCTCGTGTTCGACGATGTCACTATGCAGGCTCTAAGTGTTTCCGTGTCTGGACTGTCGGCACGGCAACGTGCACTTGCCGACAACGTCTCTAACATCAACACCCCGAACTATCACGCGAAGCGAGTCGTGTTCGAGGCGAGCCTTCAGTCCGCCATCGCAGCGGGCGCTCCCTCCACGGCGGCAATCAGCGTGAAATCCTCACTCGAGCCCACAGACACGAACGGCAACAACGTCAATCTTGACGAAGAGACGGTGTCTCTGATTGACACGGGTCTGAAGTATCAGACCGACATCCAGGCCTTGACCGCGAAGTACCAATTGCTGCGAACCTCCATCGGTGGCAACGCATGAGCGGGCTCTTCGGGACCATAGGTGTCTCGGGTACCGGTCTCACGGTGCAACGCAAGTGGATGGACGCGATCGCCGACAACCTGAGCAACGCCAGCACCACCGTGGCCGGCGACAAACCCGCGTTCGCGCAGCGATACGTCGAAGCGCAATCGGTCGCCGGCGGCGGCGTAGAAGTTGTCGGTATCCGATACGGGTCGAGCGCCGGCATTCAATCGTACGAGCCGCAGAACCCGTTGGCGGATGCAAAGGGATACGTGCGCCATACCGACGTCGACATGGCGGGGCAGATGGCGCAGTTGATCTTGGCGCAACGCGGCTACGAAGCCAGCCTGTCGGTCATCAGCAGGGCGACCGACGCGTACCAACAAGCTCTCCAGCTCGGGAAGTGAGTTTCGTGATCCCACCGATCTCGAGCGTGTCCGGCCTGAGCCCGATTCAACCTGTGACGCCAACTGCGCCAGCGGCTCCCTCAGGGGGCGCTGCCTTCGGCAACGCACTGTCGAGCGGTATCGATGCGTTGCAGCAGACGCAGTCGACGGCCGACGGACTCGCGACCAGTGCGTCAACAGGCGGACTGTCCGACGTGACCTCGTACATGATTGCGAGCAACGAGGCAGCGCTCGCCACTCAGCTGACAACGACAGTGCGCGACAAGGCTGTTGCGGCCTTCACCTCGATCATGAACATGCAGATGTGACCGCATGAGTCCCGACATCAAGAAGGTTCTCGACCGCGGCCGTGGCATTCTGGCCGACTTTACGGCCGGGCAGAAGGCGATGACGGCAATCGCGATCGTCGCGCTCGTGGTCGGTGGCTACCTGTTCAGCAGTTGGGCGTCGCAGGCAGACTTCACGCCGCTGTTCTCGAACCTGGCCGCATCCGACGCTAGCGCGATGACCGACAAGCTGACCGCGATGAAGGAGCCTTTCAAACTCACGGCTGGCGGCACCTCGATCCTCGTGCCGCAAAAGGACGTCTATCAACTCCGTCTCGACATGGCGAAGGCGAACCTTCCCAATGGTGGCCAGAGTGGCTTCGCGCTGCTCGACAAGGGCGGAGTCACGACCTCGCAATTCCAGCAGAACATTCAGTATCAGCAGGCGATCGAAGGCGAACTCGTCAAGACGATCGAATCGATCGACGGTGTCCAGAGTGCCGTCGTGAACGTTGTCATGCCACCCAATGACGTGTTCTCCAGCGACGCAGCCAAGTCGACAGCGTCCGTGCTCGTCACCGTAGATCCAGGGAAGCCGCTCGCCGCGGGCCAGGTGCAGGCAATCGTGCACCTGGTGTCTTCCAGCGTCGAAGGCCTGACTCCTGATCAGGTTACGGTTGCAGACTCCATGGGCCACGTGTTGTCGGCGCCCGGTGTCGACGGTGGTGTCGACAGCGCAGCTAGCCTGCAAGATCAGCAGACGTACGCGTACGAACAGCGGGTCTCGGCTGCAGTACAGACCTTGTTGCAGCCGGTGGTCGGTGTGGGCCATGTCATCGTGCAGGTCAGTGCGAATTTGAACTTCGACGCTCAAGACACAACGTCTGAGGCGTACGTGCAGCCCAGTGCAGGCGCCACGGCGGTGCCGCTGTCGCAGACGAAGAGCATCGAGATCTACTCCGGCTCCGGGCAAGTCTCGGCAGGCATCCTTGGTCCTGACAACATCGCGATGCCGCCCGTGACCGCGACGGCGAGTCCCGGCAGCTACGCGAGCCAAAGCAGCACGACCGACAACGCAATCGGCCGGGTCGTGCAACAGGTGAAGACGGCGCCGGGCGCCGTGGAACGGCTCTCAGTGGCGGTGCTGCTCGACAGCAACGTTGCCACAAAGATCGATGCTGCCGCAGTGCAGCGCCTGGTGACGAACGCGGCCGGCGTCCAGACTGCGCGCGGCGATTCCGTCCAGGTGAGCTCCATGGCGTTCGATCAGACAGCAGCGCGCGCGACTCAGAAGGCGCTTACGGCAGCTGCCAGCAAGAAGAGCATGAGCGCGCTCATCGGTTACGCGAAGGACGCGGTCCTGGTGCTCATCGTGCTCGGAGTGATCTTCTTCCTGATGCACCGGGCCAAGAAGGCCGCCGAGCGGTCGCCCGTGCTCTCGACCAGTGAGCGCCTCGAACTCCACGAGGCGCAACGCATGCTCGCGATCTCGGCTCCCCAATCAGAGTCAGCCAGGGTGCCCGCGCTGGTCGGCGGACCGCGAGGACAGGACGGAATCGAGGCACGCCGACCCGCATTCGACAGTGAGATCGGTGACCTAGTAGAGCGCCAACCAGAAGAAGTCGCCCAACTTCTGCGTGGCTGGCTAGCTGACCGGAGAGGCGCATGAGCGACGTCACTGGGGTCCGCAAAGCTGCCGTTCTCATGGTGCAGCTCGGCAGGGAGAGATCGGCGGCTGTGCTATCCGCGATGCGCGAGGGTGAGATTGAGGAAATTACCTCAGAGATTGCCAGGCTCGAAAACATCGACTCGGCCACGGCAGACCTCGTTATGGAAGAGTTTCACAACACCATGCTCGCGCGCCGCTACTACAGTCGTGGCGGGCTGAACTTCGCTCGGGAAGTCCTCGAGTCGAGCCTTGGTTCCGACAAGGCGCGCGAGGCGATGGCCCGGCTAACTGCGTCGCTTACCGAGATGCCGTTCCAGTTTCTGAGGCGGGCCGACCCGCGCATTCTGCTGTCGTTTCTCCAGGACGAGCATCCGCAGACGATCGCATTGGTGTTGTCTTACACCGGCGCAGAGCAGGCAGCCGTCATCCTGGGTGGACTGAAGCCGGATTTGCAGTCCGATGTCGCGCACCGCATAGCACTGATGGAGCGTACGTCTCCGGAGAGTGTACGCATCGTCGAAAAAGTGTTCGAGAAGAAGCTATCTTCAATGCTCGTTCAAAGTGGTGACGGTTCGAAGGTCGGTGGCCTCAAACCGCTGGTCGACATCATCAATCGCTCGGATCGTACGACCGAACGTCTGATCCTCGAATCACTCGAGCAACGCAATCCCGAGCTCGCCGAACTCGTCCGCGCGCAGATGTTCATGTTCGACGACATCGTCAGCCTCGATGACAAAGCAGTCCAGCTCGTGCTCCGGCAGGTCGAGGTAGCTGACATCGCCACCGCCCTGAAGGGTGCACGCGACGAGGTCAAGCGCAAGGTCTTCGCGAACATGTCCGAGCGCGCCTCGCAAAATCTCGAAGAAGAGATTGCGCTGCTCGGCCCAGTTCGCTTGAAGACCGTCGAAGAAGCGCAGGCCAAGGTTGTCCACGAGATTCGCCAACTCGACGAAGCCGGTCAGATTGTCATCCAGCGAGGGTCTGAAGATGAACTCGTCGAGTAGCGCAACGCCGGCGCGCATCGCCATCCTGCGCGGCCTCGAGGCGACCGCGGCCACCGTTGCCCGCATGAACGTGGATCTTCGCGACAGCCCATTCGGCGACGTTGGGCGGTTCGATGCTCGCTTCGTCGATCCAAGCCTGGCAAGAGCGTTTGATGAGGCTAGCCAGGCAGCGCGCGAGCAGGCCAGGATTGAGGGCTTTGCAGCCGGTCACGCGGAGGGTGTCGAGGCCGGGCGTCGCGATAACGAGATCGTCTTCCAAGGTGACCAGGCCGCGACGAGACTCGTTGACCTAGCCAACCGCGAAGCCTCCGCGAGTGCGGTGGCCGCCTTGCTTGACGCGGCCAAGGCGTACGAAGTGCGGCAGGTCATGGGTCTTGCCGACGTCGAGGATATGTTGCTTGCCGCTGCGTACGATCTGGCAACAGCCCTCGTCGGCCGCGAGCTAGAATCCTCCGTGCCACCAGTCCGCGACGCCGTTCGACGGGCGCTCGCGATGTTGCCTGATGACGGACTCATCACGGTCTCCGCGCATCCCGTGGACGTGGCGGCTCTGACAGACATCGTTCTCGGCAGCGACGGTCGCACGATTCGCGTCGTCGCCGACGCCGACATCGAACCCGGTTCCTGCGTCGCCGAGTCGGGCCGCACTCACGTCAACGCAAGTCTCGCTAATGCGCTCGCGCGTGTGCAGCAGGCACTCGCATCATGACGACATTCCAGGCACGCTGGGGTGACGTTCTCGAAGTCGCACGCCCGTCCGTACATGGTCGAATCACCGGCGTCGTCGGGCTGAGCATGAGTGCCGAGGGACTCCTCGCCGCAATTGGCGACGTCGTGACAGTCCAGACGGCCGGCCAGCCCATCCTCGCCGAGGTTGTTGCGGTCCATCGCTCGGGTTTCGCCTGCATGCCCCTCGGGGAAGTGATGGGCCTGCGAGCCGGTGCCTTGGTGACGTCGACCGGCGGACCGATGACTGTCGCGGTTGGCGAGTCGCTGCTCGGCCGCGTGCTTGACGGATTGGGCCGGCCGATGGACGACGGTAAGCCGTTGACCAATGTCGAACACGTGCTCGTCGATGCGAACCCCCCGCATCCGTTGCGTCGTGACCGGATCGAGCAGCAACTGTGCCTCGGCGTGCGTGCGTTCGACACTCTGATGCCTTGTGGCCGCGGGCAACGCCTCGGCATCTTCGCGGGATCCGGAGTGGGGAAGTCCTCCCTACTTTCGATGATCGCGCGCGGTACCGATGCTGAGATGTCCGTTATCGCGCTCATCGGCGAGCGCGGTCGTGAGGTCCGCGAGTTCATCGAGAACGATCTCGGCCCAGAAGGACTCGCTCGCTCGGTCGTCATCGTCGCGACGTCGGACGAGCCACCTCTGGTGCGCCTTCGCGCGGCGTTTGTCGCCACCCGAATAGCCGAGTGGTTTCGCGATCGCGGCAGCAACGTCGTGCTGATGATGGACAGCCTGACCAGGTTTGCCATGGCGCAGCGCGAAATCGGTCTTTCCGTGGGGGAGCCGCCAGCTACCCGCGGTTACCCGCCGTCGGTGTTCGCACTTCTGCCGCGGCTCTTGGAGCGTGCGGGCGCTAGCGAGCACGGCAGCATCACCGGTCTCTATACCGTGCTGGTCGAGGGCGACGACATGAACGAACCAGTCGGCGACACCGTCCGGTCGATCCTCGACGGCCACGTGGTGTTGAGTCGCCGCCTCGCGACGAGCGGGCACTTTCCGAGTATCGACGTTCTGGAGTCGGTCTCTCGTGTGGTGAACTCGATCACGACACCCGACCAACGTGCTGACGCGACGAAGTTGCGGCAGCTGCTTGCGGCGTATCGCGACGCCAGGGACCTGATCGAGATCGGCGCCTACGCTCACGGCTCGAACCCGACGGTCGACATGGCAATCGAGCTGCTGCCGCGCATCGACGCATACCTTCGCCAGGACATTGCCGCAGTGACTCCAGCTGCGGAGTCGTGGAGTTGGCTGCACGATCTGGTGGCAGGGTGACGCATCGATGAAATGGCATGTCTTTTCACTCGACCGTGTCATGCGGGTTCGTGCCACCCAGGAATCGGTCGCTCGCCAAGGGTTCGGCGCTGCGGTTGAGCACGCCAGGCGCGCCGACCAGGATTCTGACAGCACCTACCGGCGCTATCAGGCGAACCTGGCGGCGCAGGCCGGCCTGCGCGGGTACGGCATGAACCTGTTGGCATTCCGTGACCTCGACACGCTCCGGGCGTGTGCCGTGATCGAGGCTGACAGGCGTCGCGACGACAGCCATACGAAGGTCGGTGCCGCCCAAGACTTATGGCTGGAGGCGAAGCGGAAGCTCGCTGCGCTCGAGCGGCTTGACGAGAAGGAGCGTGTCGTCCATCAGCATGCGCTGCTCGCCGAGCAGGAGGCCGAGGCTGACGACGTTGTGACTACACAGTCGAACAGACGGTCCAGCAGAACGCTGATGGCACCCAGTGAGGAAGGATCTCCGTGACGATTCAGTTGGATGTCCTGAGTCGGATCGCATCGCTCCAACAGATGTTTCCGAAGCTTGGCTCGATGGACCTATCGTAGCCCGGTGCCCACCCGATGGACTCGACCGCGACGACGTTCGGCAGCGAACTCGAATCGGCCATGGCGGTTTCGACGTCGAACGGGGCGAATGAGCCGGCAGTAGCGTCGAATGGGCCACCGCTCGACAATGGATGGAGTGCCACGGCGGCAACCGATGTCGGGCAGGCCGTCGTGACCGATGCGAAGAACTATCTCGGTGTGCCCTACGTCTACGGCGGAACGGATCCGTCAACGGGCTTGGATTGCTCGGCACTGGTTCAACGCGCGTACGGTGACCTCGGTATCGCACTGCCGCGCACCAGTCAGGAGCAGGCGCGAGTTGGTACCGCAGTCGCGAGTCTCGCGGACGCGAGACCGGGCGACCTAGTGGCGTTTGGCAACCCGGCCACCCATATCGGAATCTTCGTCGGTAACGGTCAGATGATCGTCGCGCCCCACACCGGCTCCAGGGTTCAGGTGCAGGACATCACCATGGCACCGAGCACTATCCGTCGGATCGCCGCGACGCCCGTGACTGGACTCAGTGCGCTCGTCGGTTCTGCTTGGAGCCCGGCGATCGGATCAGTGAGTCGGCCCGCCGCACTGGGCGCCGTGAGCGCAGTGGGCGCCAAGCTGTATGCGTCACAATTCGCTGCCGCGGAGAGCAAGTACGACTTGCCTTCGGGGCTGCTTTCCGCCGTTGCGCAGACCGAATCGGGCTTCAACCCAGCCGCCGTGAGCTCGGCAGGCGCGATAGGCCTGATGCAACTCATGCCGGCCACTGCGAACGCACTCGGCGTCGACCCGACCGATCCGACTCAGGCAATCGACGGCGCGGCGCGGTTGTTGCGAGGGCAGCTCGACAAGTACGGATCGATCCCATTGGCACTAGCGGCGTACAACGCCGGCGGCCCAGCTGTCGACAAGTACGGCGGCATTCCGCCCTATGCCGAAACCCAGGCGTATGTACAGAAGGTCCTGACTTCTCTGGGCGAGAACGTATGACGGGTATCGCAGCGCTCTCACCGCACGCGGCAACGCGACCGCGACGTTCGATCGACACCACGGCAGTCGGCGACGCATTCGGCGCGGCTATTGCTGCAGCGAGCGTGCACACGCCACGCATGGAGCGCCCGCAGGTTGTTGCTACTCCAGACCGCAACCGCGACGGAGGCTCTAACGTCGGCGCTGTCCCACCCGTAGCCGACGGTCAACGCGATGAACGCCGAAACGACGCGCCGACTTCCAGCGAGGTAGCAAGAGACGTGACACCGACACCGCCGCCGTCCACGCAGGCAGGGACGACGACAGCTGCGGCAGCCACGACGTCAACTGCGGTAGCCACGACGACAACTGCGGCAGCCACGACGACAACTGCGGCAGGGACGACGACATCAGGCATGGCACCGGTTGCGGCACCTGCCATGGCGCCGGGTGCGACGCCAAACACCGCATCGGCCAATATGCCAGGCTCGCCCATGGCCCCGATGCCAGCGGTCTTGGGAGATCTTGTCAGTCAGATTGCCTCGAGCGGGGCGCTGCTTGCCGCCGCCGCCCCCGGCGCCGGGGCGCGGAGCGCGACTGACGCAGCTGCGGGCAGTCCGCAGGTCACATCGAACGTCGCTACGCCGAGTACAGTTCCGCCGGCCGTCAGCCTGCGGAGCCAAAGCGATGCGGCGTCGAATGGCTTTGCGCAGTCGGATCGTGGCTCGCCGAAAGGTGCTCATGGCCAGAGCGCGGCAGTGCCCACGACTGGTGGTGCCGCCGACCTGCCATCGGCCTCGCCCGATGCAAGTGCGACGCGAATTTCCGCCGCGGGCCTCGGCGCGCCGGTCCTGCCAGCGACAGGGATCGCCTCGACGCCAATCTCGCAACCGTCTTCGGTCGTCGCGGCGGCGTCGTCCGATTCGTCAGCAGCACCCCACGAACAGATCCTCCATCTGGTTACCCCCCTCCGGTTGGCTGCTGACGGCACCTACACGCTGACGATGCAACTGCATCCGGACGACCTCGGGCTGGTGACCGTTCACGTCGAGGCCCGGCAGGGCGTCCTCTCTGTACACATCGTGGCGGACCACGATCAGGCTCGCGACGCTCTGCGAAGTTCGCTCGGGGATCTGCGCAGCCACCTCGAGCTCAGCGGAGTGCGCGCGGGCGACATTGACGTCGGTGGCGATCGTGGCACGCGCTCCCAGGATCAAGCTCGCGGGCAGCAAGAGACGGGCCAGTCTCAAAGCGGCCAGTACGACTCCCGGCAGTTTGGCAGCGGGCTGTCTGACAGCAGGCCACAGTCGCCGTCGCCACCCGATCCGCGGACTGGACGCGACGACCCAGGCAGCACAGGCACGGCCACGACGAACGCCGAAGATGCTGCGCCAATGGCGATTAGGGCCACCGCGGTCAATGGCGCCGAACTGCACGATGCCCCACTCGACCTTCGGATCTGAGGAGCGCCACATGATAAGTCCGATCAGCTCGGTCCTACCGAACTTCCTGTCGTCCGTCGCGGCTAGCAACCCGCTGCCGAGCGCACTTCAGTCTGCCCCCTCGCAACCGTCGGCCACGTCGGGTGCGACCTCTACAACGACGGTCGGTGGTCTCGACAGCAACTCGTTTCTGAAGCTGCTAGTCGCGCAGATCTCGAACCAGGACCCGATGAAACCGACGGACAGCTCGACCTACATCAACGAAGAGGCCCAGTTCTCGTTGGTGCAGAGCATGAATGCGATGGCTACGCAGAACACCGCCGTTCTCAACAGTCAGCTGATGCAGGAGGCCGCGAGCTTCATCGGGAAGGCCGTCACCTTCACAAACGCTGATGGGACGACGGGGGGTGGCGTCGTCAGCAGCGCATCGCCGGGCGACAGTGGCGCGTTCGTGCGAGTGGGCGCGGTGCAGATTCCGCTCAGCTCCGTCAGTTCGGTGTTCGACCCGAACATCGTTAGCAGCGTCAACGCCGCGACCAACAGCGGCGGCACGCCCTCGCCAACGGTGGCGACGCCCTAGACGCCAACTGCCCGCCAATACTTCGATCTCACCCCTAGCCCGCTCGCCCCATCAGAAACGAGGAACTTCATGCTCCGCTCGCTGTTCTCGGGAGTCTCTGGACTACGCGCGCATCAAACGATGCTCGATGTCGTAGGCAACAACATCGCGAACGTCAATACCGTTGGCTTCAAAGCGTCGCAAGTCGAGTTTCAGGACACCCTCAGCCAAGTACTCAAGGCTGCCGGCGCACCGCAAGGAACTCAGGGCGGTACCAACCCGGCACAGGTCGGTCTTGGTGTGCAGGTTGCCGCCGTGAACACGACGTTCACCCAAGGGCCGGCGGAGACTACGGGCGTCGACACCGATCTGATGATCCAGGGCGACGGATTCTTCATCGTCCACGACGGAGGGCAGCAGGTATACACCCGCGACGGCGCGTTCAAATTTG
>Ga0265338_10008957_pt1 | contig 12038 bp, 22 predicted proteins | sample 42126metaG_FD_193579 | JGI IMG/M metagenome (GOLD analysis project Ga0265338, IMG submission 193579) | Rhizosphere microbial communities from Carex aquatilis grown in University of Washington, Seatle, WA, United States - 4-21-26 metaG | ecosystem: Host-associated > Plants > Roots > Rhizosphere... | reverse complement strand
GTGGTACTGGGTGCAGCGGCCGGTGTCGAGTGGGTGCTGACGTAGTTGATGACGCAGTTGGCTTGGGCGATCGAGTCAGCATGCGAGGCGCAAGCCGCTTGCGCTTGCGAGTATACCGCGCCCGACGGTGCCGCGTTGGCCTGCGATTGGGCTTGGTTGGCAGCTGCCACCGCACGATTATAGCTGGCTGATAGCGAGAAACTGACCGAGCTGCCCATGTGCTTGGCGACATATTGCTTAAGCGACGCGATTGGGCCAATTGTAGATTGGCTAGCCGCATCCAGCGCTGCGATGGTATGTACCTGATCGGTGGCTGAGCTCGAATTGTGGAAATAAGCTGCCACGCCACCAAGCAGTACCAAGACGCTTATGATAATCAAAATCCGAGCTTTCATGCTTCTATTATAGCTTATTTTGTACTCAAAAGGCCTCTAATATTCATAGAGAGGCCTTTTTGTAATCTTAACGCTTACTGAATTGTGGCGCTTTACGGGCCTTCTTCAAGCCATATTTCTTGCGCTCTTTCTCGCGAGCATCACGGGTCAAGAGACCGCTTTTGCGCAAGGTGCTACGGAAGTCTTCACTCATGACAACCAGGGCGCGTGCTAGCCCGAGGCTGACGGCCTCAGCTTGGCCTTTGGTGCCGCCACCGGAGACGCGGATGATCGCGTGGGTGGTGTTGTTCTGGCCGGTTAGGACGAGCGGTGCCTCGATGGTGCGCTGTAGTGTCTGGTTGTTGAAGTACTCACCGATCGGCTTGCCGTTGACGATGCTCTCGCCGCGATCTGAGTACAAACGTACCGTGGCGACGGCGCTCTTGCGGCGCCCTTTGGCGTAATGATAGTGGTCTTTGCCGGTTGCCGGCTGGTTTATGCTTGGTCTGTTCGTAACTTCTGCCATCTTAGTCTGCCTTTATTTGAGTTGGTTGCTGAGCTTCGTGCGGATGTTCGGCGCCGGGAAAAACTTTGAGGTTCTTGAGCATATCGCCAGCCAATTTGTTCTTCGGTAGCATGCCTCGGACAGCCAATCGCACTACTTCGGTCGGGTCTTTGGCCAGTTTCTGCTCGAGCGTCATCTCGCGCAAGCCACCAGGGTAACCGGAGTGATTGTAATAACGCTTGTCGACCAATTTGTTGCCGGTGACGCGAAGCTTGGCGGCGTTGGTGACAATGACGATGTCACCAGACAGCATGTGCGGCGTGTAATGCGGCTTGTTTTTGCCAATCAAGTGACGAGCCGCCACCGTGGCCAAGCGACCAAGCACTACTCCATCGGCGTCAATGATCAACCAGGCTGGTGTGTGGGTTTTGGCTTTGAGGGTGAAGGTTTTCATGATTTGGCCTCGTCCTTTGTGACTTTGGGTGTAGTTTTTGCTTTCGTGGCTGGCTTCTTGTCGTCTTTGGCAACTGTTGTATTTCTTACAACAGGCTTTTTGGTCGATTTTGGCGTTTCGGCTTCTGATTTGACAGCCTTGCTATCGAAATCATCCGGCAAGATCAACTCGATCATCACCATCGGGGCATTGTCGCCACGGCGGTTACCGATCTTGATGGTGCGGGTGTAACCACCTTGGCGGTCGCGAAAGGCCTCGACCAGCTCGGTGGTCAGCTTCTGGACAGCGACTGGATTGGCGGTGCGGGCGATAATGGTCCGCGTGCTGGCCAAAGTGCCCTTCTTGGCCTGGGTCACCAGGTTGTCGAAGTACGGCACGATGGCTTTGGCGCGCGTCTGAGTGGTAGTGATGTGCTCATACAAAATCAAACTATCGACCAGACCCTTGACTAGGGCGCGGCGGGGGCCGGCTTTGCGGGATAGGGTTGATTTGGTGTGATAATGCGCGTGCATGGTGTGCTCCTAGCTGTGGCCGCTAGACTTCTTCCTTCTGACTGACGTCGAGTTCCATGAGTTTGCTGATGACTTCGTCGTAAGCTTTCTGACCAAAGCCTTTCAGGCCTTTGAGCTCAGATGGAGTCATTTCGGCCAGATCGCCGATGGTCTTGATACCATTGTTCATCAGGGCGTTGGTAGTGCGGGGCGTGAAATTGACCTCATCGATCAGGATGGTGTCAGATTGGCTGGCGTTAGCCTCTTGGCCGGTGACGACGCCCTCTTCGCCGACGGCGACGACATCGTGACCAGCTAGCACTTGGAAGTGACCGACCAGAATCTCAGCCGATTGGGTGACGGCCTCATTTGGCGTAATCGAGCCGTCGGTCTCGACTTCGAGGATGAGCTTGTCGAGGTCGGTCATCTGGCCGACACGGGTGTTCTCGACACTGTAGCGAACCTTGCGGATCGGCGTGTAGATAGCATCAACCGCGATCATACCGACCGGTAATTTCTCGCCAGCACGGTTCTCAACTGGCACGTAGCCGCGGCCACGCTCAATCTTGATCTCGAGGTCGATCTTAGAAGTAGCGGCATCGAGGTTGCAGATCTCCAGATCTGGGTTGACGATTTCGACGCTGGTCGGCGTCTTGATGTCGCCGGCGGTGACGACGCCTTTGCCGGTCTTCTGGAGACTGAGATACTCAGTCTCGTCGCCGTGGTAGTTGACGCGGAGCTGTTTGAGATTGAGGATGATTTCGACAATGTCTTCGCGGACGCCTTCGATGGTCGAGAACTCGTGGCTGACACCTTCGATCTTGACGGCGGTGACGGCAGCACCAGCCAGGCTCGACAGCAAGACGCGGCGCATCGAGTTGCCCAGAGTCATACCGTAGCCGGGATAAAGCGGCTCAACTATGAAGCTTGAGCGGTTGGTGTCCAGCTCGGTTTCTTTAATTTCTGGTAGCGTGATGTTGTGTAACACGTCGTTCTCCTTAAATATTAGCGTGAATAATATTCGATAATTAATTGTTCTTGGATCGGCTCGGTGATCTCAGAGCGCTGCGGCTGTCCGGTGACGGTGGCGGTTAGCTTCTTGGGTTCGACACTGAGCCAGCTGAATTGCGAGTCGTTCTTACTATCTGATAGGGTGGTGGCGAGATCAGTGAAATAGGCGTTCTTCAGGCTGGCTTCCTTGACGGTGATGACGTCGCCGGTCTTGACTAGCATCGAGGGGATGGTGGCTTTGCGACCGTTGATACGGATGTGACCGTGACCGACGAGCTGGCGAGCGCTCTGGCGCGATGGCGCGAAGCCGGCGCGATAGACGGTGTTGTCGAGGCGCAGCTCGAGCAGTCGTAGCAGGTTCTCACCGGTGATGCCGCTTTGCGATAGCGCCAAGCTGACGAAGCGGCGGAACTGCTTCTCGAGCAAGCCGTAGAGGCGTTTGACCTTCTGCTTCTCGCGCAGCTGGATGCCGTAATCGGTCGGGCGCTGGCGGCGAGCTTGACCGTGATCGCCGGGCGCGAAGTTGCGGCGGCTGAGCGTCTTGATGGCCTTCGGGTGCAGAGCGATACCTTCGCGGCGAGATAACTTCGAAATGGAGGTGAAATTACGGGCCATGGCTTAGACTCTCCGGCTCTTACGTGGGCGACAGCCGTTGTGTGGAATCGGGGTGATGTCGCGGATGCTTGAGATGGTGACGCCGGTGCCTTGGAGGGCGCGAACGGCGCTCTCGCGGCCAGAGCCGACGCCTTTCACAATGATATCGACACCGGTCAAGCCGTATTCTTTGGCCTTGGTAATAGCCTTCTCGGCGGCGATTTGAGCGGCAAATGGCGTCGATTTGCGACTGCCGCGGAAACCAGCCGCGCCTGAGCTACACCAACTCACTACCCGACCGTGTTCATCGGTGACGGTGATGATGGTGTTGTTGAAGCTGGCTTGCACGTGTACTTGTCCACGAGTGAGGTGGATCGATTTCTTGCGCTTGCGAGCCGTCTTTGTAGGCGCGGTTTTGGTTGGTTTGGTGGGGGTTGCCATGGTTTTGGTGTGAATCCGGTTATGGTTTACGTCTAGGTCTTCTCGGCTGATTTCTTGCGGCCAGAGCCGACAGTGACGCGTTTGCCGCGTTTAGCTCGAGCGTTGGTCTTGGTGCGTTGGCCGCGGCTGGGCAGATTGGCGGCGTGGCGCAGGCCACGGTAGGCTTTGATTTCCTTCAGGCGCTTGATGTTGAGCTGGACTTGGCGGGTTAGATCAGCTTCGACCTGGTAGTGCTTGTCGATGAATTCGCGGATCTTGGTCAGCTCACCTTCCGTCAAGTCCTTCACGCGGGTGTTTGGATCGAGCTTGAGCTGCTCGGTCATCTCATGCGAGTGCGCCAGGCCGACACCCTTGATGTAAGTCAGGGCGATCTCGAGGCGTTTCTCGTTTGGGATGTTGGTGCCGGCGATACGTGCCATTAGCCCTGTCTCTGCTTATGCTTGGGATTATCACAAATCACCCGCACGACGCCTTGGCGGCGGACGACTTTGCATTTGGCACACATTTTTTTGACTCCAGCTCGAACTTTCATGCTGACCCCGATTAGTTAGCGGTTTGTAGTCTACTTCGATTCATTTTGAATCATTATAACGGTAGGTAATCCGGCCCTTGGTGAGGTCGTAAGGTGTCATTTCGACACTGACACGATCCCCGCGCAGGATTCGGATGTAGTGCATCCGCATTTTGCCGGAAATATGTGCGTGAATGATATGGCCGTTCTCAAGCTCTACCTTAAACTGTGCATTTGGTAGGGCTTCCGCGACCGTTCCTTCGACGACGATTACTTCCTTTTTTGATTCAGACATAGACTTGTGCTATAAGTATGAATTATAGATGAAATCAGGTCAGTTGTAAAGAGTTTTTCTCGAGATTTGTGATCCGAGCTAATCTGAGTACTGTTTGCTACGCGAGCAGAAGTACCAGGTGACGCCAAACATCACGATCAAGAGAAGGCTGGCGATAAGTTTGTAGCTAAGCAGGCTATCGAGACGAGATACGATCTGGACGAAGTAGAGACCAAAGGCCAGGAGCAAGATAAGCAAGGTAATGACGAGCTTGGGTGTCTTGGCCGGGAATTCTTTGTGCAAGATCGAGAAGGACGAGTTTGAGTAGAGACCGAGTGCTGTCAGCGCCACAGCCACCGTGGTGGTGCGCAGAAAGCTGTCGTGCGTGATAGCGCTGATGACTAGCGGGGTGGCCAGGACGAAGAGATAGAGGCCGAGGAATTCGAAGATGTTGTTGGCGTAGACCAGGTACCGCTCGACCTTTTTGAGTTGATTGTTGGTGATCTCGACGCCGGCGTTTGAGTAGATCGAGGCCGAAAAGATGAAGCTGAAGGTGCTGATGATGAGGAAGAGAAGCGGGATCTTGATGGTCTCGTCGAAGACATGGTACTGCGAGATGACAGCTCCGGTGAAGAAAAGTGCCACAGCGCTCATAAATGAGCCGAAAGTCACACCAACCGATACTTCCCAATTCAGACTATCACGGTCTTTCATAGTGATTCTATTTAAGCATAAAAACTATGAATGAAAAAGTCTAATACTTCTCGTAAGTCGCCATCAAAGCCCGCGACTCGATCTGCTTCATGGTCTCGATGACGACGGCCACCAGAATGAGCAGCGAGGTGCCGCCGATGGCGATGTTTTGGGCGCTGGAGATGAATTTCTCAAGCAGGAATGGCAATACCGCGATCACGCCCAGCGCGATGGCGCCAGAGAACGTCAACCGGTTGATCACCTTCTTCAGATAGCTCTCGGTCTCCCTGCCCGGCCGGATGCCCGGGATGAAGCCGCCTTGCTTCTGCAGATTCTCGGCGATGTCGGTGGGCTTGAATACCACCGCCGTGTAGAAGTACGTGAAGACAAACACCATCAGGAAGTAAACGCCGATGTAGACCCAGTTGGTCGGCTGGAAGAGCGCGCTGATGTGCTTGGCGAAGCTGGCCAGCCAGACCGTCTTGGCATTGCTGAAGAGCTGCCCCAGAAATCCTGGGATCGACAGAAACGCCAACGAGAAGATGATCGGAATCACTCCCGCTGTAATCAGCCGGATCGGCAGATGGGTGTCGACGGCGTTGTAACTATTGGAGCTGGAGCTACGCCGCGCGTAGCTGATCGGGATATTACGTTGGCCTTCGTTGAGGACCACGATGAAGTAAATCATGGCCAGGAAGATCAACACCAGCGCGATGGCGCCGATCATGGCGTTGGTGTCGCCCGAGGCGATCGAGAAGACCTGGCCGAAGCTCTGCGGCAGCCGCGAGATAATGCCGGCTAGAATGATGATTGAGATACCATTGCCGATACCGCGATCAGTGATGATTTCACCCAGCCACATCAGCAGCAGCGACCCGGCTGTGATCGACAGGATGACCACCGCCCATTGCAGCAGCGACTGCTTGCCGATGATGTCGAAACCTTCGATCTTCGTGCTGGTCTGGCGGATGAAGGCCACCATGGCGAAGGATTGAATCAGCGCCAGCGGCACCGTCAGCAGACGCGTGTAGTAGTTAATCTTGTTCTGACCCTGCTCGCCTTCCTTCTGGAGCGCTTCGAGTTTGGGGATGACTTGTCCGAGTAGCTGCATGATAATGCTGGCGTTGATGAACGGTCCGAGGCCCATCAGCACGATCGAGAAGCTGGCCAACGCGCCGCCGGAGAAAATGTTGGCGAAGCCGAGGATCGGCGTGTTGTTGAAGAGCTGGAGCAGGAATGACTGCAGCGAGGTGGTGTTGGCCACCGGCACCGGCACATGCGTCAGCAAGCTGTAGATCGTGATGATACCGATCACGATCAGCAGTCTGCGACGTAAGTCGCGGTTCTTGTAGGCTTGGGCGAAGATCGAGAAATCCACGAGGCGTTTCCGTTCTAGTTAGTTGGCGTTTCGGGAGTTTCGGAGGTGGCTTTGGGCGTTTTTGGCTTGGTTTTATTATCTGCCGTGACTTCGGTCGACGCAACTTTGGCTTTCGACGCGTCTGATTTGGTTGCCTGCTCGATGTCGGCCAGCTTCTGCTTCTTGCTACGTTTGGCGGTCGGTCGCGGCGTAAACAAGGTAGTCTTGACGGTGCCGCCGGCCTTGGTGATCTTATCTTGAGCTGATTTCGAGACCGCATTGAGCTCAACGGTGAGCGCCCTATTATTAACTTCGCCGTCACCGAGCAGTTTGACCAGCTCAGCTTCGTCGCGGATCAGACCAGCCTTGGCCAAAGCGGCGTTATCGATGGTAGCGCCAGATACGCGCGCCAGGTCGTCGAGATTGAAGATGCGATAATCAGTCTGGTTGCGAGCCGTGAAGCCGCGTTTCTTCGGCAGGCGTGAGGATAGCTTGGTCTGGCCACCCTCGAAGCCGAGCTTGATCTTCTTGCCGGTGCGGGCTTTTTGCCCTTTCGTGCCCCGGCCAGCTGTCTTGCCACCTCCAGCAGCAATGCCGCGGCCGACGCGCTTGGTAGATTTCTTGGCAGTGACTTGGAGTTCGTGGAATTTCATGATGCGGCCTCAGCTTGTTTGGCTGTTGTAGTTTTTACAACAGCTTTTTTGACAGGTGTTTTGGTGGTTTTCTTAGCGGCTGGTTTGTCCTCTGCCACCGGCTCGATCTCGGCTACTTCGCTCTTCGGTGGTAGCTGTCGTAGAGCTTCAATGGTAGCGTAGGCGTTATTGATTTTGTTGCTCGAACCAAGCGCTTTGGTCAGAATGTCGTGAATGCCGGCAGCTTCGAGAACGGTACGAACGGCACCGCCTGCGATCACACCGGTACCAGGGCGAGCAGGCTTGAGCAGGACGACGGCGCCATCATAGCGCACCTGCACCTCGTGAGCGATGGTACCGCCCTCGAGCGGCACAGTGATCAGCGCGCGCTTGGCAGTGTTGACAGCCTTGGTGATGGCGGCTTGGGTATCGCGGCCTTTGCCGACGCCGACGCCGACGCGACCTTTGCCGTCACCGAGTACGAGAGTGGCGCGGAAGCGGAAGCGGCGACCACCCGAAACCACACGGGTGACGCGGTCGAGAGCGATGATGCGCTCGTCGAATTCTTTCGGCTCCTGTGGTCGTTGCTGGCGGTTGTTGTTGCGGGGATTGTTGTTATTGCGTGGATTCATTGTAGATGCTCCTTCAGATGCCTTAGAATTTCAGGCCGTTTTTACGGGCGGCTTCGGCGAGGGCTTGAACGCGGCCGTGATAAGCACGCTCACCGCGGTCGAAGACGACTTGGCTGATCTTGGCTGTTTTGCCTTGAGCGGCTATCTGCTCACCCACCCAAGCGGCTTTGTCGGTCATGGTTTTGGCGGTTTTGGGCGCGCCCTTCGAAGCCGTTTTGGCGACCGTGCTGACAAAGGCCAGGGTCGTACTGGCATCGTCATTGATCAACTGCGCCAAGATATGGCGACTAGAGATGTGGACGCTCAGGCGCGGAATCTGAGAGGTGCCGTGCAATCGAGCACGAACGCGCTTGCGGCGGAGAATTTTGGTAGCGGTTTTCATTAGGCGGCTCCCTTGGCGGCGGCTTTGCCAGCCTTGCGACGGACATGCTCGCCTGCGTAAATGATACCCTTGCCTTTGTATGGCTCCGGTTTCTTCAAGGCGCGAATCTGAGCTGCTACGGCACCGACCTTCTGCTTGTCGTAGCCCGTGACGGTCAGCTGGGTGTTGTTTGCAACGGCCAAGGTGATACCCTCGGGCGGCGTAATGGTGATCGGATGTGAGAAACCGAGGTTGAGGACCAGATTTGATCCCTGCATAGCAGCCCGGAAGCCGACGCCGCGGATCTCCAGCTGCTTCTCAAATCCTGCCGTCACACCGGTGACCATGTTGGCGACCAGCGTACGTAGCAAGCCGAAGTACTTGGCGGTGTTGACGTTCTCTCGCTTGATCACGATGGTCAGCATACCGTCGTCTTGCTCGATCGCGAAACCCGGCAAAATCGGTTGTTTGAGCTCGCCCTTCGGTCCCTTGACCGTGATGAGCTGGTCGGTCATCTCGATGGTGACACCCTCTGGTAGCGCGATGGGAAGTTTACCAATGCGACTCATGTTAGCGCACCTCACAGATTAATTCACCGCCGAGACGGGCCTTGCGGGCTTGTTCGTCGGTCATCAGGCCTTGGGAGGTCGACACAATCATCATGCCGTGACCGTTTTGGACCCGTGGAATCTTGCTGGCCGGCGCATAAATCCGACGACCTGGTTTGCTGATACGGCGGATGTTTGAAATCGTACCATCGGCCGGCAGTTGCAGCGCCAAGGTCGTGAAGACGCCGTTTTGGATGGTTTTGACACCTGCCAAGTATCCTCGCGTCTGCATCAGCTCGGCGATAGCAGCCTTGATCTTGGAGTGCGGCAAGACCACCTCGGCGTTACCACGCATGGTAGCGTTGCGGATGCGAGTCAGCATGTCTGCGATTGGATCTGTCATGATTGTAATTCCATTTCGTTCATTGTATTCATTGCTTCCATCCTACCAACTCGACTTGGTTATGCCGGGCACTTGGCCACGGCTGGCATATTCGCGGAAGGTGATGCGGCTCATGCCGAAACGGCGGAGATAGCCGCGCGGGCGACCAGTGACGCTGCAGCGATTGCGCTGGCGGATGGGGTTTGAGTTGCGCGGCAGGCGGGTTAGGCCTTCCCAGTCACCGGCTTCTTTGTAAGCTGCGCGACGGTCGGCGTACTTGATGGCCAACTTCTGGCGTTTGAGTTCTCTCTGGAGTAATGCTTTGCGGGCCATGTTATTCCTTCCCTTCCGTCTTAGTTTCTACTCTATGCTCGAGCGGCAAGCCCAGGTCGCGCAGGAGCGTTTCGGCTGATTGCTGGTCGGTGGCAGTCGTCACGAGAGTGATCTGGAGGCCGTGTGTGCCAGCAGTCTGCTCATTGGAGATCTCTGGGAAGACCGTCTGCTCGTCGATACCGATGGTGTAATTGCCCTGGCCGTCGAAGGCCTTCAACGTCAGGCCGTGGAAGTCACGCAACCGCGGCAAGACGATAGCAATCAAGCGATCAAGGAAGTACCACATTCGCTCGCCACGCAAGGTGACCTTGGCACCGATTTTGTTGCCTTCACGGAGTTTGAAAGTAGCCACACTGTGCTTGGCGACCGTCTCAACCGGGTGTTGAGCGGTGATTTTGGCGAGCGTGTCGACCACAATCTCGAGGTGCTTGGAATCTTGCGTAGCGCGACCGACACCCGATGCTACCACGATCTTGGTCAGGCGTGGGGTCTGATTGACATTGCTTAGGCTCAGCTGTTCGAAGAGCTGCTTGGCGATCTCGGTGTTGTAGCGTTCATGTAAGCGATTCATGATTTGGTCTCGGATTTAGTGGTCTTGTCGGCTTTGGTTTTGTCGGTTGCTCCTGATTTGGGGGCAGCTGGTTTGGCGACTTTTTTGTTCGTGAACTTGCTGACTTTGAAGACGCGGGTTTTTTGACCCTTGTCGCCAATCTTGTAACCGATGCGAGCGGGCTTGCCACTGGCGGGATCGATCGCCATGACACGCGAGGCTTGCAACGGCCGCTCGGTCGGGATGATGCCGCCCTTGGGCTCTTTCTGGCTTGGTTTGACGTGGCGCTTGACGATGTTGGCGCCCTGGACGACGATCTGGCCGGTCTTCGGAAATACTGCCAAAATCTCACCCGTCTTGCCATGATCACGACCCGAGATCACCATCACCTTATCACCTTTGTGGAGTTTCATAGACGTCGTCATTAGAGTACCTCCGGTGCCAGTGACACAATTTTCATGTAGCCACGATCGCGCAGCTCGCGGCTGACCGGTCCGAAGATGCGAGTGCCACGTGGTAGGCCGGCTTTGTCGATGATGACGGCAGCGTTTTCGTCGAAGCGAATGGTCGAGCCATCGCGTCGGGTGATGTTGTAGCGTGTACGCACAATCACTGCCCGAACGACTTCCTTCTTCTTGACGGCGCCGGTTGGCACGGCCGTCTTGACGCTGGCGACAATGACGTCGCCCACACGAGCATAGCGACGGCGTGAACCACCGAGCACCTTGATGCACTGGATCTCGCGAGCGCCACTGTTGTCAGCGGCTCGCATGCGGGTCTCGGCTTGGATCATGATTGCACCTCAGCGACTTCGACGATCTTGGTGATCGTGAAGTGTTTGTCGCGGCTGATCGGACGTGTCTCGGTGATCTCGACGACGTCACCGATCTTGGCAGCATTATCAGCATCATGAGCTTTGAAACGCTGCGTAGTCTTATACTGTTTCTTATAAACAGGATGGGTGCGAAGGCGCTCGACGGAGACCACGACGGTCTTATCCATCTTGTCGCTGACGACTTTGCCGGTGATTGTTCTCATTGTTTTGACTCCTGTTTGGTAATTTCGCGTTGGCGAGCTATGGTCAAGGATCGAGCCAATGTTTGCTTCAGGCTATGGATTTGCTTGACGTTGCTGACCTGGCTGGTGCGCAGCTCGGTGTATTTCTTGACGATGTCCTCACGCGTAGTGCGGATCAAAGTCTCGAGCTCGCGGTCGCTCTTGGCGATGATGTCTTTAGTCTTCATGGCTGTCCTCCATCTCGACGGCACCTGCGCGAGTGATAAATCGTGTGCGCACCGGCAGTTTGGCGGCTGCTAAACGCATGGCTTCGTGAGCAACTTCCAGCGACACACCATCGAGCTCGAAGATGATCCGCCCAGGCTGAACGCGCGCTGCATAATGATCGACGGCGCCCTTACCATTGCCCATCGGCACCTCGGCAGCCTTGGTCGTGACCGGTGTGTGCGGGAAAATGCGAATCCAAATCTTGCCGCCGCGTTTGATGTAACGGGTCATGGCGCGACGAGCAGCCTCGATCTGGCGCGAAGTCACAAAACCTGATTCCAAACTCTTGAGCGCAAAGCGACCGAAGTCGATGTTTTGACCACGAGTGGCATTGCCACGGATGCGGCCTTTCTGATTCTTGCGATAGCGGGTTTTGCGCGGCATCAACATTATTCACGCTCCCCTTTGTAAACCCAGACTTTGACGCCGATGACGCCGAAGCTGGTCGAAGCCGTGGCCGTACCGTAATCGATGTCGGCTCGCAAGGTGTGGAGCGGAATCGAACCGGCAGCAGCGGTCTCGCGGCGAGCCATTTCGGCACCGTTGAGACGGCCAGCCACAGTGATTTTGACGCCAAGCGCACCTTCGCGCATGGCCGCATCTACCGTCGA
>Ga0265338_10008956_pt1 | contig 12038 bp, 8 predicted proteins | sample 42126metaG_FD_193579 | JGI IMG/M metagenome (GOLD analysis project Ga0265338, IMG submission 193579) | Rhizosphere microbial communities from Carex aquatilis grown in University of Washington, Seatle, WA, United States - 4-21-26 metaG | ecosystem: Host-associated > Plants > Roots > Rhizosphere >... | reverse complement strand
ATGGGCTTGAGGGCTTGGGACGGCGCGGATTTGGAAGGCGATGTTCCCTCCACCCGGGTTTTTCCCGTGGCGCATCCGATGGTCAAGATCAATACCGCCGCTAAGGCGGTTCGAATCGCGTTAAAATTCATTCCTAAGTCTCCTTCATATAATGGTGTTGTGGAGATGCCCCATTCCATAAATACTAGGGCGTCTATCCGTGACAGCAGTTTAGGGTGTTATAGCCCCAAATGCAACGATTGAGCGGGATTTAAGGGAATGGTGCTTTCGGGCAAATAAAAAGAGGATGACTCCAGGGAGCCATCCTCTTAGGTTTTCTCCTTAAAAAGAGCGGTTTACTTGGCTGGGGTGGTCACAGCCACGGGAGCCTTCTTGCCCTTTTTCATGTGTTTCCCTTTATGGGACTTCTTCACCGGGGCAGTGCTGCCAGCGGGAGTCGTCGCCGTGGTTCCCTGGGCTAAAACAAGTCCCGAGGTCGCGGTAACAAAGAACAACGCCAAGGCCATTACGAATAACTTTTTCATGACATCCTCCTCAAAAATGGTTCAATCGTAGTTTTAAACTACGCCTATTAGACGGCAAAGCCATCCGAAAAGTTTCACTCCCCTCTTTAGCCGCAAAGGGAAAGGGTTTTCCCGATTTTCCCTGCCGGTCTTCCTTATTGTTTCTAAACAAGGAATGCAGGGAAGGGGGGGGGGATTATTTTGAAGAAGTCTTGATTATTAACCGACCGGTTGGTAGGTTAATGGCCCTATGGTAAAAGCCCTCAACCAACAAAAACACGCGAATCAAATAACCTGGCTCCTTTCCCAGGCCCGGCGGTTGTTCGCCGCCCAGGGCGTCAAGGAAACCAGCATGTCCCAGGTGGCGGGCGCTTGTAAGGTCACCAAGGCGACCCTTTACCATTATTTCAAAAGCAAGGAAGCCATCCTCAAAAAAATCCTTTCCTGCCGCGGGGAGGAAATCACCGATATCCGCAAGCGCCTGGAAGGGGCCAAGACATTGGAGGCCTGTCTCTATGAATTCGCCAAAATCCATTTGGAATCCATGGAACGGGCCGAGAACCTGGAACTCCTTAAAATTCTGCTGGCCGAAACTCAGAAGAGCCGGGACATGAAGCGCACCTACATGGAATTTTGCGATCAAAATGTCACCCAATGCGCCGCCGAAATAATCCGGCGCTTCTCGCCCAAACTTCCGGAAAAAGAAGCCCGCTTGGCCTTTTACCAATTTCTCGCGCCCCTGCTCCATTACACCTGGAACGTAAAGATGGTGGGGCCGATGGATGAGCTGATCGGCGACGATGAGACCTTTATCCGCAGGCTGGCCAAGATTCACGCGAAGGCCTTGGAATAATTTTTTGCGGGGTAGATCGTCGGAGTCTGTAACAAACTAACGAGGTGACGCATGAGATTCATGACGCTGTTAGCCGCGGGGTTTTGGCTGGCGACCGGATTGGCTTTTGGGGGAACTCTATCGCTCGAGGATTATCTTAACCAGGTCCGTTCCCAGGGTCCTGACTATAAATCCTTCCAGGCCTCGGCGGAGGGGTTGGAAAAACAATCCCACCAACAGGATTTACTTTACGCGCCGCAACTCAACGCCAGTTACAACCATTTGGATGACCAACAACCTCAGGCGAACAATCCCTTTTACTCCACCCACACGTTGGCCGATTCCTTCGGGGTTTCCCTGGTAGACAAACTCCCATTTGGGCCATCTCTCTCAGTGGGTTACGCTTTCAATAACATCAACTTGAATTTTCCAGCCTCCGCGGCTTTTTTCCTGGGACCGAACAATTTAACTTCCTACTATCAGGTCAGCCCAACCGCTTCGATTTCGATTCCTCTATTCAAGGACTTCGGGGGAATACAAACCAACGCGGGAGTCAAAAAGGTTCAATACCAATTGGAGTCGGCCGAGAAGGGCGCGGCATTCCAAAGGGAGCAATCCCTCTTTAACGCCAAGATGGCCTATTGGAACCTGGCTTTGGTCCGTTCGGAAATGGAAATCCGCCAGGATACCTTGGCCCGCAGCCAAAAAATTTGGGAATGGACGAAGAGGCGGGTGGCCCGCAACCTGGCCGACCCTCCGGACGCCCTCCAAGCGGAGGCTTCCGTCCGGGTGGCCGAGCTCGACCTTCAAATGGCCGTCGAAAGGGAAAGATCCTCCCGGTTTCAGTTCAACCGCTTCCGCTCGATTGAAAAGGAGGACGTGCCGGAACAATTGGGATCCTTGGAAGATTCCCTCTCGGCCTTGAAGGTGGCCATTCCCGACGCGCCGCCGGCCCGGCTGGACTTAACCTCGGCCCAACTCACCGCCAAGCAGCAGCAGGCGGCCTATGACGAGGCCAGCCAGAATATTTTTCCCGACATCACCGCTTTCGCCTCTTGGAGGGGAAATGGATTGGATCCCAACTTCAGCCCGGCCAATGACATGGCGCTCCAAAATAACCGCCCCACCTACAACCTGGGCGCCCAGTTCAACCTTCCCCTGGATGTCTTTACCGCTTCCCGCGTTTCCGAAGGTTATAAAAAAAATTATGAAAGCGCCCAAATGGCGTTCCGCAATAAGGAAATCCAAGTCAATCAGGATTGGAAGGACTTGGCGGAGCACCTTCAGGACATCGACAAGCGGCTGGTCATGGCGGCCCAAATCGAGGAAATCCAAAAAAACAAGGCCAACCAGGAACGCAAGAGGCTGGAATTGGGAAGGACAACCCAGTTTCAACTCTTATCGTTCGAGAACGATTACGCCCTGGCCCGGTTGAACCGCCTCTCGCTGGTATTGGAAAAATTATCGGCCCTGGCCCAGGCGCAGTGGTGGCTTGCCGGGGAAAAATAGGATCCTTCTTTTCGCGAAACCAAAATGACAATTAAATTTAAGGAGAGTTAAGTGAATTTACCGAAAATGGCCATCGAGCGCCCCGTCTTCGTCAGCTGCATCGTCATTCTCCTCATGGTTTTGGGTTTCATGGCCTACCGCGCGATGGGGGTGGACCTTTTTCCCGACGTCAGTTTCCCCTTTGTTTCCGTCACGACAGGTTATAAGGGGGCGGCCCCGCAGGAAATTGAGAATCAAATTTCAAAGCCCATCGAGGAGCAGTTTTCCACCCTGGAAGGCGTGAAGAAAGTTTATTCCATCAACCAGGAGGGATTCTCCGTCGTGACGGTGCAATTCACCTTGGAAACGGACGTCAAGGACGCGGAGCAACGAGTGAGGGACCGCCTGTCCTTCGTCCGGCCCCAGCTACCCAAAGACATCGACGAGCCGGTCATCCAAAGGCTGGATCCCTCCTCCCAGCCCGTCATGATTCTCTACCTTCAATCCGACCTCCCGCCGGCCCAGGCTTTCGACTTGGCGGATCAGGTCATTAAGCCCCAGTTGTCCCAGGTCGGGGGCGTGGGAGCGGTGGATATTTTCGGCGGTTCCAAAAGGGAGGTCCGGGTCGAATTGGACCGGGCCAAGCTCAACGCCTACCGCATCAGCGCCACTTCGGTGGCCAATAACATCGGCTTGAACGGCATGAACATTCCCGTGGGCAAGCACGAGGTCAACGGAGCCAATATTCTTTTCAGGTCCGTGGGCGAGTACAACGATTTGGACCGCCTCAAGCACACGGTGGTCAATTTCCTCGGCTCCGACGTGCCCATCACGGTGGACAAGGTGGGCCACGTGGTGGATTCCGTGGAGGATGCCCGCAACTATACTTTTCTCAACGGAAAACCAGCCCTTTTTCTCATGATCCATAAACAATCCAAGGCCAATACCGTTTCCATGGTGGACGGCGTGTTTAAAAACATGGACAAAATGAACGCGGTCTTGAAAACCCACGCCGGATCCCCCCGTCTAGGGTTGGTCCGGGAGGACGGCCGCATCGTCAAGATGAACCTGGACGACGTCCAACACACCATCGCTTTGTGGATTTTATTGACGGTCCTGGTGGTTTTCCTTTTCCTGGGTTCCTTCCGGTCCACCTTGATCACCATCACGGCCCTGCCGGTCTCGCTGTTGGGGTCTTTTATCCTGATGAACGGCATGGGATTCACCTTGAATCTCATGACGCTTCTGGCCCTTTCACTGGCGGTGGGGCTTTTGATCGATGACGCCATTGTCGTCCGGGAAAATATCTGGCGCCGGTTGGAGGAGGGCGAGGAACCCAAGGCGGCGGCCCTGAACGGCACACTGGAAGTTGCCATGGCGGTGGTCGCGACGACTTCCGTCATCATCTCGGTTTTCCTGCCGATCGCCTTTCTCAAGGGCACGGTGGGCCAATTTTTCCGCCAGTTCGGCATGACCATTTGCTTCGCCATGGCCATTTCCCTCTTCGAGGCGATGGTGATGGGCCCCATGTTGTCGGCTTACTGGGCCAAGCGCAACAAGGGAGGGAAGCATGACAAGCCCTCGGGAATCCTCAAGTGGTTCGACGCTTTTCAAACTTTCCTGGAGCTGGGATATGAAAAGGTCATCACCTGGACCATCCGCCACCGCCTCATCGTGGTTTTGTCCGCCCTGGCCCTATTCGTCGCCAGTTTGGGCTTGGGAAAATTCATCAAATTTACCTTCCTGCCGGCGGGGGATAACGGCGAATTCATGGTCACCTTGAAGGCGCCGCCGGCGACCTCCTTGGAAGCCATGAGCCAATTCAGCCACCAGGTCAACGACGTGATCCGCCGCCACAAGGAAGTGGAAATCACATCGGAGATCATCGGCGACACCCAAGGCAACGACAATACCTGCATGATTTACATCCGATTGATCAATTATAAACTCCGGAAATTATCCCACCAGCAGTTAAAGGATATAGTCCGCAAGGAATTGGAGCCTTTTAGGAAGCAGCTCCAGCCCCAAGTGGCGGAATATGACCTCGTGAGCAACCAGGCTCCCTTTAGTTTGGTGATCGTGGGGGACGACTACAAGACTTTGGAGCCTTTGGTGAATGATGTCCGGAAAAAAATAGAGCTCATTCCCGGACTCGCGGATGTCCAGACGAACTACGACGGAGGCAAGCCGGAATTCCAGGCCCAATTGGAGCCGGACCGGCTCAGGCAATTGGGGGTTTTGGGAATCGAGGCGGGCAATGAGCTTCGCACCCAGGTGGAAGGTTTTGTGCCGGCCAAGTTCCGGGACAACGGGATGGACTACGACATCCGGGTCCGGATGCAGGAGGACCAGCGGAATCTTCAGAAAGATTTCAACAATGTCTGGGTTCCCAACACCAACCACAACCAGGTGAGGTTGTCCGAAATCGCAAAACCCGTCACCACCGAAGGTCCTTCCAAGATCAACCGCCTCAACCGGGCCAGGTACATCATGATCTCGGGCCAATTGGGGCCGGGAGGCGCGCTGGGGGACATCACGGAAAAGGCCAAGAAGATCATGCAGGGGACGGACCTGCCGCCGGGCGTCAGTTACAACTTCATCGGGCAGGCGGAGGATTTAGGCGACCTCGTCACCAGCATGCTGCTGGCGGTGGGCTTGGCCCTTCTATTTACCTATATGATCCTGGCCAGCCTCTACGAGTCTCCGATCCTACCCCTCACGATCATGATGTCCATTCCTCTGGCCATTGTGGGGGCCTTTATCGCCCTGGCGGTGACGGGCCAAACCTTGAATATCTTCAGCATGATTTCCCTCGTCATGTTGATGGGATTGGTGACCAAAAACGCCATCCTATTGGTGGACTATATCGTCCAAATGGAGAAAAAAGGGATGCCCCGCGATGAAGCCATTAAGCGGGCGGGAAAAATCAGGCTCCGGCCGATTCTCATGACGACCTTCGCCCTCATTTCCGGCATGATCCCCACGGCCTTGGCCCTCACGGAGGTTGGTAAATTCCGGCAATCCATGGGAGTGGCGGTGATCGGGGGTCTGATCAGCTCCCTGGTCTTGACCCTGGTGATTGTCCCGTCGGTTTACGGCTACGTGGACGATTTCCGCCTGTGGTTGAGGCGGATGGCGGGTTTAGGGGGGGACACAAACTCCACGCCGGCGAAAACGGCTAAGGGTAAAAAGGGTTCCTTAATTTCCTGATTCGCCGAAAGCGGAAGCGGGAATCACTTCCCAAATTTCCGTTCCTGATTTTTTCCAGACCAAATGGAGAGAGGTGTAATAGCCTTTTTGTTTTTTAAACTCCAGCTTTAGGGAATGGAGGCCTTTGGAAAGGGGCAGGGGCTTTTCCAACTCAACCCGCCGCCCGTCCATCCAAAGGCCGGCCTGGTCTGGGGTTAAAACTTGAAACTGGTAGATCCCTCCCAGGGGAACCAGGCATTTTCCAACCCAATGAGCCTCATAGGGCGGACCGCCGGTGAATGGAAAATCCCTCAGACTGGAGAAGTTGACCAAGGGATCAATTCTCGATTCGACCAAGGAATGTCCGTCCATTCCGGCGCTTTCATAACTTCCCTTTAAGCCTTTAGCCCATCCATGGAATTGCGCGAGGGATTGGGGCGGGGCATTGTAACGGTAGAGCAGAGGGAACCCCTCCTCGCTCCCCAAAGCTTCGTCCCGGCCCCCGGGAAAGATCCCTTTCAAGAAATTCACCGCGCCCGATTGGCCCCCTTCGAGGAAAAAAACCGTTGGTTTATCCCTGGGAATTTGGTTGGCGGCGATGGAGGCCAGGTTGAGGGGCCTCATGTCCTCGCGGAAATCATAGGCGAGGAAATCCACCGTCGGGTTCCGGAAATAAAAGGGCGCGATCTCGAAATTAAATCTCCCCGGGTTTTTTGTCTCAAGTTGTTTAATGGTCCCGCCGATTTGATTTTGCTCCACGCCGAAAGCCTGGCGGCAACGGGGGTCGCCGGCCTGGAGGCGGAAATAAGTCCAGGCGTTTTGAAAAACGATGGCGAGAAGAAAGAGGCCCGCCGCCGCGGTGAGCCATCCCCGCCGCCGGCCCGCCCAAGGAGCTAAGGCATCCCATAAACCCATGCCGCCGACCGCGGCGATGTAAGCCGTGAAGGGCATCAAGCCCGTGAACCGGTGGGGTGGGCCTGGGTCCGCGGCCAAGAGGCCTGGCAGGGCCATGACGCAGAGGCCTAGAAGGGGAATGGCGCCTGCCTGGGTTTTTCGGAGGCCCCAGACCCAACCCAGTCCCAATATCAAAAGCACCGCCGTTCCATCGTCCAAGATTCGATGGCCCGGCAGATTGTGGTAAGGATCGGAAGTACCTTCCCGGTTAAGCATCAGGGCTGTCCCGCGCCAGGAGGTCAAAAGCGGGGAGAGGCTTTTTTGATCCCTTATCGCGTTCAAGATAAAAACATCCGCCTCCCGCTTTTCAAATGTTTTGTGGGAGAGAAGATAAAGACAAAGGGGCGCGGCCAGGGCGAATAGCAAGATTACCGCCGGGACAAGGCGCGCGCCTTTTTTGCCGGGGGAATCACCGGTTTTTGTCAGTTCCAACATCACGAGGACTCCGAACAGAATGGGAAGGGCCTTGAGGGATTGATAGGCGTATAAACCCAGACCCGCGAAAAGGGCCGCGGCTGTTAAGAGGATGATTTTTCGCCGGAGGGTACCCTCGAAGAACAAAACCAACATGGACATCATGTAAAAAGGGACTTCGGCGCTGGAGTGGCCGTTGCGGGCCTCGGTCCAATCCCAACGCATGACCGCCTGAAAAAATAAGGACAATAAGGCGATTCGCGGCCCCGCCAACCGGCGGAAGAACCAGTAGGACAAAGGAAGGGCGGCCAGCGACAGAAAAATAAAAAAGAGGCGGAAAGTCAGTGGGGAAGACCCAAGTACCCCAAACCAGCCGGCTAATTGGTAGAATTCCAGGGGAAATGGTGTTTGAAATTGGACTGCCTCCAGCCCCGGCCGCCAACCCTCGTGAAGCACCCGAAGCGCGAACAAGCCGATCCCACCCTGGTCCGTATGCAGACCCGTCGGAAAATCATTCAAGCGCCAAAGGCGGGCTAAGACGGCAAGCAGCATTAGGAAGAAAAAAATCCCTATTTCCTCACGAAGCGGAGGTTCGAGGGCAGGTCGAGGGGAGGGTGGTTTGGGCTGGACCCCAAGGGCGGCGAGAAAAAAAACAAGTCCCGGGCCCAAGGTCCAAGGCGCCTGGGATTGGGCGAAGAAACATTGTCCGAGCAGGGCCAAAAGAAAGGCCGCGAGGGCGGCTGGCCATTTCAAGGAGAATCTTTTCCGAAGGCTAAGTCCGGGACGATCTCCCGTTTTTCGGTTCCGGGTTTTTTCAAAATATAATTGGTCGCCAACCCGTTGCCTGAGTTCTTCTCCAAGTTGATCGGAAGGGGCTGGGACCCGGCGGCGAGGGCGAGGGGTTTTCCGGATTGGACAAGAAAGACTTGGTCCGGAATGGCCGGGCCAACCAGGATTAAAAAATGACGGACGGGGGGAGACCAGGCGGCAGCGGTTTTTGTGACTCGCTTGGGTCGCAGCAAGAGTTCTCCCGGTCGGTTAAGTAGATTCCTATCATACAGGGAAAATAAGGCCCTTCAAGATTGACGGTTCCAAGGGTTCCCGACTAGGATAAGCCTATTCAAAGTTCCCCCAAACCACATTTTTTAAAGGGAAACATGTTTAAACAAGCCTCCTGGTTTTTAGCGCTTTCGCTGGGCGCGCTGTTGTTTTACACCTGTTCCCAAGTCCCCTTTGAAGGCGATTCTCCCCTGTCCCTGCATCTGGCGCCCCGCTACCTCCAAATGTCCGTAGGGGAAACAGGAATCCATTCCCCCACGGGGGCGGTGGCGGGGGATTACCGTGGTTTGGACCTCTTCGTTGTTGGTTTTCTTTTTTTTCTTTCAGCCATGTCCTTGTTTTTGTTTTGGACGGCTTCTCCCGGGGCCACTGTTTTTTTTCCGGCCCTTTTTTGGGTGAGCGGAGCCTGCCTTACGCTGGGACTTGGATTTTTCACCCTCCATCACGGCAGTAATTTTTTGGATTATGAGGCCATGGCCTTTTGGGGAGAGGCTTCCTTTGCCAGGTTGAACGGGGTCCTTCTCCTCACGGCGGGCGTTTTACTCTGCCTGGGAGGGTTCATCCTGATGGCGGTTCAATGGGCGAGGGTGCCGGAGGCAGCCGGTGAGCGCTAACAGTCTTCACTTAATCCTACCTGCGGTTTTGGGACTGGTTGGTTTCCATGGACTTTTCTTTTATGACCATCTGGCTGGCAAAACAGCGTCTTGGCTGTTGTCGCAGTTGGGGATCATTGGGTTCCTTCTTTCGTTTCCAACAGCGGCTGGCCCCCTGCCCCGAGTATTGGCCTTAGAGGCTGGCGCGGTGGGACTTGCGTTGTCGCTCTTGATGGGCGTTTTTTGCCTCAAACTGTGGAAAATATTTAAGACCCTTCAAGGCGGTGAGATTTCCAAGAGAGTTTCAAAATGAAGGACCATCTGCCGGTTCTTCTCATCGCCGTTCCATTGGCGGGAACTTGGTTTTCGCTTTTTTTTGGATTTTTTTCCTACCGTTTATCCCGATGGACAACTTATGGAGTCCTGCTCCTGGATTTCATCCTGGTCTGGAAAACTTTTCCCAAACTATTAGCCCAGGGTCCTTGGCGTTATTCCCTGGGGGGATGGGCACCGCCCTGGGGGATCGAACTGGAGGTCTCGCCATTTTCCGCCCTGCTCGCGGCCCTCATTCTTTTGTTGGCCCTGATTGCCTTTTACCGCTTGGGTTCCTACGGGATTATCGCCGGACTTTTAAAAACCAGGGAAATCCTGGCGGGGCCCCTGCTCTCGACCCTGACCGCCTGTCTTTTGGCCGTGTTTTTTGTCCGGGACGGCTTCACCCTTTATTTGTTCCTCCAGATGGGCGTGGTTGCGGCGGCGGGATTGCTCGTTTGCCTGGCCCGGCAGGGTTATTTGGACGGCTTTTATTTTCTCCTCGGCGGAAGCACGGGAGCCTCCTTGTTCTTAGCGGGAATTATTTTTCTCTATGGCGCCACGGGAACCCTCCATTTGGATGACCTCTTGGCCCAACTCTTCATCGCCAAAAATTTCAAATTAGTCCTGGGGGCGGGATTGTTGTTAGTGTCGGCCTTTGGTTTTTTTCTCGTTTTTCCCTCGCCGTTTTTTTTCAAAAGGCTTTTGGACCAGACGCCTCCCTTTATGCTTGGTTTTTTATCCTCCGTGATGGTCCGGACTGCCGTCTTTGTTTTGTTCCTGATGCTTTTTTTCACCCTGAACGTGCCGGGCCTGGTCCTGCCGGCCTGGCTTTCCACCGCCGCCTGCCTGACTCCGGTTCTTTTCCTGGGTCATTTCCTGTTCGCGGCCCGGCAAAAGGATTTCCTGCATTCCGTGGCGTTTCTCAGCGTGGCGCAACTAGGCTATGTCCTGATCGGTTTTATCTTGGGGAGCAAAAGCGCCCTGACAGGGGCCTTGATGGAGTTGTTAAGCCAGATGCTGGTGGTGATGGGGTTATTTCTCGCCGTGGGGATCCTTAGTTTGAAGCCGGTCGGCGCCCATCCCTTCTCGAAGTTGGCCGGCGTGGGCCGCCATGATTTCTCGGCGGCCCTTTTCCTGATCATTTTCATCTCCTCCGTCGTTGGGGTTCCACCCACGGGCGGCTTCTTCGGAAAGTTTTACCTGCTCCAAGCCCTCGTGGAAAAGCGCAATTGGTTTTTGATGATCCCGATGATCTTCGTGATGATCTTTAACTTGGTTCCCGCCGCTAAATTTACCTGGCTCTTATTCGAGCACCGTAAAGCCGCCTCTTTCCACGCGCCCATATCCTTCGCCTCCAAGGCCCCCTTGTTCTTGTTGGCCCTGGCGGTCCTGTTGTTGGGCCTCTTTCACCAGGAAATCATCCATAATTTCATCGAGCCGGCCCTGCCCAAGGCCTTCCTGGATTTACCCGTGCCGAACGTTCCTTTTTTGGGGAAACAAGTGGAGTAAACAATTGGTTACTAGACGCCTGCCCTGAACCGAGTCGAAAGGTTGGAAATTTTAAGTAAAACGGGGGATAGTTCGAGTCCAAATTGTGTAAGTGGAGTTAACGTAAATGACCGCACATTATTTCGTAAATGATATTTTTTAATTTTTTGAAACTTAGAGGTTAGAGATGAAAAATATATTGAGTGTTTTATTTATCTTTTTGAATTTGGCGGGGTTGGTTCAGGCCCAACCGTTCAGTTTGGGCTTCAAAGGGGGGTTAAATATCGCGAACCAAAACGTTCAACTTCTTCCGCAAGGGGACACCCAACAAACATTAAATGGTTTTGCCGGGGGACTTTTTTTAGATATCAACTTGTTTGATTTTCTATCCGTTCAACCGGAAACCATGTTCACCATGAAAGGTTCCGGTGTCTTAACTCCCAATATTCCCTTTTTGCCAGGCTATGGTGGTTCCAACGCCCCGGCCATGATTGTTCAATCCCAAAACTTAAATTATTTTGAAATTCCACTTCTGGTCAAAGCTAAACTAAATTTGATTACTGATTTAAACGGATCCATCTTTGTTGGCCCGGCCGTATCTTTTTTGCTCAATGAAAGAAACACGACATTTTATCCGGCCACCGATACCACGCCGGCTTCCTTCTCAAGTGTTGACTATGGTAAATATTTTCCGGGAATGGATTTCGGCGTGGTTTTCGGCGCGGGGATTCAACTCCAAAAATTCTTGATAGATATCCGCTATGAAGTAGATTTGAACTCAACGGCGCCTAATTTTCCATTTCTGGTAAACCCTCCTCCGGATCAGAATAGGGTCCTTTCCTTCATGGCGGGTTACCAGCTTTTTTAGAACGGACGATAAAAAGAATTCAAACGGGATTTAACGGGGGATTAAAGGAATGAAAAAAATTAGTTGGGGAATTCTTTCGACGGGTCGAATCGCGGGGATATTCGCGGAGGGAGTTCTCAAGTCCAAAACCGGAAAACTCGCGGCGGTGGGGAGCAGGGCCATCGTCCCGGCTTGGAACTTCGCCCGAAAATACGGCATCCCTAAAGCCCATGGGTCTTATGAGTCGCTCCTGAAAGATTCGACGGTGGAGGCGGTTTACATCGCGACGCCCCATCCCATGCACCTTGAATGGGTGTTGAAAGCGTCGAAGGCGGGCAAGCATATTCTTTGCGAAA
>Ga0265338_10008955_pt1 | contig 12039 bp, 11 predicted proteins | sample 42126metaG_FD_193579 | JGI IMG/M metagenome (GOLD analysis project Ga0265338, IMG submission 193579) | Rhizosphere microbial communities from Carex aquatilis grown in University of Washington, Seatle, WA, United States - 4-21-26 metaG | ecosystem: Host-associated > Plants > Roots > Rhizosphere... | reverse complement strand
CGGTGCACGAGGCTCAGGGCCGCATCGGCCTGCTCCGTTCCTACATGCGCCCGATCTACCGGCCCGCGCACGTTGTCGGCTCGGCGGTGACCTGCGAGGTCGCTCCCGGCGACAACTGGATGATCCACGTGGCGGTCGAGCAGTGCCAGCCGGGCGACATCCTGGTGGTGGCGCCCACGAGCCCGGTCGAGGACGGCTATTTCGGCGACCTGCTGGCGGCGTCCCTGATGTCGCGCGGGGTGAAGGCCCTGATCATCGAGGCGGGGGTGCGCGACGCCTCCACCCTGACGGAAATGAAGTTCCCGGTCTGGTCCAAGGCGATCTTCGCCCAGGGCACGGTCAAGGAGACCATCGCCAACGTGAACACGCCGATCGTCTGCGCCGGCCAGCTGATCTATCCGGGCGACGTGGTCGTGGCCGACGACGACGGGGTGGTCTGCGTGCGCCGCAAGGACGCCGCCCGCGTGCTGCAGAAGAGCCAGGAGCGCGAGGCCAAGGAAGCCAAGACCCGCGAAGTCCTGAGCTCGGGCCAGCTGGGCCTGGACTACTACGGCTTTCGCGACCGCCTGGCGGCCAAGGGGCTGAAGTACGTGGATTACGAGGGCGACTGAGCCGCGACTGTTCGGTTCCGGACGGCGGCAGCCGCCGCCGCTCCGCTGCGTCCTCGGAAGTCGTTGAATATATGTAACTTCTTCCAGATCTGCCGAGGCCCCATAATCCTCGTGCCGGCATTCGCCGCCGGCGGGGGACGTCCGCATGATCGAACTGGATCGCCGCGCCATGCTCGGCGCCTGCGCCGCGGCGCTCGTTGGAAGTCCGCGCGCCTGGGCCGGCTCGGGTCCGATCGACGAACGGGGCTTCGTGCGCATCGGCGGCATCGACCAGTGGATCGGCATCCAGGGATCGGACGCGGCCCATCCAGCCATCCTCTACCTGCACGGAGGTCCGGCCGAGGCACAGTCCCCCTTCCTGAAGGAATTCCTGCCCTGGGAGCAGGCCTTCACCGTGGTCAACTGGGACCAGCGCGGCTCGGGCAAGACCTTTGGCCGCAACGGCGCCTCCACGCCCGACCTGACGCTGGACCGGCTGGTGCAAGACGCCATCGAGGTGGCGGAGCACCTGCGCGTCCGGTTGGGCAAGCGCAAGCTCATGCTGGTCGGCCAGTCCTGGGGCGCGGGCCTGGGCGTCCACGCGGTGAAGCGGCGGCCGGACCTGTTCGGCGCCTTCGTGGGCGCCGGCCAGCCGGTGACCTGGGCTTCGAGCCTCACCAATGTCGAAAGCTATGCCCGCCAGCAGGCGACGGCGGCGGGCGACACGGCGGCGTTGAAGGCCATCGACGAGGCCCAGGCCCTGCCGATCGACGACCTGCGCCGCGTGGCGGCCACGCGGCGGTGGCGGATGGCGCCGAGCGACCTGGACTATCTCAAGATCCAGGGTGACTTCATCGGGCCATCGCCGACCCCGACGGGCGACGCGGCGGACTGGGTGGCCGGAGGGGCCTTCTCGATTCCCCGGCTGCTGCCGGCCATCATGGGGCTGGACCTGCCAAAGCTCGGCCCCGACTTCGCCCTGCCCATGTTCGTGATCCAGGGGCGGGAGGACCATGTGACATCCTTCGAGGCCGCGCGGGACTGGGTCGGGCGGCTGAACGCGCCGAGCAAGGGCTTCATTCCCATCGATGGGGGGCATTTCGCCTGCTTCACCAACGCCCCCGCCTTCGCCGCCGCCCTGAGGACCCAGGTCTTGCCGCGCACGAAGGATGTCTGAGAGCGATCCAAGCTGAAGCGCAAGCATTCGAGCACCATCAGGCTGGGCTTTAAGCTTGAGCGTGTTTGCGGGGAAATCCGCAGAAACGTCGAACCGGGACTTGACAATAGGAACGATTTCTGCCGATCGCGGTTTGCTGCACCGACGGAGGTGTAGTCATGCGTAGGTCTGTCGCAGCGGTCGCTGCACTTGTGAGCGCGCCGGTTTTATTGACCGCGAGTTCGGCCCTGGCCCTGGATATCTACTTCGACCAGGTCACAGGCGTCGCCGGCGGCGCCCTGGGCATCGTGGGCGGTCCGGTCGGCGGCTTCGTCGGCGGCATGCTCGGCAAGCAGATCGGCCTGAAGATCCATCCGCGACCCAGGCGGATCGACAACTCCGACCTGGAATCCCGTCCACGCGTGACCCCGATCAGCGAGGGCCGGGTGATCGAACCCGGCGAAGGCGTCGAGGACCGCACCGTGGACTCCACGCCCGTGCGCATGATCGGATTGAGGCCCGCGGAGGCCGACGCCCAGACCTATCTGGCCTCGGCGGCCGCGGCGGCGCCCGAGACCCGCACCTATCGAATCTCGGCCCATCGCCGCGTCTCGCGCGCGGAGACCTACCTGGTGTCGGCGCCGCGACCGGTCCGGCATGCCGAAGCGCCGGAGGTCCACGCCGTCCCCATCTCGGCCACGGTCGGCGACAATCCGAACGCCCCAGCGGGCACCCTGGATTACCAGCTGAACCAGCTGAACGCGCGCCATGCCGCCGAGGGCCAGCCGGTGGTGCAGCAGGTCGCCGACGTCCGTTAGACCTCGGGCAGGGCCTCGGCCGGGACCCAGGTCCCGTGCACCTGGCAGCGCAGACGCATGGGAATCTTGATCCGGCAAACCGGGCCCTGCGCCAGGTGTTCGGCTTCGACGACCGCCACTTCCGAGAGGTTCTGGTCGTGCAGGTCGCAGACGAAGGCCAGCCAGCCCTCGTGGCCGGGCTGCTTGGACGGGATGTGGATGTGCTCCTGCACGGTCACCTGAGGGCCCAGGCTCAGGGTCTGCATGGCCCCCGTCTTCACGTTGAGCCGGATGACGGTGTTGAAGCCCGCGCCCACGGGGCCTGAGATCATCGGAGGCCCGTTCCGGGGATCGTAGGTCTGGTAGTAGGCGATCTCGTAGTCCTTCATCGCATCCTTGTCGGCGGTGCGGGGCATGTCGCCGGCCGGCCCCAGCACGGTCTCGGTCCAGCTGTCCTCGTTGCGCGCGAGATCGAAGCTCCAGCGCGCCAGCCGCCCGCCCATCTCGGCGGGGTTCACCACCACGCCGGACGCCTCCTGGATGAAGGGGAAGACGATCATGTCCGAGGCGCAGACGTCGACCGTCACCTTGTCGCCCTCGGAATAGGCGTTCAGGAAATGGAAGAAGGAGCTGGGCGGCCCCCTGAACCACCTGAGGTCCTTCACCGAGCCGCCGCGGGGCATGATCCCCACCTGGGTCACCTGGTCGGGGTCCCAGACCCAGTGCGCGCCGCCCGCCTTCAGCCTCTCCAGGTCGCAGCTCACGGGCTGCAACGGAAAGATGACGTGGTCCTTGGTCACCGCGAAGTCGTGGATCAGTGAAGTAAAGGGCGCCTCGAACCACTCCTCCCTGACCAGCTTTCCGGTCTTGTCGGCGACGCAGAAGGCCACCTCGCGGCTGGCCAGTCCGCCGGCCTCGTAGCCGAAGAAATAGAGCTCGCCGGTCTCCGGATCGGGCCGGCAATGGGCGGTCATGGTCAGGCTCCTCAGCGCCCCGCCGAAGTCGTAGGGGCCGATGGTCTGAAGGGTGTGCGGATCGATTTCGTAGGGCCGGTCGTCCTCCTTGGCGGCCAGGATCCTGCCGGCGTGGAACACCGGCGTGGTGTTGGAAGCGGTGCGGCTGTCGCCGAAGAAGCCCGGTTCGTCCGTATACGGATTGCGGTAGATCCCGTGCACGCTCCGGCGGGCGGCCCGGTCGCGCTTCAGCCGCTCGGTCATCACATAGCGCTGGCGGAAGTCGACGTGGCCATCCTCGAAGCGGAACAGGCTGACCATGCCGTCGCCGGAGATGAAGGTGTCCCAGCCCTCCTTGGGGGGATACTGCGGATCTGGGATGGATCGATACCAGTTGCCGTGGATCTCGGCCGGCAGCTCGCCCTCGACCACCAGGTCGAAGATGTCCGCCTCGATGCGCGAGGGGGCGTTGAAGCCCACGAAATCCATGGTCGGGGGGAAGGGCTTGGTCACGGGGCGCTCCGTCTGGACCGAGCTTGTCGCCGCTCGGATGTTGAGGCTAGTTGTCGCCCACAAAGGGCGAGACGGGAAGGAACCGACTGATGAAGATCGCTTTGATCGGCGCCACGGGGAACATGGGCCAGAGGCTCGTCAAGGAAGCGACCAGCCGGGGGCACGAGGTCATCGCCATCGCGCGCAATCCCGACGCCGCCAAGGGCGACAAGGTCACCACCGTGGCCGTCGACCTGCACGATGAGGACAAGCTGGCCGCGGCCATCAAGGACGCCGACGTGGTGATCCAGTCGGTCCGCTTCCAGGACACCGATCCCGCCAAGGTGGTCTGGGCCATGCGCAAGGCCGGCAAGACCCGCCTGGCCGTCGTCGGCGGCGCCGCCAGCCTGATGAACCAGGACAACGTCCGCCTGATCGACACACCCGGCTTCCCCGACTTCATCGCCGTCGAGGCCCGCCCGGCCGCCAACGCGCTGGACTGGATGCGCAAGGAAGCCCGCGACCTGGACTGGGTGTTCGTCTCGCCCTCCATGATGCTGGGGCCTGGCGAGCGCACCGGCAAGTTCCGCAAGGGCAAGCATCACCTGCTGACCGCAGAGGATGGCAAGAGCTCGATCTCCTACGAGGACCTGGCCGTGGCGATCCTCGACGAGCTGGAGACGCCCACGGTGCACGGGGACCGCTTCACCGTCGGGTACTGAACCCATCGATCCAGTCTGGCCGAGGCGCTCTGGCGGGATCACCCAGAGGCCGTTTCAGCCGGGTCTGGGGCCGGAACCCGGCGCTTGCGCTTCCAAGGGGCGGACATGTTGAGACCGGCCTTTGCGTTGTGGACGGGCGTGTGGCTCGCCGCCGCCGGTGTCGCCAGCGCCCAGGGCGTCGGTTCGGGCGCCTCTGAGGGGGCGGTGGTCGGCGAGGTGGTGGTGATCGCCCGCACGCCGCTCGCCGCGCCCGACGCCGACTCGTCGGACGTGCCCGCAAGCGTCGCCGGCCTGAGTTCCGGCGACATCGAACAGCAGGGCTCGCAAAACCTTGCGGACGTCCTGCTTCAGCGTATCCCCAGCGTCACCGTCAACAGCGAGACGGGCGCGGACTTCGAGCCGGACGTCCAGTTCCGAGGCTTCATCGCGACGCCGGTGTCCGGGGTGCCAGAGGGCCTGGCGGTGTATCAGAACGGCGTGCGCATCAACGAGGCCTTCGGCGACAACGTTCGCTGGGACTTCATCCCGACCGTTGCGATCGGCGAGCTGCAAGTCATCACCGACAATCCCGTCTTCGGCCTCAACGCCTTGGGCGGCGCCATCGACATGCGGCTGAAGGACGGATTCGGCTGGCAGGGCCTACAGAGCGATATCGCCGGCGGATCGTTCGGCCGGGTGCAGGACTCCACCGAGCTCGGCGCCCGCTCCGGCGATCTGGCAGGCTACCTCGCGCTGGAGGCGGCCCATGACGACGGGTGGCGGACCGCCTCGCCCTCGACCATCCGTCGGCTCTACGGAGACGTGGGCTACAAGGGCGAGAAGGCCGAGCTGCACCTGAACCTCACCGCCGCCGACAACGCCTTCGGCGCGGCCGCTTCGGCCCCATGGCAGCTGATCCAGCACGACCGCAGCGCGGTCTTCACCACGCCGCAGAACGACCACAACGAGATGGCGATGGTCAGCCTGCAGGGCAAATACCGGGCGGCGCCGACGCTCAGCCTCGACGGCCAACTCTACCTGCGCCGGCTGGACCAGCATCATGTCGACGGCAACGGCACGGACGCCCAGGCCTGCGCCGCCAATGCCGGACTGCTGTGTTTCGGCGACGGCTCGACCCCGGCCAACGGCACCGACGGCCAGCAACTGATCAACCCCTTCGCCGCGGATGCGACTCTGGGCGAGATCGACACCAACAGCGCCCATACCTTCGGTTATGGCGGCGCGGTCCAGCTGACCGAAGCCGCGCCAATCGGCGGCCTGACCAACAGTTTCGCCGCGGGCGCCAGCCTTGATCTCGCCCGAACCGACTTCCGCGCCGACGCCGAGCTCGGGACCATCGCGCCCAACTTCGTGGTGCGCGGCGGCGGCATCTTTCTGGGCGCGTCGGGCGACCCGATCTCCGATGGACCGGTGCGGCTCTCGGCCCGCGACGCCTATGTCGGCGCCTATCTGCTCGACACGCTCAAGCTGACTTCGGATCTGTCCGTCACCGCGGGCGGGAGGTTCAATTCGGCCGCCATCGATCTGCTGGACGAGCTTGGCGGCTCCTTGAGCGGCCATCACCACTACGATCGCTTCAATCCGATGGTCGGCGCGACCTACAGCTTCGGACGGGGGTTGGTGGGCTACGCCGGGTATTCCGAAGCCAACCGCGCGCCCACGCCGCTGGAGCTGGGCTGCGCCAACCCGCAACAGCCCTGCATCATCGACAGCTTCCTGGTCTCGGATCCGGACCTGAAACAGGTGTCCGCGCGCACGGTGGAAGCGGGACTCAGGGGCCGGCTGCCGGTGGCGAGCGGTCTGCAGTGGCAGTTGAGCCTCTATCGGATCGACAGCGACAACGACATCCTGAATATCCCCAGCCCGCTCAACAACGGCTTCGGCTATTTCGCCAACGTGGGCGGCACGCGCCGCCAAGGCCTGGACGCCTCGGTGAACTACCGGAGTGGCCGGTGGATGATCTATGCGAGCTATTCCTACGTGGACGCCACCTATCGCAGCGCGGTCACCCTGGCGGCGCCCGGGGGCGACCCCTTCGCGGACGCCAGCGGCGACATCGTCGTGGCTCCGGGCGACCACCTCTCGGCCGTGCCACGCCAGCGCGCCAAGATGGGCGTGGATGTGGACGTGACGCCGCGCTGGACCTTGGGCGCAGACCTTCTCTACGTGGGGGCGGAGTACTACGCCGGGGACGAATCCAACCAGAATCCGCGGTTGCCGGGCTATGCCACCGTCAATCTGCACTCGAGCTACACGGTGAGCTCCAGGCTGCAGCTGTACGGCCGGATCGACAATCTGCTGGACCGCCGCTACGCGGCCTTCGGGACCTTTTTCGACAATTCCAACTACATCGGCAATCCAGCGTTCCCCGACCTCACGGACACCCGCACGGTGACGCCCGGCAAGCCTTTCGCGGCCTACCTGGGCGTCAAGGTTCGCTACTGAACGGGGTCAGCCCGGTTTCCAGCCCTTGGGCGCCTGCATCTCCAGGCCGATCAGGTGGCCGTCCGGATCCTTCAGGAAGGTCATCCACAGGTCGTGGGTCGGCATCTGGGCGATCAGGTGCGGCTCGTCGATGAACTCCGCGCCCCGGCGCTTCAATTCGGCGGCGGCCTCGGCGACGTCCTCGCATTGCAGATAGAGCAGCGAGGCCTTGGCCACGTCCTCGGGCGCATGGGCCTTGTTCAGATAGAGCCGGATCCCGCCGCAGTCGAAGAACACCATGTCCGGGCTTGGCCGGAACAGCTTCTTCAGCCCCAGCACCCCTTCGTAGAAGGCCTCGGCCGCGTCGACGTCCGACACCGAATAGGCGATCTGGGCGATCTTCCCGAGCTTGAGGTCCATGGCCGCTCCCCTCCGCGCGGAACCAACCTAGACGGCGACGGGGCGCCGCGCATCGCCCGGGATTGCGAATTTCACACCCGGATGGCCTGGGGCGTGGTGCCGAAGTGGCGTCGGAAGGCGCGGATGAAGGCCGAGGCGCTCTCGTAGCCCAGGGCCAGGGCGATCTCGGCGACGCTCATGGAGGTGGCCTTCAGGAGCCGCCGGCCACGATCCAGCCGCCGCGCGCGCCAATAGGCCGAGGGGGTGCAGCCGAAGGCCGAGCGGAACAGCCGGAGGAGGTGGAACTTGGAGAGGGTCGAGGCGGAGGCCAGGTCGTCGAGGCTTGGTTCCTCGGCGCTATCCTCGAGGCGCTCGAGCGCCCGCTCCAGGCGGGCCGCCAGCAGCCGGCGGGTCGAGGGCTTCACCGCCGGCATGCGCTCGGACCTCAGGCGGTGGGCCTGGGCGGTGCACAGCAGGCCCGAGAGCAGGTCCAGGAAACTTTCCTCGATCGCCAGCTCGGAGGGATCGGTCCGGCCATAGCCGTCGCGCAGCCGCTGCAGAGCCGTTTGGATATCGGGGCCCGGCCGGAACACCAGGTCCGGGAACGTCTCGGTCAGCCTGGCGCCCGCCGGCTCGGGGTCCTCGGCCAGGTCGGGGCGGCTGAGGTCCCGCCAGGCCTGGGCGACCAGGTCGTCGGAAAAGAAGACGCAGAGGGATTCCGTGCCGCGGCGATCCAGGAACTCCAGCTCGTAGGGCTGGGCCTGGTTCAGGATCACCGCATGCTGGCCCGACAGCGGGTGGCTGGCGCGGTCCACGCGGTAGAGCGCCCGGCCCTGGGGCATCCATTTGATCGAGAAAGAGCCCACGGGATCGCGCACCGCATAGTCCCGCGCATGCCCATTGAGCACCGTCACCGAACCGGGCCCCGCGCCCATCCGGCGCCGCCAGGTCCTGCGCCATCCCGGCCCGCCCTGGATGTAGGTCGCCTGGGTCATCGGGGAGACGTTGCCTGACGTTGCGGGGTTCGGAAACCCGTTGCCCCGTTCCGGCGATCGGAGCTAGCTGCCGGCCGGGCCGCGATCGGGAGATGGAACCATGCAAACCCAGGAACTCGGCAAGTCCGGTCTGAAGGTCGCCCCCTGGGCGTTCGGCGGCAATGTGTTCGGCTGGACCGCCGACACGGCGGCGAGCTTCCAGCTGCTGGACGCCTTCGTTGACCATGGCTTCAACCTGATCGACAGCGCCGACGTCTATTCCCGCTGGGCGCCCGGGCATTCCGGCGGCGAGTCCGAGACGGTGATGGGCGAATGGCTGGCCCAGGGCGGCGGCCGCCGCGGCAAGGTGGTCATCGCCACCAAGCTGGGCAACCCGATGCCGGAAGGGCAGGGGCTCTCGCGGGGCTACATGATGGAGGCGGTGGACCGTTCGCTGAAGCGGCTCCAGACCGACTACATCGACCTCTACCAGGCCCACATCGACGATGCGTCCACGCCGCTGGAAGAGACGCTGGCGGCCTTCGGCGAGCTGATCAAGGCGGGCAAGGTGCGCGCCATCGGCGCGTCCAACTATTCCGCCCCGCGCCTGGCCGAGGCCCTGAAGCTGGCCCGCGAACAGGGCCTGCCGCGCTACGAGACCCTGCAGCCCTGGTACAATCTCTACGACCGGGACGTGTTCGAGGGTCCGGCCCAGGACCTGGCGCGTGCGGAAGGCCTGGGGGTGATCCCCTATTTCGGCCTGGCCTCCGGCTTCCTGACCGGCAAGTACCGCACCCAGGCCGACCTGGTCGGTTCGCCCCGCGCCTACCGGGCCAAGGACATGATGGACAAGCGCGGCATGCGCATCCTGGCGGCGCTGGACGAGGTGGGGGCCAAGGTCGGGGGCACGCCGGCCCAGGTGTCGCTGGCCTGGCTGAGGGCCAAGGGCTGCGTCCCGATCGCCAGCGCGACCAAGGTCTCGCAGCTGGAGGAGCTGGCGAAGTCGGTGGAGCTGACGCTGGACGCCGCCTCGGTGGCCGCGCTGGATGCGGCCAGCGTGATCAATCCCGGCGAAGAGCCCGTCCGCGCCCCGCCGCCCCGGCCGAGCACGGAAGCCAAGAAGGAGACCGCGGCCTGAGCCCCGGCAGGGTCGGGATCAGTCCCCGCCCGACAGCTTGTGGGCCAGCTCGCCGGTGTAGTCCTGGATCAGCAGTTCGACGGACTCGCCGCGTTCCTCGTCCTCGAAGGCCAGGCCCTCGGCCATCTCGACCGCCGCCGACCTGGACATGTTGGAGGCGATGGGCTCGCCGTCCTTGAACACCGTCCAATCGCCTTCTTTCAGTGTGACCGCGTATTGAACCATGGTCCCGGGCCGTCCTGGAGCCACCATCGGCTCCGCTTCGGCTTCAATTCACATCCGCGGCTAAGGTTCCGCTGACCTGAGCGCCTCACCCCCGCAGGGCGTCGACGACCCGATGCTTGTCGTGCTCTTCCAGTTCGCGAGCCTTGGCGCGGTCCGAGACGCAGGCGTCCAGCACCCAGGTATTGAGCCGCTCGCGCTCCTTCTGCTGTTCGCCGCTCATGGTCAGGTCGGCGGCGGCGCCCGCGAAGGGGATCACCAGGTTGCCCGCCACGCCCATGATGGTGTGCAGGTTGTGGTGGTCGTTGAACTCGTAGACCGCCTTGCGCGCGGCGATGCACTGGCGGGTGTTCCAGCGGCGATCGGTGGAGTCGAGATTGGCCACCGTGGTCTTGGGATTGGTGGCGCATCCCGCGCCGGCCAGCAGCGCGGCTGTCGCCAGCCCCGCCAAGGCAAAACCCTCACGCCCCATGCCCAGTCCTCCCGCGCTCCAGCGCCTGCAGCCGCTGAACTCCTTGGCCACGGCAAAGGTTCCGGGCAAGGAAAAAGGCCGCCTGCGCGGGCAGGCGGCCTTTACGCCGCGATACTGGACGCTGCGGCGAAACTATTCGGGGCGGCGGGACATCCGGGGCGCCTGGGAGAGCAGCATCGCCTCGGCCGGGGCCGCGCCGGAGGCCACGCACTGTCCGGTGTCGAGCACCGCGTGCTGGCCCATGCAGTAGACGTCCTCGTATTCCGGGCCGGCGACGGAAAGGCACTGGAACAGGTTCAGCTTGGCCATCTTCAGGCATTCGGCGCTGACCCGTTCGGACACCACCGGCTCGAGCCGCGCCTGGTCGTCGCCCTCGGTGCCGTCGAGGATGGCCAGGGCGGCCAGCGCCAGGCTGTGGTCGATCACCGGCGAGCCGGCCGAACCGTCGCGGCCGGGCTCGGCGCCCAGGGCCGTGACCTGGGCCAGCAGGTGGGCCACATCCCCTTCGTGCGCGGCGGCGGGCGTCGAGGAGACAGCCTTGGCCTCAGCCAGACGGCCGGGTTGATCGCTCGCCTTGGCGATCGACCAGCTCTGGTGCTGGACATCATAGGAAGCCTGCTTGATGGCCTTGCCGGTCTCCACCACCGGGCGAGCCTCGCGGACGATGGCGCCGGACGCCAGGGCCGAGGCTTCGGCGGCGCCGGGCAGGCGGCCGGCGGAGTCCGGATCGGCCTGCAGCGCCTCGATCAGGGCCCGGCGGCTGCCCGGATTGGCGGCGGCGTCCATCACCCCATAGACGAAGCGCGGCGACTGCATGGCGGCCATGGCGCCATAGGCGATCATGCCTTCCTCGAGCTGATGCGGATCGTAGGCGGCGGCGCGGCGGAGCGCGGCGGCCACGCCCTGGCCGCTCTTGAAGCCGGCGTCGATGGCCGCGACCGCGTGCATGTAGCCGTCGAAGGCGCTGGCCGCCTCGGCCGATCGGCGCGGGAAGGCCACGTGCTGTCCCATCTGCGCGGGGGGAGGAGATTCCACGTCGCTGATCTTGGTGAGCCGGGCGGGCTGATCCTCGGCGCCGGCCACAGCGGGTTCGGCGACCGGCCGGGCGGCGCGGCGGTAGACCGCGTCCTCTTCCGATCCGCCTTCCGGCGCGGCGTCGGCGAGCTCCTGGACGACCGCTGCGGCCTGCGGGGCGGGCTCGGCGGCCGCGATCGCCGTGATGGGCGCGGGGACGGCGAGGGGTTCGGGCGCCGCGATCGGGGCCGGAACCGCCAGGGGCGCCGGCGCGGCGATGGCGGCGGGCACTCCGATCCTGCCAAGCTCGGCGGCGTCGACCGCGCCCAACGGCACGGCGTGGACCCCGTTCTCGGTGTTGATTTCCTGGGCCGCGGCGGGCGAGGCCGCCAGCAGAAGACCGGCCATCGATCCGACGGCGCAGACGCTGGCCGCGGCGATGAGCGCGGTGACGGACGCGGTGACTCTAAGCTTGCAACGCATGGCTACCCCCCAACTGAACACAGCCATGAAAGCCACGGATACGCTTATGACTGTCTAACAGATGATCTAAATATCATCTTAAGCATGAGTATAGATCGCGGCGTTCTGCCGCATCTCCAAGATGAACCGCAGATGAACCGCAGATGAACGACGGCTTCTTCTGCAAGGTTGCCCTAACGGCCTGTCCGCTCGAGTCCAGTGGA
>Ga0265338_10008954_pt1 | contig 12040 bp, 19 predicted proteins | sample 42126metaG_FD_193579 | JGI IMG/M metagenome (GOLD analysis project Ga0265338, IMG submission 193579) | Rhizosphere microbial communities from Carex aquatilis grown in University of Washington, Seatle, WA, United States - 4-21-26 metaG | ecosystem: Host-associated > Plants > Roots > Rhizosphere... | reverse complement strand
ATAGTAGACCCTGCGCTGCAATGTTGCGACTTCAAAGATGGGCACTCCGGACTGATTTGGCACGTCAACGAATCGGTGCTCGATCAGAAAGCCGTCTTCGTTCGCACTGAGCATGGCGTTGAGGCGTCTGAGGTTGTGGACTGTAAGGTCCGATGTCACCTTTCCAGGCTTTCCGACCTGGAATTCCTCCCAGAAAACATCATTGAATGCTTCCGAGGACTTCTCCAGTGCCTCTTTATCTGCTTCGTTGGCCCGGTCAACCCGTCCAGTTTTAAGTTCTATCACCATGCAGTACTACCTTTCAAGGAATATGCCACTCAATTTGTAGTGTGAAATCAACATCCAACTATAGTGCTAACTGTAGTTGACGTTTACACTGTCAAACGCCTAGACACGTTTCCCGTAAATCTCAGGATAGAGTTCTTCTGAAGTCACTTTACGCCCGAGTTCCTTTTCAAGTTTCTTCCAGCAGGCTTCGAGAAGCTTTTGCCTTGCTTCCACCTCCGACGACGAAAGCTCCCCATCGCAGGTCAGATTCTCGGGGGATAGCTGGTTGTCGATGTCTTGCAGATCCTTGATAATTAGAGCTTCACTTCTCTTCATACTCGGGATGCCCTTTCGGATAGTTGATATTGCCAGAGTCGTCCACTCCGAACTCTTCGATAGCTTTTCCGATACGGATTCTGGACTCACGGGAATTGTCTCGGATAGCGGTTCCGAAATAATCGTGGGCGATTTGGATATAGAATTCGTCATTTGAACTGTCAGATTCGTAAATTTGAATCACTTGATCCATATCCCATCCATATGCATGATCGGAATGGCAATCCCCCAAATGTTGTCTCAAATCATCTTCAGAGACAGATGTTGTGCACAACTTGCATTTCATACTTCATCCGTGTCATCTTCGTTAACGATCAAACCAGTTGCTTCGGCCTCATCAAGTGCCTCTGAAAGCTTGGCATACACCGCTGCGTAGCGCTGGTCACTCTCCCCCAGAGTCCCGATTTCACCCGCTAGTTTCCACAGAGCTTCCATATGCTTTTCAAATTTAGTATTCATAGCTCACTCCCGCCCCAATGCGACACGGATTACCCCGCCGCCCGTTGCGATGTTCAGAGCCTCCAGATATTCCGTCATGGTAAGCCCCAGGTCGGTTAAGTAGTGCATGAGCGCGCATTGCTCGACCTTGCCATCGCTGTCGCTGATGAGCTTTGCAGCGCGTTTCACACGTTCGTCATAGCTCATGGAAGAGATCCGCTTTTTCATCTTCTCGAACTGTTCAGGTGTAGAGCCGTACTGATTAACCTCGGCGGTCCTGAACGGTCCCTTTTCCTTGACTTTGCTGGTATTGACGACTTCCATGGCCCTCTTGATGCCAGGTTCGCTGGGGTGTTTTGCAGCGGCACGGCGAATCACGTCGTCCAGAGCGGGCGAGTTAATCTCAGCAAGCCTGCGACGGTAGTAGGCAGCTTTCTGCGTAAGCCCAGCCTCTTCCGCGCTCTTGAGCCTCATCTCGAAATACTGTTTCTTAGGGAGTCTCTTACTCATGGTCATTCACCCTTTCTCGCGCGATCGAATTCGTCACATTCATATTGAAGTTGATCCTGGCATGGAATGTTGTCGCATACGTCTTCGCTCATGATCTGGCCAACAGTGAAGACCGCAACAGCCTGCCACGGCAGATCGTCGCGTAAAGGTTTTGGCTCTTTCCGAGTCATCCCTCGACCGCACATCCGACAGTTTATTTCCATGCGCCCTCCTGCATATACTCTAATGCAACGGTGATGCCAGAAAATTCCAGTATAATTTCACACTACATAAATAGTGTAAGTTGTCTATGACGTTTACTGTGTCAAATACTTAAACGAAAAAAGGCCGATTCATGGGGTAGATAGCTCCCATGAATCGGCCATTTCGTCGGACGCAGAAGGACTAGTTAAGCGCCCGATTTCTTTTTAACCACTGCAGTAACTATTAGGTGCGGATTACGACAGCCGTTGCAAACTCCTGTTGGGTAGAGATACTGCGGCTGGAGAAGTGAACCGCATTTAGCGCACGGCACTTCTTTGTTTTTTACCGGGTTCTTTTTATTAGTCACTGTACCGGCTTCCCATCGGCCCAGATTTGTTCAAACCGGGCCTTGTATCGAGAAACGATTTCCGGCGTATTGAGGTACACCTGATTCTCGTTATTGGCCTCGGAAGCATGATGGGTGTAGTTGAAGGAACCAGCCTCGACCATCGCGTTATCGAGGACCGTAAATTTATTATGCATGATCCCGCGCTGGTGACCGTACTTCACCTGGACCCCGGCTTTCACGAGCAACCCGACAAGAGAGTGCGATCCCTTTGACTGTCGCTGATCCACCACCACGCGTACCGGAATCGACTTCGAGGCGACGGCGAGCTGGTGCACGAGCTGATCGAGATTGATGTCATAGATTGCGACGTCGAGCGACTTGCGCGCCGTCTTCACGAAAGCGAGCAGCTTCTGATCACACGGGTCGACAGGCGCAAAGCACACCTCGTTCGGCTTTGGCGCAGCGACTGGAGCTGCACTTGCCAAATATCTGACTGTTTTCAGACTGTGCCGAGCTTCTACAGCTGTTTCCGAAAACAGACAAACCAGAACAAAAAAGTACAGAAAAATGTGCTTCATCATGACTCCATTATAGGATGCCGCATCGAAACCGTCCTTGGTTTCTCATCGGCGGACGCATCAGGCAGCCTTGCGAGCGCCGTTGGAAGCGGTCTTGCGGACCATCTTGATGACCTTCGCGGGCACCTTGCGAGCGACGACCTTCTTGGAGGTCTTCTTGCCGTACTTGCGACGGTAGTGGAAGGCATACTGATTCGCGCAAGCCATCGCCTTGCGACGCTCCTCGCTACCCTCCGGGGCAGCGTTCGCCTTCTTGCGATAGAAAGCGATCTTCGACCGGAAACCATCTCTGGTCAGCTCGGTGCGCTTGCCGCCGTAGTTGCGACGCTTCACAGACTTCTTCTTTGCCATAGGGACTCCTTCTTTTGATTGGTTAGGGACACACTACGAGGCTTTCTTTGCCTCAAACTTGAGCTTGTCAGCCACCTTCGACAACTCGTGGTCAGTTTCATTCGTCTTGTGGCACTTGATGCATTCCAGAATCTGTCGATCCTGCATCTGCAGTTTGGTCTTGATGCGCTCCTTTGATACAACCCCCTTCGGGCTGATGTCATAGGCAACCAAAGCAGCGCGCTTCCATTGGAGTACGCCGCCGCACTTCTCATCCGGACACACATTGAGCTTCTTGCCCTTGAGTGGCTTGTTATGAACCTTTGCGAGCGAGCGAGCTTCTTCCAGGCAATACTTTATATCGCCGATAAATCCCCAGCACGAGTCGAGGTGAATACCGTGCTTGTTTTCGATGACGAACCCGTAGCATTGACCTTCGAGATAGGACGAGTACTCCTCTACTTCGCCCTCAAGGCACATCAAAACTTGAGCCAAATTCTTTTCCGTGAGCTTGCCGAATTCTTTTTCAGCCTCGGCACGCTCAACATAGATGATACCAGACATGCCGGAATCCCATGGGCAACCGAATGGCCCGGTGCTCAACCTCACGCCAGAATGGATGTAAGCGTACACTGGGAGATGAATATAGGTTTTGGTATCCTTAATGATCCGGTCAATCTCTTCCGCCTCAACCGCTTCATCTCCGAGAATGTACCGGCTGCGCTTGCCGTACAGAATCTTGCCGAGAAACGATCGATGCTCATCTTCACGCGGATTGCTGCAATCCTGATCGTAGAAGATCTTGATCGTCAGCTCGCCGCACTTTTCAGTTTCGATTGCGTCCTTCATACTTATACTCTAATGCATCCGCCGTGCCATCAATTTACAGTGTAATTTTCAACTACTGCTGGATTGCTTCCTGTCGATGACGTTGACGATGTTGAAAGGTTAAACACTGCTTCCTTCGGAACACGCATATGACGTGCAAGCTCTACCACAATTCCGGCCCAGATGCGCTGGATTTCATCATGGTGCTCACGTGCGCCGTCGTCACCTTTCCGATGCGCAACCTCATGGATTAGAGTCGAAAGGCACTGTCCGAAATCTTTAATGATTCTGCGGTTTAGAGTTACGAGATCCTTTCCAGGATTATAAAGACCATTAATCTTGCTCTCACGCGCGAACTTGCCGATTTCAACCGGTGGCATTCTTTCTATCATGAGACCGACAAGATACACTGACTTCTCTAAATTGCGCTTCTCTTGCTCGGTCAGACCATCCTTTGTAAAGAATGCCTGCACGGCTTTCTCGTGCTTTAACAGGTACTCTTCGACAGTACCCATTTTCTGTTGAAGAACCTCGGCATACCGCTGTCGGAAAACCTTGCCGCGCATCCCGAAGAATGAAGCCTTCTTCACTTCCTCCTCGCTAGAGACGGGAAAGCATTCCTCTCCGAAATCAGCCTTGAAGGAATCCACGAGCTTTTCGACCATCCTCGTGCTCGGATAAGCGTATTCGAGATCAGAGGCACCATTCTTGAGCAACTCTTCATACTTCTTGAAGAAAGATTCGTTGTTTTCAGCCAGGTACGTGATCGAAGCCGCTGCGTGCTTCTTGAGCTGGTAGCGGTCAGCCATCTTTCTATCACGGTCGACTTTAACCGTGCCTGGTTTGAAATTGTACCCGAACGCGTAATTCTCGTCCGTAATGTGCTGGATTAGAATGCCGTTGACATACACTTTTCCAGCGTAGTTTTTGCCCTCCAGAACTTGTGCGTCCGACGTTTCGAGCACGGTGAATCCACGTTTGTCCGCGAACATCAGGAACTGAGTTTTTGCCGATGCCCACATTTCTTCGGTCACGCCTTGAAGAGTGAAAATCAAACCATTGACCTTTTCTGTCACGGGTTCGATTTCAAAAGCCAGAACCTCACGATCGAACTGCTTTGAGTGTTCAAGAATCGGTTTCCACTTCGCGTCTCCGTTTGCAATCTCGATTCCAATACCGTGCTTTAGTAAGGCCAGGCACGAGAGCTTCATTCCCTCGCCAAATTCTCCAATTTGAGTGTTATCACCCTTCTTTGTCGAGAATCCGAGAAGTAGTGTCGACTTCGGGATAGTGACACCCATAGTGGCAATCGTGAGAAGACTCCCCTTGTGATTGATTCCCATCTTGTACCCCTTGACTTCTGCATCAATGGCGTTCTGCATCAGATCACGGAGCGCCTGATTAATGGTCCAGTCTAAGTATTGAGAATCAACCGTCAGTACAATCTTTTCCATATCGCCTCCCAGCGCAAAATCACATCGTAGGAATCACTGGCAGCTTCTTGTCCGAAGTGAACAAGGCTCCGCCATCATTACCCTCGTCGTCCATCGAAGGAACCAAAACTGTGCCGTCTTCAAGCTCGATGGCTATGGCCGCTTTCGACCAGCCATACGCTTTCATCTCTTCTGCGGACAGATAGCTAACCGTCTTGATCTTCTTTCCAACCAGTAACTTTGCCGCTTTTTCTTCCCAGTTATTTCTTGTCATGCATCTAAGTATTGCATGCGCTGTGCCATCAAAAAGTAGTGTAATTTCACACTATAAAAAACTGGCAGTATGTAAAGGCTCTAGTCAGTGTCTAGTTCTTAGACTTTCTTCTCGAATGCCTCTCCGAGAGCGAAGCCAGCATCGTGAGCACCCTCGAAATACTCCCCGTGGAGAGTGTCGAGGTCGATTCCCTTGCGTTCGAGCCACTCCGCATCCTCGGTATCGTCATCGGCATTCACACCGTGGCCGATCAGACCCAGGATGAGCCTGTGAGCCATCTTCTCCGAGTGTTTGTACAGTTCAAAAAGAGTGAGATTGCCCGCCCATTTCTCATTGACGGTCGCCTCCATCTTTTTGATGGTTTCGATCGGAAGGTGAGGCGTCAGATCCACTCCGTAGTGTACGGCCATGTCTGGTACAGCGGTCGTGAGTTCGCGCCCGAACTTGCGCATCACCTCATACTGGCCCCTGTGCGGGCTTTCCTGGTCCTCGATCTCCCCGCAGTAGGCATCCACGAGTAGAGTCAGTGCGAGCGCCGCGTACATCGAATTCTGAGTCTTTCTCACTTTGATACCCCCGCACTGCGACGTTTAGATCCGCCTTTGGTTTTCGACTCGATTGCAGGACAGTTCAGGGTCCAGCCGAGTGCTTCTAGCCGGTCCAGTTGAGCCTGAATTTCAGTGCGCTCCGCCTCCTTGCACTCATCCCGAATCTGTTTGACGTAGGTGAGAGGGTCTTCCACGCCGCTCTCATACCTGCGGTAAACGGAAACGTCGCGGTTCACGAGGTCAACCACGTACTCCCACTCCGTGTCAAAATGACCGCCAACGTGTTCCGGCTTCAAAGGCTCATCAAACGACTCTTCAATGATAGCGCCCATACCGTAGGGCGAGGTCGCGCAGCCAATGATTTTGCCAGCGTAAAGGCCAGCGCAGGCAATGAAGCGTTTAGGGTCGACACCCAACGCCTTTCCTTTCGTAAACAATAGCTCGAAGAAATCCTTGAATTTGGGTGGCTGTTTACCCTCTCCGCGAAACCGATTCTCATGGCTAACCAGTTCCGCCTGCGCCTGTTCAATCTCGGAAGCGATCACTTCCAGAGTCTCCGTAGGGTATCCATCCGAACCCTTATAGAGACGAAGAGTCTGACGGCCACCTTTGTAGGTCTGAGTTCCAGTAATCACGATAATGCTTCGAGTGCTCATTCAAATTACCTCTGGTGTTATCTAATGCAGACTGTATGCCATCTTTTTTCAGTGTAAATTCACACTACGAATCACACTCAGTCTGTATAGGTATTTTGCACTGTAAACGGCATAAACGGTTCTTTACTCTAACATATATTGAGTCTCAATGGGTTAGATTTGGCTTGAGAATTGCTTACTATCTTGGTAGGAGATTAGGCATGAGTGTTAAAAAGTTCGGCGATCCAAAGTGCACAGCCTGCCACGGGAGCTGGGGCGAGGGAGAGTGCAGCTGGTGCTACTGCGACCACGGAGTCCTAACTAAAGATGACTGCGTTGCGTGTCGGACCGGAAACGAACTCACGCCCGAGCAGGAGAAGGTGATCGAGGCAGCGGAGCGAGAGGATAATAAGAGGCTCCAAGCTCAATGGGAAGACACTGTGGAAGAGAAACGGAAGCAGATGTCAGAAGATGAGGGTCGCGAGGTAAGCTCCGAGGAAGCCGCCGACCAGTTACAAAGCGAGCATGAGCGCTATATGGAAGATCGGGCGGAAAGATGATACTCAGCGAGAAGTTCACTACCGCCGATCGGAAGCTCTTGGGGGTTGTTCGAGCAGAACTCTTCCAAGATTCTCCTATTTTGATCGAAGTGGAAACGAACCAAACAATCCGCGACGATGGAACTCTCGTGCTTGGTTGCCGAGCCGGACCATCCCTGGATATGTTCAACCTCTTCCACGAAATGAGTCATCTTGTCGAGATTGATGACGCACGTATCCAACAGTACGGCTGGGGTTTCAAGATGGGCCGGGAAGTGAACATCCCAGGCTATCCGACGTTCTATGAGCCGTCCACCTGGCAGCCATCTCAGCGCGAGATCCGAGTCATGGCGTACCAGGCGAATCTCATGAAGCACTTTGGCCGTGAAATGGACTTCGCCTACTGTTCAACTCTTTTTAAGTACATGGTTGACCACTACTTAATCCCGCATGGTGAAAGATGGCTGGCGCGTGAGATTGAACGCCGCTCCGAGCTTCCAAAGTATTCGTTCGAAGCTTTCCAGAAAGAATGGCTCAGGAAAAATGAGCTTCTCTAAAAGAGGTGTGGATGAAATCAAAAACGTTCAAAGCAATGCCCAAGGGTGAGTGCTTCCGTAACGTCATCTTTTACCTGAAAGAGCGCGGAGGACTCACCTCTGTGCTGAATGATGGAGCCTTCGTCGTCCACGGCAAAGTTACCAACGTCGATGGCAAGACCTACTGGCACGCCTGGATTGAACAAGGCTCCAAAATCATCGATCCGACCCAAGGAGTAACCCTCTCGAAGAACCGGTACTACATTTCTCTCCAGATCGATCGAGATCAGGTGAAGCGTTACCCGTTCGAGGAAGCGCTCATCCTCTCGATCCGCAACCAGCATTACGGACCTTGGGAGTGAAAATGAAGGCAAGAGTACCTTGGGCAAAACTTGGCGCAAAAAATCTTCGCGGGAAGTCTGCGCACCCTATTGACCTTTTGGGCGGATGCTTCGCTGACCCGGCTTATGAAAAATTTAACCTGAGAATCATCGACAAAGATCTAGAGAGACACTTCGGGAAAAACTGGTTTACCAAACTGACTCCGCGCGAGCAGAAGCTTTGGGTCGAACTTCACCCGAAGACAAAGTACAGGAAAACGATGAAAGAGCGGAAGAGACCTGCCACCAAAAAGCGCGGTCGTAAGCCGCCTCACCCAGTCGGTGGATTCTGGTCCACGGGTGGTCGCTGGATTAAAGGTGACCCGAAACGAAAGAAGAAATGAAAAACGGGGAACAGGCTTAGCCCATTCCCCGTCCCCTGTGGCTCCGGAAACCACTGCTGTTCACGTGAAAAACGAAAACAGTTTCTAACCTTTACCTTTTCCCTCGATCTTTGACAATTAGAAAATAAGCACCGGAACTAACCGGGGAACTCTAACGTTTACCTTTCCCTCGGTAGTAGGAACGCTCTTGCTTGCGCACCTCAGCCTTGATTTCAAGCTTGAGGGTACTTTTCCCTTTTTCCGAAAGGGGCACTGTTTCCCCAAGTCTTTTCAAGAACTGGGCTGTGCGGGCGTGTTTCCTTTTACCAGTACTCATGCTTTTCCCTTTACCTTGTCCTTTTCCGCTTCCCTACAGCCCCGGTCGCCTAAGCTTCTTTGCCTTTTCCGGAACCTCGATCTCGATGTCGCACGTATTGCACACGAGCTTGTCCGGGATTTCATACAGCTCGAACATGTGGGAGCCAGATCTACTAGGGATGTTTTCCTTGCACTTCGGACAGACGAACTCCACTGCCGAAATACTCATCAGTGCCTTCATTTACCTTTCCCTTTTCCCAATGATTAAAGATCGAAGATGTTTCCCAATCTACTGAAGGGTTTTACCTTTCCTCTTCTACTTTTCCTAAACTGGTTGAGTCGTTTCCCGATTTACCAATCAGGCAGCCACTGAGCCAGTTTTTACCTTTCCCGATTTACTTTTACCGAGGTATCCTGCCGATGACCCTTTCCTTGCTCTGCAGCCCTTTTACTTTTCCTGATGTACTTTTCCCATGGACTGAGCCGCTGTGAAAGGACCCACACTCTAAACAGAGGCGCCGAAAGGCTTGGTCTTTGTGCCGGACGGTTGCGGGCGGAGTTGAGCCTGAGAGTTCTTCCATCCCGTCAAAAGGTGTTCCGCCGCTGAAGAAATGAAGGCTCACTTTTACTTTTCCTCTTCTACTTTTACTTTGTAGCAACGACCGGCTTTGAATCAGCGACCGGCGAGGTAGGCGGGTTTACCTTTCCCGATGTACCTTTCCCAAGGTCGCTCGCATTGTCCGCCACCTTCGGAGCCTGCGGAGTACTCGGGGCGGCGGGAGCCTGTGCCACTGGCGTAGGAGCTGCGGGCGCCGGAGCTTGCGCAACAGGAGTTGGATTTACCTTTCCCGATGTACCGATCTCCGGAAGATTCTGCGACACAACCGGCTGCTGAAGAACAGGCGGCTGCACGCTCGTCTGCGGCTCAGATTCAGTCGCCGGGTACCGTTCGGCAGCTGGTTCAGGGTTCTTCGCCGGTTCCGGGTTCACCTTCACCTTGCGAACGATCGGGTTGCTCTGGCGATCCCAGCCCGTAATCTCCGGCTGCTCGCGCTCCATCGTGTAGTTCCCCTTCGCGCGCAGAAGCATGTTCTCGTGCTCAAGCTCGTCGTTCTGACCCTTGTAGTAGCGCGTTTCCTTCTGGGAATCGTGCAGCTGCTTCTCCAGGTCTGCAATTTCAGCCTTCAGACTCTTCACTGAGACTTCAACGTTCTCACCGTTCTCGCGATTGTAGATCCCCGATTCGAGATCCGGGCGCTCATCCACCGCCTCCTTAAACGTGTGAACTTTGTTGTACGGCGTACCCGCGCAACCGCTCAGCACACTGGCTGTTGAAAAAGCAGCAATGATCACGACAAAAAACATGAAATTTCTCATACAAACTCCTTTTGTGACACAGCGTGCCACCCACTAGTATAGACGGTATCTAAATTTCCCGCTAACTCATTGAACCTACTTGTGATATGGTCATCCACCGCCCGAGCCTTCAGAAACCGCTTGATTTCCAGCAATCCCTGTAGATCCCGCGCCTGTTCTGCGTCCGAGAAGATTTCGTGTACTCTTTAACTAAATAAATTATGTTTACATAGCGAAGCAGCGCGTCGTCACTTTTTTGAAAAAACATATTGCGAAAAGTGACCACCCTGTGTACTTTCATATTCATCGACGACAACGAAATCCGGAAACGGTGAGTAATTGAAGCAAAGGGAAAGAGAAATCGAGTACTGAACGCTTAGAGTAGTAAGTCGATCTGACAACCAAGTGTTAAACGCGGTGGTTAGAATCAAGACTCTACAAATCGTCAGACCCGTAGTTGCCTACCACCTAGCTCTAAACGGTTGTGCTGGTGGGTGACAGCCCGGTCCCGGAAACGGTGCCGGACTAAAATCTCTCTAATAAAACGGAGAGAGCTTCGGCAGGAGAAAACCTGCGGAGGGTAGGTCGGAAGATCTACCCCGCCAGAAGAAGGAAAACCTTCCCTGGATGAAGCCTGGGTGTTCCCCTCATAAGGGAGCAACAGTCGGGTTATACAGTTGCAAGATAGGAACCTATCCGCAACTGTTCTGGTGCGGTTACGATAACCTTCCTGTTGGGAAGTGTTCACACAGTGGCTCAAAAGGTTACTGTGAACTTTCGGATCATTTATTTGACCCGAGTCGTGATCGGATCGTGGTTAAAGGTTTATCTGAGCCAGCCACGATTATAGATGAGAAGGGATACTGCATGGCTAACCCCATGATGCAGGTTCGGATCTCGGGTAAGACCGAGACTCGACTAGCCGAATGGCAATACCACGCGACTAGGACTCAACTCAGCGGTAGTTGGATAAAACCAGCTATCGGGTTCGTTATGCTTAACCAGCCACTAACGCAACACCGGAGGCTCACCTTTCTCGGAATGTAATAGTTCCCGGAAAGGCGCACAACGGACCCTGAAGACAACTAGGGTTCGTGACAATCTAATGGGTAGCTCCCAATTAGATATCCGACTGACTCTAATCAATGTATTAGAGATCGGGAGTCAGAGATGGTTGACCGGCAAACTTCGGGGCAATAACCCCGTAGCCGCAAAACCGACAGTATGTCAAAGTGGGTGGGCGTACTCACCTGCGGAAGTGGTTCCAGTACCGGATGGAATCTGGGAAAACAATCAGTAGAGCAATCACAGGGGCGATTGATACATCTTAGGATGGTATTAATCGCCCCTCTTCTTTTTAAAGAGCGGAAAGATTACCAGTGTTATAGGAACGCTTTAATTAGAATTTTGTAATTAAAGAAATACTGTAACTATTTTAATAAGAGCATCTGTTATTAAAGTCCGCCCTTAATCACACTTCGCCCTCGAACTGTTACTAAGAAAAAGGGAGCTGCCCCCGTAAAGAACAGCTCCCTACTCGAAGATGCCACTGGATTTTAAGGAGACCAATGCCGTCTCCCGGATCTCTCGCCGCCCTCGCTGATCGCCAAGTAAAAGAATTGTGCCCCTAACTAGAGAACGGTCTCCCCCGTTACTATATTCTCATATATGATAAACCTTGTCAAGTACTATTTATTTGACGCGACACGTAACAGGCAGTAACACCACAGCACACACCGTCCGTCCGCGAGGAGCGCGCAGCTATTGCAGGTTTTTTAGCACCAGTCGCGCTCCTCGTTTGACTTCCTAGCTTGTATTCCAGTACAACGAAGCTTCTCCAAAACGCGGGCGGGGGTTCTGGAGTGGGCTGCATCTCCAC
>Ga0265338_10008953_pt1 | contig 12041 bp, 9 predicted proteins | sample 42126metaG_FD_193579 | JGI IMG/M metagenome (GOLD analysis project Ga0265338, IMG submission 193579) | Rhizosphere microbial communities from Carex aquatilis grown in University of Washington, Seatle, WA, United States - 4-21-26 metaG | ecosystem: Host-associated > Plants > Roots > Rhizosphere >... | reverse complement strand
CGCGCAGAAGTCACCGAAGCGGTTGGTGAGGTTCTGGACTTCGACATCAAACATGGAGCACGCGGGGGCTATTGCCGCTACCGGGCAAGCGTCAGGACAACGTACGCCGTCATGCCCACGGCCAGGCTCTGGTCGGCGTTGTCGCACCGCAGCCGCACTTCGAAGGTCTTGATGTCGCGCTTCGTCCGGCTCACGTCGCGCTGGGTGGCGTAGTCGGCGTCGACACCCCGGAAGAACACGACGCCCTGGCGCTCCGAGCCCGACGGGAGGCGGACCGTAAACGTGTCGCCGAGGCGCACCCGGTCGATGTAGCTCTCCTCGACGTCCGCCCGCACCCACAGGTTCTTTGGGTCGATGAGCGTAACGATGGGCTGGCCCGGGGTCACGACCTCCCCGGTAAGGGCGGCTCGCACGTTAACAATCCCGTCTATAGGGGCCCGGATCTCCGTGTACCCGAATCGGACGCCCGCCTTGTCCTTCTGGGAGGCCGCGGCGGCGAGCTGCCCGCGGCTGGCCTCGAGCGCGGCGCGCCGGGCGGCGATCTGGGTGATCCCCGCTTTCGCGATCTCTAGGGCGGCCTCCGCCGACACGGCCTGCTTGCGAACCGAGGCCGCACGGGCCTTGGCGCTGTCAAACGTGGTCCTCGCCTGGTCGAAATCCTGGACGGAATTCGTCCCCTCGCGGCGAAGGGCCCCGGAGCGGTCAAAGTTCAGATGGGCGATCTCCAGGTCGGCCTCGGCCTGGGCCACCATGGCCTGCGCCGAGGCAAGGTTTGCCTCGGCCTGCTTCACCTGCTCGCCGGTCAGCTTCTCCTGGAACGCGAGATCGGCCTCGGCCTGGGTCGTTTGGGCGGCGGCCGCCCGCTCGCCGTTCTCGAAAAAGGCCAGGTCGGCCTTCCACTCGGCCGGCGCCAGGACGGCTAGGATTTGTCCGCGCTTCACAGAGTCTCCCTGGTTGACCTTGAGCTCCTGCAGGCGCCCCTGGATCTCGGGGCTGACGATGACCTCGTCGGTGGTCACGATGCCCGTCAGAACCAGGCGAGTCCTCCTCGTGGTGACGGCTATGACGGCCGCGACCGCCAACAGCGCAAGAATGAGAATCAGGATAAGACGCTTCCGTTTCATGCGATCCACCAATTGGGTTGGCGAAACAAACCGTGGCGACTGAAATCTGCCGCGATCCGGCCGCCGTTCTCAAATGGGCTCGCGGGCCGGGGCCGCTTGCTGAGAGGATCCCCGGCCCTCGATGAATTCCTCTCCCATACCACCGGCCCCCTGGCAATCAGGACTGCGGGGGGCAAAGGCCAACATGGTGCCTGGCATGGTCTTGCAGATTGTCGGGCTCCTGGTTGTTCTGGGCTACTATTACCTGCCCGCGTTTCATTCCCTCCTGGCCCGGCTCATGGAGATTCGCCAGGCATCGGGATTCGCCCTGGGGATGGCCTCGACCGCTCTTTTCGGGGGTTTGCTGCCGTTTCTCTACCTGCATTTTCTCCAGAGGGATCCCTCCGGAAAGATCCGGTACACCTGGATCCAGGGCTTCGGATTGGTGGCCTTCTGGGCCTACAAGGGCTTCGAGATCGACCTTTGGTACCGGACGCAGGCGCACATCGTGGGGACGGGCCACGACTTCATGACCATCGCGGTCAAGGTGGCGATCGACCAATTCGTCTACTGTCCGGTCCTCGCCGTTCCGCTGACGGCCGTCGTCTACCATCTCGTGGACAGCAACTACGATTGGGCCGGGCTGGGATCGGACATCCGGGCACCGCGCTGGTATTGGAGGCGGGCCCTGCCGCTCCTGATATCCAACCTTGGCGTCTGGATTCCCGCTGTGGCCATCATCTACGCCCTGCCGACACCGCTCCAGCTCCCGCTCCAGAATATCATCCTGTGCTTTTACACGCTCGTCGTTGCGCACCAGACGAGGGCCGGCGAAGGGGATGGGGCCTGAGCACCGCGGGCCGAGGCTCGCGGCATCGCGCCTCGTAATAAACTGGGCGCGATCCTCAGGCAAAGCCGCGCGGCCTCAAACCAATTGAGAGCCTTGGGCTGACTGAGGGCAGGGTGGTTTAGACGGCCACGACGGGCGCTGCGACGCTGTGCTGCGCTGCAAGCTCCTTCGCGGCGTAGAGGCACCTGGCGGAAACCACGTCGACGGCGTCATTTCCCGAGATGATCCGGAAGACTCCCAACTCCCGGTAGTAGTGAATCAGGGGAGCGGCCTGCCGGTGGAAGGTGGCGAGACGGGTGCGGATGGTTGCGGGGTTGTCATCGGACCTCCGGTAGAGCTCGCCGCCGCAGTGATCGCAAAAGCCCGCCTTCTTGGGCGGGTGAAAGCGCAGATGGAAGGGGGCCTGGCAGGAGCGGCAGATAAGGCGCCCCGAAAGGCGCTCCACAATTGAGGAGTCCGGAACGTCGATGTTAAGGGCCCCCGTTATCCGGCGACCGAGCCGCGAGAGGATCTCCTCGAGCGCCACCGCCTGTGCGAGCGTGCGGGGGTAGCCGTCGAGGATGAACCCGTCGCGCACATCGGGCCGCCCAAGGCGGTCCTCGACCATGTGATCGGTGACGTCGTCGGGGACCAACTCCCCGCGGTCCATGTAGGCCTTCGCCAGCTTGCCTAGTTCGGTCGCCTTCTTGAGGTTCTCGCGGAACAGGTCGCCGGTCGAGATGTGGGGCAATTTGAGGGCGCTGGCTAGCAACTCGGCCTGGGTCCCCTTGCCCGAGCCCGGCCCCCCAAGGAGGATCAGGTCCATACCCACGGCGGGCGGGCGCGTGGCCGGCTCATAGGTGGCGACAAGCGTGGCGAAATCCTCGCGGCTGGCGAACTTCCCGCGGCCGACCGAGACCGCGTCAAGGGCCTCGACGAGCCGGGCGTCCACGTCAGTGACCGTTCCCTCCCCGGAGACGATGATCAGGTTGCCCTCCAGGGCATAGCGCTCGAGGAGCGGCTCCGTCAGGCGGTGGAAGATGCGAAGCCGCCGCAGGACCATCTCGGGAGAGTCGTCGGGGCGGTGGTAGAGGGGCTTGCCGCAGCAGTCGCAGACGCCGGCGACCCGCGGCGGGTTGAACCGGTTGTGGAAGGGGGTCTGGCACTCGCGGCAGATGAGGCGCCCGGATAGGCGCGAGACGATCGCCTCGTCGGAGAGGCGCAGGAAGACCATCGCGTCGAGGCGCCGGCCGAGCCGGTGCATCAGGTCGTCAAGGAAGTCCGCCTGGCAGGGCGTCCTGGGAAATCCGTCAAAGAGGAGCCCATCGTCATAGGACTGGGAGTCGGCCCATGCCTCGACCATCGAATCGACGACGTCGTCGGGCACGAGTGCGCCCGCCTCCATGTATTTTCGCGCCAGCACGCCTAGGGGCGTGTGCTCATGAAGGTTGGTGCGGAACAGGTCTCCTGTCGCTGCGTGGCGGAGCCCGTAGCGGGTCGACAGATTGGCGACGTGGGTACCTTTCCCAACACCGGAGGGGCCGATAAGGGCGATGTTCATGGGGATAGTGAACGTGGATTTGTGCTTGGAACAACTTGGCCCTTATTCCACCGAAAGGCTCCGCATTATTTGGGAATCACTGTGCGGAATCTGCCCTGATAGCCCATGGCTAACCTGCCATTTGGCCACGCTTTGGGTGCGCTTCATGGGTAAAGGCGTCGCCTCCTTGGCAGCCCGTTAGGCCTGGGTGGCCGCGCTATCGCTGCCGACCCGAATCCCGCCCGAGTCGCCAAACTGCAGCGAGCTGAGCCGGCGATAGAGCCCGTCGGGCCTTAGACTCAGCTCGTCGTGGGTGCCCACCTCGACGACGCGGCCCCCCTCGACGACGGCGATCTTGTCGGCATTTCGAACGGTGGCCAGCCGGTGGGCGATGATGAAGCTTGTTCGCCCCTGCATCAGCCGGTCGAGCGCGAGCTGCACAAGCTGCTCGCTCTCGCTGTCGAGCGAGTTCGTGGCCTCGTCGAGGATGAGGATGGCGGGGTCCTTGAGAATCGCCCGGGCGATCGCCACCCGCTGGCGCTGCCCCCCCGAAAGCTTCACCCCGCGGTCTCCGACGACGGTTTCATAGCCCTCGGGGAAGGCGCGTATGAAGTCGTCGGCATTGGCCCGCACCGCCGCCTCCCGGACCTGCGCCGGATCGGCTCCGGGGCGCCCGTAGACGATGTTCTCGGCGATGGTGCCGCCGAAGAGCAGGACGTCCTGGGGCACGATGGCCATCTGGTGGCGCAGCCAGCGCAGCGGGTAGCTCCTGGCGTCGCGCCCGTCGATCAGGATCCTCCCCGACTCGGGGTCGTAGAAGCGCAGGAGGAGCGCGGTCATGGTCGACTTGCCGGCGCCGCTCGGCCCCACCAGGGCTATCCGCTCACCGGGACGCGCAGAAAGACTGATCTCGCGAAGGACCGGAACCTCGGCCCTTGACGGATACCTGAAGCTCACGGACTCGAACGACACCTCGCCGCGAAGCCTTGCCGGCAGCCCCTTCACGTCGTCCTTCGCCCCTTTCTCGAACCCCTCCTCAACGGGCTCGCGCAGGAGCTCGCGGACCCGCTGGCTGGCCCCGACGGTCTTCTGCACCTGGCTGAAGAGCTCGGCGGACTGGCCCATGGCGCCCGCCACGAAGGTCGTGTAGAGGACAAAGCGCGTCAGCTCGCCCGGGGTGATCTCGCCCCTCTGCAAGAGGCCCGCCCCGAACCACAGGACGATCACAATGCCCCCGAAGAGGGCGATGATGAAAAACGCGACAAAGACCGCCCTCCAGCGCGCGGTGTTGAATGCCGCCGAAAGGATGCGGGAGTTGGCGGTCGCGTACCGGCCGAGCTCGAAGTCCTCGTTGGCGAATGCCTTCACGCTGGCGATCGCCTGGAATGTCTCCTCCACGATCGTGTTCGCGGCCGCCAGCTGGTCCTGCGTTTCCCGGGCGAAACGGCGCAGGCGTCGCCCGAAGAACATCGCGGCCGCGATAAGGAGCGGCAGCGTGCAGAGCATGACGAGCGTGAGCCTGCCGGAGGTGACGGCGATCATGGTCACCCCGCCGAGCAGGAAGATGGTCTGCCGGAACATCTGAGGAAGCGCATCGATCAGGGCGCCCTCGAGCTGGGCGACGTCGGTCGAGACCCGGCTCGTGAGCTCACCGACCCGGCGCTTGCCAAAGAAGGCCATCGGCATGGCGATCAGCCGTTGGTAGGTGTCCCTCCTCAGGTCGGCCAGCGCGCTCTGCCCGACCCTGTTGAACGAAAGCGAGCTGTTGAACGACGCCAGCGCCTGCAGCGAAACGGAGCAGAAGAGCACGATGGCGAGCCGGTTCAGGGTCAAGGCGCCCACAAAGGGGATGATGGCCCCCGCCGGGCGGACCGCGGCGTCGATGAGGCCTCCGGCGAGCAGGGGAAACACGAGGCCGCACGAGGCGCTCACGAGGAGTGTTGCGAGCCCGGCGAAGAAGCGCCCGCGGTAGGGCAGGACATAGCGGGCAAAGGACAGCATCTCGCGAATGCTCTCGCGGGTGAGGGGCGCCTTTGGGAGCCGCTCCAGTGCGGCCTCCCTCCTGAATCTGTCGTCGCGGGCCATGGCCGAGAAGCTCGCCGTCGGTTCGGCAAAACACAAGTCCAAGGCCCCGTTTGGCGGAGAGCGGCCGGCTACTGTCCCGGAGGGGGCAGGAGCGCGGAGGAGTCGTCGAGGACGATCACCCAGTCGCCGGCGGCGGGAGGCGTGAACTGCCTCGGTCCGTCCGTCGGGAAGGTGCCGGCGGGGACCGCCTTGCCCGTGCGCGGATCAAACCACCACGCATTGGCGCTGCCCTTGGCTAACTTCGAGAGGTCGACCGTGATGGTCCTGGCGGTCGGCATGTATCCCACCATGAGCCTGCCGTCCGCGGAGACCGCGGCCGCCAGGTAGTCGAGGCCCCAGAATTCGCCGAGCCCGTCGGTGACGACCTTGTGCTCGGTGTCCGGAGAGAGCGTGTGCCACGGCCGCGAGCGGAACAGCCGCCCCCAGTGCTGCATGCCGACCGACCCCGGCTTGTCGAGCGCCTCCCTCCAGCCGGGCTTGAAGCACCAGATGGGGAAGTTGCCCATGACGTGGCCGAACTCCCCGCACAGGACGGCCCAATAGGCCTGGCGTCGCACCTGCACCTCGGACGAATTGTGCTCCCCCTCGTAGATCGACTCGATCAGGAAGAGGGGCATCGCGGGCTTTCGATCATAGTCCCAGCCCAGGCGCAGGTGGACGATCTCGTAGGCGTACGACGTCCCGACCTGGAGCCACGAGCCCGGATACTGCTCGACGGGTGCGGACTCCGAGTGGCAGTGGGCGGTCATCAGGTGGCGCCGATCCGACTCTCGTATCCCGTAGGCGACCATGTCCACCGCCTCGCGCGCCGGCCCCGGGTCCCTGTCGCCGCCCATCACCCAGAGGATGTTGTCGAAGCCCCTGTAGCGCCTGCCGAGAAAGCGCCCGTAGGCGAGGCACTTCTCCGGTCCCATGGCCATGACCTCGTCGTAGAATCCCTCGTCCAGTCCCGGGTAGCCGAGGTATATCGGCGCAAGGAGCACGAGCTGGCCGTGCTCGGCGGCCCTGCGGATCACCCAGTCCGCGTGCGCAAAGTACTTCTCATTTTGAACGGAGAAGTCGCCCGGGTCGGGGAAGGGCGCCTCGCCGTAGGCGTTCCGGGGAGCGTGGGCGGCAAACTTGTGCTCGATGAGATTCACCAGGAGCGCGTTGAAACCCCTGGCCTGCCGGTCCTTGAGGTAGTCCTCGGCATCTTCCCTTGTCAGGTTCGCGACCAGGGACCATGCGGCGTCCCCCTGCAGGAGGAATGGGGTTCCCTTCTGATCGACGAGGTAGCGGTGGTTCTCGCTGATGCGAAGCGGCGCACCCGGATCCAGGGCCCCGGCCGGCGCGCCGTGCCCGCGGGGCAGGACGCAGGCGAGCGCCAGAAGGCAGGCGAGCTTCCCCGCCTTTGGGCCATGGATCGGCGACATGTCCGCCGATCATCGGCCCTTTTCCCGCGCGGTCAAAATAGAAGCGACGCCAGCCGGGCATCAGGTTTGCCTTTTCATCGGCCACCCGGCAGCGTTCCCCAGAAGAGCGCATTCATCGCATCCTCCATGGAAAACCTACCAGCCTTTGACATCGGGACCTACTCCCGGATGTCCGATCGTGAACTGAGGCAAGCCTACGTTGTCGAGGGCCTCTTCGTGCCCGGCAAGGTGGTCCTGAGGCACTGGGAGACCGACCGCACGGTGGTGGGGGGCGCATGCCCCCTGGGCTCGCCGCTGGCGCTCTCCGCCCCACCCGAGATCAAGGCCGAGCATTTCAACGACAGGCGGGAACTGGGCATCGTCAATATCGGCGGCGCCGGCGCGGTAACGGTAGACGGACGGCGCCACGCCCTCGGCAGGTTCGACTGCCTCTATGTGGGCAGGGGAGCGAAGAAGGTCGTGTTCAGCACGGCCACGCGAAGCGCCCCGGCCCAGTTCTATCTCATTAGCTATCCGGCCCACGTCCGGTTTCCGACACGCCTTGCCCGGTACGCGCCCGGCGGGGGTGTGGAACTCGGGGCCCCGGAGACCCAAAACCGCAGGTCGCTCCACAAGGTCATCCACCTGGACGGGATCAGGAGCTGCCAGCTGGTCATGGGCTTCACGAGAATCGCGCCGGGAAGCAAGTGGAACACGATGCCCCCCCACACGCACGCGTGCCGCTCGGAAGCCTACCTCTACTTCGACCTCCCCGCCCGGGGCAGGGTGACCCATTACATGGGGCCCGCCAGCAGGGTCAGGAAGCTCACCATGCGCGACCGGCAGGTGGTGCTTTCGCCGCCATGGTCCATCCATTGCGGCTCAGGAAGCACGCACTACTCGTTCGTGTGGGGCATGGGCGGCGAGAACCAGGTGTTTGCCGACATGGATCCCGTTGACCCCAAGGTCGTGCGGTAGTCAGGGACCTACATCCGGCAGATCAGCAGCTCGCGCTCGTAGATCATCTCCTTGGGAAGGCGATCGTGGAGGTCCAGGAACATCTCCTCGTGGCTGATGACCTCGGCGCGCCACGCCTTCCTGTCAAAATGCTGGAGGGCGTCGAACTTCTCGCGGGAAAACTCGAGTCCGGTCCAGTCGATGTCGGTGTAGAGGGGCATCCAGCCGATCGGCGACTCCCTCCCAAGCGCCCTGCCGCGGACGCGGTCCACGATCCACTTGAGCACGCGCATGTTCTCGGAGTAGCCCGGCCATAGGAAACTGCCGTCCTCGTCCTTGCGGAACCAGTTCACGTGGAAGATGCGCGGGGTCTCGCTCAGGCGCTTCTGCATCACGATCCAATGCTGGAAGTAGTCGGCCATGTGGTAGCCGCAGAAGGGAAGCATGGCCATGGGATCGCGCCTCACCTTGCCGACCGTCCCCGCGGCGGCCGCGGTCATCTCGGACCCCATCGTTGCACCCGTGTAGACGCCGCCGCTCCAGTTGAACGCCTGGTAGACGAGCGGCATCGTGGTCGCGCGCCGACCGCCGAAGATGATGGCCCCCAGGGGCACCCCGTCCGGGTTCTCCCACTCGGAGTCGATCGTCGGGCATTGGCGCGCCGGAGCGGTGAAGCGCGAGTTGGGGTGCGCGGCCTTTGCCCCCGTCTTCCGGGCGATCTCCGGCGACCACCTGTTGCCCTGCCAGTCGATGCATTCGGCGGGCGGCTCGTCAGTCATGCCCTCCCACCACACCCCGCCGTCGAGCGTCAGCGCGACGTTGGTGAAGATCGTGTTCTTTGCGAGGCAGGCCATCGCATTCGGGTTAGTCTTGACCGAGGTGCCCGGGGCGACCCCGAAGAATCCGGCCTCGGGGTTGATGGCCCGCAGGCGGCCCTCCGTGTCGGGCTTGATCCAGGCTATGTCGTCGCCGACTGTCCACACCTTCCATCCCTTCTGTTTAAAGGGCTCAGGCGGGACGAGCATCGCCAGGTTGGTCTTGCCGCATGCGCTCGGGAAAGCGGCCGCAACGTAGGTCTTGGTGCCCTTGGGGTCCTCGACCCCGAGGATCAGCATGTGCTCGGCCATCCAGCCCTCGTCGCGCGCCATGTTCGAGGCGATTCGCAGGGCGAAGCACTTCTTTCCAAGAAGCGCATTTCCTCCGTAGCCCGATCCGAAGCTCCATATCTCGCGGGTCTCCGGGAAGTGCACGATGTACTTCTCGTTGCTGCACGGCCACGGCACGTCGGCCTGGCCCTTCCTTAGGGGCGCCCCGACCGAATGCAGGCATGGGACGACGCGCTTCTCGGCGCGGTCTATCTCCTTGTACACCGGCAGCCCGATCCGCGCCATGATGCGCATGCTGACGACGACGTAGGGGGAGTCGGTGAGCTGAACGCCGATCTGGGACATGGGAGAGCCGACGGGCCCCATGCTGAAGGGAAGCACGTACAGGGTGCGGCCCTCCATGCACCCGTCGAATAGGCTGCGCAGCTTGCGCCGCATCTCGTAGGGGTTCACCCAGTTGTTCGTCGGGCCGGCCGCCTCCTTGGAGAGGGAGCAGATGAAGGTGCGGTCCTCGACGCGGGCCACGTCGCTCGAGTCGCTTCGGGCGTAGTAGCACCCAGGCCAGAGCTTCTCGTTAAGCCTCGTGAACGTCCCGGTCTCGACCATCTGCGCGCAAAGGGCGTCATTCTCCTCCTGCGAGCCGTCGACCCAGTGGACCTTAGACGGCCTGCAGAGCTCGACCATCTTTTCTATCCAGCGGCGCAGGTGCCTGTTGTCGCTAAGGGGTGTTGAGGAGTTTCGGCTGTGCATCGGGTGGATCAACGTGGGTGCCTGGGAGCTTTATCAAACGGAGCCGCATACCGGAGCGAGGGACTAAATTAAGACTGAAAGGAGACTTAATAACGATTTATCCGCGGCATTTCCACACGCGATTTTCAAAAAGTGAGGGCGGGGGACCGGGAAGCTGAACGCCCTGCGAGGCCAGAACCCCGGCAAACACAGGCCTTGGTAAACGCGGGTTTTCGTGTTTCATGTTTGGCACGCCGGCACCGACAGACCCCTTGATGCACGGGCCGCAATCACCCGACACCCAAACCCGCAGGAATTCCATGGCAAACATCAGCCCCTCCGCCGGCACGACACGCTCCTCCGAAACCGATGGGAAAAATTACACGCCGGCGCTCGTGGCGCTGACGTCTCTCTTCTTCATCTGGGGGTTCATGACGTGCCTCAACGACATCCTGATCCCACACCTGAAGGCGATCTTCACGCTCAACTACGCCCAGGCCGCGCTTGTCCAGTTCGTGTTCTTCCTGGCCTATTTCATCGTATCGATGCCGTCGGGCGTCATCGTGCGAAAGGTCGGCTACAAGATAGGAATCGTGGTCGGCCTGCTGATAGCAGGGTGCGGATGCTTGCTGTTCTATCCGGCCGCCAGCATGCAATCCTACTCGGTGTTCCTGCTGGCGTTCTTCGTCCTCGCCGCCGGAATCACGATGCTTCAGGTGGCGGCCAATCCCTATGTCGCCATACTGGGAAAGCCGGAGACGGCCTCGGCGCGCCTGAACCTTAGCCAGGCGCTCAATTCGCTCGGGACGACGATCGCGCCCTGGTTCGGCTCCGTGCTCATCCTCTCGGCCGCGATCAAGACCGCCGACGAGATCGCCAAGATGACAGATCCCGCGATGGTGCAGGCCGCGCTCCGCACGAACGCGCACGCCGTGCAGATCCCGTATCTGGGCCTTGCGATCGTATTCATGCTGATGGCGGTCTTCTTTGTCGTCATGAAGCTTCCGCAGATCGTTGAGGAGCCCCGGGAGCCGGGGGCCCGCCACGAGGGAACGCTCGAGCTCTATGCGAGGACGCTGAAGTACCCGCATCTGGCCCTGGGCACGGTCGGCATCTTCTTCTATGTCGGTGGCGAGGTCGCCATAGGCAGCTTCCTCGTGAACTACATGAAGGACATGGTGGGATTCACGGCGGCGGTGGCGGGCCAGTATCTCATGTTCTACTGGGGTGGGGCCATGGTGGGCAGGTTCATCGGGTCGGCCGTGCTGCGCTTCGCCAAGCCGAGCCTCGTCCTCGCGGTCAACGCGACGGTGGTCTGCCTGCTCCTTGTGGTCACCATGCTCTCCAAGGGCCAGGTGGCGATCTGGACCGTGCTGGTGATCGGCCTCTTCAACTCGATCATGTTCCCGAATATCTTCACTCTGGCTATCGCGAAGCTTGGCAGGCACACGAGCACCGGATCGGCGCTTCTGTGCATGGCGATTGTCGGCGGAGCCGTGATACCGTGGATCACGGGCAAGCTAGCCGACCAGATTGGCCTCCAGTATTCGTTCGTGGTCCCTCTGATCTGCTACCTGTTCATCGTCTACTACGGCGTCAAGGGATGGGTGCCGAGGCTGCCGGAGGGCGCAACCGAGAGCGACTAGGTCCACCCCAAGGGGTGGTCGATGCCGGGCCGGCCGGCCGGGGAGCGAAAGATTTCGCGCCGGGCAAGTTGTCCGCAATCCATGGCTTAGGAACGCCTTAGGCCCCGGGCCGAGAACTCCGCCTCGGGACATTGTCACTCATAGTCAGTCGACAAGGCTTGTATGATCACCGCTGGCGGGACTGTCCAATCCCGTGCAGCGGATTCCTGTAAAACCCCTTCTTCACTCCTGCGGCGTTGCAGATTCTTTTGGAGATCCCGTGTATTTCGAGGAACCCAAGCGCATTCTTGTCGTCGACGACGATCCGGTCGTTCGCGGGCTGATAATCGTTGCATTGGCCGACGCCGGTCACCGCGTCGATGGAGCGGTGGACAACGAGGCGTGCTGGGATGCGTTGTTGAACAGGCCCTACGATCTTTTGATCACTGACGGCGCGCAAACCTGGCCAAAGCTTAGCTTAGGCCGGGTCTAGCGCCGCCCTCTGGTGGAAGGAGGTAGCCGCTGGGCCCGAATATAACTCTTTACCGTCTCGAGATTTGCACCCCCACAGGAGCCGGCATAGTAGCTTGGGGTCCAGAAATGGTTTCCCCAGAGCTTCTGGCGGATCTCCGGGAAGGCGCGTTTTCTGAGCAAACGTGCCGAGACCAGCTTCAGG
>Ga0265338_10008952_pt1 | contig 12042 bp, 6 predicted proteins | sample 42126metaG_FD_193579 | JGI IMG/M metagenome (GOLD analysis project Ga0265338, IMG submission 193579) | Rhizosphere microbial communities from Carex aquatilis grown in University of Washington, Seatle, WA, United States - 4-21-26 metaG | ecosystem: Host-associated > Plants > Roots > Rhizosphere >... | reverse complement strand
TGTCATGGAATGATTATTTCAACAGCAACATCTTCTTTACTTGCACGAAACGGTTGTGTGCGTCTATCGTGCTCACCGCTTCGATGCGATAGAAATAGATCCCCGTTGATTCTTTTGAGTCCCATTTCACGCTGTACCGACCCGCCGATTGTTCGCCATCGACCAACTCTGCAACAACTTGGCCAAGCGGATTATACACCTGCAACCGTACACGGCTCATCATCGGGAGATCATAATCAATCATGGTCGATGGGTTAAATGGATCCGGGTAATTCTGCATTAAGCTGAACCCGGTTGGGAATTCACCCGACCGGGGGCGTACGGCCGTAGTCATCTCTACAATGGCGCGGCTCCAGGCGCCGGCGGTATCAGTTCCGGCAAAGAGATTCGTGCCAACGATCCCGAGAGCCCAGATCGTAGTGATTGTCGGTAATCCTGAATTGACCGCAGACCAACTGTCACCATTGTTGGTGGAAAGAAAGATGCCCGCCCTGTTGGTCCCGGCGAAGAGGTTCTTGCCAGAGACGGCGAGAGCAAAGACAAGAGCTTTTCCCAATCCGTTGTTTACTGTCGCCCAGCTTGCGCCGTTGTCGGTGGAACGAAAAATGCCGCCATTGGTCCCGGCGAAGAGGTTCGTGTCCGAGATTATAAGAGAGTGCACATACGTGTCTGTAAGACCGGTCACAGTCCAGCTTGCGCCGTTGTTGGTGGAGAGAAACACTCCGCCGCCATAGGTGCCAGCAAAGATGTTCGTCCCATTGATAGCGAGGGAGTAGACATCAAAGTACGTCAGGCCAGTATTAATCGCAGTCCACGTTGTGCCGTTGTTTGTGGAAAGAAAAACGCCGCCTTCAGTACCGGCAAAGAGATTTGTTCCGCGAACCGCAAGTGAACGAACATACGTACTGGTCAAACCGGTATCCACGTCGGTCCAACTTGCGCCGCTGTCTGTAGAGAGAAATAGGTGGCCGCCATCCGTGCCGGCAAAAAGATTTGTGCCGGAGATGACGAGAGTATAGACATTAGTGCCGGTCAACCCAGAGTTCACTGGAGACCAATTCGCGCCATTGTTGGTGGAAAGATAGACGCCGTAGCCAAGAGTTCCGGCGAAGAGATTTGTGCCCGAGACGGAAAAACAGGTGACGTTGCCGCCGTAGGGGCCATTGGTCCGAATCCATTGGGCATGTAAAGGATTCGTATTGATGAATATGCAAAAGGCTATTGATAGTACGCCGCCCCAGCGGATGAGTGGAAAAAAATTCTTCAGACGTTGCTCCGTTTGTGTATTAGGTTAGAGTCATTAGTATTTCCTCTTCTTGATTACTTCTTGCATGTCTCCATCCAATTCGCCCCGCGAGAGCCCAATATACAATATTGAATTCATACAAAAAAGAATCGTGGGAGAAATTAGAGTATCCCGACCACGACGCGTGCCGTGAATTGAGCCTTCCCGATGTTGGATCGGGCAAAGGAATCCAGCATCCTTAAGCTCGCCTTCAGAAGCGGTGGGTCATTCCATCGATCAGGCAGGGGGGGTGATTTCTTGATGAAACATTTTTTTTGGGGGGATTGGCTTGATAATTTGCGCCTGAAAGAGACAAGTGTTTCATGTGTCGTGTCCGCGAATACTGCCAAAGCAAGAAACGCGGTGAGCGGGAGTTCGAGCCATCTCCGGCGTTCCGACAATTCCGGACGGTCCGTATGCGAAAAAGGTAGAAGTAATCGGACGGAAAATCAAGAATAAAAATGCCCGGCTTGGATCAAGTCGGGCATCTGTCAAGCGGAGGGGGTAGTCTGAAACAACTACAGGACGTGAATATTCTTCCTGGTGCACATCTCTCTAAGGATTTTTGGCCAGACGGTGACGCTCACTTCGCCGAGGTGGGCCTTCTTCAGCAGAAGCATGTATGTGCGCGATTGACCGATGCCGCCGCCGATGCTCAGCGGGAGTTCATGAGAGACGATACCCTGATGGTACGCCTGCTTAAGAAAGTCGAGTTGGCCAGACATCTCAAGCTGCGTTTTGAGGGTCTCGGCGTTCACTCTTACTCCCATGGATGTGAGTTCATGACGCCTCTTCGTCACAGAATTCCAGACGAGGATATCGCCATTGAGTCCGTGCGTCACTTTGTCGTGGGCGGAATGAATCTCCGTTACCCAATCATCGTAGTCGGCTGCGCGGTTTTCATGAGGGAAGCCGTCCTTCAACGGCCAGCCGATCCCGACGATGAATATTGCCGGATACTTTTGGAGAACGGCCGTTTCGCGCGCCTTTCTCGGCAGCTCAGGGTACATCTCAAGGATATCCTCTGCGTGGAGGAACGTCAATTCCTCGGGGAGGTTGGAATATTTCTTGGAGCGCAATTTGGGATACCGTCGCTGGATATACCGTTCGGCTCCCGTAAGAACCTTCCAGATCTTTCCGACCACTCCTTTTAAGTACGTCAGGTTTCTTTGTTTGGCCGTGATGACCTTCTCCCAGTCCCATTGATCCACGTAGACACTGTGATCGTGATCGAGAAAATAATCTTTGCGAACGGCCCTCATATCCGTGCAAATTCCTTCGCCGACTTTCATCCCAAACTGTTTGAGAGCGACGCGTTTCCACTTCGTCGCCGCTTGCACAACCTGGGCATCTACGGGATTCTTGTCGCGGTCGTTGGAGATGTGAAACTGAATCGGTGTGCGTGAACCGTCCCGGTCCAGAAGGTCGTTCACGCCGCTTTCAACATCGACGATCAGCGGAACCTGGACCATCATGAGATTGAGTTCCTTGCAGAGGTGGTCTTCGATGTATTCTTTCAGGTCGTACAATGCTTTCTGCGTTTGTTTCGGGTCAAGCAGTGAATGATAGTCTTGCGGCAGGATTGATTCCAGCTCTTCATAATTACCGATGCCCGGTCCTGCGAGATCTGCTCGTTTATCGGCCATGATGGAGATGCTCCTTTTCTGGATTGGGTGAGTTTTTATTTGGGCGGCAGCTCGTCCTGCGAGTGGGCATTGTTAACGAGGATGCCGGAGTTGCAGTTCGTTATTTCAGGCATGCTTGCCGGAGAGACGCGCGCTGTCTCAGGAAACAGGTTTCTTTCCGGACGCGCGGTCTTGTATCTGGATCTCGTTGAGAGCGAAAATGGATTTGTGACCGGACGCCGCGTACTCGACGGTAATGCCATGCCCGCCGACTTCAATCAATGTGATCTCTTCACCCCGGCACGATTTTGTAAAGTCGAGTAGATGAAGACGACGGTCTGTTTTTGAATCGATATCTACGAGACGTGCGGACTCTCCGAGATGTCGGCGTAACCGCGACATGTTTTCCACGGATCCTCCTTTAATATTTCGTAATTTCGGACGTGAGCAATTCATCGGACCGCTGCACTAAATACAAAAGCCTCGATCATCATCCGTCTGGCGGAAGAATCCTGAGGCTCTTCTCTTGCATACTTCAAAATCCTGGCGTACGCCGATCTGCAGCTACGATCGCCTACATTGCTGGTCAGCGTGCAGGGGTCTCCAGACCTGTCTCTTTTGCCGCCCGGACGACGGGAGGAGGGCGGAATGATATCGTTTACCCGATGTCCGGCTTGGCGACGGAATAGTAGGACTAAAGTCCATTAAAAGCAAGCGAGCGCAGTGATACAATTTGGATGCCCGCCTTGAAGCATGCGGTCTTGACGATCCGAAGGGCGGGTCATTCCCGAACGTTTTTATCGGGAATCTATCGCCCCGCAGTTTAGGGAAATCAAATTGTATCACTGCCAAAGCGAGCGTAGTCAAACAGTTGAAATGACGCGGGGGGATAGCTTGAAAACAGAATCATTGAAGGGAGCCCCGCACAACGGGGAATTGACTCTGCGATGAAAGTAGCTCCATTAAAACAAATGGATTGCGATGCCGAATGGAGCCCCTTCGGGATTTCTGTCATCCTTCGAACGGCCGGCGACGGATGATCTTTAGATTTAGTCTAAACGAGACAATTCATTTGCTTCTTGCTGAGGGAAGATATTTCGCTTACATTTCTATCGACGAATTTCCGCCATTCATTCTGGCCTGCACATGGCTCACCTTACAGTGCGTTCGGGATATGCAACACTTGTCGAACGCATCAACCGTTTCCCTCAGGGCGCCGCACCGACTCCGACGCTCTTCAAGATCCTTCAATTGCTCATGTCCGAAAAGGAAGCGGAATACGTTTCGCTCCTTCCGATAAAGCCATTTGACGTCGAGACGGCGGAACGGGCCTGGCGTGTCTCCGGCGTCGAAGCGCGGAACATTCTCGACGCTCTGGCTTCGCGCGGCATTCTGCTGGATGCTGAGGACCTCGACGGCGAAATGCAATATTCGCTCCCTCCTCCGATGGCAGGATTCTTCGAGTTCTCGTTGATGCGGGTGCGAGCCGACATCGATCAAAAAGTGCTCTCCGAATTATTCTATCAATACATGAATGTCGAAGAGGATTTCATCAAAGGCCTTTTCTGTGAAGGGGAAACACGCCTCGGCAGGACGTTTGTTCACGAGCCTTCTCTTCCAAAAGCGCCCGAGCTTCACGTGCTCGATCATGAACGCGCCACGGAAGTAATCAAGACCGCCTCCCATCGTGCCGTGGGGGTGTGTTACTGCAGGCACAAAATGAGCCACCTCGGCAAAGCCTGTGACGCGCCGATGGACATTTGCATGACGTTCAACAGCACTGCGGAGTCGCTGATCAGACACAGCATCGCGCGGAGCATAGATTCATCGGAATGCCTGGACCTGCTCCATCAGGCGTACGACCGGAACCTCGTTCAGTTCGGCGAGAATGTGCGCGAGGAAGTGAACTTCATCTGCAATTGCTGCGGATGCTGCTGCGAAGCGATGCTCGCCGCAAAACGTTTTGCATTTCTCAACCCTGTGCAGACCACCAATTATCTCCCCGTGGTCCTCGATGAAGAATGTACCGGCTGCGCAAAGTGCATCGATGTCTGCCCTGTCGAGGCGATGGGATTGGTGAACGCCGGCGACCCGCACAAGCTCAAAAGAAAAAAAGCCCGGGTCAACGAGGAGATTTGTCTCGGGTGCGGGTTGTGCGTGAAGGTGTGCACAAAGAATGCAATGACGATGAAGGAGCGGAAGAATCGCGTCATCACGCCCCTGAACTCCGCGCACAAGGCGGTGATGATGGCGATCGAGCGGGGCATGCTGCAGAACCTGATCTTTGACAACAGAACGTTGTGGAACCACCGGGCCATGGCGGCGATTTGCGGCGTCATCCTTTCGCTCCCTCCGATCAAACAGGCGATGGCGAGCAGACAGATCAAGTCCCGCTATATGGAATGGTTGATAAAGCACAGATCGCATGAATGACCCGCGACGCAGCAGCGGTCCATCCAAACCTAGTGCCGTTCTTAAAAAGTATTCTTGAGTATAGAATCAGGATAGACTTCTGCTTTCCCGGGAGTGGGTGGGCCAGCGGAATCGACAGCGGTGAGCTATGGCAAAGCGATGCAGCGTTCAGAAATCGGCTGGAATGTGCAGGAGGGCACAGCGAGCCGTTTTCTGCGGCTTGCGAGCGAGAGGCATCGCGTGCGTTTCGATTCCGAAGGCTTTTCCCGCTTTCCCAAATTATGAAAGGCGGGATCCCGTGCACCGGGACTTTGGTTCTTTCTTTGGCCTCAAAGAAAGAACTAAAAATACCGCTAAGCCATTTGGATTAAAAGGTTGCTTTTTGGGATCGGCACTAGAATCTTCAGAATTATTTATGGCGTTGGAATTGCAGGGCGAATGTCGCGTTCGGCTTGTGACACCTCTCCCTTCTTTTAATAGAGACAATACACTATATTGAATCATGTTTTTGGCGTCGGGCGGATAAATCGGTACCGTAATTTTTGGAAATGGCACAAGAGTATGAGGAACAATCATCTAAGATCCAAGCTACAACTTTTTGAAATCATACGTCTTTCCAATGGAAGCCACTTCCGCAAATTGTAAAGGAGCGATTACGCGATTGGAGGTAAGGGTGAGATGCCAAGAAAAGATAAGCTCTTTCCCTAAAGGAAGTAACCATGAAATCAACGTTCTGTTTGTTCTTTCTCATCATTGCTGTTTGTTTCTCTCTCTCTGCACAATCACTGACCTCGGTCATACTCCCCAGCTATATTGAAGGTGTCAACGGCACAAATTCCAACCGGATACCGTTTACCTACAGAGTAAGATTAACCGATCTTACCCCAAGCGCTACGTACCGCTACTTCAATCAATTCGTCATTTCTACCGACGCACCTACTTCGAACGGCGCTGGAAATTGCATCTTTGCACCTGACACAGGCAGTTTTGTCCGCACAACGAGTCCAGGCCTTAGCGCGGCTGGAGGCTATGGCTCGTTCACCACAGACGCGGCAGGCGCGTACGAAGGCTGGTTCATCACCGAACCGACTGGCAATGCACGGCTCGTTCCGGGCAAGTACATCTTCATGCGTACCATCCTGAACAACGGAGCGGGGGGAACCACGGCGGTGACGCGGCTTACCACGAACGACTCCGTGCGCGTGCTAAGACTCGATCCGGCCGTCAGTGACTCCACGGGAACCGGCCTTCGCTGCACAAGTTCGGCGACTGCGAAGGGTTTTGTATTCGTATACAGCGATACGGGAGGGACGGGGCGCCCCATCTCCGGATCATTTGTCGAGAGTGACGGAACCGCCAACACAACCGGCAACAGTTATGCTTCTTTCTATGCCAACAGCGTAGACGCGGCGAACGGAGCTTTCGGTTTGGTTCTGCCGAATGCGTTATCCGCCGGCATCCGACGGGTTGAACAACGCTCTCGCACCGGTGGAGCCCTTGTCGCTTCATCAGTCGACATCGACGGGATCTGGCCGAGCGGCGCAAGTACGGTTAATCCTGCAGGAGGGACGGTTGAAATCGTTCTGGCCGGAACTGATCTCATTATCTACTCGCTGTCAGTCAATGCAACGCATGGAACGGTGACAAAAGCGCCAGACCAGCCGAGCTATCAGCACGGAACGCTCGTCCAATTAACGGCAAATCCGGACACCAACTATCACCTCGTGAGCTGGAGCGGAGATGTTCCTGCGGGCCACGAAACCGACAATCCATTAACGGTGACGATGGATCAGAATCGGACCATCACGGCGGGCTTCGCCCTCTTTACATCTTCGCCCACGCTGACATTGCCGACCTCCGCGAATATTACTCCCACGACGGCAATATTAGGGGCAAAGGTTATTTCTGATGGAAACGATCCGATCAGCGAGCGGGGAGTGGTATGGTCAACATCTGCCGGTCCGACAACAGCCGGGAACAAGGATACCACCTCGGGGTCAGTAGGGACATACACAATATTAGTAGACAGCTTGCCCGCGGGGACGCTGATACATTTTCGCGGCTTTGCGATCAACGGTATCGGCACGGGTTATTCATCCGACGCGACATTCTGCACACTTTCCGCCGAGCCGACTTCTCATGCAGGTTCGTTTGCGGCGAGCGCCGTCTCGGCAAACCACATCACTCTCTCATGGTCCGCTGCAGCAGGGGCAACGGGCTACACAATACTTCAGCGCGTGAGCCACGATCCGACCGGTCTGCCGATAGACGCGGCCAAATATGCGGTCGGCGATACCATTGGCGATGGACTTGTCGCAGCGGTGATATCATCAGGCGCGGCGACCAGCGCTGACATCACGGGCCTTCTGGCTGCCACACTCTATCATTACTCAATCCTGCCGTATGCATGGGATGGGTCGAACGTCGGAACATATAATTATAAAACGGATGGGACAATACCAACGGCAAATGCGATGACATTGAAGGGCCCCGAAATGACAGCGGTGCTTCTCCCTCGGACTATCGAGGGCATCAGCGGGACGAACACCAACCGGATTCCCTTTGCCTATCGGGCAAAGCTGACAAGACTATTGGCTAGCGCCGCGTATCGCTTCGCTAATCAAGTCGTTGTTTCTTCGGATGCCGATTCTTCGGATGGATCGGGGAATTGCATTTTTGTTTCGTCATCGGGCGACTTTGTCCGCACGTCAGGGCCGAGTCTCGCCGCAGAGGGGGCGTACGGTACATTCACAACTGACACGGCGGGCGTTTATGAAGGCTGGTTCATCACGGAACCGACAGGGAATAAACGCTTTATCCCGGGCCAATACATTTTCATGCGGCTATGGCTCAACGACGGCGCGTCCGGAACGACGGCTGCTGCGCACATTACTTTGTCGGATTCTGTGCGAGTAGTAAAGCTGGATCCATCTGCAAGCGACAGCACAGGAACCGGCCTTCGCTGCACCAGCACGGCAAATCCGAAAGATTTTGTCTTCGTCTATGCCGACACATCCGGCTCAGGCCGCCCAATCTCGGGGTCATTCATCGAGAGCGATGGTACGGCGAACACCTTTGACAACAAGTACGCCGATTTTTATGCCGACAACGTAGACGGTGTCAATGGCGCCTTTGGTCTCGTTCTGCCGAACGTATTGACGAACGGTGTGCGGCGAATCGAACGGCGCTCGCTCACCACCGGTGCCCTTCTCTCGTATGCCAAAGATGCCGACGGTGTCTGGCCGAGCGGTGCGAATACCGTCAACCCATCCGGAGGGACAACGGAAATCATCCTGGCTGCGACTGATTTTATGCCGACAACAGGCAGCATTCAAAATACCGGCGTCATGCCCAGAGAGTTTGCGATTCTGCAAAATTACCCGAATCCTTTTAACCCAACGACAACTATCCATTATCAGTTGCCTGTCACCGGCCATGTCGTGATTAAAGTTTACGACATGCTTGGTCGAGAAGTCACAACGCTTGTAAACGAAGTGAAACCGGCTGGATACCATTCTGTGGTTTTCTCCGCCGATGGCAGATCCGCTTCCGGAGAAAGCGCTAAGTCTCTCTCCAGTGGAATCTATTTCTATAGAATAACTGCCGGCACATTCACACAAACAAAACGAATGATGCTTGTCAAATAGGGACGAGTGTTTGCGGGAGGCACCAAAGGCGGTACTCTTTGGAATCGCAAAGCATTGAATGAGTTCTTAGCGAACTGTCATTCCCGCATGATGCCCTGAAGGAAGAAATCACTGGATTTGCATTTTCCGGGCTTGTATATCAATTCGTCATGTCAAGTATTGAGACTAGTATTTTTAGTGAGAAAGATGCGTTGTGAAAAGTAAAAAAGTCTTAATTACGGCGATATTTTTCGTCGCATCTTTTTGGTTCGTTTTGCCGATCGTAATGGCGAATCCGCTTCTCGACACAGCCGAGGTCCCTCAATTTTCTGTCAAACACGGGTTTTACAAAGACAGCCTTGACATCACCGTCAGTTCAGCAACGCCGAATTCTACTATCCAATACACGCTGGATTGTTCCGACCCTCGAAGTTCTCCAACAGCTTTGCAGAAAACTTCTCCGGCTGCAATTCACATCGATCCTCAGGGCACCGAAGGGCATCGGGATAAGAGTCCATGCGTTATCGTGAGGGCTTGTTCCGTCGCTCCCGATTTCTCGGTTAGTGATGCAATGACGCAAACGTACGTGTTTGTCGACCAAGCGGGGTCATTGTCGCCGGAGGGAGTCGTCCCCGGCACCAAATGGCCCCCGACCAGCGGCCTGAACGGACAATCGATAGATTACGGCATGGCGCCGGTTGTGTTGAATGATCCGCGATACAAGGATCTTATCAGTGCTTCGCTTTTGGCAATCCCGACCATTTCGGTTGCGACGGACCTGAAAAATCTGTTCGCTGTGGACAGCGGTATCTATGTCAATGCGATGCAGGACGGGAAAGCGTGGGAACGGCCTGCGTCGATCGAGCTTATAAACCCGGACAGTACGGATGGATTCCAGATCAATGCGGGCATTCGCATACGCGGAGGCTGGAGCCGGCATGGAGACGATCCTAAACATGCTTTCCGTCTATTCTTTCGAACTGAGTACGGCAAAGGGAAGCTGGACTACCCGCTTTTCGACAGCGAAGGGGTATCGAAATTTGACAAAGTGGATTTGCGGACCGGCCAGAATTATGCGTGGAGTTATCCGGGTCATCAAGGCCGCGACAATACGATGATCAGCGAGGTTTTCTGCCGCGATCTTCAGAGAGAAATGAATCAGCCGTACACCCGAAGTCGGTTTTATCACCTCTATCTGAACGGAGTGTATTGGGGTCTGTTTCAAACCCAAGAACGCCCCGAAGCGCGATACGCCGCAAGTTATTTTGGCGGGAATGTCGACGATTACGACGTCATCAAGATCGACGATGGCTATTCGATTGAAGCAACAGATGGAAATACCAATGCGTACCATACGCTATGGAATTATTGTGCTGCCGGGTTTCGCGCCGACTCCAACTACTTCAAGCTGCAGGGGCTAAATCCGAACGGCACTCAAAACCCGAGCTTCAGAGTGTTGGTGGACATTGATAACCTGATCGATTACATGTTGGTCATTTTTTATTCAGGCAATTTTGACAGCCCCACAAGCAAGTTCGGATCGAACAAGAGTCCTAATAATTTTTATGCCATTTATGACAGAAATCGTAATGACGGTTTTAAATTTTTTGTTCACGATGCGGAACACACGCTTAGGACAAGATCGGGCGAGGGACCGGGGATCGGTCTCAGTGAGAATCGCGTGAACATAGGAACTCTGACCGACGATTATAAGATGACGGTAAGCGGTTTTTCGGTGTTCCACCCCCAATGGCTTCATTTTCGCTTGTCGGATAATGCTGAGTACCGGCTTCGATTCGCGGACCATGCTTACAGACGTATGTACAATCAAGGGTGCATGACGCCGGAGAAGGCCACGGCGTTATTTCTTTCCCGCGCAAAAGAAATTGAGATGGCTATTATCGGCGAATCGGCCAGATGGGGCAACACATATCTTTCCCCGGCGGCAACCAAAGATGACGATTGGCGGCCGGCAATAAATGAAATCGTCAATAATTACTTTCCGTATCGCACAGCCGTCGTCCTGGATCAACTCAAGGCGGCCAGCCTCTATCCGATGATCGATCCGCCAATTTTTGAAAACGTCAACCAGGAAGTCCTGAAAGTACAGCCAGGGTACATACTAAAACTCCAGAATCAGAATACGACACCGGGGACAATTCGGTATACGGTGGATGGTCAAGACCCCAGAGCCATCGGCGGCGTCGTCGCGAGTTCTGCGAAGGATGGAGGCAACGAGGTCGACGTAACAGTGACCGCGACGACCGTGGTCCAAGCGCGTTTTCAGAATGGAACCGACTGGAGCGCCCTTCACAAAATCATTCTCTTTGTCGGCAGCAAGACAGATGACCTCAAGATAACCGAGATTCATTATCACCCGCTCGATAGCGCAGGCGTTAGCGGCAACGAGTACGAGTTCCTGGAATTAAAAAATATCGGGGCGAGTCCGATTGATTTGTCGCAGGCTGCCTTTGCGGACGGCATTTCATATACATTCCCATCGGGCGCGATTGTGAATCCGAAGGAGTTTATTGTCCTGGCATCAAATGCGGAAGAGTTCAGCAACCGGTACGGGTTCTTACCGAACGGGGAATACAACGGTCAGCTCGACAATAGCGGTGAGAGAATTACTCTCTGCGATGCCGGAGGCGATACGCTTATCACCATGACCTATGGCGACAAAGCCCCGTGGCCCGAATCACCCGACGGCGGCGGATATTCGCTGGTTACGAAAGTGACCAGCCCGAAGGGCGATTTGAATGATCCGTCCAATTGGCGCGCCTCCTCTGCAATTCATGGTTCTCCCGGAAGGGATGATCCGGCGAGCACCCTTGTTGAAAATCCGCCGGCTGGGCTTGTCAATAGCTTTGCGCTCCATCAAAACTATCCGAACCCGTTCAACCCGACGACAAAGATCAGCTATCAGTTGAAAGTGAAAAGTTATGTCACCATTACGGTGCGCGATTTGCTGGGACGGGAAGTTGCCACGCTGGTCTGCAAGGAACAGTCCCTTGGCAGTCATTCGGTAGAATGGGATGCGGCGAAATATTCAAGCGGAGTCTACTTCTATCAATTAAGAGCCCAGCAAAACGGC
>Ga0265338_10008951_pt1 | contig 12043 bp, 14 predicted proteins | sample 42126metaG_FD_193579 | JGI IMG/M metagenome (GOLD analysis project Ga0265338, IMG submission 193579) | Rhizosphere microbial communities from Carex aquatilis grown in University of Washington, Seatle, WA, United States - 4-21-26 metaG | ecosystem: Host-associated > Plants > Roots > Rhizosphere... | reverse complement strand
ATCGGCAAGGGCTGGCATAGATTTTGTGACCGCCAAACCGGCGCAGATCGCGCTGGTCGATTGGAGAAAGGATCGCCGATTCATAAGTCCCCCTGAAAAGGAAAGCTTTTTAGTACCGAGTGATTTTGTGTGGGAACCGCCGCCGGAGGTTTAGGAGAGACGGACTCAAGTGAAGCCGGGCATGGGTGCGGGAGAGAATACACCCAAGCTTTGTGGGGCTACAAGTCGTATGTTTTGGCTGGCGGCGCGAATGGAGGAATTGTAAAGCGGCGGCGCGTTCACCAGTAGGGCACCCGAACGGCGCGGTGGGATGCCTTTGGGAGTAAGATACGGGCGGGATCACCACTTTGATTCGCGTTCAACGTTAATCCAGGAGAGAATTATGTCAAGAACCCGTTTTCGAATTTTCTCGATGATGGCAGTGTCGCTTCTGCTGGCTGGAATCGCAGCGGCACAGGACGCCGGCCAGTATCTTATTCTCCACGCAGAATACGGCAATGAAACCAATCATGTGAATGTAACTCCGCGGCTGAAGGACCTGGCGCGGCGCGACCGGCCGTTCCGGATCAGCGACGAATCGATGCAGGCCGACCCGGCTCGCGGGCAGGCGAAGATGCTGCGAGTGTATGCGCGGGGTCCGAACGGACAAGAGCGCACATTCGATTTTCCGGACAATTCCGTGTTTGACGGAGCGCAGTTCCGCAGCTTCGGGCGTGGCGATTGGGGCGACGATCGGTGGCAGGGTGGCTGGAATGGCAATGGCCCCGGGCCGGGCGGCGATTCGGGCCAGTTCCTGATCCTCAGCGCACAATATGGGAGCCGGCGGCGGCACGTGGATGTCACCAACCAGCTGAAGCAGATGGCGCGCGCGGACGTGCGGGTACGAATTGATTACCGGACGTTTGGCACCGATCCGGACGTAGGGCGTGCAAAAGTATTGCGGATTTATGCGCGCGGCCCGAACGGGCGTGAACGGATGTTCGAATATCGCGATAACAGCATCATTGACGGCTCGCAGTTCCGGGGCTGGGGCCGCGGCGATTGGGCCGGGCCGAATGACCGCTGGAGCGGACGGTGGGATCCCCGGTAAAGACGATTGAACCTGGCTTTCTGGACGGCCATCGAAAATTGGTGCAGGAAGCTGATTGAATTCGGGGTGCGCTCGTGAGCGCACCCCGAGTTTTTTTTGACCGAGCGAAAGTTGATGCTTGCTTCGCCGTGCCCGACGACATAAATGCGCAAGAATGCCGAAGTTTAGCCCTCCAACTCCCGCGAACCGAGCAATATTGATCACTTTTTTGATCGGGAAGCGTGCATGCTAGAGATATGAAGGTGACTCACGAACAATCGCTCGCGGTTCGTTGCCCAACGTGCGGCGCCAAGGCGGGAGAGAAGTGCGAACTCAGTACAGGTTTGCCCCGCACCGAGCCTCATCGCGACCGGCGGTTGGCGGCGGCGGGTAAATAACTACATCGAGTACGTATTCGGGCTCATACGGGCAGTCTTATCGAGACTAGAATGAGGACAATGGTTTCCAGCGTCATCGCTAAAAAGAGCCGCGCATTCGATCCGAGGACGTTCCTCGCGACGATTGGTGCGGGCCGGAAGAGTGTGATCGTTGCGAAGAAGCAAGGGATTTTCTCGCAAGGGGATACGGCTGACTCTATTTTCTACATCCAAAAAGGCAAGGTACAGCTGAGTGTGGTGTCCAAGACGGGCAAGGAAGCGACGATCGGAATTCTGACGGAAGGAAACTTCTTTGGGGAAGGTTCGCTAGCGGGGCAAACTCTCCGTATGGGATCGGCCGTGGCGATGACCGATTGCCAGCTCCTGCGGATCGAGAAGAAAGCAATGATGGATGCCCTTCATCGCGAGCAAACGTTCTCTGACATGTTTGTGGCCTACCTGCTGGCCCGCAATATCCGATATGAAGAGGATCTGGTCGATCAACTCTTCAATTCGAGCGAAAAGAGGCTGGCCCGTGTGCTTCTAATGCTGGCGCATTTTGGCAAGGAAGGGGTCCCGGAGACAGTGGTTCCGAAAATCAGCCAGGAGACATTGGCGGAGATGGTCGGCACGACTCGCTCACGAGTCAGTTTTTTCATGAACCGATTCAGGAAATTGGGATTCATCCACTACGCCGGTGGTGAAGAAGGCGGGCTGCAGGTTCACAGTTCTCTCCTCAACGTAGTGCTGCACGACTAGGTGTCCTTCCACCCCTCATCCGATCGAATTTTTCAGTGATTCTAAATTGGTTTCCGCCCCTTGGTTGCGACCAGGACGGCTAATAGCGTTGCCGTGTTGCGTACGCTGCCCGCAATGGTGATGAGGGCCTCCGTGACAGCAGTGTGCTCTTCTGCCAGCCGTTCGAGTCGCGTGCTGACACCGTGGAGTTGGTCAACTTCATTGAGGATTGCGTCAAAGGGCATGCGTCCACCGCTCTTCCGAAAGAACCTAAGGTGTGGAAGGACTTCAGATGGACTGGCTTAGATCAGAGAACCTGAAAGAGGAGAAGGTGGGGACCGCCTCAGAGTTCACTGTAGCACTTCAGGGAGATATTTACTGGCCATTGACTCCGCGGACCGGTAGAGTTGTGGCCAGCCGAAAAGAAGACTCTAGCGCGGCGGACGTTCCGCGACTGTGCTGTCGGACTTGAATTCGGAACCGGCCGTAGTGAGACGGTAGTCGCGGTAGTCGATCGTGAAATCAGCGTGACCGCCGAGCCGGATTGTGCTCGTGCTGCGATTCGACGAGGGGAGCCAAAAGTCGCCCACTTTTGTGTAAATCTGCTCGATCTTTGTTTCCCGGGTCCAGAAGGATGGATTCTTCGCCGGAGTGGCTTCGATTCGTACGACCGCGAAATCTCGGGCATCGACCCAAATACGGCCGCGGTACAGGAGCTTATTGTCATTCAAAGGTTCGACGGTGAGTACAAAGGCCGGGCCGGTGGGCAAGGACTCATTCCCGACGAGAGCGAAGCGGTAGTTCTGGTCGTTGAGGGCAATTCGCTTCTGGTTGTCAGCGCTGAGCGCCTCTTTCTCGCTCTGCAGCATTCGCTTGAAAACCCGATCGATGACGAGCTTGGAGCCCTCTTCTGAGCGCACGATAAATTCCTTGCTGGCCGGAGAGCGGTAATCCACGTCGACAGTCATGACGGCAGTTCGTGCGCCAGGGAAGCCACGATATTCGAGCCGATAGACACGCGTGCCCTGAAAGGCGGTCAGTGCCTGGGCCCGTTCCAGATTTCGTTGAACCATGGTATCGACAATCTCTTGCGTGGACGGAGATGGGCGAAGGGCGGGTGTAGGCGCGGCCGATGGCTGTGCGTCCGCAGACTGAGAAATCGCGGCAGTGACGAACAATATGAATGCGAGTTGAATGAGTCGGTTGTACAATTTCATCCACCGAACGTAGGTTCTGCTAGTTCAAGTTAACTCAGCCTATTTCTACAGATGTGAGCTGTTTTGACCATCTTTCGGTCAATGTGCGACGTGACAATCTTTGACATCCGGTCGGGGCTAGCCTGTGCTTGGGGTTAAGAGGATTCCGCCTGATCGCACTGAATTCGAGCCTCCTCTCTGCCTGTCTTGGATGCTTGATAGCTCGGAAAGGCCGCCCAGGGAGGGCGACACTGATTGCGCGTTCATCTCATCAATCCAAGTGAAGTTTCGTTCGGCACAGCCGTGATCACGCCGCGATGGCTCTACGTGCTGGCAGCTGCCACGCCGCCCAGCTTTGGCGACCCGAACCTGGTCGACGAAACACTGGAGACGGTGGACGCGTCCCTGATCGAGCCGGGCGACATCGTCGGCATCGGAATCCACACGGCGAACGCACTGCGCGGGTACCAGATCGGCAAGATGGCGCGGGAGCGGGGAGCCTATGTTGTTTATGGGGGCATCCACGCGACTTTGTATCCGGAAGAAGCACACGACCTGGGCGGCGCGCACGCGGTGGTAAAGGGCGATGGCGATGTGGTGTGGTCCCGCGTGCTGTCAGATTGTGTTTTGGGAACGCCTCAGCTCGTTTACGAAGGGGGCCGGATCGACGCTGCGTCATTTGTGGCGGCGCGATGGGACCTGGTGCCGAGGAAGAGCTACATGTGGGCGTCCGTTCAAACTGTGCGGGGATGCCCCAAGCATTGTTCCTTCTGCTCTGTTTGGCGCACGGATGGACAGAAGCCACGGCAGCGTTCTTCGGATGTCGTCATTGAAGAGATCGTTCAGCTGCGGAGACTGGGTTTTCGCTTTATTGCATTGGCGGATGACAATTTTTATCCGGTGACGCTGACCGATCTTCGCCTGGCGGAAGAGCAGCACAATACTGCGCGCCTGAATGAATTGAAGACGATCCGGGCGGACCGGTTTTCGCTGATGCGGCGACTCGCGCAGTTGCCTCCCGATACGATTTTCTTTACGCAGATCACCATGGAGGCCGCTGAGGATCCGGAATTTCTGGACGCGATGCAGGCCGCCCATATCAAAGGCGCGCTGGTCGGGGTAGAAGCCGTAACTCCGGAAGGCCTTAAGGATGTTTACAAAGAGTTCAACCGCGCGGGAGAAGATCTCGTCACCCAGTTGCGAACGTTTCGGCAGCACGGAGTCTATGTGCTGGGTTCGTTTATTTTTGGCCTGCCGAGTGATCGTCCGGAGACGTTTGACGCAACAGCATTCGCCGCGGCACAGGCTGAAATTGCGTTCGCGCAGTTTGTGATGTTGACGCCTTATCCGGGAACTGTGGACTTCATCCGCTGGGAAAAACAGATGGACGCGGCGCCCGTATTCGTCGGAGACATTCCGATTACGCGGCGCTGGCTCATACCCCCTGCGTTGCGGCCCAAGCTCTACTGGCCGCATCCGACGATGTCAGCCGAAGAGGTCCGCTCGCGCACGCAGTCAGTCTGGGACAATTTCTATGGACTGAAGAGTATCTGGGTGCGGTCGCGCTTCATAAAATCGATGCGGGCCCGGCTCGCGTTCGTTCTGATTTCGAAAATCTACCGGCAAATGTACGCCGATACCGGAATCGCAACCGACAGTGCACGAGTGTCGCGGTCGGCGCAATGGGCACGCTGGCTGGCCAAGCCCTGCCAGCGGTTGTTTGCAGCACCGCCGATGCCAGACCTTCAGATCCCGGATGCGTGGAGCCCGGCGCCAGCTCTGGAGCAATCGGCTTCTGCCAGCGATTGAGGCTGGCTCGCGCTCCTGTGATGTCCGATTGTGATCAGAAATATGGCCGCGCTTGTGATAAGACATATGTATGGCCAAGCGACTGTGTCTGGAATGCGGCGGGGAACTGGTGATGGTGTTCCATCCCAGTGGAAACAGCCAGTTCGGTCCGGGCGCAGGGAATCCGTTGCGATCCAATGCGAATTGGCGATGCAGCACTTGCGGCCATGCCTTTACCGCGGAACAGCTTCGCGCCGACAAGCGGGCGAATCCGAAGATGGTCGAACACACATAATCTCGATCCTTGTGTTGTTTTAAATGACTCGGTGTTACCCCACGAACAGCAGTGTCTATGAGGAGAAAAAGCAGATGGAGAATGTAGAGCAGGATAAACCTGTGGCCGAAGCCAAACCGAAGGCGGCTGCAGCGGCGCGCCCAGAATCCGCAGGAGCAAAATTAGCGGCGAACCGAAAGGCCAATAAGCAAAGGAAGAAGATGGCGCACCGGCGGACGCTGCGACGTTCGAATACCACTGGCTGATGTACCGTGTTCGCGCTCGGGAAGTGGATGGACTTCCGGAATCCAGCATGCGGCGCGGTCAGCGAGGTGGAAAAGCGTTAGCCGGCTGCCATTCAATGGGCGGCAGGTTTCGCGCGAAACTCGATTCGCTGGCCTGGTTTTGCCCGTGGCCGCACGATATGCAGGTAGCCCCCACTTCGCGGATACCGGTCTCTCTCGATATTTCATTCTCCCGCACCGCGACCGAGCCGCTGACGACCGGCCCTTCACATTTGTCGCAAGGATAGACGGAGAGATGAAGGTATTGCTTTTTCATGAGCCACCCTCTGGACTGAATCCCCACACTGATGAAGACAGCATAAGCGTCCAGGGCTGGGCCCGTATGGTCACAATTGCTCGTTTCCCGCCTTTTTGCTCCGGTACATCGATTGACCTGTACTCGAACTGTTCACCGCAGGCTCGAAGTCCGTTCCACGCAGCCTGGTCAATAGGGAACAGTTAATTGCAGTCGCTACGCCTATTGTCATAGATGAGGCATTATCTATGAAACGATTTGGAGTCATCGGCACGACGTCACTTTTGTTCGTGCTCGCGGGCACTGCTGCTGTGGGTTACGCGCAACAAGAGCAGCGCAGCGAGAAACCGGCCCAGCACGAGCAGCAAGCCAAACCAGAAAAACAGCAACGGCAGCAAGAGAAAGCGCCGCAGCAACAGCGAGCGCAACGTCAAGAACAGAGTCAGAACAAGCAGCAGCAACAGGCCCAGCAGCAACGCCAGGGCCAGAACAGGCAGCAGGAGCAGCAGGTCCAGCGTCAAGAACAGAGTCAGAAGAAGCAGGAGCAACAACACGCGCAGCAGCAACGCCAGGGCGAGAACAAGCAGCAGGCGCAGCAAGCCCAGCGGCAAGAGCAGAACCAGAGGAAACAGGAGCAGCAACACGCGCAGCAGCAACGCCAGGTTCAGAACAAGCAACACGAACAGACGGCGCAACGCCAACAGCAGCAGAACCGGCAGGGAGAGCAGCGCGCCCAACGGCAACAGCCGGCGCGCGAGCAGCATGCGCAGATCCAGCGGACCAGCCAGCAGCGGCGTTCCCAGGAAGGCGCACAGCGAGGCGCATGGCAGCAGAGGCGGGCCCGCAGCTGGGAATCAGAACATCGGACGTGGCAGCAGCGCGGCGGCTACAACGGCTACCGCATTCCTGACGCGTACTACCAGCGATACTACGGCCAAAATCACTGGTTCCGCGTGTACAGCCTCCCCTTCATGGAAGTGGGCGGGTTCCCGCGTTTCCAGTACGGCGGCTACTGGTTTAGCGCCGTTGATCCGTATCCCGAATACTGGGGCGATGACTGGTACCAGACCGACGATGTGTACGTTTCCTATTTCGATAATGGTTACTACTTGTATAACCGCAGGTACCCGGGTCGTCCGGGAGTGGCCATCAGCATTTCCATGTAAGTTATGTGACGAACTGTACGCCAAATGGCCCGGCAGCAAGCTTGACTCCGAGGTGAAAAAAGCCTCGGAGTTGGGCGGCCAGGGCCTGCTTCGTGGCCTTTCGCGAATTCGTATCCTTTCGCGAAAGTGATCAATTTTGTACAGAACGAGGCCGTTCGGGGTGGTAAATCTGATGGCGATGGCCGCCAGCAACACCCTGCTCTGTATTCATCGCGATCCTAGTCAGCTCAGTCTGCTCGTAGAAAATGGTTATGAACTAATAACGGCCACAAATGCAAGCGATGGTCTACGCCTCTGCATGGCACAGGCAGTGGACGCCATTGTGATTGAGCACCAACTCAGTCTCCTGGATGGCGCGGTCGTCGCGGCCGAGATCAAACAGATCCGTCCCAAAGTTCCAATCGTGATGGTCGCTGACGACATGGAATTGCCTGAGGGAGCGTTGAAATCGGTGGACGCGATCGTGACCAAGTCCGACGGACCGCATTTCTTATGGGCGGCAGTTCATTTTGTACTGAACGTCAAGCCCAATCGAGATCTCATCGGCGACATCAGTCCACGGCATGGACGAAGCCCCCGCCTGGGTAGGACGCGCATGCGAGGGAGTACGAGGAGCGCACAGACTCCTATTGCGGCGGTACCCGACAAGCAGAGTGAACATTTCTCTACCGCAGTGTGGAAACAGATACTGAATGGGACTGTGCAGTTCTGACGGTTGTTTTCCCAAGAAGTTCGCAAGAACCCCACCTTGTAGAGTTCTTGCTCCTCTCAGCGATGACCCAAGGTTGGACGAGCAGAAACTAAGCGACGCCGCGGCGTCCGCTCAGCAGATTGATGACTACAACTACCAAGGCTACGACCAGCAGCAAGTGGATAAGACCTCCACCGATGTGAAGGCTGAATCCGAGAAGCCACAAAATCGCCAGAACCACGACTATTGTCCAAAGCATGTTCGTCTCTCCTTTTTCGACCTGCGAATAACCAGCTAAACTTCCGCGCGTGCGGCGCGTCTATCCGGCTGGAAGCTTACTAAGCGTATGGCCGCACTCCAGACAGGAAGTCTCGTGACGCGGCGTGATGAGGCCGCAAAACGGGCACATCCGCTGGGAAGCAAAGTCACCATCGTGGGGATCCATCCCGACAGACTTTCTGAAGTACGCTGCCAGAAAGGCGCGCGTACTTCGTATTCGAGCGAGAAACGGATGTGGGAGGAAAGCCATGATCGTCACCCTCAAAATGACATCTTTCCGTGCCAGATTCTGTGCAAGATTGCTCGTTTTTGCATGGGGCGCACAATCCAGTGCCTGGCGCGGGGTTTAGCCGTGGGGGAGCGGCAAAAATGATGTGAGCAATTGAGACCATCTATTCCCGGCTGGTTTAACGATAATGCTGTCAGAGAAGAGCATTTTCTCTCTCTTTCAGGTCCTCTGAGCTAAGGCAGCCCATCTGAAGTTCTCTCCTCTTAGTTCCGTAGCGTGCAAAGGATTAATCCATGAAAAAGTTATTGTCAGTCGTATTGATGGGCTTCATCGGCCTGTTTGGAACTTTGGCCTGGGCCGGGTCCGCCCGCGAAGATTCCGTTGATCGTCTGCAGTCGTCCGTTGAAGTTCTCCACGCGATCATGGCGACTCCGGACAAAGGCATTCCTGAAGAGGTATTGAGCAATGCCAAGTGCATCATGGTGGTTCCGAACCTGATCAAAGGCGGTTTCATTTTTGGTGGCAAGCACGGACGCGGAGTAGCAACCTGCCGTACATCGAATGGCTGGAGCGCTCCAGCGTTTGTTTCCGTTGGTGGCGGCAGCTGGGGATTGCAGATCGGAGTTGAAGACGTCGACCTCGTAATGCTGGTGATGAACGACAACGGCTTGCAGCATCTGCTTTCGAGCAAGTTCGCGCTGACGGGCGAAGGATCGGTAGCAGCGGGTCCGGTTGGGCGTCACGCCTCGGCGGGAACCGATTGGAAGATGAACACCGAAATGCTGACCTATTCGCGCTCCAAAGGTGTTTTTGCCGGTCTGACCTTGGAGGGTGCGGTGATAGAACAAGATAACGACTCCACCCACGCGATCTATGGCAAACACATGCAGTTCCGCTCGATTCTATCCGGTAAGGCTTCGACGCCCAAGAGTGCGGACGCCTTTATGAAGGCCGTGGCAGAAGCGGGGCAACAAGCCCGCGTCGCGGAAATAGAAGACAAGAAGTAAGCCGAAAACCGTCTTGAACACTGGGCCGGGACCGACGTTTGGTCCCGGCCATTTTTACGCTGCTGCTAAGGACCGGCTGGATCGCACGAAGCCCTCAGTAAATCGCATGTCGCATAGAACGCCGGAATAGTGTAGAGTAAGTTAATGGGTGATGGTTCTCCCCAAATCGCGACTCGCGGAAGCGGGTTGCTGGTTTTCAACCGAGGAGAGAACGCAGACGCCCCAAACCCTCACAGCGAATAAGCTCGAAAGACGGCAGTCCAAACGGGAGAATCCACGCTAGAACTGATACAAGTTCTGCACCTTTCCTGAAGGAACAAGTCTGGAACCCTGCAAGGGTTCGATTCACGTCAGCACAGAAGACGCCGGTTGCAATCGAGAGTGGGAAATGATCTGCGCGAACTAGGTTCACAGGTGAGCCGGTTTCCGGCCCGCACGGTTCGCGAAACGGATTCAGCAGGCAGGAAACAGGAGCGCAAAACAATGCAAACAGGAACGGCGACGAAAAACACGAAGTTCATTGTGAAAGTAAACCGCACCGGCACCCGCGCTTCTGAGTATGTACAACGTATCGACCGGACTCCGATCCAGACGACGACAAATCGCAAACTCGCGTTGGTGATGGGGCGATTCACGGCCGAAGACGCCATCAAGTCGATCCAGAACTCCCGCTGTAACCCGGAACTGGTGTACGTGCAGATATCTGCCTAGTTTTCAGGTATCGGGTCGCGCTCGATGCCTTCAGTATGAACTGGATAACCGCGCCTGCAGAACTTGGCGCAAAACGACGGCGCGTCCCGCCGGCGTTGTTGAATGTGATTGTCCGCGCCTTCCAAGGAAATAGCCGCTTATAGCAGCGGGACTTTTCTGTCAGGAAGGCCGGGAAACGGAACTCAGCGTGGCCATGGATGACATCACAAAACTGATTGACGTTGGCAAAGAAAAGGACGATCTCGCCGACAGCGACGTGACCGCGCACGAAGTCCAGTCCCTGAACGAGGTGGACGATATGCTGGCCACGCTCCGCACACAGGGGATGGATCTGCTCGAGGGCGAACCGCATATGCCCTACGGTGGCTTGGATCCAAGTGTGGCCAAGGACTCCGAAGAGGTCGATTTGGACCTTACGCCGGGTGCTCCGGAGACTGCCAGCGATCCTGTTCGCGTCTATTTGCGGGAGATGGGGGCCTCGCCTCTTCTGACTCGCGAAGGGGAAGTGGAGATTGCAAAGCGGATTGAACGCGGGCAACTCTCCATGCTCAAGGCACTTTCCCGTTCTCCGCTGGTGATTCATCAAGTTCTGGCGATTGGCGAGGATCTGAAGCGGGGATTGCGCCCCATCCGGGATACGGTGGTCTTCGATGAAGAAGAGGTTACCGAAGAGATTCTGGAGAATCGCACAAAGGATGTGACGCGCCGGATCGATCAACTCCACAAACATTTCAAGACCGCCGTGCGCCTTGCGGAGCGGCTGGAGACGATCACGGCCAAGAAGAATCCGCGGGATTACCGTAAGTCGCGGGGACAACTGGGGCGGGAGATGGTTCAGATCTCGCTCATCATCCGCAACCTGCGGTTCACGCCGGCCGAGCGCAAGCGGCTGATGGAGCGCCTGACGAAAACTGTCGACAGCATGCGTGCGTTGGATCGCCAGCTGAGAGCGCTGGACGCGAAGATTGCCGGCACGAGAAGTGAAGAGCTCAAAAAGAGCTATCGGACTGCCCAGAGGGATCACCGGGCCGAAATGAAACGGCTTGAGGGCGATGCCGGGATGACATTTCCGGAACTCAACCGCACCCAGATCAAGATCATCCAAGGCGAGATGGGCGCAGAGCAGGCAAAGCACGAGCTCATCGAAGCCAACCTGCGTCTGGTTGTTTCGATTGCCAAGAAGTACGCCAACCGCGGGCTCCAGTTCCTCGACTTGATCCAGGAAGGGAACGTTGGATTGATGAAGGCGGTCGACAAGTTCGAGTACCGCCGCGGCTACAAGTTTTCCACGTATGCCACGTGGTGGATCCGCCAGGCAATCAGCCGGGCCATCGCCGATCAGGCCCGCACAATCCGGCTGCCCGTGCACATGGTCGAAGTGGTGAACAAGCTGATCCGCACATCGCGGCAACTGGTGCAGGTGCTGGGGCGAGAACCTACCTCGGCCGAGATCGCCAAGCAGATGGACATTCCCGAGGCGAAGGTGCGCAAATCGCTCAAGATCATGCGCTCGCCAATCTCGCTGGAAACACCGATTGGCGAGGAGGGAGATTCCCACCTCGGCGATCTGATTGAGGACCGGTCGGGTGTGTCGCCGGCGGACGCGGTGATTACCGGGAATCTGAAGGAACGGACCGCGCACGTGCTACACACGCTGACACCACGGGAAGAGAAGATCCTCAGGATGCGGTTCGGGATGGACGACGGCTCCGAGCACACGCTCGAGGAGGTCGGACAGATGTTTGCAGTTACGCGGGAGCGGATACGTCAGATTGAAGCAAAGGCCCTGCGCAAACTGCGCCATCCGTCTCGCTCCGCCAAGCTCCGTTTGCTTTTGAGCGACGTGCACCGGTAGTTTACGGCTGCTTGTCGGCGAAGATTCCTGAATCGGACGACCCCAAAATCCATCTAAATGCGTTTGGGATGCTGAACGCTCTTGCCTATGAAGCTTCTTTATAGCTATGCCAGGGAGTACTGG
>Ga0265338_10008949_pt1 | contig 12044 bp, 13 predicted proteins | sample 42126metaG_FD_193579 | JGI IMG/M metagenome (GOLD analysis project Ga0265338, IMG submission 193579) | Rhizosphere microbial communities from Carex aquatilis grown in University of Washington, Seatle, WA, United States - 4-21-26 metaG | ecosystem: Host-associated > Plants > Roots > Rhizosphere... | reverse complement strand
CAATACTTCTAATCGACTTTCCAGCCCACAAACCCGCCTGGATCTTCTCGCGTTCTTCAACCCCCAAATGTGTGTATTTCATACCTCATATTTTAACGGGTGTTGCACTTGAAGGTTGAATCTGCCTAAAGTAGTCTTTACAACTATTTTAACTTTTCTTAATAACTTTTTTCTATACTGTGCGGATGCAAAGCAAGATTCACGAAAATATCAAGGATTTGCTTTTAAAGGTCGAGAAAAATACTACCGGCATGTATTCAAAAACACCGGTTCTTGTTGCCGTCTTGGACAAGGAAATCAGTATTATTATCGGCGATCGACTCATTCACCTCTCCGAATTCGTCATTGCAAAAATAAAAGGGTTTATTCCAGAGCTTGATGGACACAAGGAAATTACCAACGGGTTATTCTTGAAACTGCCCGACTTGATTGCCCGCCCTTTCAAGATACTAAGAGATACGCGTGCAGATAGAAAATTTCTATTTATCACTATTTCTCCTCAAACAGAAATAGTTATAGAAGTAAGGAGAATTGAAAGCGCGTTAACAGAAATAAACACTTTTCATGTGGTCGGTATCGACAAACTAAAACGACTGGAACGTAAATTTCCAGTCGTTTATAGCAAACCTGCGGAGACCCCTCTTTCCTCCGATGCGTCTGGATCTCTTTCGAGATGAGCCGGCAGGGGATTTTCCAGTCTTCAGATTTTTACATTCGCATTGAACGGACGGCCACACCCTCATCTACTTGGAACCAGAGGCTTTACTGGCGTCAATGCTTAATGGGCTAATTGTAACAAATTTATCTTTGTTGTCAACCAAAACCTGTGGAAACTTATTCTTTTGTAAAACAATAATCATATGCAAGTAACCAACATTTTTTATTCGGCTTCATTCGGCTTTGCCATAGGCGTCTTGTGGCGGTCTTTGGCGCGCATCGACTTGAAAGCGGTCGTTTTTGTCGGCTTGGCTTACCTTTTGCTGCTGGCTTTTCACTATTTATTTTTCAAGGAAATCCGGCTCGAAAAATTTCCGTCGACACATTATTTAGATATCTACGCCTCGGTGTTCATGATCGCGCTTGTCATCGGTGTCATGCGGTTTCAAATGGCGGACATACAGCCGCCGGCGTTTTTTGAAGGACAAGTCGGAAAGACCGTCTCATTCTCGGCTTTGATCGTCGACGAGCCGGCCAGAAATGCGAGCCAGACGAAATTGATTGTCGAAACGGCAAGCTCGAGCAGGAGCGCGGCAAAAACAAGCATCGTCGTCTTTTCAAAGGACGAACAAGAAGGCGGCGGCACAAAATTTCATTATGGCGACTTTTTGCGCATAACCGGCAAGCTTGAAAAGCCTGCGAATTTCATGACCGACCAAGACATGGAGTTCGACTACATCAACTATCTGCGCAAGGACGGCATTTTTTACACCATGAAAAATCCGACAATCAATATCCTGTCGAACGGCCACGGCAGTGCGATAAAGCGCTTTTTGTTTGCCTGGCGCGAGAGATTCGACGCGGCATTGAACAAATCGATACCAGCACCCGAGTCAACCGTCCTTGGCGGCATCATCATAGGCGAGCGGTACGCGTTCAGCCCGCAATTGCGCCAGATATTCATGGACACCGGCACCATCCACATCGTCACGATCGGCGGCTACCACGTCACCCTCGTCGCCGAGTGGATCATGAAGATCTTCTCTTTCTTGCCAAAATTTGCCGGCACCGGAATGGGGATCGTCAGCATATTCCTCTACGTCATCGCCACAGGCGGAGCACAGACATCTATCCGCGCTGGCATCATGGCGACCTTGGCCCTCTTTGCAAGCGCGACAGGACGCACGTATGCTTCGGGCCGCGCCCTCATCCTGGCGGCGATCATTATGATTGCGATAAACCCGTTCGTCCTCGTGTATGACGTGTCGTTTGAGCTGTCGTTCATGGCGACGATCGCCATCATTTTCCTCTCGCCGCGCCTCGAGCCGTATTTCGCCAGGATTCCATTGAAATGGCTGCGCGACATTATCGCCATCACCTGCTCGATGTATATGTTCGCACTTCCCTTTGTGCTCTATAGGATCGGCAACCTGTCGCTCGTTTCCTTGCCCGCGAACATCCTCATCGTGCCCTTGATGCCGATCAGCATGATCGCTGGCTTTGTGACTGGATTCGCCGGGCTTGTCTCGCCATTTCTTGCACTCGTGCCTGCAAAGATCGCTACAACGCTCCTCTATTTTCAAATCGCCGCCGTCGCTCTCCTTGCGCACCTACCCTTTGCGGCCGTCACCATTGTCGATTTTTCGCTGCCGATCGTTTGCATCATATATGGAATTTTCTTTTGGATCTTTTTCAAGAAGAATGCGGAGGAGAAAGTAGAAGTAAAATACAGAAGCGATATAATCGAAAGCGGAACGAACCAAGAGAACGAGGGGGCCTTGCGAGACTGGCTGAGCCGAGCACGAGGAATTTTTCAGCAGACGATTCAGCAGAATCGCCACGGGGCAAATATCCGTGCTCCCGAGACTCTTGGTTCGTGGAGTTTGAATATCAATTTTTTTGTGCTCATATCGCCGCTTTTCATCACATTCGCCGCTTCTGCCTTCTTGTACTATTCGCACTATCAATCGAATCAGGCTTCGCTCCAGAATATCGCGCGGCTTCTTTCTGCTTCGACGACTCCCGTAGCTACAGGCCCGACGAGCGCTTCGGCAGGCGCAGCAGCAAACGCCAGTTCAGGTGGCGCTTTCTCGCCCGATCCGAGGACGGCTTCAAGCACGTGCAAAATAAACGGCGTATATCCTGATCATTCCTGCACGCCCGGTGCCATTTTCGCCGACGCTACCGTAGCCGACGTCTGCGTCAAAGGCTACACCGCCTCCGTCCGCAACGTCTCGGACAAGACCAAAAAACAGGTGTTCCTGGAATACGGCCTCAAATATCCCGAGCCCGCCGGTGCGTATGAGGTCGACCATTTCATTCCCCTTGCCTTGGGCGGTGCGAACGATATCGCAAATCTTTTTCCCGAGGCAGCAGCTCCTGCGCCAGGCTTCCATGAAAAGGACGTCGTCGAAGTCTTCTTGCAAGAAGAAGTCTGCTCCCGCCGCGCCTCGCTATCTGCGGCGCAACGACAGATCTCAACCGACTGGCTGGCAGTCTACAAGAACATCCCGTTTGATGTCATCCAAAAGATCAAGAACAAGTATGGCGGCAGCGCGGTAGAGTAGCAGCAGAGGTCGGACATCTATATCATTTTGCTTTATTGAGTTTTTTTATTAAAACAGGAGTCACAAAAACCGCACCATTCTCCGCCTTTGGCGTCCCACCGATCTCCTTTGAAGTATACCAACCGAGCGTTTTTGAATCCCGCTCCATCGTTTTTTTCGTCGCATTGTCCCCTGCCGGCCATTTTGAGGCCGCGATCACTTGATCGATCAGGGAGCAATACTTGTCGAATAGCCGGAAGCTGTCGCCGCCGTTCTTGAGGATCCCGACAAAGAACATGTCCGCTCTTACACCCAGCAAAAAATCGCTGCCTCCGCGCTCCAATAGATAGAAGCCGCCGGCCGGTATCCGCGCACCGCTTCGAAAAACGATCTTTACCTTGCCGCTTGCGTCGACCAATTCCCATCCGCCGATCGAGACTGTGCTTGACGAGATATTTTTGAGCTCGATCCATTCATGGTTCGAGCTCGTCGCGTCGCCCATCCATGCGACCTCGTTTATGATCGCCCTCACATGCTCCGGCAATTCGGTCGTGTCGAATGCGCAATCCGTGATGGCAGAGGTCGTCGCGGCGCTCGCGCTCGATGACGCAGCTTGGCCGCCGTCGACCACAGTTTCGAGATCATTATTGTTTGAAAGGTAAAAGCCGGCGCATACAACCGCAACCAACGAGACACCTATTAGTATTGTTCGATTTGAAGACATGGCGATTTTATTTTGCCCGACCTTTTTCCACACCGCCATTCTTGACTTCAAGTATAATCCTGCTATCATTAAGGTCTATTTGGGATTTACCCACCACCTCCGCAGACAACTGTGGAGGGTCTATTTTTATATGGAGGTTACTGTAAGCATTGATGATATTTTTTTGTTCATTAGAATCAAGTTCACCGACCTTTTTCTTTAATCGCCGATAATCCATCGTCTTGCTTTGAGCTAAAATGACCGTTTGAATAACATTATTGAACTTTATTGACACATACCAAGAGCCAACCTTGTGCTTTGTGGTCAATGGTAATCCCAAGAATGAATACTTGTCATATTTTTTCAACACAAAGGCCGGTCGAGTGAATTCTTTGTTTTTACCGCTCAGCTCTATGCCGATATTCTCGCCAATATAACACCACCAAATCTCACCTTCTTTAAAGAAAGGCGGTTTTCGCGGACGATTCTCGAGTTTTAGCTTGAAAAGTGCCCATTCATTGAGTCTTTTTTCATATTTGCCGTCCATGCCGACAAGTATAGAAAAAAGTTATTAAGAAGTTATAAAAAAGTTATAAAGAATAGTTAAAGTCACAGGGACCTCAAAAAGGATCGACCCGGCGATTTTGCGATGCGAGCTGCGTTATCTAGTCTGCGCATGAGGAAGGATAACAAGCTCAATAAAAACAGCCGCTTCGCGAGAAACGGCTGTTGTGGATCGTCTGATCAATTTCGTTGTCCGAAGAGGGCGAGAGCCTGGACCAGATACCTCTCCGCCCTTTCCAAGACCATCGGTCCGGCGAGGATATCGCCATTCGGATGGAGCTGCCCCTGCGCGTCGATGCTGAGATCAGGGATCTCTTTGAGAAGCGGTTCGGCCAGATGCACGGTCTCCGGGCCCAGTCCGCCGGCGGCGACGACTTCCAGTATAAAATTTTTCCTGACTTCGGCTGCGAACGGAAGAAGCCCCATTGCATCCATGCGCATCCCTTTCCCGGCGCTTCTGTCGAGCAAAACCCGGTTGATCACCGTATAGTAGTCTTCAAGCCGATCAACCAGTCCGACTCGATCGTGTTCTATCTCCTCGAATGCCCTCGGGCCGACCTGGAGGATGACTTCGACCTGCTTTCGCGACCGGTGGATCGCTTCCGCGATCTCCGCGGGATCGGGCCATGTCATGTCGAGCTGGATCGCGCTTATGTTGGTCCCGCAGAGCTCGATGGCCCTCGAGAGGTCGACCGCGAATCCCGACCGGTTTTCATAGTCCGCGTAATGCAGACAATTGTAAGCCTCGTCAGAGAAAAATATCCCTGCAATGGCTCCGTTTTTGGGAAAAACATTCGAGTACCTGCTCGGAATGCCGTTCAATGTTTTTCGGCTCATCATGACGCCGACATGGAGCATCCGTTCCGATTCCCCCGGCGAATGCTCGTTGAATACCTTGATCAAATGCGCTACTTGGCCCGGGTCGGTGGAACCCGTGACGCCGATGTATGGTTTAATGTGCATGACTGTCCTTTCGTTGCGGTTACTGGATTCAAACTATACCTACTATATCACAAAGTCAAACCGTCGTTGTACATAGAAAACTCTTTAAAAAGAAAAAGCCGCCTGATTTTCCGTCAGGCGGCTCCATGATTATATCGGCATCAATTTATGGCAAGAGAGCCGTTCATCGCCCGATCCGAAAGCTCTTTGGGCAAGTAATGCGGTTCGATGCGCCATGTCCTGCAGTTCTCGTGCTCCCACCTGGCGCCAAACGATGACTGCCAATCATAAATGAAATACAGCGTTTGCACCCTGCCAGAGTAGAACAACCGGTCATAGAACTCGTGCAGGATCGGCATGCAATATTTTTCGTCCGGATTCTTGCGGTGCCATTCTTGATATAGCTCGACCATCTTGTCCTCGAAAGGCATTTGACTGAAGATGTTTAGCCCTGATTCCAGGACAAGCAGCTCGATGACTTCTTCGAAAATCATGCGATTGCCGGGAATAGTTCCGACGCCGCCGGTCGAGATAGGGCCAGAGACCATCTCGACCTTTTCCGGTATGCGATGGACGATGTCGAGTGCAATATTGGCCAGATCGATGAACGATCTTGCTTTTGAAAGAGCCACAACATTATAGGAATTCCAATGTTTAAAATGTACAGTATTCATACTGCCGGAACCTTACTTCATTTGCATTCAAAAATCAAGAAAGACGTGCGACTGAATAAAAAAGCCTTATGCATTCATCTTCATCCTCTATAAGATTCATTTCCAAAGCATCTTTCGGCGTCTTCCACAAAAAATCTTTGTGCTCCGTTGGATTTATCTCGATGTCGGGTTTCTCTTTCAAGGACAAGTGAAATATATGATAAACAAAATCGAATGTCGGATATCGGACAAAAACCTTGTCAAAATACTTCAAACTTGAAAAATCGTCTCCAAAAGAAGTCTCCTCAAATATCTCTCTTTTTATCGTATCTTCAAGGCTTTCACTGGCGTCCTTCTTGCCTGCTGGCACGCCCCAAGTACCGCCTTGCGGTTTATTATCCTGTCGATGGAGAAGTAATATTTCGTCACCGACTTCGATGAAACAGCTCACTACCTCGAATTTTGGGTTAAAATTATTCGGTTTATCTTTAAAAAGCATTTGATTATATCTTGCACATCATCCGGGCCTCGTTCACGATCTTGTCCGCTTTGACGCCGGTGACGCCGATATCAGCGAGATAGCCCGGATATTTGACGAGGTCGCGGCAGAGGACGATGCCTTGGTCAAAAAGATTGCGGCGGGTCTGCCCGTCGACGGATGAAAGGATGGTAAAAGGAAAGAGCGCGAGCTCTTCGATGAGCTGTTGCAGATTGCCCGAGTGGGGATAATTCCAACCGATCAAGTGGAGCCCGGAACATTCTGCGAATTTGATCGCTTCGTTGGTGAATTTCGTGTTCGTGATGAGCCAGCCTTTCGATAGCGTGCGCTCGCGGCCGCCGAAGGTGAATTTCTGATTGGCGAGGTCCTCGAAGCGGGCTTTGACATACAAGGCAACTTTGAGGTCCGATTTCAAACCGAATTCGTTGTGGAATTTCGCTTCGACCATGTCGAGCTTGTCCTCTTTCCAGGCGACGACGTCGACTTCGTGCTCCACGCAATGCCCTTCAACGATCATGTCGGTCACGGTCTCATAGCCCCAGGCCTTGAAGATCTCCGCCACGAATTTCTCGAACGGATAGCCGTTCGGACCGAGGTCGGCCAATGCGCGGCGCATCGAATATCGCGCGGCGGCGTGGTGCAGGTTCGAGGAGCGCAAGAGGTCGAATGCACGCGCGTAGATCAAGGCCGTCGACATGCCGTCTTTCATCTCGTCCTCTACCCTGTCGACGATCTCGTCGATCGCTTCTTTTGACCCGCCGGCGGCCTTCAGAGACTCGATCAATTTGTTTTCTTCAAAAAGTTCCTTTTCGCCGTTCGATTTTGTGACATAGATGAGGTGGTTCATTAGGAATATTGTAACACAACTTCAAAGTGTGACACTTGGATAACTTGGAAAAAGAAAAGACCGGAGCGAACTCCGATCTTCATGAGCCAAATTAAGGAGTGCAAGACTTAGAAAAAATGTATTGATATTGAACCAAGAGAAATTATCAATACACAAAAGCCAATGAAGAAGAAAAACAACCCAATAGCACAATCAAGACCACCTTCACCACCTCTAAGTACAGGAACACATATTATGAGAAGACTGACAACACAAAGAAGCAAGGATAAGCATAGCATTGTAATCATATTTCCTTTCAAGAGTAATTTTTTGTTTAATGTTCAAGTTTGTTTAAAATGAAACTATCAAGAAAACAATCCTTCGTCAAGCCACCGCTCTTTCTTCTTCCTTTTTCCTTGTTTCCATTTTTCCTTTAACTTTTCCCCACGTTATTCACTTGTCGCTTGAAACTTGCCGCTTGAAACTATTTCCGGCATGCTACAATCAGTGCATGGCAGAGACAACAAAATCTCCTTACTACAAGACGTCCGACTTGCGCATACCTCCGCAGTCTTTGGAGGCCGAGCGCGCGCTTCTCGGATCCATCATGATGCGTCCCGAAGTCGTGCACGAGATCATCGACCTCATCAATGATCGGTCCTTCTATTCCGACCGCCATCGCCTGATCTGGGGATCGATGATCGAGCTCCACAACAAGGCGACGCCGATCGACCTGCTTTCCCTTTCTTCAAAATTAAAAGAAAAAGAATTGCTCGAAACGACGGGCGGCATGACGTATCTGACCGAATTGGTCCAGAGCGTGCCGTCATCCGCGAACGCGAAATATTATGCCGAGATAATCCAGAAAAAGCAGCTCATGCGCGACCTCATCAGCGCCTCGGAATACATAGGCAACCTCGGATTCGACCAGGACGGCGACCTCGAGGAGACTCTGGACAAGGCGGAAAAGAGGATCTTTGACGTGACCAATTTCGCCGGCAGCCAGCACAAATTCATCGCCTTGAAGGACACGCTCGTCGAGGCATGGGAGCGCCTGGAAAAACTGCACGAGACGCGCGGCGAATTGCGCGGCATCCCGACCGGCTACAAAGAGCTCGACAACAAATTGGCGGGCTTCCAAAAATCAGACCTCATCATCCTGGCGGCGCGGCCTTCGATGGGAAAGACGTCGCTCGCCCTCGACATCGCCCGCAAGGCCGCCGTCAATCACAACATCTCAGTCGGCATTTTCTCCCTTGAAATGAGCTCGCAGCAGCTCGTCGACCGCATGCTCGCAGCGGAGGCGAATGTCGACTCCTGGAAATTGCGCACGGGCCACAACCTCTCCATCGACCACGATTTCAAGGCCATCCGCGACGCAATGGATCGCCTTTCGAAGGCGCCGATCTACATAGACGACCAGGCAGCCAACAACATTCTAAAGATGCGCGCCGTCGCCCGCCGATTGAAGAGCGAAAAAGGCCTCGGACTCATCGTCGTCGACTACCTCCAGCTCATGGTGCCGACGAATGCGCGCCACAACGACAATATGGTGCAGCAGGTCACCGAGATATCGCGCTCGTTGAAGCAGCTTGCCCGCGAGCTCGAAGTGCCTGTCCTCGCCCTCTCCCAGCTGTCGCGCGCCGTCGAACAGCGCGGCGAAGGCGGCCGTCCAAAATTGTCCGACTTGCGCGATTCCGGTTCCATCGAGCAGGACGCCGACGTAGTCATGTTCATCCATCGCGAGGACAAGTACAACAAAGACTCGGGCAAACCGAACATCGCCAACATCATCATCGAAAAGCATCGTAACGGCCCGACAGGCACGGTCGAGCTCTACTTTGACGAGAAGAAGACGACCTTCCTCTCCATCGAAAAGGCGGATTTCGGAGATTTTGAGAAGCAAGGCGGAGATCAGCCGTTTTAATTGTATAATGACGAAGTTATGTCACTAGAACAAAAAAGTATAATAGATGCAGTGGGTATAGATGAAGAGACAGGAAAACTGACGCTCGTTATCTTTGATCATCTTGATTGGATTACAGACACGAATAACCATAAATTTCTTTTGAAAGAAAAACTGAAAGATTACGGTGACTATATAGAAAGTGGTCAGATATATGAAAATAAGCCAGAGTTCAGAGGTAAAAGTATTGTAATTTCAATTGTTGGAAAATATCCTTTGAGTAAAGATGCTCAAATATTTTATGATGGGATATCAAAAATTGTTCGTGAAGAGTTATCATCTGAGATTAAATTCAAGATATTAGAAAAATAAGTTTATGGACCCCGTCAACAAACTCATCGAACTCTTTAGCGAATTTCCGGGCATCGGGCCGCGGCAGGCACGGCGCTTTGCGTATTTCATTTTGACGCGCAACAACGGCTTTTTGGATGAGTTCACGAAAAATATAAGCGCGGCAAAGAAATCGTTGCGAGTTTGTTCGATGTGCCAGCGCTTCTTTACTTCTGCGGAGGGTAGACCTCCGCAGGCCGCAAAGACATGTCCGACCTGTTCCGACCTCACTCGCGACCAGTCGAGCCTCATGATCGTGGCGCGCGACAGCGACTTTGAGGCGATCGAGAAGAGCGGCGTCTATCACGGCCTCTACTTCATCTTGGGCGGCAACGTGCCGATCCTAGAAAAAGAGCCGGAAAGAAGGGTGCGGCTCGCGGAATTGAAAAAGCGCGTTTCCGGAGATCGGATCTCCGAGATCATCCTCTCCATGAGCGTCACGCCCGACGGCGAGCATACGGCCGAGGTCGTCAAGGCTTTTCTTGAAAAGAACGTCGATACTGCGAAGGTAAAAATCACCATTCTTGGCAAAGGGCTCTCGACCGGCACCGAGCTGGAATATTCTGATACGGAGACGCTCAAGAATGCGCTGAAGAATCGAGCTTGACGGATTACTAAAAAGTGATAGATTTTCCAAAATAAAATAACAAAAGGCCCCTCAAAGTGGGACCTGTATCTGGGATTTTTTGATAAGTTACCAGATCCATACCGTAACCCGGATAACCGACGAACAGTCGTCTTCGAGGTCAAGGAAAGCTTTAATACCCTGAATCGTTCCGGTTCGATTGAATACTTCGAGGTTCCAGCCTACGTTATTTCAATAAATGTTCAGTTTGCAGCGGCTTCAGCTTGAAGTTTCTTCACGATTGGGCTTACACAAAACCCCCTCCAGGCGGTTTTCTTTTTTGTTGATTTTCACAATATAGCTAATTGGTTATATTGTGAAAAACACATAAAAAGTAGACGGGGAGATGCAAGGCCGCGCCATTGATTGCTTTGATAAAATTGCAAAAAGCAACGCAAATAGTTCTGCAGGACAACGAATCGCTTGCAATATTTTTGTAATATAACCAATTGGTTATATTACAAAAAAAAACCACCCTTCTGCGGTTTTCATCTGTCAAAAATTTGAGGCCGCAAATTGCCTTTATTTAAAATCCTCGATCTTTACGTTGAAATACGGCTGGCGATGGCCGTTCTTCTTGAAGTAACGGCTCTTTTGCTTGTACTTGATGACAGTGACCTTTTGAGCGCGGCCGATCTTTGCGATAGTGGCCGTGACGCGGGCATTTTCGATGTACGGGGTGCCGATAGTAGTGTCCTTGCCATCGTCGACGAGCAAAACCTTGTCAAAGACGACCTTGTCGCCTTCCTTGTGCTCGACAGGCTTTGTGCCATCGGCGCCTTTTACAGCCGCGAGCTTCTCAATGCGAATAGTGTCGCCTTTTGCAACGGTATATTGCTTGCCGCCTGTTTCGATGATGGCTATTTCCATAGGGCTCTTATTCTCGCATATTCGGAAAAAGAATGCAAATTCCGCCCCATTTTCGAGTGATTTCGAGGCAAATCTTCGCTTGAACCTGATGAGAGGCGCCACAAGGTTTATGCACTTTTCGACGTTGACATCCGTTGCACAAGGAATATATTGCTTGGAGACAAACAATATCCGGAAGAAGGATGGCGCCAAAGCGCCATGCAACCGAGCGCACGCAAACACGCGTTCGATCCGTCTTCTTTCAGATAAAAAGAAAAGGCGCAAAATGAGCAGCACATTGATGTTCCCCAGGTTCGAAAAGCTCGAAGAAATGAGGGAAAGCACAGACCCCATGCCAGAATTCACCACTGACACGCCCCTCATGCGAAAATACGAAGAGCTTGAAAGGCTCGTAAACGGACACATGCCGCAATGGTATCGGTATTCGCTCGACTTGATGAACCGGACCGGCAGGATAAGCCCGGAACTGATAGAGATGGCTAAACAATACTTGCGAAAAAGACTCCGGCTAGAAGAGTCAGAAGCAAGGCTCTATGACACTGGCGTCCCCGGGGTGCCGACACTCGGAACCCCAGAGGAACAAGCTTTGCATTACTTTGCACTGCATACCGACGAGCTATTGGAAGACTTCAAGAGCATCGGGTGCTTCGGCGATGAAATGACTCTCGATATGCTCAAGCTCACAAACGATCAAGGCATTGTTTGCCATGATGTCCCTTTTTTGTAAAGGAAGGATGAGGCAGATTCAACCTTCAAGTGCAACACCCGTTAAAATATGAGGTATGAAATACACACATTTGGGGGTTGAAGAACGCGAGAAGATCCAGGCGGGTTTGTGGGCTGGAAAGTCGATTAGAAGTATT
>Ga0265338_10008948_pt1 | contig 12045 bp, 8 predicted proteins | sample 42126metaG_FD_193579 | JGI IMG/M metagenome (GOLD analysis project Ga0265338, IMG submission 193579) | Rhizosphere microbial communities from Carex aquatilis grown in University of Washington, Seatle, WA, United States - 4-21-26 metaG | ecosystem: Host-associated > Plants > Roots > Rhizosphere >... | reverse complement strand
CCCGTAGGCTGAGGAGCAAAAGGAGGAATCCGCCCGAGGAGGGGCTCGCGTCTGATTAGCTAGTTGGTGAGGCAATAGCTTACCAAGGCGATGATCAGTAGCTGGTCCGAGAGGATGATCAGCCACAGGCGGAGTAGAGCAGTCTGGATAGCTCGCAAGGCTCATAATCTTGAAATCGCGGGTTCAAATCCCGCCTCCGCACCCATGTTTTTTTGTTCAAAAATAAAAGTATAGTTAATGACTAATTAACTAAAAGAATTCTACTAAACTTTTTTTGGTTGGATGGGAGATAGCAAATAAAAAGTAAGAATGAATTTACTATATACTATAGTATGATCGTGGGCGGATAGCGGGAATCGAACCCGCGTCTTCTCCTTGGCAAAGAGAAATTTTACCATTCGACCATATCCGCAATTTCTTTCTTCCTGATACGCACGCAATATGTTCACACATATATGACATATATAATATGTCATATATGCGTCTGGATCGTATTTGTGCAGGGTCATATATTTTTATTTTCTAGTAAACCTTGCATACTGCTCACGAAATTTTAATAACTCAGATTCAATCTAAATATGTCTCACAATCTAAATTGACTCGCAGAAGTGATGTGGGAAAATATAAAATAAATTCAAGAAATGAGAGAATTAAGAATCGCTACTAAGAAGACTAATCCAATCCATAATGATGTACCGGAAAATAGAACATTTTTGTTACTTGACCAACCATCAGAAGAAGCAAATACAAGAGGTACACTAATCAGTAAGACTGATGAAGTTGCAATCAGTGCAAAAACAGCTAATTGGAAAGCAATAGTCATCTAATCCTCCAAACTACTAAAAAATGAATTATACAATTTATCCCTCACATTGGGATAATATTAATATATATACAATATGAGTAATATATATACAATATGGAATGGAAGGTTTTCATTAAAAATCAAATGATTCTTTTCTTTAAAACTTAATACTTAATTTGAACATGAAGTAGACTCCACTTTCTGAAAAAAAGGCATACTCGTTCATATATCTATGTATACTTTATACATAGATATCTCGAAATGGTTAAGATTAATAATTAATATAGGAGATGGCTAGATAATTAGTTACTCATCTCATATGAGTAATATATGGTATGATTTGATTCGTAGGAATAAGATATAGATTATCTTTGGGAGAGATGGCTGAGTGGTTGATAGCTCCGGTCTTGAAAACCGGCATAGTTCTTCGAACTATCGGGGGTTCGAATCCCTCTCTCTCCAATTATTTATTGCAAAAATTGGTTTTTTTCATTTGTTTTTTTCCCTTATCCTTTCTTTCATAGAAAGGAAGGCTCGGCTAGATGCCGAGCCAGAACCAAAAAAAACAATAGAATAGATATAGAAAATCTCAGTTAAGAGGAGTCATGAAAAGAACGGGTTCCAAATCACGATCAATTCCTTTTTCAAACCCTGCTGCAGCTGCACGGGCCCTTCCCGCATGCCACAAATGTCCTACAAAAAAGAAGAACCCTAGAACAAAATGAGAGGTCGCTAACCAACTTCTAGGAGAGACATAATTGACTGCATTGATCTCCGTAGCTACACCACCCACAGAATTTAAAGAACCTAAAGGAGCATGAGTCATATATTCTGCCGAACGTCGTTCTTGCCAAGGTTGTATGTCTTTTTTTAGCCTGCTCAAGTCCAAACCATTTGGACCCCTTAGAGGTTCTAACCAAGGAGCACGAAGATCCCAAAAACGCATCGTTTCTCCTCCAAAAATAACCTCTCCAGTTGGGGAACGCATTAGATATTTACCCAAACCTGTGGGTCCTTGTGCGGACCCCACATTAGCTCCAAGACGTTGGTCTCTAACTAGAAAAGTAAATGCTTGAGCTTGAGAAGCTTCTGGCCCAGTGGGTCCATAAAACTCACTAGGATAAGCGGTATTATTGAACCAGACAAAACAACAAGCAATGAAACCAAAGACAGATAAAGCACCTAAACTATAAGACAAATAAGCCTCTCCAGACCATACAAATGCACGGCGAGCCCATGCGAAGGGTTTGGTTAAGATATGCCAAATTCCACCAAGTATACAAATGGAACCTAACCATATATGTCCACCAATTATATCTTCTAAATCATCTACACTAACAATCCATCCTTCTCCTCCAAAAGGAGATTTTAGTAAATAACCAAAAATGATGCTGGGGCTAAGAGTTAAGTTGGTAATTTTTCTTACATCTCCCCCACCAGGAGCCCAGGTATCATATACGCCTCCAAAATAAACAGCTTTAAATACCAGAAGAAAAGCACCCAGACCTAACAAAATTAGGTGAATGCCCAAAATTGTAGTCATTTTATTTCGATCTTTCCATATATAACCAAAGAATGGAAAAGATTCTTCAAGAGTTTCAGGTCCAAGAAGAGCGTGATAAATACCGCCAAAACCTAAGACTGCAGAGGAAATTAAGTGAAGTACTCCAGATACAAAGTACGGAAAGGTATCTATAACTTCTCCTCCAGGACCTACCCCCCAACCTAAAGTAGCTAGGTGTGGAAGTAAAATTAATCCTTGTTCATACATAGGTTTCTCTGGTACGAAATGTGCCACTTCAAATAAATTCATTGCTCCGGCCCAGAATACGATTAATCCGGCATGAGCTACGTGAGCTCCAAGTAGTTTACCGGACAAATTAATAAGTCGAGCATTCCCGGCCCACCAAGCAAAACCGGTGCTTTCTTGGTCACGGCCAGCTAAAGCTAAAGTTCCATTAAAGAGCGTTTCCACGTGGTAAAACCTCCTCAGGGAATATAAGGTTTTCATGAGGCTGATCCTGAGCCGCCATCCAAGCACGAATACCTTCGTTTAAAAGAATATTTTTTGTGTAGAAAGTCTCAAATTCAGGATCTTCCGCTGCACGGATTTCTTGGGAAACAAAGTCATAAGCACGTAGGTTCAGAGCAAGACCCACTACCCCAACAGCACTCATCCATAAACCGGTTACTGGTACAAATAGCATAAAGAAATGTAACCAACGTTTATTGGAAAAAGCAACCCCAAAGATTTGGGACCAAAATCGATTAGCAGTGACCATCGAATAAGTCTCTTCGGCTTGAGTTGGGTTAAAAGCACGGAATGTATTTGCACCGTCACCATCTTCGAATAGAGTATTTTCCACAGTAGCACCGTGAATAGCGCATAGCAGAGCCGCACCTAATACTCCGGCAACTCCCATCATATGAAATGGGTTCAATGTCCAATTATGAAATCCTTGGAAGAAGAGGATGAATCGAAATATAGCTGCTACGCCAAAACTCGGTGCAAAGAACCAACCAGATTGACCCAGTGGATAAATTAGGAATACGGAAACAAAAACAGCGATTGGACCAGAGAATGCAATTGCATTATAAGGTCGCAATTGAACAGATCGAGCAATTTCGAATTGACGTAACATGAAACCTATTAGTGCGAAAGCACCGTGGAGGGCAACAAAAGTCCACAGACCTCCTAATTGACACCAGCGGGTAAAATCTCCTTGTGCTTCAGGGCCCCATAATAGCAACAAAGAATGTGCTAGACTGTTCGCAGGAGTAGAAACTGCAGCAGTTAAAAAATTGCAACCTTCCAAATAAGAACTAGCTAATCCATGAGTATACCATGAAGTTACAAAAGTTGTACCTGTAAACCAACCCCCTAAAGCAAAATAAGCACAAGGAAAGAGCAATAGACCAGACCACCCTACAAAAACAAAACGGTCCCTTCGTAACCAATCATCCATAATATCAAATAAATCATTTTGATCTTTGGTAAATCTACCAAGGGCTATAGTCATAGTGATTCTCCTGTTCAATTACTTTAACCATTTTCGAACATCTCATGTTAATTTTAAGGCATATGATAGTTCAATTATCTATGGACGATTTCTCCTTCAACACCTCTTTATTTACAACGGGTTTCGAAGATATAAGCTCTTTTTTCTATTAAGCCACAAAAAAACCTAGGTAAATCCATAAACTCGATCGATTTCATGCTTATTTAGAATATTGAAATCCTGAGCTGTCCTATGATATGTCAGTCAGAATCTTTTAACGAACCAAACCAAAATAACAAAAAATCTCGTATTTTTTCCTACTTTTAAATAGAATATGAAATAATGGTATACTTCAATTCAGAATCCTTTTCTTCCATTCCTTCATTATTGTATTGCCAAAACAACAAAACAATATTGATTGGATTTTGAAGTCAAGAAAAGATATTTCAAAATTGATTTTTTATATGTAGTAGAAAGGAATAACAATTTATTTCTATGAAATAAATATCGAGTAAATTGAGTAACAAGAATATTAACTCGTAAATATTCGCAAATTCTTGCTTTACTGTGGTCTAAGGAAATCAAAAAAATCCGCTTGTGCTTATAGAATCTCACTTCTTATCTATCGAATTTATATATCAGAATAGCTGATATAGTCATTATTTAATGAGTCAGGTCTATTTACTTTTTATTTTTTTTGAAGATAGCTTATTTTCTAAGATTTTTAAGATAGTTTCATTTTTGAAGAAGAATGTGGAAAGAAATAATAACACTTTTTTGGTTTGCAAATAAATAATTGAATATTTCAAATATTCAAGAATATATCGGTTACACCTTCTAGAAGACCAAATTGAAATAATAAAACATGAAGAGGGTTATGTCACTATGGGCAGATTATTACTAAGAAAATTCAATTACTCATAATTAGTCATTATGATAACGACTATCCCATTTATCCCATTTTTGAAATATAACTAAAAAACTGCAAAAAATTCAAATTCATTATATGACTTATTTCTTCTAAAAAAAAAAAAGAGTTTGCTTGAAAAACAAGGTATAAAACTTGAGTTTAGTGGAAAAGGTCCTTCCTTGGATTTGAACTGATGACTTTCGGTTTCAAAAACCCTTTTCTACCATACGAAAAGGCTAGTATGATTTCAGAGAATGAGAACTGGAGTTATTGTCTATGTCGATTGTTGACCTCTCTAGCTGGGAAGATGGTGGTTTACCTTGCGATGTTACTTTATCGATCAGATTTTTCAAATTTCCTATGAATTCTTATTAGTCCTAAGGAAAAAACCTTTTTCTAAAAATATTATTTGTTTTTCAATACAAAAAAAATATCATTCAATGTTTACTGCTGAAAAGGATGTAATCTTATGAAATTTGTAGCAGAAAGAGCCCTTTATTAGATTTTAACTGATGATCTACACCTTACTATGGCGTTACTCTACTACTGAGTTATAAGGATATAGAAATTCAATTAATGAATTAGCCATTTTCATTTTTCATTAGAAGAGGTTTGTATATAAGGTTCCCAAAATCTCTTTTTTATTTTAACATATATATTATTATATAGAAATTATAAATATATTTATAGAATCTATTTATCTATATAAATATAAATAGAATTCTAGTAAATTTTTAAGACTTGCATAAAATGTATACTCTATAGTAAACAATATATGCCTATAAGGCATAAGAATTTATTCAGAAACAATCAATTTTTTTATAGCAAAATAGGGTAAATTTTGAATTTCTTATTCTTGTTTATTTTCTTTTTTTTTTTTTATGAAATAAAATATATAATGAATTGGTTCAAGTCCGAACATCCCACTTTTTTACTTATTATCATGAGTCATAACAATATTCACTTGATTGAAAGATGTACTAATTCCACATTGATATCAATTCAAGATATTTTATTAAATTGGATGATAAAGAATTTTATACTAGGAACGGAAAACCCGAATCTTTATGAAATAGAATAAAGTAATAAATATATTTGATCTGAACATGAAATGAAGCAACGAGTTCCGATTTAATTCAATTAAAATTGAAGTACAAAGAAATTGTACTCTTCTAGCAGACCCATTAAATAAGTACTTGAATTGAAAGAATCCTTCAACCTATCTCTTTTCATTAGATTTTTTTCTTATAATTTAGCATAGGATAATTTATGAATGAACTATCCAATTAAAAAATTCTATGCAATCCTAACATAAAACTAGGAAATACTTTTTGGATCAAATCATAAAAAAAGAAAATAAAAAATGGGATCAAAAATATGATCAAAAATATGATGACAAAAATGATCAAAATAGAAAGAAAAGTAATAGAAAAGTCAGTCTATTGACAGTAAAAAAATACATATTATAATTTGAGTACTGACTGATGACGACGTGTGGACAGATTCGCCCTCATCGTCTAGTGGTTAGGACATCTCTCTTTCAAGGAGGCAGCGGGGATTCGATTTCCCCTGGGGGTAAGATAAAAAGTTGATATTAATTTCTCAATAAACCTAAGATTCATTCTCCCAGGTTTACTAAGAAACCTGGGATTAATTCTTCCTTAAACCTAGAATTAATCCTTCCACCCAGGGTCGATGCCCGAGCGGTTAATGGGGACGGACTGTAAATTCGTTGACGATATGTCTACGCTGGTTCAAATCCAGCTCGGCCCAATAAAGTTACTTTATGAATACATATGTTATATATAAATGATATAATAGAATTGCCTGAAATATTTGAAATTTTTTTTTTGAAATAAAAGGTCAAACCATTCATTAAATTAATGGGAAGACTTCATGTATTTAGATGCATATAAAATATGAATTCTCATTAACTTTTATTTCGAAGTTCTAAGAATAAAGTCTACTCCTCTTACAGATAAAAAATCTGTTATTGAGTAAAACAATAACAGATTACTAGTAATCTGTGTCACTCTCACTATAGTCTATATCCATATGTGAATATGTTTTGAACATTTGTACAGCTGAATGAAATGATACTCATATTACCCTTATGAATATGTATACCATACACCTTGCTTTGCTGGGATTGTAGTTCAATTGGTCAGAGCACCGCCCTGTCAAGGCGGAAGCTGCGGGTTCGAGTCCCGTCAGTCCCGAACTAGAATCCGGAATATTCATCCATTTTTCTTTCCTTTTTCCATGAAAAAGGGAGGCAGAAAACAAGCAAGATCTAAATTCTCATAATTATTGAAATGATTTATTATTGGACTGAATATCTCTTTTGTTTTCGTTTTGCATTTATCACCCAGACAAATACTGATCAGAAATCTCATTTTTTTTGACTACTATCTATTGATTGATAAGGTAGAGATTTCTTATATATTGATTCTACGAATCAATGGTATTCATTTATATACCATCGACCCTCATCGTACTTTTTTTTCGACTGTTCTTGATCAATGAAATGATAGTATTTTATATATTTTTTAATATATAAAAGTTTTCTTTTTTTTTCTAAAAATTTGAGAAAAATAAAAAGTTTTATTCTTTGTATTTTTTGATCAAAAAATAAACTTTGTCTAATTACCTAATTACCTTAACAAAAAAAGTAGTTTTCATATTAAACTACATCTCTTTTAGTCACGATTTTTTTTGTATTGATTGTATATGCTTAATATTCTCATTCAAATACAAATAACAGACTTAATTTGAAATTTATAGATTTCATTCCAAATCCGAAAAAGGAGAGACTTACTAAAATAAAAGAGAAGACCAAGATTTTCTGTTAATTTCTTGGAATATTTGATTTTTTTGTCTCTTCTTTTTCCCATCGTACTTCTAGTCTTTATTTGGATATGTGTGTGACTGACCTATATCATATAAAAATCCTTAATCGCATTTAATTGAGAATTATAAGAAATTGAAAAGTTTAAAAAAAGTAAGGATAATCTTATTAAGATAAGCAAAACAAACAGTAGGCTATAAGACAAAAAAAGTAGAAAAGGACTAATTCAATAAAAAAATCCCATTTTCAAATTAGTATGGGTAAAAGATCTTCCTATACTACATAAATTATCAACGATGAATCGATTTGATAGATCAGATATTAAAATAAGGATCCGATTCAAAATTATCAGGATGCAAGCAAGCCATCCTATTGGATTTCATTTATTTATAGTAGTTTAATATCTCCTTTCTATGGGATTATATCCCGAGTTATTGCACAAAAACAAAAAAAAAGAAAAATGAGATTATGGAAGTCAATATTCTCGCATTTATTGCTACTGCACTGTTCATTCTAGTTCCTACTGCTTTTTTACTTATTATCTACGTAAAAACAGTCAGTCAAAATGATTAATTTGACTCAAACTTGAATTGGAAATTCTTTTAAATTCAATCATTAAAGAAATAAAAGAAAGGGATTAAAAGAAAGAGAATCCTAAGTCTTAAGTAAAACGAATGATCAAATTCGAATTATCTACTGCGATAGAAAGAAGTATATTCTATTGCAGTAGAGAGTTTTTTCTATTGGTTATAGATTATCTTGTTAAAGAAAGACAAGCTATTATTGAAAAAAGCTTAATAAGATGATTGATGTAAAAGGATCAAAGAAACAATTGATATAATTCGATTACTCGATTGATTTATCAAAAAATTCTCATAATTCAAATTAAAGTCCACTCCTTCCCCATACTACAAGAGAAAGTGAAAATGTAAAGACTACCATTAAAGCAGCCCAAGCAAAATTTACTAAATCCATGTGATTTGTGTCTCCTATATTATATGAAGTAATTATTCCATTATTGATCAATAATCATAGTCCAATTAATAGTGGAGAGTCAAAATAGGATTCGAATTTCTAAGGCTATTGATAAACCAATAAAAAAATAGAAAGTGCTTAATACTATAATACTAGATAGAATTAAGTCTTAAGAACAAATCTTACATACAAACTCTTTTCTTTTTTTATGAAAAAAAAGATATTCAAATGTATTAACAAGATACAAAATTATCCATTATTGTATATCTTAAATATTTTGTATTTAAGATAAGCTTACTGTCTCTCTTTCTATGAGAGAAAAAACAAGGAGCTGTCACTACAACTCTTAAATCCATTCCTTTCTTTTTTTGAATTTCACTGGACAAGTTTTTCTATTTTCTCGAACTAGGAATTCGAAAAATAAAGTATCAAGAAATTCTTTGTCCCTAGTTATACAGGATAAGAATTTGTCAAATTTTATTAGTAGGATATAGAAAAAATTGAAAGTATCCTGTTGAAAAGGCGACACCCAGATTTGAACTGGGGATAAAGGATTTGCAGTCCCCTGCCTTACCGCTTGGCCATGCCGCCAAATCCAATCCAAAATCAATAAAAATAATTCAATTCTTTTTTTTTTTAATTTGCTTATCTTTATTCCAAAAAAAGGGTGAGGATTTCTGGTTTTTATTGGATTTATTCAATTGAAATCATTTTCGTTGATGAATTCTATTTTCAAAACACATACATACTCTTTCAATTAAGAACTTCTTCTCTTTATCTATTGAGGAATTCTTCAATAGATAAGAAAAGTATTTCCGGTGATAGATTCCAAAATTTAGGTCAAATTGGAACCCTTAGCTAGAATTTTTTGGAATTCTAGTTATTCTTGTCTTGATTTCCTTTTGGATTTTTTTATCTTTCTTAAAGTAACAAAAAGTAACGAAAGATTCTTCAATTTCAATTGAAATTGATATCTTCTATTTTGTTTCATTTCCTTAATGGGATAAACAAAATCAAATTGATTTATGACTAATTAGTATCAATTACTTAAGTCAAATCTTTTTCAATTAGGAATTATAATCAATTTTGAATTTATATGTAAACCTCAGAACAGAAAAAATTACATAGATTCTAAGTCATTTTCTTTCTTATTTATAATATTCCTAGCTAAAGCAAATTCTTCTTTTATTTTGCACTGCATCAAAAGTATTGAATACAAAAGAAATTATGAAGGTTATATCATCTTCCATTAAAGCATATATATAATGTGTTATTTGAGATATCTGCTGTAGAAGTAGGTCAACATCTCTATTGGCAAATAGGAGGTTTACAAATCCATGGCCAAGTACTTATCACTTCTTGGACTGTAATTAAATACTAATTTATCAATTCTAGGATATTAGTAATAATAGACAATAAAATACTCCTGTTACAAAACAAAAAGATTTTCTGAATTTTTTTGAACATAAAGTGTATTAAATCAAACTCTCCAGTTTGCTTGACTATTCTACCTTTTTCTCATTCATTTCATAAAATCTAGATTCAATCATAAATCCTTAGCATCCAATCAGACCATGCTTAAAGAGTAGATTTACATAAAAAAAAAGAAAGAAAAGAGGGGTAAGATGCATTTTATCTATACTTTATACAGATAAAAATCCCATAATAGGAAGAAAGTAGCAGAAAAGGAATTTTCGATTACGATTTAAGTGAAAACAATCATTATTTTCTTAATGAAATAAAAATTCAAAAAAAAAAAAAAGAAAGATTAGAGGAATTAAATGTCTATAGAAAAAAGAGCCAGCCTCAACTTTCAATCAGAAAAATCTATATACAAAAAATATATATGATGATACAATTTCTTTTTTTTTTAGTATCTTACTTAACTTTAGTCGATCTTATTTTTTTAATCCTTTAATTCAGTTTTAATTTTTATAAAATGAAATTCTCATAAAAAAGAATCCGAAAGGAGAAATATATATGTCTAGTTATCAAAAAATGTTTTTCAGAAGAATACGTCGTCTACGAGCTTTAGCCAAACTAGCAAGAATGGAGGGAATACCTCGTCGAGGCAAAAAAACGAGATTTCATAAACAAGATAGATGCAGATATATTAGAAGCGCATATGCTCTTCAAGCACTTGAACCTGCCTGGATTCCAGTTAGACAAATAAAAGTAGGAGAACGGGCAATAAAACGATGTGTGCGTCGTTGGGCAAAAATATTGTTATTTCCTGACAATAAACCTGTGATAATAAGCAATACAGAAACACGCATAGATTATACAAAAAAAAGAAAAAAAGGAAATCCTATATATATTATACGCACTTATAGGGTATGTCTTATTCAACCTGAGGATACAATTTATCAAGTTAGTGGAGTATCAGAAACTATTGCGAGAAGAGCTCTCGCACTAGCTGCTTACAGAATGCCCATAAAAACTGAATTTGTATATATTATAACTTATGGATAACTTATGGAGTTAACTAAAATTTCATGTGATTTAGCAAACAGAATAAGAATTCTATCATTACTTGATGGTTCTCTAGATAGGGAGTCGATGAATAGTAAGCAACTATGGGATTTTTTTCGATACGAAGCTTCAGATTAGGATGATTTGGAATGGAAATGGCGGAATGGCCACAATACCTGGGTTTAATCAGATACAATTTGAGAGCTTTTGCAGATTTATTACTAAAGGCTTGAGGGAAGAATTTGAGAAGTTTCCAGAAGAAAAAATCGAAGATATCAATCAAAATTTAGAATTTCTATTATTTGTGAAAAGATATCAATTGATAGAACCCTTGATAAAAGAAAGAGATACTATTTATGAATCACTTACATATTCTGTAAGATTATATGTACCCGCGGGATTAACTCGAAAAACCAGTATAAAAATGCAGGAACAAACCGTTTTTATAGGAAACATCCCTATAATGAAGGGAATATCTATATCTCGTCGAGTCAATTCGATTCCTTTTGACAGATATGGGTATGCTCTTCAAGCACTTGAACCTGCGGAGATTCCTTTTAGACAAATAGAAGCAGGACGATGGGCAATACAACATTATTTACGTCGTCGTGGAAAACTCTGGGTACTTCCACAGAAACCTCCTACAAAAACGACTAACGACTCGGAATGGGATCATTCAGATAAAAAAAGTCCCCGTTTGATCATATCAAAATATTCCGTATACGTTATATCACCAGGTGATATACTTTATGAAATTAGTGGAGTATCAGAAACTATTGCCAGAAGAGCTCTGGCATTAGCTGCTAACATAATGCCTATCAAAACTGAATTCTTTTCTATTATAACTTATGGATAACTTATGGAGTTAACTAAAATTTCATGTGATTTAGCAAACAGAATAAGAATTCCATCATTACTTGATGGTTCTCTAGATAGGGAGTCGATGAATAGTAAGCAACTATGGGATTTTTTTCGATACGAAGCTTCAGATTAGGATGATTTGGAATGGAAATGGCGGAATGGCCACAATACCTGG
>Ga0265338_10008947_pt1 | contig 12045 bp, 10 predicted proteins | sample 42126metaG_FD_193579 | JGI IMG/M metagenome (GOLD analysis project Ga0265338, IMG submission 193579) | Rhizosphere microbial communities from Carex aquatilis grown in University of Washington, Seatle, WA, United States - 4-21-26 metaG | ecosystem: Host-associated > Plants > Roots > Rhizosphere... | reverse complement strand
CCGCCGAGACCTTCTACCGCGAGGCCCTGCGCCTCCTGCCGGACGATCCAGCGGCGCTCGGCAATCTCGCCGAGGTGCTGGCCGAGGCGCGCTCGGTGGACGAGGCGCTGGGGCTGTACGCGCGGGTGCTGAAGGTCGACCCGGACAACGCGCAGGCCAGGCTGAACCGCGCGCTGCTGCATCTGGGGCGGGGCGAGCTCGCCGAGGGTTGGTCCGACTACGAGGCGCGGCTGCGGACACGTAAGGGGGCCTACGTCTCCGACCACGGGTTGCCGCGATGGGACGGGCGCATCACGCCTGGCCTGCGCCTGCTGGTCACGGCGGAGCAGGGGCTGGGCGACCAGATCATGTTCACCAGCCTGGCGCCCCAGCTTGCCGAGCAGGTTTCAGCCGCCGGCGGCCGACTGATCCTTGAAGCGGAGCCGCGCCTGGTCTCGTTGTTTGCGCGATCCTTGCCCGCCGCCGGGGTCCGCCCGGCCCGGTTCGAGCAGATCGGCGGCCGCACCCACGCTCGCTACGGCTGGCTGGCTGGGGCCGGCGGCGCCGACGCGGCGATTCCCATGGGCTCGCTCCCCGGGTTGATGCGCCGTGACATCGCCGCGTTCCCAGCCCCTCACGCTTATCTGACGCCGGACGCCGAGGAGCGCGGGCGATGGTCGCGATGGCTGGCAGATCAGACGACCGGCCCGTTCATCGGCCTCTCGTGGCGCAGCGGACTTCGCGGCGGGCTCCGAGACCGCGAATACGCGCCTCTGGACGTCTGGGCGGACTTCATCCGGCAGCTGAAGGGTGTCCCGGTGATGCTGCAGTACGGCGCGGAGCCCGACGAGGTCGCAGCCCTGGAAGCTATGACCGGGCGGCGCCTGCTGACGCCGTCCGATCTGGATCAGAAACAGGAGATCGACCGGACCGCGGCCCTGATCGCCGCCCTCGACGCCGTGGTCAGCGCGCCCACATCGGTGGCCTGGATCGCCGCGGCCGTGGGAACGCCGACTTTGAAGATCTCCTACGGCGAGGTCTGGACCGCCTTTGGCGCTTCGCTCGAGCCGTTGGCCCCGGCTTGCCGGGTGATCGCGCCGGCGGCGCCCGGCGATTGGACCGACGCCTTCCGCCGCGCGCTGGCGGCGCTGTAAGGCTCAGCGCTGGGCCGCTTCGTCGCCGGTGAAGTCGAGCTCCTCGACGTCCAGGCCTTCGCCTTCCAGGTCGTCAGGCTGCAAGTTTTCATCGCTGACCCGGTCGCCGCCGCCGCGGGCGAAGCTGCGCGGCTCGTCGAGGTCCTCCTCGCCCTGAACCACCGCCTCGTACTCGGCCTCGTCCATGGCATCGGGATCGAAGTCGTCGTCGGGCGCGTGGGCGTCGTCGATATCAGCATCCTCATCGGAACGGGTGGCGTCGTAGACGTCAGGCTCCATGTCGGAGGTGGCGATGTCGCGGCCATCCGGCGTGATGTTCTCCTCGTCGAACACCTCGGCCAGATCCTGGCCTTCGATTTCGTCAGGTTCATCTGGCATCGGTGTCTCCTCAGGCGTTGAGGAGCTAACGGCGAGCGCCGGCCGCCGTTCCGACGCCGCTCAGGCGAAGTCGGCCAGCGCCTTCGCCACCGTGGCCATGGTTTCCTCCCAGCGATCGAAGCCGGGCGATACGAAGGCCCGGACGGTCGGGTACCAAGGCATCCGGTCGGTGCCGAGCCGGGTCCAGGCGCCGGGGGCAGAGATGATCCAGGTCGGCGCGCCGACCGCCGCGGCGATATTCGAGGTGGCGTTGGCGAAGCCGACGGTGAGGTCGAGCGCCAGCGTCAGCGCAGCCAGGTCGTCGAGGTCGTTCTTCAGGTCGATGCCGGGCGGGCTCCAGATATCCACCCCGAGATTGCGCTGGGCCCACTCGATCTCGGCGGCGCAGTCGCCGTACTGGACGTTGACGAAGCTGACGCCCGGCGTCTTCAGCAGTGGCGCCCACAGCTCGAACGGCGAGTAGAAGCGAGCGCGGGAATTCTCGATCTTCATGCTCTTCCAGAGCAGGCCGACTTTGCGGCCCTTCGGCGCCTTGGCCAGTTCGCGGCGCCAGTGCTTCACCCGCGCCGGATCGGCGGTGAGGAAGGCGTCGCGCGGCGGGAAGGTTTCCACCGTGCGCCGGAAGCGGCGCAGCGGCGAGGCGATCGGCGCCCAAAGGTCGATGTCGGGGCGGTCCTCGAAGGCCGCGGCCCCGCGCACCTTGCGCCAGCCAACCTTGTAGGTGGCGTGACCGGCGACCTCGACCGAAGCAAACGAGCGCTGAAAGAGTCCAACGAGCCGCGGTTCGACGGCCAGCATCAGCTTTCCGTCCGGCCCCAGGGCGTCGAGAATGTCGGGGATCATGTTGGCGAACAGCACTTCGTCGCCCAGGCCCTGCTCGGCCATCAATAGGAACCGTTTGCTCTCCAGGGAGGTCTCCGGCGTCCAGAGCGGATAGCGAGCCAGAAACTGGGTGGCTTCCACCAGCGCCATGTCGAGGCGGGCCTCGTAGTCGTCCCAACCCTCGGCGAGGCTGCCCATCGCCAGTTTGATGTTGGAGCGCGCCAGCAGGATCATCGCGCGGTCGTCTGGCGTCGCGACCTGGCCCATCGACACCTCGCAGTCGTCGAGCGCGCCTTGCAGATCGCCAACGCCCAGGCGGGCGTTGCCGCGATTGTAGCGAGCTTTGTAGAACCCCGGATCGAGCCGCAGCGCTTCGTCGAAGAAGATGTTGGCGTTCGCCAGGTCGCCCTGGTTGTAGAGGATGGTCCCCAGGGTGTTCCAGATCATGGCGTTGTCTGGCTTCGCCTTGAGCGCCGCCTTCAGAATCTCGATGGCCTCGTCGCTGCGGTCGAGATCGCGCAGCGTGCAGGCGAGATTGTTCGCCGCCTCCTGGGAGTCCGGGCGCGCGTCGAGGTAGCGCCGGAACAACTGCTCGGCGACTTCTTTCATTCCCATGCGGTAGGCGAGGCGGCCGAGGTCGTTGGCGATTTGGGACTGGTCGGGCAGCAGGGCGAGCGCCGACTGATAGGCCTTGAGCGAATTGGCGAAGTCGCCAGCCTTTTCGCGCGCCACCGCCAGCACGTACCAGCCCATGCCGGACTCAGGATCCTGACCCAGCGCCTTCAGCGCCCAGTCGGTGCCGGATTTGGCGTCCTCGCGTCTCAACGCGTCCAGCGCGCGCTGCAGCATCGGGGCGACGGCGAGCGCGCGGAGCTCAGAGATCGCCGCGCCGAGCCGGCCGAGCGCCGCCGAAGAGGTCGCATCGCCGGCGATCTCACCCGCGGGCCGCACCGCGGGCTGTGGCGAGGCCGCCGGCGCGACGAAACCGAGCGCCGCGGCGGCCGTGGAGGTCTTGGCGGAATTTCGCGGCATGGCGGGGCGCCGAATCGGGCGCGAAAGGCGCGTCCAATCCCCCTTCGCGCCGTCATGCTTAATCGGGCGTAAAGACAGGGCTGAGCGCCGCGCAAGGCGCCGTTAACCATGTCGCTTTAGCGTGCCGAAAGCTTCGTCGGGTCTAGTTCAGACTCACGCATGAGCGGGGCTCCCGATGAAAGACCTGGAGTTGTAGCCATGCCGTTGAAACTGTCGTTGAAGCCGGGCGAGAAGTTCGTCCTCAACGGCGCGGTGGTGCAGAACGGAGACCGCAGGAGCGCCTTGCTGCTGCAGAACAAGGCCTCGGTCCTTCGCGAGAAGGACATCATGCAGGCGGAGGAAGCCAGCACGCCATCGCGGCGGATCTATTTCCCCGTCATGATGATGTATCTGGATCAGGGCAACTGGGAGCGCTACCAGGACGAATTCGTCCAGAGACTGTCAGAATTCATGGGCGCGGTCCGCAATCCGGACGTGCTCGCGGAGTGCGTCAATATCTCGCGCTTCGTGATGACGAAGGATTATTACAAAGCTTTGATGCTTTGCCGGAAGTTGATCGAGTACGAAGACGAGAGGTTGGGGAATGTCGCTTCGGGCCTATCAGCAGGTCGCGCAACGGGCTGAATCGCCCCGGGACGCGGAGTACCGGCTGTTCGCCGACGTGACGCGGGCGCTGATGGAGCTGAAATCCAAGCCGCGGGAAGACATCCGCGGCTGGATCGACGCGCTGCATTGGAACCGGCGGTTGTGGTCGACGCTCGCCGACGACTGCTCGCATGCTGGCAACAGCCTGCCTGAGGCCACCCGCGCCCAGATTATCTCGCTGAGCCTGTTCGTGCACCGGCACACCAGCCAGGTGATGCGCCGCGAGGCCGACCTCGAAACGCTGATCGATATCAACCGCACCATGATGCAGGGCCTCTCGACCCGGCCGGCCGGCGTATAGCTCAAACGCGTCGGCAATATCTGCCGCCCGGCAGCGCGCTCGGCAGAAATTGCCGAGTGAAGTTACGGATAACAAGACTTTAACTCAACAAAAACAGCGGCTTGAAGCGCTGCCGGAAGCAAGGTTGCTGGCGCGAGGTTTGCTTCCTTCTTCCATGGGCAAAACGCCCCCGGTCGTCAAAATGACGCCGGACACCTGGAAAAAGGATCCAGATCTATGCTTAGCGTTAATACCAATTCGGGCGCCCTGATCGCCCTCGAAAACCTCAACTCCACCAGCACCCAACTCCAGCAAGCGCAGAATGTCGTCTCCACCGGCCTCGCGGTCGGTTCGGCGAAGGACAACGGCGCTATCTGGGCCATCGCGCAGAACGAGCGCTCCACCGTGTCCTCGCTGGACGCCGTGAAGTCCTCCCTGCAAACGGGTCAATCGATCATCGACGTCGCCAACTCGGCCGGCACCACCGTGTCGAACCTGCTGACTCAAATGCAGCAAAAGGCCCTGGCGGCTTCAGACACCTCGATCGACACCAACAGCCGCGCTTCGCTGAACAACGACTTCATCGCGCTGCGCAATCAGATCACGTCGACGGTCGACAACTCCGACTTCAACGGCGTGAGCCTGATCGATGGCAAGGTGAGCCAGATCACGTCGCTGGCCAACGCGTCCGGCACCTCGTCGCTGACGACGGTGGCCGAGACGATGACGCTCAGCGGCAGCATCGTGACCCTCGCGTCTACCGCGTCGATCGGCACGGTGACGGCGGCTCAGTCGATGATCGCCGTGGTGCAGACCTCGCTGCAAAACGTCGACAACGCCCTGGCCACCCTGGGCACGGCGTCCGGCGCGCTGGATACGCACCTGAACTTCGTGTCCAACCTCCAAGACACGCTGACGACCGGCATCGGCAACCTCGTGGACGCCGACCTCGCCAAGGAGAGCGCGACCTTGCAGGCCCTGCAGACCAAGCAACAGCTTGGCATTCAGGCCCTCTCGATCGCCAACTCCTCGTCTTCGGCGCTTTTGGGTCTGTTCCGTTAAGGCCTTTCGGCGGGCGGGAAACCGCCCGCCGTCGGGGCGGCGAGGGCGAGGGGCCTTCGCCGCCTTTGGCCTTCTTGGGAGGCGCCGGCGTTTCGCTCGGCGCTAGGGAGACATGAGCACCACCGCACCCATCTCCGGAGTCTCGGCCGATCCAACGCCCGCGTCACCGACGCCCGCGCCGGTCGTCACGCCCGGACCCAGCAAAGCACCGCCCACGCCGATCGACGATCAGTCCGATCTGCGCCTGGTGATCGAGGACGACAAGGCCGCCGGGTCGTACGTGTACAAGACGATCAACCCGATCACCGGCAAGGTCATCTCCCAGATCCCGCGGGAGGAGCTGCTGCGCATGAGGGAAGCTCCGGACTACACCCCGGGGCGGGTCATCAGCGCGACCAGCTGACGGCGCTTTGCGCCTGCATCGGCGGCTTCGTCCGCCACCGGCCGTCCCGCCGACGTCGCACTAACGCGACGCCGGTTTTCGCGGTTGGATTTCGTTAACCATAAGGTCACGACTCGTTCCCTAGCTTCGGCCTCGACTTTTGAGGGCGGCCAGAAGGCTGCTCGGGGGCCCTGATGACTATTGCCATTCAAAGCACGAACGCCACGCTCGCCGCGCTGGAAGCTCTAACCAATCAGTCGGGCGCCTCGCAAACCGCGGCCAACGCCGCCGGCATACCGCAAGCGTTGCTCGATCCGACTTCGACCGACGCCAGCGACTCCAGTGCGACAATCTTCGACCTCAGCGGCGGCGCGGCCGCCGCGGCGCTGGGCGGCCTGACCGGCGGACTCTCCACCGCGGCGTCGGCGGCGGACGCCGCCGTCTCGGCCGGCAGCACCATCGAGACCCTGCTGACGCAGATGCAGCAGGCGGCCCAGAGCGCCTCCGATCCGACGCTGTCCAGCGATTCGCGCAGCCAGCTCGACGCCGGCTTCAAGTCCGACCTGGCGCAAATCCAGCAGGCCGTCGCCAGCGCCTCCGTCGATGGCGTCAACCTGCTCGACGGCTCGGCGGTGAACGCGCAGGCCGCCGGCGGCGCGACCCTCAGCAGCTACGATCTGTCGCTCGGCGGCCCGCTGATCGGCTTCGGCGCCGACGCCGGACTTTCCACCGCGACGTCCGCGGCCGGCCTCGCCGACGAGCTCGGCCAGGCGCTCGACAACGTCACCCAGGCGATCGGCCAGATCAACACCCAGGGCCAGGCCATCCAGAGCCACTTGACGGTGATCTCGCAGGCCGCCAGCGCCCTTGCGCCCGGCCTTGCCGGGTCGATCAATGGCAGCCTCGACGGCGATGGCGCGCGCTTGCAGGCCCTGCAGGTGCAACAGCAACTGTCGGGCGCTGGCGGGGCGATCTCCAACCAGGCTCCGCAGGCGATTCTGGCCCTGTTCAACGCCTAGGCTGACCCCCGAAAACAGCCCGCGCCTTAACCGGTCGTAAGCGCCGCGCGCGGCATCATCCTTGCTTGGCTCGGGACGTCCCGAAGGCAGGAGAGATCACCGGTGTCCGGCGGCGTCAGCGCCAGCGTGTTGTTGGGTTGGTTCCAGTCCTTCTATGGTGGGCAGGGCACCGGCACGTCTTCGACCGCCGTGAGCGCCAATTCTGGCACCGGCACGGTCACCTCGCCGCCGCCTCCGCCGGTCATCTACGCCCCCACCGCGCCCTGGAACTCCTCGGCCGCGCCGAGCCAGAAGCAACTGGTGGCGACCGCCCTCGACGGCGCGTCGCTGTTCAATCCCAGCGCCCAGTCGATCAACCTGCAAGGGGCGAGCGGCGACTACAAGAACCTGTTCGCGCTCTACTCAGGCCTGAACAGCCTCTACGCCATCGCCACGGCGGCCAGCGGCAAGAACGTCACGGCGCTGCAGCTCGCCCAGTACAACCGCGCTTTCACGGCCGGCATGGCGCAGCTGAACCAGTATCTCGGAGAGACCAGCTTCTCGTCGTTCAAGCTCAGTTCCGGGGTGGTGCAGTCGAGCCAGACGTCTTCGGAGACCACGCCGCAGCAGCAGTCAAGCTACACGACCGTTGCGCTGAACACGTCCGGCAATTCCGGCGCTCCAGTGCCCGCGTTCGAAGGCAACGTCTCGTTCGACATCACCATCCAGGCCGGCAACCACACCAAGGATATCCCGATCGACCTGGACAACATGGGCTCGACGCCGCGGACCATCGGCAACGTCGTTTCCTACCTGAACACCCAGATGAAGGCGGCGGGGTCGATCACCAGCTTTTCCTCCGTGCGCACGCCGGCCAAGCCCGACACCATCAAGGTCGGCGGCAAGACTGTCACCGTGTCCGCCGGCGAGGCGTCCTGGGCGCTCAAGATCAACACCAACCCCTACGAGACCATCAGCTTCTCGGCGCCTGAGGCCACCCCGGCGGTCTACGTCGGCGAGATCACCGGCAATCAATCGTCCAGCACTGGCCCCACCGGCGCCACCATCCCGGCGGACGCGACCAATCAGCTGATCAAGATCGACCCCACCGGCAACATCGCCAGTCCCAATTCGCCGGCGTTAGCCGCGCCCGGCCAGATTTTCGCGACCAACCTGGGTTCAGGCGTCAATTCCGTCCAGGCCACCGCCATCGCCCCCGACGGATCGGTCTATGTCCTCGCCAACGTCAACGAGGAGGCCACCGGGCAGGCGCCCAGCGGTAACCAGGACGTCGCGCTGATGAAGTACGACTCCACCGGCCACCTGCTGTTCTCCACCGATCTCGGCTCGGCCAACACCGCCAGCGGCCTCTCGCTCGCCATCTCGCCGAGCGGTAACCAGGTGGCGGTGACCGGGGAGGTGACGGGTTCGACCGTCGCCAACGATGTCGTCAACGATCCCACTGGGTCCAACAGCTTCGTCACCGTGTTCGATTCCCAGGGCGACCAGGTCTGGACCCAGCAGAACGACGGCCTGACGCCCAACCAGGCCAACGGCGTCGCCTTCGGAACCAACGGCGAGGTCTACGTCACCGGCCAGGCGCAGACCACGACGGCGCTGCAAGGGCCACAGGGTCCCTCCAACAGCTACCTGCAGGTCTATTCGCCGGCGGGCGTGCAGGTCTCCAGCACCAAGGTCGCCACCGGCGGCTCCAACAGTAGCGCCGGCGTCGCCATCGACGGCAACATGGCCTACGTGGCCGGGGTGCAGAATGGCGACGCGGTGGTCACCGAGTACGACGTCAGCACCCCGAAGTCGCCGACGCTGGTGGCCACCCGCGACCTCGGCAGTCTGCAGGGCGGCAACGTCGTCGGCATCTCCGTGCAGAACGGACAGGTCTACGTGGCGGGTAACACCCGCAACGAATCCCTGAACGCCGGCACGGTGACCAACCCGGCCTCCGGCACAGGTCTCAACGCCTTCGCCGCCACGCTCTCGACCGGTCTCGCGCCTTCATCGTCCGATGCCATCGCCTACTACGGCGGGACCGGCGATACTCGCGCCACCGCCATGACCGTCTCGGGCGGCGATGTCTGGCTGACTGGCACGGTGACCGGCGATCTGCCGGGCGCCCCGGCGATCGGCTCGCAGGACGGGTTTATAACCGCGCTCAACCCAACCAGCGGCGCGGTCGACTACGCCCAGCGCATCACCGGCCAGGACGGCCGCTCCGCGCCCACCTCGATCGCGGTCGCGCCCACCGGCGCCAGCGTCCTCGACCAACTCGGCCTGCCTGAGGGGGTGGTGGACGGACCGGTGTCCACCCTGGTCACCTCCAACACCTCGGTGAAAGCTGGCGACAGCTTCCAGATTTCCGCCAACGGCGAGACCCCGGTGACCATCACCGTCAAGGCAAGCGACACCTTCGCCTCGCTGGCCACCGAGATTGCCCAGCAGACCGGCTTCGCCGCCAACGTCATCACCGCGCCCGGCCCGAACAACTCCACAGCGCTGGAGATCCAGCCGGCCAACCTTGGGGCCACGATCAAGCTGATCAACGGCCCCGCCGGCAAGGATGCGCTGACCGAGCTGGGCCTGGCGCCCGGCTTGATCACCAAGACCGCCAGCAAGAATGGCGTCACCGAGACGGCCGCGACCGACACCCCGATCTACGGGCTCGGCTTGCCCAGTACGCTCGACCTCGGCTCCACGGCCGACATCAAGAACGCCCAGATCAAGCTCGCCGGGGCCATCTCGGTGATCGAGGGCGCCTACCAGAACATGGAAAACGCGGCGACGCCGGCGCCGGTGTTGGCGCTGCAGAAGGCCCAGGCCAGCGGCAAGGGCGTGCCCACCTATCTCACCAACCAGATCGCCAACTACCAGGCTGCGCTCACCCGCCTGACCGCCGGCCAGAGCAGCTCGAGCAGCGTCACGTCGCTGCTCTAGAGCCGATCGCCAACTGGCGCGGTCATTGCCTTGATTCACCATGAGGGCGCGGCCCCGGCGCGAACGTTGCGCGCCGACCGTGAGTTGTCCTTCGTGGGAGCTATCATTGATAAATCCAATTATTACAGGCGGTTCCAGCGCGCTCCAGGCCTTGGAGCAGCTGTTCCTCGGCGGCCCGTCCGCCGGCAAGTCGGGCGCCGGGGGCACGTTTTCGACCGGGCAGACATTGCCGGGCGGCGCCGGATCGACCGATGCCCAGGGCGCAGCGCCCTCCAGCCCCTCCAGCCAGTTCTCGCAGTCGGCGCTCAGTTTCCTGACCTCGCTGCAGGACATCGGATCGAGCGCGGGCCAGAGCCTGTGGTCCGCCGGCCAGAACGCCGCCCAGCAGGGCGTCGGGGACATGTCGTCGGCGATCGCCCAGCTGGAGAAGGCGCTCACTAGTTCGAGCGGCGGCGCGACGTCCAGCGTCGCGCCGACGTCGCTGGCCAGTATCGCGTCAAGCGCGCTGTCGAGCCTCGCCTCCACCGCTTCCGTGGCCGCCGGCGCGCTTACCGGCGGGTCGAGTTCATCGATCGTCCAGGCGCTCGACCAATTGGGCTCCGAGCTGCAGTCGCTCGGTGGCGGCCATCACCATCACCACCACCACTGGGACGCTTCTCAGCAGACGGACGATACCAGTTCCACCGGCTCCGGCGCCTCCACGGCCACGGCGGGAACGACCAGTTCGTCAGGCGCGGGGGCGGCAGCCGGCGCGACAACGACCGCCTGATGCCAGATCGAGGGTGACGCAAGATGAGCCAGCCAAACCTCACTCCTGACGATCCCAGACTCGCAGCGCTCCTTGACCACGCACGGCGGCTGGCGGCCGCCGGCGCCGACGAGGCGGCGAAGGCGGCCTACCTGGCAGTGCTTCGCCGCGACCCCACTGACGCCGACACGCTGATCGCCATCGCCCGTCTGGCGGTGCGCGGCGGCCACCGCTCGGCGGCGCGCACGGCGCTGGGCCACGCCATCGCCTGCCATCCGGGTAACGCGGTGGCGCGGATCAATCTCGGGCACTTGCTGCTGGAATCGGGGGAACTGGACGCCGCCCGCGAGCAGTTCGAAGCGGTGCTCGCCGGTCAGCCGAGCCTGGCGCCCGCGCATCAGGGTCTGGCGCGGGCTCTTACCGGGCTCGGCCAGCCCGAAGCCGCCGCGCCGCATTGGCGCCGTGCGTTTGCCCATGGCGCGACGTCACCGCAGCCCTACCACGGCGCCGGGACGGGCATCCCGCTGCTGCTGCTGGTCTCGACCAGGGGCGGCAACATTCCGACGCGGTCGCTGATCGACGACACCCAGTTCGCCGTCACCGCCCTTTATGCTGATTTCCACAAGCCCGGCCACCCGCTGCCGCCCCACGCGTTGATCTTCAACGCCATCGGCGATGCCGACCTCTGCGGCGAGGCGCTGGCCGCGGCGCGACGCGTCGTCGTCGCCTCGTCGGCGCCGGTGATCAACGACCCCGCCGCCGTCGCGGTGACCGGCCGGGTGGCCAACGCGTGGCGGATGGCGGGGCTGGACGACGTGGTTGCGCCTGCGGTGCGCTCCATGTCCCGCCGGGCGCTTCTGGCCGACGACACCCTGCATTTCCCGCTGCTGGTCCGCTCGCCGGGCTTCCACACCGGCCAGCACTTCGTGCGGGTGGCGCGGCGCGCCGAACTGGCCGCCCAGATCGCCGACCTGCCCGGCGAAGAACTGCTGGCCATCGATCCGATGGACGCCCGTGGTCCCGACGGTCTGTCGCGGAAGTACCGGGTCATGTTCATCGCGGGCGACGCCTATCCGCTGCACCTGGCCATCTCGCGCGAGTGGAAGGTGCACTACTTCAGCGGCGCCATGGCCGAGGACGCCGTCCTGCGCGTCGAGGAAGCCGCATTTCTGGCCGACATGCCCGCGGTGCTGGGCGAGCGCGCCATGACGGCGCTCGGGGCGATCGAGGCCGCGCTCGGCCTCGACTACGCCGGCGTCGACTTTACCGTCGGGCCCGACGGGCGGGTGCTGCTGTTCGAGGCCAACGCCGGCATGGTGATCCAGCCGCCCGGGCCCGATCCGATGTGGGACTATCGCCGCGCCCCGATCGACCGGGCGCTGGCGGCGGTGAAAGCCATGCTCATGCGGCGCGCATCGCCCGGCATTCGCTCGGCCGCTTGAGGCGCCGGTTAGCCAGCGGACGCGTCCAACACCTGGCAGCTGTGATCCTGCAGCGTCTCGGCGTGACCATATTGGCGCTCCGCGACCAAGACGAAGCCCGGCGCGCCCGCAGGCGAAGTCGCGGCGATCAGCGCCAGCGTCTCGCGGGTCATGTCGGCGCGAGCGGTTGGGTCT
>Ga0265338_10008946_pt1 | contig 12045 bp, 12 predicted proteins | sample 42126metaG_FD_193579 | JGI IMG/M metagenome (GOLD analysis project Ga0265338, IMG submission 193579) | Rhizosphere microbial communities from Carex aquatilis grown in University of Washington, Seatle, WA, United States - 4-21-26 metaG | ecosystem: Host-associated > Plants > Roots > Rhizosphere... | reverse complement strand
CAACACGGTGGCGGTCGCGACGGGCCTGCAGCGGACCGGCGGGCTGATCACCAGCCTGGCGCTGCTGCTCATCATCGTCGTGGGGCTGTTCTCCGCCTCCGGGATCAGCTTCATCAAGCTGCTCGGCCGGGCGAACTGGTTGTCCCCTGGGCCGCTGCGCCGCCTGTATGCCCGCCACGGCATCACCGAGGTCGAACCTGAGACGTCCGCGCCGGTCCAAGTCTTATCCCCATCGCCATGGAGTAATGACGTGAGCGAAGCCCGTTATGCGCGTACGCGTCCGGCTCATTGCCGCACGCGAAGGCGACCAACTTGGCGCCGAGCTCAGCTCACGACGGAAACTGGTCCGCGAAGGCCGTGATCTTCCACCAGATGACGTGGGGCTCTCCGGTTACGCGCTCGTGGCCGTAACTGAACGCGGCTCGCCCATGCTCACCCCATGACATCTCGTATAGGCCAAGGTGTCCGCTTACCGGCCTTACGTAAAGCCCGGGCCGGAATGACCGGTCCGGCGCCATCAGGTCGGGTGTGAAGGCCTCAAGCACGACCTTGCTAAATGCGGCCTGCTGCCCCTGCGTGAGATCACGCCATCCTGCCTCGAAGTCAGGCGAGGTCTCGAACGTAGGCATCAGGCATCAGCCGCTCCCAGCGCATCGAGATGGGAGAACATAGCGTCCCCGGACTCGTGCGCCGTGGCCTGACTGCCAACGAACCCGCGATCCGACGTGCCCGGCGCGCTCTGGTGCACTGCGTAGAGCCACGCATGGTCGGTCGGTACCGAGATATATCCCCTGAGGGTGATGGTCCCGTCCTCCTGGAACATGAACTCGACCACGTCGCCCTCATTGACGCGCAGCGCGCGCCTTATCTCATCTGGCAGGGTGAGTTGCGACTTGGATCGAAGCCGTGCCCGGGCGCTGGCCGTACGCGACGGTGGGTGATTTCTTGCTGTAGTCCCGCTCATCCCTTAGTTCCCCTCCCGCAAGGGAATCTAACTTTCCGACTCTCCTACTTCCTTAGCTTTCCGGTTCGTTCCTCCCACTTCCTGTTCTCTACTGGTTCTAAGCGTATGGGTTGTAAACCTGCATGACCAGCGCAACGTCATTTAAGATCCGCAAAGTAGTCACTGAGCCCCTTCATCCCTGTTGTAGCGGGTTGATCACGGTCTGGTGAGGGTGCGGCGTGTCGCCGCCGGGAACAGCGAAGCCCCCGGTAAATGAGGCAGTCGACCAAAACGACACTCACCACCAGGGGCTTCCGTGCTTTTCTACCGTGCCACGCTGCCGTTGTCCCCCAAGACCCTCAACTACGTGGGGGGGGGGGAATCGTCCGCCGCCACCGGGCCTCGATCGGGTCTGCGCGGCGGAAGCTGAACCCTGGGCGGCAGGCCCTCCTCGTCTTGGCCTGCCTGCGCAAAGGCGAGACGTTCGCCGAGCTGGCGGCCGGGTTCGGGGTCGGGACGGCCACGGCCTGGCGGTACGTGAACGAGACAGTCGGTCTGCTCGCGGGCCCGCGCCCCGAAGCTGCGCAAGGCGGTGCGGGACGCGAAGAAGGCCGGGTACGCCTATGTGGTCCTGGGCGGCACGCTCATCCCGGTTGACCGGGTCGCGGCGGACCGGCCGTTCTACTCCGGCAAGCACAAGCGCCACGGGATGAACCTGCTGGTCATCGCCAGCCCCAGTGGCGAGGTCCTCTGGGTCTCCGGTCCGCTGCCCGGCTCGGTGCACGACAAGAAAGCCGAGTGGGGCCTGGGGCGTCCTGCACGAGCTCGAGGCCGCGGGGCTGGTCACGCTGGCCAAGGGGTACCTGGGCAGTACGCATGCGCAGATCCCGTACCGGGGGAAGAACAAGCCCGAGTTGCAGAAAGAAGCGAACCGTGCCCACGCGAAGCTCCGCGCCCCCGGGGAAAGGGCGAACGCCCTGCTCAAGAACTGGCGGATCCTCTGCAAGCTCCGCCGCCGCCCTTGGCGCGCCGGGCAACTCGCCAAGGCCATCCACGCCCTGGAAATCCACGCCGCATAACCACGATGAAAAAGGCTCATTGTCATCGATGCCTCCGAAGTTTTAACATACCGTTTCCCTGGGAAACTTGTGCGTAACAAAGCCCTTTCACCAATAGTTGTTACCTGTTGTCTTCGGTACTCACTCATATAAGGGAATTCGTGGTGGAAACTGACGGCTTCCATGGGAAGCGGGAGGCTGGCAGAGCGTCCCGGTCGCGCACATGATGCAGGACAAGGGCCACGGCAGGCACGAGATCCGAGCCATCTTCACCGCCACCGGCACGATCGACCCGACGATGCCGATCCTGCTGCTCGCGATCGCCTTCGGCCTGTCCATGGACTACGAGGTCTTCCTGCTGTCCCGGATCCGCGAGCGCTACGACGAGACCGGCGACAACGCCGTCGCGGTGGCGGCCGGCCTGCAGCGGACCGGCGGTCTGATCACCAGCCTGGCGCTGCTGCTCATAATCGTCGTCGGGCTGTTCTCCGCCTCCGGGATCACTTTCCTCAAGCTGCTCGGCGCCGGCATGATCGTGGCGCTGCTCGTGGACGCGAGCGTAGTCCGCATCCTGCTCGTTCCCGCCACGATGCGGCTGCTCGGCCGGGCGAACTGGTGGGCGCCGCGGCCACTGCGCCGGCTGTACGCCCGGTACGGCATCACCGAGCAGGAACCGGAAGCGTCCCCCGCCCGGGTGTGACACGGGCTTCTGACACGACACCGGCAGACCGAGGCGCACGCCCGGGAGTTGTTCACTGCTATGGGCCTGGACGACACCCAGGCGAAGGGGTTCCTTGGGACCCGCATGGGCGACCGGCAATCATCGACCGTCGAGACGGAACGCGCCGGGCATGGACCTCGTTCGCGACACTTCTTAACCGCTTTCGTGCCTCGCTAGCGCGTGGCGCGTGTTCACGGCGATCGTGAAGCGCAGCTAGCATCGCAACTCGCGTCGGCCAGCCTCAGGCAAGGCTGGCCCACGCGCGCCCGGGTACGGATCCCCAGCAATGGGCGCTTGAGGCGTCTCCGCTAGAACCCGTCCGCAACGGCCGTAACCTGCCACCAGATAAGGTGCGGCTCGCCGGGCACGCGCTAAGGTGCGGCTCGCCGGGGCACGCACTCGGTGCCGTAGCTGAACGCTGCCCGTCCCGTATCGCCCCAAGACATCTCGGACAGGCCGGAGTGCCCGGGGACAGGCCTAACCCGTAGCTCAGAAACGAACAGCGCGTCGCCGACTCGTCCACCCCGGCCTGGCTGCCGGGCAGGTCGGGATCCGGCGCGCGCCGTGCGGCCTGGCGCGTGGCGTAAAGCCACGCGTCTTCGGCCGGGATGGAGACGTATCCCCTGACTGTGATAGCGCCGTCCTCGTCGACCCTGAACTCGATCTCGTCGCCCTCGTTGACGAGCAACGCGCGCGTTACCTCTTCCGGCAGCGTCAGCTGCGACTTTGGCCGGAGCCGCGCCCTGGCGCTGACCGTGCGCGGTCACTGGCCCTTGTTCGATGGAGTCCCGCTCACTCCAAATCAACTCCCTGATGGGATCTAACTTTCCGACTTTCCGACTGACCTCATTTCCAGGGATCCCATAATCCCGATTTTCTACCAAAAGAATGCCGTCTTGCAAAGGGTTCATGATCACATTTTTTACACAACCTGCGGATACATCGCTCTAAACCTCGCGGAAGAGTGCAACGTCTCATACCATGGGCAAGGTAGTCGTTCATGGTCAATCCCTGACATGAGGGAAAGTGGATTCCTTCTCTAGATCAGGGGTGAGTGGGGGAGCGGGATGATCGAGATCGAAACCGCGACGGTTGCACGTTGCAGTTGGTCACGGGGGCAGTGAGAACCAAGCCTTAGTGCGCCGATCGCGTGGCGCTGCTCTTAAACGTGCCCTTGCGGCTTATCCCTGATGTAACAGGAGTAACAATGCCGCATTCCGGAACTGTCCTGTCTCATCGGAGATGACGTAGCCACCTTCTCCGTCTCATGGGTCTGACGCACGCCAGATCAGCGGCTTGAGCGTACGTCAGATCAAACGAGACGGGACAGGAACCAACTAAACGGAGGTATCCTTGCTAGGGCTTCTCTATTGGATGCTCATGCTTGCCTACTTTAGGCCCATTATAGAGATGAGTCTGTTGGTCTTGGGTGAGTGGTGGTTTCAGGTACGCTTTAAGGAAGATCGCTCGAAGTTTAATCGCTACATAATCCAAATTACTTCTGTAGGCCGAGAGATAGAACGTGTAAACGAGATCATCGATGAAATTCGCTCCTACCCAATGTCTATGGAATATCAGGTTTGGGTAGTAATTGAGCCTGGCTTCAGCACCGCTTACCCCAATGCCGATCGCGTAATCGTTGTGCCACGCGACTTTGTTGCCTTGTCAAAGTACAAGTGCCGCGCCATCGAATATACTCGTCATTTGCGACGGGAGCTTGGCTGGACCGGCTACGACACAAAAATTACGTTTCTGGACGATGACACGTCGCCGACGTGGGAATTTCTCGAAACGGCCTATGCGGGCGATTACGATATTTGCCAGGGCTTGACTGCGCCCCGCGTCCAGTACGGGACTGGCTCGTTCACTCATTTCCTGCTTAGTCACATAGATGACTTGCGGTTTCATAATTGCATGACTTATTGCTCATCATTTCAAGGCATATTCAACGCTCCATTGTTTGTGCATGGTGAAGGCCTCACGATCACAGGTCGGACTGAAAATCAGGTCGGATGGAACTTCCGCATCTTCGCGTCGGAGGACCTGACCTTCGGCTGTAACGCTGCTCACCAGGGACTTAGGTGGGGATGGTTCCACGAGTACATCGAGTTGACCTCACCATGGACCTGGGGCGCATACTTCAAACAGCGACGACGTTGGATGTGGGGCAATCTTCACGCCATCGTCAATCGAGATGTGCTACCCCTGGGTCCGGCCATCCGCGTCGGCGTGCGCTATCTGCTTAGCTTCTATACGTTCGTCGGCTCGGGCGTGGCCTTGACGTTGACGCTCCTCGGAAAGGTCCACATTCACCAAGCATGGTTCTCTCTCTTCTGGTGCTCGCTGGCGATATGGGTATTGAACTTTGCCATGAGTGGTTGGGTTAACTCGGGCCGACGCGAGACGACGCAGACTCCCCTGCAGTTTTGGTCCAAACGGCTCATACAAACGGTCTCCGCCGTACTGCTATGCCCATTCACCGCAAGTTTTACTGTAATCGCGTTGATCACGACCCTCTACATGGGGAATCCGAGGGCGTTCGAGGTAATTGGCAAAACTCAGAAAACCTCTGACTTGGAAGTCTACACAGCCGAGAGCGGAACGGCGACTACACGATGAGGCAACGAAAGAGGTCGGCCGGACATCTCATTACTGTTGTCGTGGTGCTCGGCCTTGCCCTTATATGCACTTTCGTATTTGGTCGCTCCTACAGTGAACTCGCTCTTAAGCCAGAGCCATTTCAGCGCCTCTCCTATGTGCCTTCCTTCGACCCCATTGAGGACGCAACACTCGGTCTTAGCCCAGACTCAACGAACGTCATTGCCTCAAAGCCGTCAAAATCTATCCGCGCAATTGTTGTTTATCCTCACCAAACCATCATGCTGAGCGGAGGCAAAGCTGTCAAAGTTTTCAGCGAACGCGCGCCTGCAACGTTGAGCAGCCTAGTAAAGCTTATCAATAACAAGAGCTGGATTTCGGAAACGTCCGGAACGGTCACCATGAGCGCTGCCGTTATAATTGAAGAGGGCAGCACAATGGTAATAGCGGCTCCTAGTATATCTTCACTCGTGCTTGAAGTCCGCCCGGGAGTATTCCTAGCTGCTAGGCATTCAACGCTCAAGCTTGAAGGCGTTCACGTACGAGCGAGTAATACCCAGGTCCCCACCACGAAATCGTCTCCCTCGCGTGACCTCGGACGCCCTTTCATCCTTGCAGATGAAAGCTCGACGATGACGGTAAGCAACAGTACCTTCGAGTACCTCGGCCGTGACTGGAACTCATCATACGGCTTGACGTGGTCGAAAAACTCAACCGGCTATGTCACTAATTCTGTATTCGAGCACGATTTTATTGGCGTTTACTCCAATGACGCGCACGACCTCAAAATACTTCACGACAAGTTTTACTATAACTCACTCTATGGCGTCGACCCGCATAGTGGTTCATCGAATCTGCTCATCGAGTACAACGTTGCAGACTACAATGGCCGTCATGGCATCATTTTCTCAGACCACGTGACAAATGGCGTCGTTAAGTACAACATAACAGATGGCAATGGCTTGAACGGTATCATGATGGACGAGGCATCTACCGGTAATGTGATCGAGGATAACACCGTCGCCAATAACAACTCTGATGGTGTAGTTCTCGCCAGCTCAAGCTCCAACGTTATCTGCGACAACCTGATCAGGGGTAACCGCGTCGGTATAACAGTACGCGGAAACACCACTCAAAGTAAGATTTGCGGAAACACCATTTCCGCTAACAAGATGGCCAGTGAAGGCGCCGACCTTAGCGGAAACAACGCCTATGGAAATGGTGGCGAGTGGTCATACCAGCGCATTTCTCATATATGGCTCGGTGCCGTGGGCCTACTATTGTCTCTATTGATACTTACACTGGGAATGAAACGGCGCGCCCGGAGCGGTAGCGAATCGCACACCTGAGGGGGGAGTGCCACGAGATGGCCACCACATCCGTCGAAGTACAACCTCTACTGTCTGCCCGGGCCGACAGGGATAAGCCGAGAGCTGTTCGAAAGTTTCGCCCAGACATAGAGGGCCTTCGAGCGGTCGCAGTAATTTCGGTGGTACTGTCCCACTTGGCTCTCGGCTTCCCTGGTGGATATGTCGGGGTAGATGTCTTTTTCGTAATATCAGGGTTTTTGATTAGCCGACAACTGCTGTCTGACATCGACCAGCGAAATCGTGTTTCATTCCGTACATTCTACGCTCGCCGTGTCCGCCGCATTTTGCCCGCAGCGACCGTCGTAATCGTTGGGACGATCCTTGCGTGCCGGGAGTGGGATTCGCCGCTGCGCGTTAGGTCCGACGCCGTGGATGGACTATTCTCGGCGATTTCAGGCATAAATTGGCATCTAGCAATAACTGGCACCGACTACTTCCAGTCTGATTCTCCGCCAAGTCCGTTCCAGCATTTCTGGTCGCTGGCAGTGGAAGAGCAGTTCTACGTGCTCTGGCCTCTTCTGCTGGTTTTCATCGCACTGGTGGTGGGGAAGAGGCTCGGGCGGAGAAAGTCTCTTGTCTGGTCGCTTCTCGTGATAATGGCAGTTTCCCTTACGCTGAGCATAGTAACGAGCTCTACTTCGCCGTCATGGGCCTATTTCGGTACTCAGACTCGAGCGTGGGAACTCGCCTTTGGCGCCCTTGTTGCCGTAACCGTCGACGTTTGGACGAAGATGCCGCCGGCTCTAGCGTCTCAGATGTCGTGGTTTGGTCTCGGCATGATCGCACTGTCAGTGTTTACCTATTCATCTTCCACCGTGTATCCAGGCGAGGCCGCGGTGCTTCCCGTCGTCGGGGCGGCGTTCGTGATCGCCGGTGGCTGCCCGGGCTGGTCGCGCAGTGGCGAGATGGTCCTGGGACTGAGGCCGATGCAGTTTATAGGGCGCGTCTCGTACTCCTGGTACCTAATTCACTGGCCGGTGCTGACCATCGCTCCACTCGCTCTCGGTGGGCCGCTGACGATACCGGAGAAGTGGCTCGTACTCTTCGGATCGCTGGCCTTGTCGGTCGTAATGTTCTACGCGGTCGAGCGGCCAGTCCGCGGGAATTGGCTGCTGGTAAACAAGCCTCGCTACGCGCTTGCTACGGGCAGCATTCTTGTAGCTGCATCCCTTGTTACTGCGACGCTAGTCTCTGACCATTCACTAATCCCAACGGGTGCCGACAATGGTCAGAGTATCTCTGCAACAGCCAACGTTCAAGCGGTCCAGGAACAGATTATTTTTGGAGCACAACTACGCAAGCTACCCGCCAATGTTGTTCCCTCATTGACGGACGCCGCAAATGACAGCCCGTTTACGAATACATGTCTGGTTACAGATGAAGTAACGGCGCCCCCCCCTACGAGGGAGTGTACTTTTGGGGATCCAAATGGTCGCCACACCATCGTCATGGTGGGAGATAGTCACGCTAACTCTTGGTCCCCCGCAGTGGATGCGTTTGCCAAGGCTAACGGGTGGAGATTTATTCTCCTCGCAAAAGCTGGCTGCCCACCTGGTGTCTATCCGTCCGACGTGGACCCGATCACTAATCGCCTGTATACTCAATGTAATGAATGGCGCGAGAACATATTTTCGCTAATTATGTCCCTCAAGCCAGACATAGTCCTGGTAGCTTCTGAGCTTCGAACTATTGAAATCGATCCGAGCGGGGAGGTGGAGTCCATTCGCAATTTCCAGGCATCCGGTGCCCAAGTTATTTACTTGGAAGATACGCCAAACCCGGGTCATGTCGGTTCAATACCTGACTGCCTGGCAAGAAACCCTAATAATGTACAGGCGTGCTCACTGTCCCGGCAAGACCCGAATAGTCGTTTGGACGCGTTTATCGTCCGGCGGACTGAGGCGGCGGCTGTAAAGCAGGCGGGGGCGACAATAATCGACCCGACATCCTGGTTCTGCACGGCTACGACGTGTCCGCCTATCATAAATGACATAGTGGTCTACATGGATGACAGTCATACGACAACCACCTATATCAAGTGGCTAGCACCTTTGATGAGTGCCACCCTGAAAACCACTATTGACAACATAGAGCATGCACATGCAAAACAGGGATAGAGTACTCAAGCTCACCCGCCGCGGTTTCATTTTTGTCCTGCTTGCCGGAGCGGGCGAGGTTATCTATCGCGAAGTAAGAGGATCCGGAATGGTCAAGTTTACTCCGATTTTCGTGAAGCCGTCACAGGTACTTAACCTCGCCGGCTGGAAGATTAATCTTCCCGCTGGCAACCAGCAAGTTGCGCAGCCTCAGCTTTCCAACTTCTACAATGACGCGTTCAGGGTAGTTACGGCTGTTCAATTCACTGCCACGTGCGGCGGCGAGCCGCAGCCCGGTTCTAATTACGCACGCTCGGAGCTCCGTGAAATGAATCCAGACGGCTCAAACGCCTCATGGTCCACGACTGCAGGATCGCATGTCATGGAAGTGACGCAGCGAATCACACATCTGCCGGTTGTCAAGCCCCAACTCATTAGCGCTCAAATACATAATATGACTGATTACCTTATTATGATAGAACTTGATGCCAATAGGCTCTATGTAAGGTACAAGGATGTTATAGCGGGGGTCCTCGACGACGACTATCAATTGGGCACCTTTTTCGACTTGCGAATCCGTGCTTCAGCTGGGGTGGTCGATGTTTTTTACAATAATAACCACAAAGTACATCAGGCCATGGCTGCGGACACCTGCTATTTTAAGACCGGATGCTATGTGCAATCGAGTATGCAGACTGGCGACCTTCCTACCGCGTATGGTCAGGTTGAGATTTCTAGTATCTCTATAGCTCATAATTACTAGGCAGAAACTATTGAGAATGGATGTAGTTACCATGCTTTGAGGAACATGCCGCGGTACTGCGCTTCTTTTATAGTTTCTCTACCTATGCTTATTGTCTCGGCGAAAAAAACGGACAGGTTGTACCAGTTCTGAATTTTCCCGGAACCGTCGTCTCCGTGGCTTTTATGTATATCGTTCGGAACACCAATCTGCCGCATGATCTCGACTCGGCCGTGGGAGGCTGTGTAGGTGACCTGATACAGATGCTCATAGCTGTCATCGCTAGACATCGGGTTCTCCTCACTGCCTTGACTCGCGATCCCCATTTAGCTTAGTAATCCATGATGAAGCAGTCAAGACACGAAAGAGAACGATAATCCCTTCAAATGCCCTTTTCCGTGACGATTTTGCTTTCTTCCCCCGGAGCACGTGAGGCCTCAGAAGGCACGCCTCACGTTGCCCTGCCCCTCAAGTGCTCTTGTCGTTCACGGATGTTGTGACATTCGCGGCGCTGCCGAGATTTGTAAGGGCCTGCATCGTCGGCTTGCCTCAATTGTTTAGGTGACTCGATGTGGCCGGTGATGGTGTTCTAGCCTGTTTTTCGGCTTGATATCTGTCGTCCTTGGGGCGCGGTGTGAGCGGGAGACCAGGTGTGTCCGGTGCGGGCAGGGCCCAGAGTCACTGCCAGCAGTCCAGGAGAGTCCGCGCCCATACCCGGTCTTCCTGCAGTCCGGGGTGAGCGGGCTGGTAGGCCTTCTCGCTCACCGGCACTGCCGTTATCGATTAGCGGCAGTCAAGCTCATCGGCCGCTTCGCCTGGCGGTACGCTATCGCGCACGGACTGTGTTGCCGCCGGCACCACCGACGTTCCGTTCCCCTCGATTTCCGCTCTTGTGTGCGGCAAGGAGACCGACCATGTTCCACTCCGACGATGCCAGCCCCTCGGTCATGTCGACGGAGCTGCCGGCTGAGGTGTACCTGCTCGACGTGCGTGAAGATGACGAGTGGGCCGCCGGGCACGCCCCGGAGGCCGTGCACATCCCCGTCGGCGCGATCGCCCAGCGGGCGGGTGAGATCCCGCAGGACCGCGAGGTGTACGTGATCTGCCGGTCTGGTACCCGGTCCGCCTACGCCGCCCAGGCCCTGGCTGGCGCCGGGTGGAAGACAGTCAACGTGGCCGACGGCATGACCGGCTGGGCCGTCGCGGGCCGCCCGATGGTCAGCGACACCGGCGCGGAGCCCTACGTCGCCTGAGCGAGTTAGCCGGTCGTGGTGGCCAGGACCAGGGGGAGTACCGCCTGGGCGCCCGCGTCGCGCAGCAGCGCCGCCGCGACCGTCATCGTCCAGCCGGAGTCGATCTGATCGTCGACGAGCAGCACCGGCCCGTCCGCCGCAGCAAGCGCGTCCCGGAGGGCATCGGGCACGACAAGCGCGCGCCACAGCGAAGCCAGCCGCTGCGCGCTGTTGTGCCGCCGTGGACCAGGCCCGTCGGCCGTGACATAGTCGAGCGCGCCAAGGTAGGAAAGGTGCCCGATCGCGGCGATCCGCTGCCCCAGGCTCTCCACCAGAACCGGCCGCGTCCGAGACGGCAACGTCACCACGGAAGTCGGCCGCGAAGACCAGTCCCACGCCGCAAGCACCTTGACGACAGCGTCGGTCAGCTGGGCGCTGACCGGCTCGTCCGGCGCCCCCTCGGCGAACAGCGGGCGCAAGACACCCCCCCAGCCCACGTCGGTCAGCCGCCCGAGCGCCCGGCCCGGCTCGGCCAGCCGGGAAGCCGGGATCTTTCCCGAGGCACCGTCGATCCCGAGTTCCTTCATGCCGGTCGGCCACATCTTCCGCGGCTCGACCGAGACGCCGGGCCGGGCGAGCCGGTCTTGCGCCGCCGCCACGCCGGACGGCACGACCTCCAAGGACCAGCGCGCGCCGGTGCAGTTGTCGCACCGCCCGCACGGAGCAGCGGCCGGATCGTCGAGCTCGCGCCGCAGGAACTCCATCCGGCACCCGTCGGACGCCTGGTACGCGAGCATTGCCTGCTGCTCGCGTGACCGCTCCGCGGCCACCCGCTCATAGCGCTCGCCGTCGTACTCCCACGGAAGTCCGGTGGCCAGCCAGCCGCCGGCGGTGCGGGTCACCGCGCCGTCCACGTCGAGCACCTTGAGCATCGTCTCCAGCCGCCCCCGCGACAGGTCGACGCGCGTCTCAAGCGCGGCGGTGGACAACGGGCGGCCGGCGTCGGCCAATGCGGAAAGAGCGGCGCGGACCTGGCGCTCCGGCGGGAAGGCGAGCGAGGCGAAGTAGGCCCAGATGTCGCGGTCCTCCCGGCCGGGCAGCAGGACCACGTCGGCGCGCTCAACGCCACGCCCGGCCCGGCCGATCTGCTGGTAGTAGGCGACCGGCGACTGGGGCGCGCCGAGGTGGATCACGAACCCCAGGTCCGGCTTGTCGAACCCCATGCCGAGCGCGCTGGTCGCGACGAGCGCCTTGACCCGGTTGTTGAGCAGGTCGTCCTCGGCCG
>Ga0265338_10008945_pt1 | contig 12046 bp, 13 predicted proteins | sample 42126metaG_FD_193579 | JGI IMG/M metagenome (GOLD analysis project Ga0265338, IMG submission 193579) | Rhizosphere microbial communities from Carex aquatilis grown in University of Washington, Seatle, WA, United States - 4-21-26 metaG | ecosystem: Host-associated > Plants > Roots > Rhizosphere... | reverse complement strand
GCGACTGCACACTTAAGGCATGACCACACAATCCCCGGATGCCCTGGGCATCTGCCCCTTCACGGTCGCGCGGCCGGTCATGTGGCAGCGGTGGGAACGGCTGACGTTCCTGCACTGGCGGTTTCCGGCCGCCGACGTGCAGCGACTGCTGCCCGACGGCCTGGATGTCGAGACGCACGACGGCGCGGCATGGGTCGGCCTCGTGCCGTTTTACATGCGCGTAGGCGCACCGGGCGGCCAGCGGATTCCGTGGGTATCCAACTTCTGCGAGACGAACGTGCGCACCTACGTCCGCGACCGCCAGGGGCGGTCAGGCATCTGGTTCTTCTCCCTCGACGCGGCCCGCCTGGGTGCGGTCGTCACTGCGCGGGTCACGCCCTACCGCCTGCCGTACTTCTGGTCGTCAATGCGGCTGGGGGAGCGCGGCAACGAGATCGCTTACCGGTCCCGCCGCCGCTGGCCTAGCCCGCGCCCGGCCACCAGCCGCGTCCGTATCGGCATCGGATCACCGATCGCGCCCGCCGACGTCACGCCACTCGAGCACTTCCTGACGGCCCGCTGGATGCTGTTCAGCGTCACCGGCGGCCGCTCGGCCTCCGCCCGCGCCTGCCACGAGCCCTGGCCCCTGCACCGTGCTCAAGCGCTGGTCCTGGAAGACCACCTGGTCACCGCGGCCGGCCTGCCCGCTCCCGAGGGCGAGCCGCTGGTGCACTACTCACCCGGGGTCGACGTTGCCATCGGCCGTCCAGAACGCTAGTGGACGTCGGTCGTCCGGCCGCCTAATCTCGGGCTGGTGATGGCCACGATGCCTGCCACGTCGGCCAGCGAGGACGTGGCCAGGCGGCTGACGGACGACGGTTATGTCGTCGTGACTGGCATGATGACCCAGGACGGCGTGCAGGCCGCCCACGCCGACCTGGACCGGCTGCTGCGAACCACCCGGACCGGGCGCAACCCCTTTGAGGGATTCGGCACCCAGCGGATCTACGCGCTGTTCGCCAAGACCCGCGTGTTCGATGCCGCCGCCGCCCACCCGTTGCTGCTCGGCGTCCTCGACCAGGTGCTTGGCCACTACCAGCTCAGCGCACCGGTCGGCATCTGCATCGGGCCGGGTGAACAGGCGCAGGTCCTGCACCGGGACGACGCCATCTACCCGGTGCCGGAGCCGCATCCGCCGCTCGTAGTCAACACCATGTGGCCGCTGGATGAGTTCACCACGGAGAACGGGGCCACCCGGTTCATACCCGGTAGCCACCGGTGGGAGCCTGGCCGACGGCCGAGCCCGGACGATCCGGTAGAGACTGCCGTCATATCCCCCGGTTCGGCCTTGTTCTACCTGGGCAGCCTATGGCACGGAGGCGGTGCGAACCGGGCAGCCCGGCCACGACTCGGCGTGATCCTGGAGTACGCGGCAGGCTGGCTGCGCCCACAGGAGAACCACTGCCTGGCGGTTCCCCGTGATGTCGTCCGTGACCTGCCTGAACGGCTGCAGGAACTGCTCGGCTACAACATTTACCCGCCGTTCGTTGGGTACGTCGACGGCAGCCACCCGCGCCGGGTCCTGTCGGCAGACCCCGAGCAGAACTAGAAGGCCGGCCCGCTGTCGAACACCGGGGTCTGGAACTTGGCGAACTCTCCTGCGGCGGCCACTCCCAACCGGACGGAGAACTGGGGCGGATTGCCCTGGAACGTTGTCTGGCTCTCGCCGATCACATGCCGGGCCGAGTCATCTGACCACAGCACGATGTTCTCGGTCCACACACAGGAGCCCGTGAACTGGTAAAGGACGCGCAGGAACCTGCCGGTGGCGACGGAGTAGGCGACGAACGCCGGCGCATTCTCGGCGCAGGCGACTGGCGTGTTGGAGGCCGGGTAGTTGACCTGCGTACCGCAGACGACGGTCCCGCCGTCCGGGGTGAGAAGGAGCGACGTGCAGGTGCTCGGCGCCTCGAAGGCGACCCTGCTGGCGGCAGCGAGGTCACCGCTTGGCTCTGCCTCACCGATGACCATCTCCTCGAGCGAGCTGTATGAGGGGCCCTGTCCTGTGGGCACCACCGTGGAGAACGCCACCTGGAGGTTGTCTGCCGTCCACGAGACCCCAGTGGCCGGACCCCTGTTGCCCTGGTACTGCCATCCTTCCGCGGTCCAGGTCCGCAGGGTTGCCCCGGACGTGACGGAGTAGATCCGCAGGGTCGTGCCGTTGCCCCGGACGGATAGGACGGCCAGTTCCTTGCCATCGGGGGATACCGCGAAACCCAGCAGCACGCCGGGTGACGTTTCCGGGATGGGCAGCCGCGTGACCGTGGCTACCTGCTTCGTTCCCGGAGCGATGTGCACCAGGAAGTAGTCGACGTCGCCCCACTGGTCCCTTCTGCCGACGACGAATGACCGGTCGTCGGCCGCGGCGGACACCCCGATGGCGGAGCTTATGCCGACGGTTACGTTAGTGGCGGGCAGGGTGACGGTGGCGAGTGTCTTGCTGGTGTACACGTCAACCACGGTCAGGTTGATCGCTGCCAGCTGGCCGATGTGGCTGATCTTCCCCTGGTGCGCGACTGCGTAGTACCGCGGGATCCCCGTGACGGCTGGGGCGGCGGTACCAGGCTGCTCGGTGGTTGGGCCCTGGGGCGCCGGGTTGCGGAGGATCACCAAGGTTAGTGCGAGCGCCACGACGACCGCGGCGGCGCCGAGCGGGATTATCCAGGTCTCCTTCAACCTCCCGAGGGTCACGCTTATCCGGGGCAGCTTGCGGCCCTGCTGCCCGCGCAGCTCGGCGGAAACCGCGCTGGCGTCGGGCAGTGCCAGCGGGCGGATCTGGCGGACCGACGCGGCGGCCGCCTCGGTGGCGGTCCTGACGCGGGCTTCGGCGCTCATTCGGCTTCCTCCTTGAGGATCCTGGCTAGGGTCGACAGGCCCCGGGAGGTGGCGGACTTGACGGTACCGCGGGCGATCTTCATGACGTGGGCGGCCTCTTCCTCGGTGAGGCCGAGGTAGTGCCGCAGCACGACGGCCTCGCGCTGCCGGGCGGGCAGGGCGCGCAGCGCCGCCAAGGCCTCGCGGTTGGCCTCGCCGACCAGGGCACTTTCCTCTGCGGAGACGACGCCGCCGGCGCCGGGGACAAGGAGCAGGGCCCGGTCGCGGCGGGTTCTGTTGCGGTGCGCCGTCCGGCAGCCGTTGAGTACGCTCATCCTGAGGTAGCCGAGGGCCTTGTCTTTGTCTTGCAGTGACGACCATTTCCGGTACATGCCGACGAAGGCGTCCTGGACCACGTCCTCGGCGATCGACTGGTCGCCGAGCATGACCTTGGCGAGCTTAACCAACCCGAGCGCATGCGCCTCGAAGAGCGCCGTGACCCGTTGGCGCGCGTCAGCGTCAAGCGAGGCGTCGGTTAGCGGTTCCACATCCTCATACACTCCCCGCCGGGCAATAGGTTGCCCGGTTTTCTGACCAGGCCCGGTTTATCGCTGGACGTTGGCGAGGGCTGAGTCGATCGGGGTGGGCGCGAGGCCGAATTCCTGCTCGGTCACGCTTGAGTCAATGGTGAACGCCGAGCGCCACTGGTAGTACGTGTGCCGCAGCTCCTTGACCGTCGGGCTGAACAGGCCCGCGGCCCACAGCGCAGGGTAAGGCATCGGCGTGAGGCGCGGAGCCGGCGCCCCGTTCAGCTCGGTGAACCGGGTGGCCAGCTCGCGGATGGTGAGCGGCGCGCTGGTCGGCACCAGCCAGCCGCGCCCCCATGCCCGCTCCGTAGTGGCGACGGTGATCAGGGTCGCGGCCACGTCATGAATCGATGTCCAGCTGTGCGGGGCGTCGAGGTTCGCGGGGACAAACGCGCGCTGGCCGGCGAGCAGCGGCTTGGCGAGGACGAAGCTGAAGATCGAGTTGGCCTCGATGTAGTCGCTGGCGCGCACCTCGGTGGCGCGGATCTTTCCGGCTTGGTGCGCGGCGAGCGCGTCGCGCCACATGTCGGCCCGCAGCTTCAGCTTGGGCTGCGTCGCGGCCAGCGGCGTCGTGTCGGTAATCGGCCCGGCCACCGGCCCGTAGCCGTAGACGTTGCAGGCGGTGGCGAGTACCGCGCCACTCGACTCGGCCGCGTGCAGCAGGGCCTGGTTCAGTGGCGGCCAGTCGGTAAGCCACTGGTGGTAGGGGGGATTCGCGCAGTTGTACAGCGCGACGGCTCCCTTGGCGAGCTCGCTGAGCCGCGCCGAGTCGGTGGCATCGGCGGCCACCCGCTCGACCTCCGGACGCTCCGGTCCCGTTCCCCGCCGAGTGATGACCCGTACCTGCTCGCCGCGGTCGGCCAGCAGGCTAGCGGTGGCGGAGCCGACCGGACCGGCTCCGACGATCACGTGCAACATTTCGGACTCCTAGTCGCAATGGAGAGCGGCGCTCTCGGATATGACCAGTGTCCGCGATGGGCCGGCGAGTGTCAAGAGCAGTGCTCTCAAATGTGTGCAGCGATCCAGTGATGCTGGGTTCAGTACTCGCCCTTGATCACGAAGAAGGAACCGCGGATCACACCGGCCAGCCTTGACTTCTGGCGCGCGAACTTAAAGCGAGACGCCAGTTCCTCGGGCACTTCCATGCCTTCAGAGAGCTTGAACCCGACCGCGCGCTTCTCCCCGTCGGCGATGCCGTACATCACGTTGACGGACAAGCCGGACTCGTAGAACACGTAGGCCATGCGATAGCCGCCCGCCTCGAAAGAGGTCACCTCGAGCGGGCGGGCAGAGATACCGAATCCGCGCTCGTCGGCGAGGATGCGGTTCACCCAGTCGAGTGTTTCCGGTTCCTCGCTGGCGGGGCTCACGGTGAAGACGTGGTCGTACTTGTTCTTGAAGTAGCGCGCCTCGTTAGCGCGCAGGCCGGCCAGAGCCTTCGCGACTGGTGACGAGTCCAGGCCAACGGTGGACACGTTCTCAAAGTCGACGACGTACGGCATGCACCCTCCCATGACGGTCTATGAAGCAACCGTAGCGGGGATGTCGCTCGGCTAAGCCCTGACCGTGATGCTTTCCGTGAGCCTTACGGCGGCCGTCGCGTAGCCGGCCTTGCTGGCGGTGACCGTCACGATCAAGACTGTGCGCATATACGCGCTTGTCGCGCTAATCTCGCTAACGTACGGCGTTATCGGGGGAGGATGGTACCGCGGTGGCGGATAAGTGGGGCAAGGCGGCTGATCCCAGGCTTGATATCGGGGTGCCGCATATCGCCCGGGTCTACGACTACTGGCTGAACGGCAAGGACAACTTCACCGTCGACCGGGTCGCGGCCGAGGCGGCGATCGCCGCCTTCCCCGGCATCAGGGAATCCGCGCAGGCCAACCGGGCTTTCCTGGCCCGCACGGTCCACTACCTCACGGCCGCGGCGGGCATCCGCCAGTTCATCGACATCGGCACCGGGCTGCCCTCGGCCAGCAACACCCACGAGGTCTCCCAGGCCGCCGCGGCCGATAGCCGGGTTGTCTACGTCGATAACGACCCGCTGGTGCTCGCCCACGCCCGGGCGCTGCTGACCAGCAACCCGGCAGGCGCCACGGCGTACCTCGACGCCGACCTGCAGGACACCGAGACGATCCTCGAGGAGGCGGCGAGGACCCTCGACTTCACCCGCCCGGTCGGCATCATGCTGCTGGCGATCCTGCACTACGTCCCGGACCTGGCCGAGGCCCGGCGCATCGTGGCCCGGCTGCTCGCGGCGGTCCCCGCGGGCAGCTTCCTGGTGATCTCACACGCCGGGACCGACCTGCGGCCGGAAGAGGTGGCGGCCTTCGAGAAAAGCCTCAACGCCCACCTCCCGGCCGAACGGCAGCACGTCGCCCGCCCGCGCGACCTGGTAACCAGCTTCTTCGACGGCCTCCACCTGGTGGAGCCGGGCGTGGTCCGGGTCAGCGACTGGCGCCCAGACTCGCCGGAGGAGTCGGCCACGCCGACCATCCTCTGGGGCGGCGTAGCGCACAAGCCTTAGCGGGATTGCGGGGGTCTCACCGTGGAGACAAGGCAGGCAAACAAAATAAGGCGCGCAAGCCTGGGGCTCGCGTGCGCATTCGTTCTGCTAACCGGGGCAGCCATCGGGTGCGACGGGTCGTCGCCCGCCGCACCGTCCACCGCCGCGCAGTCCAGCACGGCACAGTCCACCACGGCACAGTCCACCACGGCACAGTCCACCACCGCGTCGGCCTGGGGAGCGGCGGCCCACCTCGACCACAGCCAGGCCAGCGAAGACCCGGTATCGGTGTCATGCCCGTCCGCGACCTTCTGCGTGGCCGTGCTCGGGTCCGGCTACGCGGCCTTGTACAACGGGACCACCTGGAGCCAGCCGGCCCGGCTATCTTCCTCCGCCGGCCAGCCCGATTCCGTGTCCTGCCCGGCCGCCAGCTTCTGCATGGCCGTAGACGCGCTTGACTCATCCGCCTTTCGCTTCAACGGCAGCACATGGGGTCCCGCTCCTGGCATCAGCGATTCGGTCGCGGGCTCGCAGCCGGGCATGGCCTCGGTATCGTGCTCGTCAGCCAGCTTCTGCGCCGCCGTTGACAACGGCTCCAACGCGTTCACGTTCAACGGGACCCGCTGGAGCCCCGCCACGGCCATAGATCCAGGCAACCAGCTCAGCACGGTGTCTTGCCCGAGCGCCAGCTTCTGCGCCGCCGTCGACTACGGCCCGGACGTGGTCACCTTCAACGGCGCCTCCTGGAGCAAGCCAGCCGCCATCGACCCGGGCACCTACCTGCAGGCGGTGTCGTGCGCGACGGCCAGCTTCTGCGTCGCCATCGACCGCAAGGGGAACGCGCTCACGTTCAACGGCAGCACCTGGAGCGCGCCAGTCAACGCCCTTCCGAACGGCCTCACCATGGGAGAGGGCGGCATCTCCTGGCCCGTGGTGTCCTGCCCGGCCCGCGACTTCTGCGCCGCCGTCGACGGCGCCGACGGGAACGTAGTCACCTTCAACGGCAGCACCTGGAGCAGGCCCGTTAACATCGACTCGAAGGCCGCTCACTCGGTTAACGGGCCAGTCCTCATCTTCCTCATGTCGGTGTCCTGCCGGTCCGCCATGTTCTGCGTGGCCGGTGACACCATCGGGAATGCGTTCGTCCGGGGCTAACGGACGGCACGCGGGCTGCTCACGCGTGTTTCGCTCGCATGTCCCGTCGCCAGCGAGCCGGCGGCGTGCCGTAGCGGTGCTTGAACGCGCGGCTGAACGCCGCCTCTGACGTGTAGCCGACGTTCTCCGCGATGAGTGCGACCGGAAGGGAGGTGCCGCGCAGCAGGTCGGTCGCGGCGTCTAGTCGTACGTGCGCGAGATAGGCGGCTGGCGGCTTCCCGACGCGAGCGACGAACCGCGCGGCGAACGCCGACCGGGAAAGGCTGCAGGCCCGGGCCAGCTCGGTGACGCTCCAGTCGTGGCCGGGGTCTCGATGGATAGCGCTCAGGGCCAGGCCGATCTGCGGGTCGAGCGCACCGGCCAGCCAGTTCGGTTCGGCGTCCGGGCCGGCCGCCCAGGCGCGCAGGATCTGGATGAAAAGCAGGTCGAGGATGCGGGCGACCATCACCGCCGATCCTTGAGAGGGCGATTGCATCTCGAATACAAGCATCCTGCGGGCCACTTCGAGCCCTTCGAGGGCCGGGCCGCGGGCCCCGCGCAAGATGATCGCGGCCGGGAGGCTCTGGAGCAGGTGGCTCGCCCGCGGGTCGCCGATCGTGAATGTTCCGCAGAGCCAGCGCGGCGGCTCGGGTGCGGGAGCGCCGTTTCCAGATGTCCCGGCGAGCACGTTCGGTCGCGCGGGCTGCCCGGCGTCGCTGACGTGGTGTGAGTCGCCGCGGGGCAGCAGGACGACATCGCCGGGGCTCACGCGGGCGGCCTGCGGGTCACCGTCGATCCGGAGCGCGAGCTCGCCCGCTTCGATGATGTGCAGGCTGCCGAGGCCGGCGAAGCCGACTGAGAACGCCGGCGGCGGAGCGTACGCCACGATGCGTTCTCCGCTCAGCCGGACGCTGCGGAGCAGCTCCGAGAGCAAGTCGTGCGGCTGGCCAGCCGCGTCGAGGCCGAGCGCGGTGTCCTCGAGCGCGGTTTCCTCAAGCGCTGGCGGATTGGCAAGCTTTCGCGGCGGTTGGAGCAAGCCGGCTGGTGTCGCTGGACGATCGGCAAGATTTCCCGGCGGAGCGGTCATGGTCGCTGCCTATTCCTCTGACTACGATCGGCAAACAGTCATCCAGTTCTGGATCCGCTCGCTGTACTAACCGAGACTAACAACCCGGAGGTTATCCATGTCGGAGCTAGGCAACGCGACCAAGATCAGCTTCGTCTATTCCAACCCGACCGACCCGGCTGCCTTCGAGGCGGCTTACCCTGAGCAACTCGCGCTCGCGCGGAAGCTCCCTGGCGTAATCCGGCTGCAGGCGTCGAAGGTCTGGCCTAAGGAAGACGGCAGCCCGACTCCGGCGTACCGGCTGCTTGACCTTTACTTTGCCGACTATGCGGCGGCTAGCAAGGCCGCCGCGGAGGCGGGCGCCCTTGTCGGCGCCACCCTGGAGCACGCCACCGGAGGCGTCATGATCGCGTTCGCGGAGGTCGTCGAGGACGCTTAGGCCGGCCCGGTACAGCTTCCCGTCCCGGCCTCTCGCATCTCACCGCGTCGACACCGGGTTGTAGCCAGACAGGGTGAGGTGGCCCCCGTCAACCGGGATGGTCGCGCCGGTGACCTTGGACGCCAGGTCGGAGTTGAGGTACAGGGCGGCATTCGCGATGTCCTGCGGGTCCAGCCAGGATGTGCCCGACAGGAGCGTGTAGTGGTGGCCGGCCTCGGTCATGTCGTCTTCGGTCCCACCGGGGTGGCCGGCGAACATGTCCCAGGCATCCTGATGATTTGTCATGGGCGTCTTGACCGCGCCCGGGCACACGGCGTTGCACCGGATGCCGTACGGAGCGAGTTCCAGCGCGACGTTGCGCATCAGCCCGATCAGGCCGTGCTTGGCCGCCACGTAGTGCGCGGTGTACTGCCCGGCCTCCAGGGCGTTCACCGACGCGGTGATCACGATCGACCCGCTACCGTTCGCGATCATGTGCGGCGCGACGGCCTTCGCCGACTTCCACACACCGGTGAGGTTTACGCCGATCATCTCTTCCCACTGCTCGTCGGTGAGCTCCCAGAACGAGCCGAGCGTCCAGATGCCCGCGTTCGCGATCAGGATGTCGATCTTCCCGAGCTCGGCTAGGCCGGCGGCCACCGCGGCGTCGAGCTGATCCTGGCTGCGGACATCGGCCTTCACGGCGATCGCGCGCCTGTCGTGGGCCTCGACGAGCCGGACGGTCTCCTCAAGGTCGCCCTTCGTCGCCATCTTGTACCGAACGGTCGGCAGTTGATCAATGACGTCAGCGATAATCACGTCGGCGCCCTCGCGCGCGCACGTCACCGCGTGAGCTCGTCCCTGTCCCCGTGCGCCGCCGGTGATGAAGGCGACCTTGCCGTCCAGCATTCCCATTGCTGTCTCCTTGTGTTCAGGCCGTGGGGCCGCTGCCAAGCCAGCCGCGCCGTTTGAATAGAAGGAGCAAGAGCACGATCGCGACCACTTCGGTGCCGATGCCGAGGAAGAGGAAGGAACCGACGTTGCTCTGGAGGTGAGCGGTCAGCCACGCGAAGTTCTGCCCGAAGAACCCGGTCAGGAAGCCAAGCGGCAGGAAGACCGTAGCGATGATGGCCAACTGCTTCATGACCACGTTCAGCCGGTTGGACACCATGGACAGGTGGGTGTCCATAGCGCCGCTGAGCAGGTCGCGGTAGGAGTCCACCATGTCGCTGATGCGGATGAGGTGGTCGTAGAGATTGCGGAAGTAGGCCGTACCCTGGTCGGTCATCCCGGGGATTTCCACCATCCCCGCATTCAGGCTTGAGATCATGTCGCGTTGCGGCGTGACGACCCTTCTGATCATCATGATCTGCCGCTTCATGTCAAAGAGTGTCCCCAGCTGGGCCTCGGTCGGGCTCTTCAAGATGTCGCCCTCGAGATTATCGATCGCATCGTCGAAATCCGAAAGCACAGGAAAGAATGAGTCGACCAGGGTGTCCATGATCAGGTAGAAGATGACCACCTGCGGCGCGGACGCCTTCGCCGTCGCGGAGTGGTGGGAAGCGATGCGGTCGCACACCGTGCTCAGCGCCGGGCAGTCGCCCTGGTGGAGGCTGATGATGAACTTGTCGGTGATGAAGCAGTGAACCTCAGCCGCGCTCTTGCCGTCGGCAGCCATGCCGAAGGTGATGATGTGGACGAAGTCGTCGTAGTCATCGATCCGGGGTCGCTGGCCGAATCGCTCGACCGCCTCTACGGCCACGGGGTGGAAGTGGAAGGTGTTAACTAGCAGCCCGGTGACGTCGTCGTCGGGTCCCGGGTCATGGATGTCGAGGTTAAGCCAGAAGTACGCGCCGCCCGCCGCTGCCTGCTCGATCCCTTGCAGGGTCGCGTCCGTGGTCGCGCCGTTTTGCGTGATGGTGCCCTTCATGGACGAATATTCCCAGTACGTTCCCTGGAAAGGGAAGCGGGCCGCGCAGGGTTAGCCCGTGCGCGGCCCGCTTGGATCTCCGTCAGGCCCCGTCGTTGATGAACCGGTTGGTGTACTGGAGTGCTGTCGTGCCGGAAACCGAGTTGCAGGTGGGGGACGCGTACGTCTGCGCCGACGGGCAGGGCGTGTCCCGGTCCAGCGACCAGAAGTGCAGCCCGGCCAGGCCGTTGCTCTTCGCGTAGTTGGTGAGCGTGTCCACGTCAGCGGTCGTGAAGGTCTCGCTCGAGTTGTCGTTCAGGCCGATCATCGGGGTGACGGCGATCTTGCTCGCCGGGATCCCGTAGGTGTGCTCAAGGTTCGTTACCGCCTGGATCGACGACTGCCCCATTTCGCAGGCGCCGGAGACGACGACGCAAACGCCGGCCGACGCGCTGCCGAAGTCCATGGTCATCAGGTTGATGACGTAGTTCTTCAGGCTGGAGGCCTTCACCGCCTGGACGACCTCGGCGCCAAGCGAGTTCACTCCGCCGTAGCTGCCATCTGACGCCGCGAGCGTGGCGATCGTGAACGAGAACTGCAGGTTGGGGTACGTCGACTGTGCTCCCACCGACGCGTTGACCAGGTTCTGGATGTCCGACTGGCTCTGGCCGCCTTCGATGTCGAAGTCGATGCCGACCAGGTGCGAGCTGGCGTAGCGGGCGATGAATGAGTCCATGCCGGACGTTGAGGCGCAGGTGAAGGTCCCCGCCTCACCACCGGTCGAGACGACGTAATTCAGGCCGGCGCTCTGCAGCTGCGGAACGTTCTCGGCCGCCCAGCTGGCACCCGGGACACCGCCCCAGTTCTCGCTGCCGCAGGCTCCAGTGGCGAACGCGAGCGTGATCGCGGGCAGCTTCGGTACGTACTGCGACACCAGGCTGCCGGAGCCCACCACCGGGATGGCGGTTCCTTCCACCGCCGACTGCATCTGGTCGGTGTTCCAGTTCATGTTGATGGTGACGTCCTTGTACGGGCTGAAGAGCAGGCCGCTCGCCGAGCCCGTGCCGGTTGAGGTCGGGGTCGGAGTGGGAGTCGGGCTCGGGCTCCCGCCCGAGCCGCCGGCGCAGGCGCCGTTGGACGTCCACGGCTGTCCCGAGCCGGGTCCGCCGTTGTTAGTCGCCGGATCGTTGCCCTGAGTCCACCAGTTGGCGGTGTAGTTGGTCCCGTTCTCGCTGGCCTGCATGCCGGCGGTGTAGACAGCAGTGGAACTCCACGCCGCCGCGCATGCGGTGGCCGCCTGCACGGGACCGGAGGCCAGCGCGAGGACCGTGCCGCCGGCGGCTAGCCCGAGCGCCGAGCCAGTGATGAGAGCTGTCCGCAAAATCCGTTTTCCGACCAGCATGGACCCTCCAGGGGGCGAGAGGAACCGAGGCACCTGATGCCTCGCATGAGCGGTAATGCGGTGATGTGGTGACTTTCTATGCCTGGAGGCCAGCCGGTCAAGGCTTACTGTAAAGAATCTTTCTGGTTAATCTCCCTTTAAGGAAACCTTCTTTCTCATTTAAGACTTCTG